>Ga0307320_10000007_pt1 | contig 163400 bp, 160 predicted proteins | sample ER_DNA_369_FD_194495 | JGI IMG/M metagenome (GOLD analysis project Ga0307320, IMG submission 194495) | Bulk soil microbial communities from the East River watershed near Crested Butte, Colorado, United States - ER_DNA_369 | ecosystem: Environmental > Terrestrial > Soil > Floodplain | place...
GGCGGTACCAGAGTGCGTTGTTGGTTCCTCTCGCGAAGAGGTCGAGGAGATCGGACTCCGAGGAGGCGATCGCCGGCTTGGAGGTGAGGGTGCCCCCGGGCGTGTTGTCGTAGTGCCAGGAGGCGGGCCGGGGCGCCACGGTAACTCCGAAAACGTCAGCGGCTTCGGTTACCTGGGTGTAGAAGTCGGTGTTTTCACATTCTTTCCCCGCAAGTTCGCCATCTTCGGCAGAGGTAATGCCCAATGCGACACTTCCCGCGAAGACCGGCCCGCCACTATCCCCGGACCGGATGCAAACGCCATTAAGAGCCACAAGATTTCTTACGATCACCTGACGTTCTGGGTATTTGATTTCGTAACCAACGCCCATTTCTCCCACATAGCCACATGAGGTTCCGGTGGTGATGCCGGTGTGGCATGCGTACTGGCCGATGTAGCTGTGAGCTTCAGACGTGATGGGCTTCGCGGGGTTCGTGATCGTCAGCGTTTTCGGGTCCCATTCAGTAACCAGAGCCGGCCAGGATGCGGCATCCCATTCTGAGCCGGTCGCATCGATTTTTACGAGGTCGTAACCGCTCGTTCCCCAGTAGGCGCGCTCGGTGACTCCCAGTTCGAGCGCTTTTCTGTTTGAGTTGTAAGCCTCCCATTTGGTACCCAGGGTATTGACAGCACAATGACCGGCAGAGAGCACGTACCTGTTCCCGGTGCCGATTCCAGTGGCCTTGAAGGCGCCGGTGCAATCCGCTTCCGAGAATTCGCTTCCCCGCTTGGCGATCCCCACCCCCGCGCGGTACGGCGGGTCGCAGTTGAATCCCTGACACGCCGCTGGACGGGGCGCAAGGTTTCTGCTCACGCCCTGACGGGTTTCGCTGCTCCCGCCGACCTGGATGCGTGCATGTCTAACCTCGGCGGCGACCACGGGTCCCGCCTCTTTTGCCACCTCGATGACAACCGCGTTCGTTCGCGGGTCTATCGAGGTTAGGACATGCCCATCGACACGCTGCCGTGACAGCGTCCGGTTGAGCCGCTCCTGGGCCGCCTCCAGCTCATTCCAACTGCGGTCTGCCGATGCCAGACGAAACTCGCCACTACGAATTCCGGTGGCCCGAAGCTCGCCTTCTGCGAGCCACGCGCTCTGTGGGCCAAGAACGGGGACCACGAATTCCTGAGTTTGGTTGTCGAACCAGATTCCTGCAAAAGCAGTATCAAGACGGTTCTCCATTTGGCCCGCGATGTCAGCTTCATTCCCTTTGGCCTGTATTGCCAACGCGTTCTCGGCCTGTTCGAGGGAAACGCCAAAATCCTTGCTGTACTCAAGCGCTTCAAGAGACCTCTGTGAAAGCGGCGCATCCGGGGTGGCGGCAGCCGCGGTGACACCCACGCCAGCCAGTGCAAACCAGCCCGCAGCCGTCGCAGCCAAGATCCCCACACTGACCCGATACAGAAAAGCCACCTGTCGCCTCCTCGATTTGTTCTGCTCTGCCCTGCGCCGCGTGGCGATGTTAGACACCGATGTTTCTTGAGGCAATCTCGATATTTAGTACCTTGGTGGCTAAACGCTCGGGTGTTTTCATCACCTGGCCTACAGCTCGGGGACGTCGGCGCCAAGGGGACTGAACGGCAGCCGACGAACGGCCGCCCATCCGGCGCAGCGCCCTTCCAGCGCGGCGGCGACGTTGCCGGCCTCCTGCCAAGTGGTCCAGACGAGGACGGTCGGGCCGGCACCGGAGATCGTCGCCCCCAGCGCACCCAGCTCCCGCGCCGAGTCGACGATCTCCATCGAGCGCGGGTAGAGCTCGCGGCGGCGATCCTGGTGGATCGAGTCGCGCAGGCCCTGGGCCAGCAGGTCGAGGTCGGCGCTGCGCAGGCCGAGCACCAGCGTCGCCGCGGCGGAGACATTGGCGACGGCGTCGGCGAGCGGCACCTCGGATGGGATCGCCTTGCGGGCGCGCTCGGTCGACACCTCCTCGGGCGGGATCACGACGATCCCCTCCAGCCCCTCGGGCGGGTCGAATCGCGCCGCGGTCGGCCCGGCCTCGCCGCTCGAGCAGACGACGAAGCCGCCGTAGATCGCCGCCGCGACGTTGTCGGGGTGCCCCTCGATCTCAGTTGCCCGCGCCAGCATCTCCTCCTTCGAGAGCGCCAGCTCGTAGAGGTGATCGGCGGCGTAGAGGCCGGCAACGATCGCCGCCGCGGAAGAGCCCAGCCCTCGCGCCAGGGGGATCTCGCTGCGCAGCCGGAAGGCGATCCCGTCCGCCGGCCGCAGGCTCTCGAACGTCCGCACGATCAGGTTGTCGCGCCCCGTCGAGACCTCCAGCCCGCCCGGGTCGAAGGAGAACTCGCCGCTCTCCCCCACCTCCAGCTCCAGGTGCAGCGCCATCGCCGCCGCCATCGCGTCGTAGCCGGGCCCGAGGTTGGCCGAGGAGGCGGGGACGCGGACGAGCCGCCGGCGCGTGGTCATTCAGCTCTCCTGCGGTCGCGAAGCTCCAGTCGAGCTATCCACTCAGCAAGAAGGGGGTCCACCAAGCGCCACTCTCCATTCATCTGCTGCAGATGTCCCACGCGCGCGAGTTTGTCACGCGCATGCTGGGCAGCCCCCTTCGAGAGGTTGAAGCGATTTAACGTGCGCTGGTTGAAGAGGGACTCGTCGCTGAGCGAGAGAGCGGCCATGACCGCCTGCTCGCTGTTGCCCAAGGCGTCCCAGACAGCCTCCAAGGCTTCGCTGTGCTCCTCGAGAACGGCGTCCAAAGTCTCGACCCAGATCTCGGCCGTCGCTTCTCCGCCGTGAGGCGTTCGCTCCCAGAGGTGGTGCGCGAGGAGCATCGCCCGTTGCGGATGCCCCTCTGCCTTGGCCAGTAGGGCAGGGAGCGCCGGCATCGCCTCGCGGCCGGTCTCTTCGAATCGAATTCCGATGTATTCGACGAGGTCCGCATCGGAGAGAGGGGGCAACCGAAAAACCCTGGCCTGGCCGAAGAAGGGTCGCTCGTGGAGACCGAAGAGCTCGTGCATGAGGCCGGGCTGAGACCCGGCGTATATGTAGCTCGCCGCGTCTCCGTGGCGCTGGATGTGACTGCGGAAAAGTCCGTCGATCCCCTCTCCGATCGAGAGCAGCTCCTGAAACTCGTCGAAGGCCACCAGAGTCCTGGTTCCGTTGCGCTCGAACAACGTCAGGGGGAGGTCGAGCAGGCCGGCCAGGACCCTGTTCGCCTCCGTCCGGGGAAGAGCCTGTGCCTCGATTCGCAGCGGGCCGGCGCCGATGCTGAGCTTCGGCCTCAGGGCGTCGATCGCCGCCAGAGCCGCTCGACGCAGGGGGGAACGCAGTCGTCCATAGGCTTCTTCCATCCGCCCCACCACGTCAGTGATCGAGAGGGCGCCGTAGAAGTCGACCTCGACATATGCGAGACCCGCAAACTCGGCATCACGCCCGACGCGGCGCAAGAGGCTGGTCTTGCCGTATCGGCGCGGAGCTGACAACCGGCTGGCATGGCTTCCCTCCGCCAGTTGCAGGAGATGCTTCGCCTCCTCGTCACGATCGATCAGCTGCTCAGGATCCAGCGGCTTGTTGAAGACGAAGGGGTTCAGCTCCACGGTATGGGAGAGCATACCATCTGGTATTGATATACATACCGGTTGGTATTGAAGCTCGTACCGCTAGTCGAACACAGCCCGCTCGACGGCGCTGAGGTCGTTGTCGCAGTTGATCACCGAGGGGGCTTTGGAGAGGGCGGTGTCGGGGTCCTTGAGGCCGTGGCCGGTGAGGACGCAGACGACGGTCTCGGGGCGGGCGGCGCCCTCGACGGTCGGCAGGCCGTGGGCGAGGAGGCCGGCGACCGAGGCGGCGCTGGCGGGCTCGCAGAAGACGCCTTCGTTGTCGGCGAGCCAGCGGTAGGCGTTCAGGATCTGCTCGTCGGAGACGGCGGCCACACGACCGCGGGAGGCGGTGAAGGCGGCCATCGCCTCCTCCCAGCGCGCCGGGTTGCCGATCCGGATCGCCGAGGCGACGGTCTCGGGCCTCTCGACCGGCTCGCCGCGGACCAGCGGCGCCGCGCCCTCGGCCTGGAAGCCGTAGAGGACCGGGAGGGTGACCCCTTCATTACGAATGAAGTGCTCTACCACCTCTTGGAAACCGCGCCAATAAGCGGTCACGTTGCCGGCATTGCCGACCGGGATCGCCAGGGCTCCGGGCATTCCCCCCAGGTCCTCGACCACCTCGAAGGCGGCCGTCTTCTGGCCTTCGATCCGATGCGGGTTGACCGAGTTGACGAGCTCGATCGGGTGCTTCTGCGAGAGCTCGCGGACGATCCGCAGGGCGTCGTCGAAGTTGCCCTGGAGGGCGACGACACGGGCGCCGTGCATCAGCGCCTGGGCGAGCTTGCCGATCGCGATCTTGCCCTCGGGGACGATCACCGCCCCGCGCAGGCCGGCCCGCGCCGCGTAGGCGGCGCAGCTGGCGGCGGTGTTGCCGGTCGAGGCGCAGATGATCGCCTCCGCCCCCCGCCCCTTCGCCCGCGAGACCGCCACCGTCATCCCCCGGTCCTTGAAGGACCCGGTCGGGTTCAGCCCCTCGAATTTGAAATAGGCCTTCGCTTCGATCCGCTCCGAGAGCCGGGGCGCCTCGATCAGCGGCGTCGACCCCTCGTTCAGCGTCACCACCGGGTCCCCCGGCTCGAGCGAGAGCCGGTCGCGGTAGCGGTCGATCAGCCCCGCCGCCATCAGTACTCCTCCTCGATCACGCGGATGCTGCGCGGCGGCGAGCGAAGGTCTTCGAGACCGGACAGCTCCTCGACCGCGGCGGCGAACTTCGACTCCAGGCACTCGTGGATCACCATCACCAGCCGGGCCTCATCACCGCTGCCGCGCTGGACGAAGCTCTTGACCGAGATCCCGTGCTCGCCCAGCACCGTCGCCACCCGCGCCAGCACGCCGGGGCGGTCGGCGACCTCCAGGTGCAGGTAGAAGGAGGAGCTGACGTCCCTGACGATCGGCAGCTCGACCCGGGTCTCGTGCACCGGCGCGTCCCCGGCGAGGATCGAGACGACGTCGCCGAGCACCGCCGATGCGGTCTGCAGACCTCCCGCCCCCGGTCCCGACATCGTCACCTCGGTGATCGCCGGCGCCTCGACCATGACCGCGTTGAACGGACCCTCGATCGGCGCCAGCGGGTGGCCGGGATAGAGGAAGCAGGGAAAGACGCGGACGCTGATGCCGCCGTCGCGCCGTTCGGCGACTCCGAGCAGCTTCAGCGAAAGCTTTAACTCCTTGGCGTAGGCGAGGTCGTCGGGCTGGATCCCCTCGATCCCCTCGAAGGCGACCTCCGACAGCGTCACCGGCGTATGGAAGGCGAGCCGCGCGAGGATCGCCATCTTCGCCGCCGCGTCGGCGCCGCCGACGTCGTCGGAGGGGTCGGCCTCGGCGTAGCCCAGCTCCTGCGCCCGCGCCAAGACCTCCGCGTAGCCGGCCCCGGTCGCGGCCATCTCGCTGAGGATGAAGTTGGTGGTGCCGTTGACGATCCCGAAGACCTTGGCGATCTCGGTCACCCCGAAGCTCTCCTGAATCGTCCGCACGATCGGGATCACCGCCGCCACCGCGGCCTCGAAGCGCAGCTGCACCCCGGCTTCGCGAGCGACCGCGAACAGCTCGTCGCCGTGCTGGGCGAGCAGCTGCTTGTTGGCGGTGACGACCGGCTTGCCGGCGCGCAGGGCGGCAAGGACGTGCTCGCGCGCGGGCTCAGTGCCCCCCATCAGCTCGACGACGAGGTCGGAGCCGGCGAGGATCTGCTCGAAGTCGCCCTGCTCACGGGTGAGGACGCCGGCGATCTCCGGGCGCCGCCCGGTCGCCGCCTCGACGGCATCGGCCCGCTCCGCCAGCAGCTCGGCGAAGGCGGCGCCGACGGTGCCGCGTCCCAGCAGCCCGATGCGGACGGGTTTGGAAGGTTCGGATGCCACGGCGCCTTAGACGTCCCTCGCGGTCAGGTCCTCGTAGGTCTCGCGCCGAACCACGACCCGTGCCGAACCACTGCGGCAGAAGACGACCGGCGGCCGCGGCACGCCGTTGTAGTTGTTGGCCATCGCGTAACCGTAGGCGCCGGTGGCCGGGGTGACGAGGACGTCGCCGACGGCGGGCTCGGCCAGCATCGTGTCGCGGACGATCACGTCGCCGGACTCGCAGTGCATGCCGGCGATCGTGACCAGGGTCTCGGCCGGAGCGGCGGCGCGGTCGGCGATCAGCGCTTCGTAGACGGAGCCGTAGAGCATCGGCCGCAGGTTGTCCGACATGCCGCCGTCGACCGCGACGTAGGTGCGGACTCCCGAGATCTCCTTGATCGTGCCGACGCGGTAGGCGGTGAGGCCGGCGTTGGCGACCAGCGAGCGACCCGGCTCGACCAGGATCCTCACCCCCTCGCCGAAGACCTCGGCGACGCCGCGGACCTTGACCTCGACGTAGGCGTCGATCGAGGGCGGCTCGTCCTCGGCGGTGTAGGCGACCCCGAGGCCGCCGCCGACGTTGACGACCCGGCACCAGTCCCCGGCCAGCTCGCCCAGCGCCTGGATCGCCAGCTTGTAGGGCTCGAGCTCGAAGATCTGGGAGCCGATGTGGGCGTGCAGCCCGACCAGCTCGAGCTTGTCGCTGGCGAGGACGCGCTCGACCGCCTTCGCCGCCAGCCCGTCCTCGAGCCCGAAGCCGAACTTGCTGTCGAGCTGCCCGGTGGTGATGTAGTCGTGGGTCGAGGGCTTGATCCCGGGGGTGACCCGGATCAGCACCCGCTGCGGTTCGTCGAGCAGGCGCTCGCAGCGCTCGATCTCGTCGAAGGAGTCGAGGATCAGGTGGCGGATCCCGGACCGCGCCGCGAAGAGGATCTCCTCGTCGGACTTGTTGTTGCCGTGCATGTGGATGCGGTCGGGGTCGAAGCCGGCCTTCAGCGCCATGTGCAGCTCGCCGCCGGAGGCGACGTCGACCGAGAGGCCCTCCTCGGCGAAGAGTCGGTAGGCGGCGGTGCAGGGCAGCGACTTGCTGGCGAAGAGGATCTCGGCCTCGGCGCCGCGGCTCTCGAAGGCCTCGCGGTAGGCGCGGGCGCGGGCGCGGATGTCGTCCTCGGCGTAGAAGTAGGCGGGGGTGCCGAACTCTTCGGCCAGCTCGACCACGTCGCAGCCGGCGACCTCGAGGTGCCCCTCCGCGTTGACCTGGCTTCCCTGCGGGAAGACCGCCGACCCCGCGATCGGATCGCTCGCTACCGACCCCGCCTGTACGTGCTCCGCCATTGGGCAGGCATTTTGACGATTAGTGCCTGAGCGGGCGGAACGCTTGATTCAGTTGGGGATCACTTGCCGCCGACGATGCCTTCGACCGCGCCGACGGTTTCGTCGACCACGCCTCCGACCGGCGATTCCGGCCCGGCGACGCCATTGACCGTTTCTTCGGTCACCTGAGTGACGCCGGTTTCCTCCAGGGCGCCTCCGGTCACCGTTTCGTCAACTTGATCGACGGTTTCGTTGACGGTGCTGGTGACTTTTTCCGAGGTCGAGGAAGGGGTCGTGCCGCTGCCTCCTTCTTCACCGCCGGCTCCACCACCACCACCGCTCCCGCCGCCAGAGACCGTCCCGGAACCCCCGGATCCGCCGCCCGGGCCTTCGCCGGGAGCCGAGCCACCCCCGCCGCCAGCGCCAGGAGCTTCACCGCCGCCACCGCCACCGGTTCCACCACCGGCGCCGGGCTGCTGCCCCGAGCCGCCGACCCCCTGCTGACCGTTGGCGTTCGCGCCGCCACCGCCGCCTTCAGCGGCTCCGCCGCCTGCGGAGCCGCCGGCGCTACCTTTCGCGGTTTGGTTGCCGCCGCCTGCGGCACCCCCCGCAACGCCGGCGGTCTCCGCGGCCGAGACGGCGGCTTCATCGCTCCCGCCGATCAACCCCGGGATCGGGAAGTTCTCGAAGACCTGGGCAGAAACCAGAAGCACGAAGGCGACGACCGCCACCGCGATCATCCCCGCGCCCGACATCGCGCCGAGCATGTAGTTGCGCGCCTGCCTGATCATCCGCCGTTCGCCTACCCACGGTAATCAGCAGATAACGAGCGGTCGGGGAATACTCCTAAAATTAAGTAGAGCGAACGTTCAGCCAGGCGTGACGTTCTCCACGTGCAGCAGCTCCTGGCTCGCCTCTTCCTCCATCTGCAGGGTCGTGTGTTCGATCCCGTAGCCCTCGCGCAGGGTCAACTCCAGCCGGCGCCGGATCAGGTCGCGGTCCGTTCCCTGGGCGACGACGACGTGGGCGGCGATCGCCCCGAAGCCGGAGGTGACGGTCCAGACGTGGAGGTCGTGGACCGAACGCACCCCCTCCTCGCGGCAGATCGCCGCCCCCACCCCGTCGACGTCGACCCCGGCCGGCGCCGCCTCCATCAAGACGTCGACCGGCTCCTTGATCAGGCGCCAGGAGGAGGCGAGGATCAGGACCGCGATCAACAGGCCGACGATCGGGTCGACGACCGGCGAGCCACCGAGGAGAACGAAGGCGCCGGCGACGACGACACCGATCGAGCCGAGCGCGTCGGCGGCGGAGTGGCGCAGCACGCCCTCGAGGTTGATGTCCTCGCGCTGGCCGCCGGCGAGGACCACGGTGGCGGCGATGTTGCCCGCCAGGCCGAGAACGCCGAGGGCGAGGACGCCCCAGCCGTCGAGCCCGGGCGGGTCGGAGAAGCGGCCGACGGCGGCGATCGCGACGGCGACGCTGACGACGACGAGGAGCAGCCCGTTGACGAGCGCCGCCAGCACCTCCGAGCGCTGATAGCCGAAGGTGCGCCGCCCGGCCGCCGGCAACGTCGCCAACCGCGCCGCGATCAGGGCGAGGACGATCGAGCCGGCGTCGGAGAGCAGGTGCCCGGCGTCGGCCAACACCGCCAGCGAGCCGGTGACGAACCCGCCGACCGCCTCGGCGAGGAGTAGCCCGACGTTGATCCAAAGCGCCCACCACATCCGCCGCCGGCTGTCGGCGCGGCGGGCGTCGAGGGCGTGGCTGTGGCTATGACCGTGTCCGGGACCGTGCACACAACCGAGGATACGGATGCCGACGGGACGAAAATACCCCTATATGTAGGGAAATCGTCCCGTCGGCGCCGAGGGTCAGGCGGGAACGGGCTCTTTGGTCGCTTCGGCGGCGATTTCGGCGGCGTAGCCGAGGCGCTCGGCGTATTCGCGGGCCTGCATCCGCGAGATCACCATCCGCTGGATCTCGGCCGTCCCCTCGAACAGCTGGTAGATCTTGGCGTCGCGGAACCACTTCTCCAGCGGGCACTCGGTGCTCTGCGCGTCGGGGCCGACGAGGTCCATCAGCGTCGTCGTCGCCCACATCGTCACGTCGCCGGCCTTCAGCTTCGACATCGAGCCCTGGCCGCCGGTCATCGGCACCCCGTTGCGGCCCATCCAGGCGGCGCGCTGGACGAGCAGACGCGCCCCCTCGATCTCGGTGGCGACGTCCGCCAGCGTCTGCTGGATCCGCTGCGACTGCAGCATCGGCACGCCTTCGTAGGACTGGCCGTCGAGGTACTCGAGGGTCCACTCGTAGGCGGCCTGGGCGATCCCCAGCGCCGAGGCGCCGACCAGCGGCCGCGTCACCTCGAAGGTCGCCAGGGCGTCGGCGCCGCGGGACTTCTTCCCTTCGCGGCCGCGCTGCAGCTTCTTCTCCAGCTTCTCGTCGCCGCCGAGCAGGCAGTCGCCGGGGACGCGGCAGTCCTCGAGCACCACCTCTGCCGTGTGGGAGGCGCGGATCCCGAGCTTCGACTCCTTCTTGCCTTGCGACAGACCGGGGGTGTCCTTGGGGACGATGAAGGAAGCCTGGCCGCGGGTGCCGAGGGCGGGGTCGACGGTGGCGACGACGACGTGGACGTCGGCGATGCCGCCGTTGGTGATGAAGACCTTGGTCCCGTTGAGGATCCACTCGTCGCCGTCACGCTTGGCGGTCGTTTTCAGGCTCTTGACGTCAGACCCGGCCTGCGGCTCGGTGACGGCGTAGGCGCCGAGCTTGATCTCCTCCGCCGTGCCGAAGCACTCGGGGACCCAGCGCATGATCTGCTCGGGGGTACCGGAGGAGGCGATGCCCGCCGCGGCGAGGCCGGAGCCGGAGATTGCCAGCGCGGTGCCGGCGCAGCCCCAGTGGAACTCTTCCGCGGAGATCACCTGGAACTGACCCTCGGGATCAGCGGCGGAGCGCTGGATCGAGTCGAGCGTGCCGAAGCCCTGCGCCCGCGCCTCTTTGATCACCTCCCAGGGGATGCTCTCCTCCTGGTCGTGCTTGCGCGCAGCCGGCCGGATCACCTCGCGGGCGAACTTCCGGCACCGCTCTTTGAACTCTTTCTGCTCCTCGTTGAGTGCGAAGTCCATCTCTCCCTCTCTCTGCCGCCGCTTCCGTTCGACCGATTGACTGGTCAGTCAGCCAGTAGAACTCTACTCCTCCCAGGAGAGGGCACTCAGTTACGTTTCTGGCGTGATCCCCAAGCGGCCGATCAACGCCGACGTTCCCGAGGCGGAGACGAACGAAGCGGAGGCGCCGACGCAGGAGGCACCGAAGGCAGAGGAGAAGCCGCGGAAGGCGGAGACGGTTCCCTCGCAGCCGGCCAAGCCCGGAGCGCCAAAGCTCCTGGGCGCCCTGGTCGTCCTCGCGCTCGTCTTCATCGTCGCCGCGATCGTCTTCGGCACTGGCGGCGGGGACTCCGGCAGCAGCGAGGCGCCAGCCCCCACCCCAGCCCCGGCTGAGAGCAAGTCGGCGGAGAGCGCGCCCGACCAAACTGCCGAAGCGCTCGGCTATCCCGGCTTCGCGACCAACAACACCACCCGGATCGGCGGCTCGGACCCGACTGCCAACGCCGCTGGCGCCGCGCTCGCCGCCTTCCCTTCCACCACCCCGGAGCAGCGGCCCGCCGCCGTCACCGTCGTCGGCGAGGAAGACTGGGCCGGGGCGATCGCCGCCGCCGTCCTCATGGCCCCGCCCGTGCGAGCGCCAATCCTCTTCTCCGGCCCCGACGAGATGCCGGAGGTGAGCGAAGATGCGCTCGAGGCGCTCGACCCGCAGGGAAGCGCCGACACCGGCGAAGCCTCGCTCTTCGCTGTCGGCACCGTCGCCTACCCCGGCCAGGCGGCGCCGGTCGACTCCGGCGACCCGGCCGCGACCGCGGCGCAGATCTTCAACCTGCGCGAACGGCTGGTGAGCGCGCCACCGAAGCACATCCTCGTCGCCTCCGGCGCCAGTCCCGACTTCGCGATGCCCGCCGCCGCCTGGGCGGCGCGCTCCGGCGATCCGGTTCTCTACGCCGAGGGGAAGAAGCTGCCGGAGCCGACCGCGGCTCTCTTGAAAGCGAACCCGAAGGTGCCGGTGTACGTACTCGGACCGTCCTCGGTCATCTCCTCCGAAGTACTGCGCGAAATCGCCAAGAACTCCAAGCGGGTGAAGCGCGTCTCGGGCGAGGACCCGGTCGCCAACGCCGTCGCCTTCGCCCGCTACCGCGACGGCAGCTTCGGCTGGAACATCAACGACCCCGGCCACGGCTTCGTCCTCGCCCGCAGCGACTCGCCCGCCGACGCCGCCGCCGCAGCGCCGCTCTCGGCCTCCGGCACCTGGGGACCGCTGCTGCTCACCGACGACGCCGCGGCCCTGCCCCAGGAGGTCCGCAGCTACCTCCTCGACGTCAAGCCCGGCTACACGACCGACCCCACCCGCGCCTTCTACAACCACGTCTGGGTGATCGGCGACGAGAGCGCGATCGGGCTCGAACAGCAGGCGGAAGTGAACGAGCTGGCCGAACTTGCGAAGATCGGCGGCGGAGAATGAGCGAGTCGGAGAACCCCCAGCTACTCGGCGGCACCAAGGAGATCACGGTCGAGGACATCCGCGCCCTGGCTGGTCCCGTCACCCCCCACTTCGCCTTGCAGGTCCGCAACCGCATCCGCCGCCTGATCGAGCCGCTGCCGTCCGGTCACCCGGCGCGCGTCGAGGGCGAGCGGCAGATCGCCCGGCTGGAAGCGCTGGCCCAGAACAGCGGCGAGCCGCGCGAGGGGCTGGGGATCTCGCATTGAAGTACCTGGCGCCGGGCGTCTGGCGGCTGAAGGAGTTCCCGGCGCCGACGATCAACTGCTACCTCGCCGAGGACGTCCTCATCGACGCCGGTCGCACCTGGGACCGGCGGCGGATCTTCGCCGAGCTCGAGGGACGGGAGATCTCGATGCTGGCGCTGACCCACGTCCACCCCGACCACCAGGGGGTCGCCAAGGACGTCTGCGAAGCACGCGGCGTCCCGCTCGCCTGCCACACCGGCGACGTCGACGCGATGGAGGGGCGGCGGCCGGTCCAGGAGGCCTCCGCGTCGAACCCCGTCAACCGGCTGATCGCCTCGATCTGGCAGGGCCCGCCCTACAAAGTCGACCGCGTGCTCGAGGAGGGCGACGAGGTCGCCGGCTTCCGCGTCGTCCACAGCCCGGGGCACTCGCGCGGCCACGTCCTCTTCTTCCGCGAGAGCGACCGCGTCGTCATCTGCGGCGACGTGATCCGCAACATGAGCTACGCCACCGCCCTGCCCGGCATCAAGGAGCCGCCGCCGCTCTTCACCTACGACATGGAGGAGAACCGGCGCTCGATCCGCAAGCTGGCCGAGCTCAACCCCTCGCTGATCCTCCCCGGCCACGGCCCCGCCGTCACCGACATGGGCGCCTTCGAACGCTTCGTCTCGCAGCTTCCGGGGTAGCCCCACCGCACCGACTCGCCTTCCGGCGGGTTACTTGGTTTCGGGTACTCGGCCACGACTGGAAGGGAGTCCAGGATGAGAAAGCTTTCGAAGATGCGCCCGTCGCCGGCGATGGTCGTCGCGGTGGTCGCCCTCGTCGTCGCCCTGGCGGGAACCGCCTACGCGGCGCAGACGATCAACGGCGGCGCGATCAAGAAGCAGACGATCGGCGGCGGCAAGCTGAAGAAGAAGACGCTGACGGGGTTCCAGATCAACACCGACAAGCTCGGCACGGTGCCGCTCGCGAAGGTCGCGACCCACACCTTCTGGGCTGTCGTCAACAACCCGGCGAGCCCGGGCAACGCGGCGCTGGCCCGCGCCAGCGGTCCCAACATCGCCGCGGTCGAGGGCGGCGGCGCGGTCACCGTCACCTTCCCCTTCAACGTCTCCGACTGCGCCAACATTGCCGCCCGCAACAACGCCGGCACCTCGGTGCCGAACTCGGGCTACGCGCAGACCAACACCTCGGCGGCCAACCCGAACGGGATCGAGGTCCGCACCCGCGGCAAAGACGGCAACAACGAGGACGCCGACTTCCATCTGATCGTCATCTGCCCTTGATGGCACTTTAGGATGGGGCGCGTGGCTGAGGAAGGAATCAACAGGCCCGAGCAGGCGCGCGAGCTCGCGATCCAGCGCCTGAAGATGAAGCAGGACTTCAAGGGCATCGCCGCCGGCGGTGCCCTTGCCGTCGCCCTCTGCTTCCTGGTCTGGCAGTTCGGCGACGACAGCTTCCCCTGGCCCGTCTGGGTCGCCTTCGGCGTCGCCGTCGCCCTCGTCGTCCAGGGCTGGAAGACCTACGGCCCCAGCAACCGCATCACCGAGGCCGACGTGCAGCGGGAGATGGAACGAGGCTGATTCAGTCGGCGAGGCGGGCGCGGCCCATGTCGACGCGCGCCCCGCGGAAGGGAACGCTCTCGGCCCGGAGCAGCGCCCGCTGGCGGTCGTCCTTGGCCAGCGAGCCGTCGGCGCGGACCACGCGCCACCAGGGCAGGTCCGGATCGTCGGCGTGGAAGAGGACGGTGCCGGCGAACCGCGGCGCCCCCGGCGACACATCCCCATAGGTCCGCACGAACCCCTCCGGGATCTCCCGCACCCGCTCCAGCACTTCCATCTCGCGAGACCGCAAAAACCCGTCCTCTATACGGGTTTTTGCGGTCTCGTCATCAAGCATCGACTTAAGGTTAAGGTGCGTATCGTGCCAGCGCCCAGCGTGTTCATCAGCTCGACGTTCTACGACCTTCGATACATCCGAGAGAACCTCCGTTACTTCGTTCGCTCTCTTGGATACAACCCCATCCTTAGCGAGCGGGGAACGATCTTCTTTGATCCCCATAGAACTGCCGCTCAAGCGGCGGTAGCCGAGGTTCCCAACTGCCAGATGTTCGTGCTGATCATCGGCGGTAGGTACGGGACTGATTTTGATGCAGATCAATCGGTCACCAATGCCGAGTATCAAGAGGCCGTTCGTCAGAAAGTTCCAGTTTTCGCACTAGTAGAGCGAGGAACCTTCGCGGACTTCGAGGTATGGCGTGCCAACCAGGAAAAGGCCTTCGATACGAGCGAAATCGCCTTTCCCAATGCAGATGACGCGAGGATCTTTACCTTCATTGAGGAAGTTCGCTCTCAGAGCACGAACAACGCCCTGGTCCCGTTCGCCGACTTTGAAGACATCGAGACCTATCTTCGACAACAGTGGGCAGGTCTGCTCCACTCTTTCCTGACTCAGATGAGGGAGGAATCAAAAGTCTCAGAGACCCTCGGCGGTTTGGAGAGAATCAGCCGCAGGGTGGAGGTGCTTTCAACCCAAATTCTTGAATCCGTGGGAAATGAGGAGACGAAGCTGATGGCCGAGCTTTACGATCGAATGCTTGGGTCCGAAGCAGTCCAGCGCATGCTTGCGCTCGGACTGCGGCCTACTCCCGCAGACATCCTGACGCATGACAACTTCCTCAAGTGCACGGAGGCCCTAGGAGGCGAGTGGACGATTAAGGACGATGAAGGCGGTGCCATCACTCAAAACCGTCACGACCACAGAGGGAGCATGTCTCAAGACACTCTTGACAGGCACGAGCGCGATTATGAAGAGCTGTGCGAAGAGTTGAAGAAGCGAGTGAATGAGAGTGGGATCGACGAAGCAACCCTTCGTGCCCGCGTGGAAACCGGCATTGAGCCCGAGGCTGCTTAGGCCGAGGACAGCCCCGGGCCGAAGGCGTCGATGATGCGGTTCTGGAACTCGCTCAGCTCCTCGGGGGAGATGAAGTAGGTGGGCGGGGTGAGAAAGAGGCCGTCGGCGCGCTCGGCGGTGGCCTCGACGCGGGCGCGGACCTTGTCGAGGGGACCGGCGGCGCAGTAGGCCTCGACCATCTCGTCGCTGATCGCGGCCGGGACGGCGGCGAGGTCGCCGCGGCGGAAGGCCTCGCCGGCGGCGACGGCGTTGTCGGCGAAGCCGTGCAGCTCCCAGAGGGGCATGTAGGTCTTCACGGTCGCGTAGAAGGAGATCGTGCGGCGGGCCATGTCGATGGCGCGCGCCTCGTCGTCGTCGATCGCGCAGCAGACGGTCGGCAGGTATTCGAAGTCGCCGCGCTCGCGGTTGGATCGCCGCAGACCCTCCTCGAAGGCAGGGACAACCACCTCGTCGATCCAGCGCAGGCTCTGGATCGGGTGGCCGATCAGCCCGTCGGCGACGTCGCCGGCCATCCGCGCCATCCCCGCCTGCACGGCGGCGGTGTAGATCGGCACCGCCTCGCGCGGTGCCGGGTGGGGACGTACCCAGCCCTTGATGTCGATGTCGTAGTACTCGCCCTGGTAGCGGATCGGCTCGCCGGCGCTGGCCTGGCGCATGATCAGCCGCGTCGCCTCGATCGCCTCCCGCAGGTGCGGAGCCGGACGGCCGTAGTCGGCGTTGTGCCAGGTCTCGTTCAGGCGTTTGACCCCCGCGCCCATCCCGAGGCGGAAGCGGCCACCGGACATCTCATCAATGTCGAGGGCGCTGATCGCGTGGATGAAGGGGCTGCGGGTGAAGGCCCAGACGATCCCGGTCGCGACCCCGATCCGCTCGGTCTTCGCCGCCAGGTAGGTGGCCTGGGTGACGGCGCTGCGGAACAGCTCCGGCGCCCAGACGCACTCGACCCCAGCGGCCTCGGCCCGCAGCGTCTCCGCCTCGAGATCGGCGACCGAGGTCCCGATCGCGGCGACGGAGATGCGATCGAGAGCGCCCACGAGAACAGCGCTTAGGAGCTGGCCGGGGCGGTCTCGCCGGCGAGCACCGCGTCGGCGACCCGTTCGCGGTGCCACTTGGGATCGCCGAGGGAGGCGGCGTTGGCGCGGCCGCGCTTGAGGAAGAAGTGGAGGTCGTGCTCCCAGGTGAAGCCGATCCCGCCGTGGACCTGGATCGCCGCGTCCGGCACCCGCCAGCCGGCGTCGGAGGCGTAGGCCTTGGCCATCGCCGCGGCCAGCGGCAGCGACTCCGGCCCGGCATCGGCTGCCCAAGCGGCCCCGTAGACGGCCGAGCGCGAGTTCTCGGTCTCCAGCAGCATCTGCGCGCAACGGTGGGAGACGGCCTGGTAGGCGCCGATCGGGCGGCCGAACTGCTGGCGGTCTTTGGCGTAGGCGACCGACATCTCCAGCGCCCGCTGGGCCAGCCCGGTCGACTCCGCTGCCAACGCAACGCAGGCGCGGAGGAACACCGGGATGTAGTCCTCACCCGCCCCCGGCAGCGTCGCCTCCGGGCGTACGCCCTCGAAGCGGACGGAGGAGAGGCGGCGAGTCGGGTCGATCGATTCCTCGGGGAGGACGGTGACCCCGCTGGCGGCGCTCTCGACGATGTGGCGGTGGCCGTCGGAGGTGGCGACGAGGAAGAAGTCGGCGCTGGCCGCGTCCATCACCAGCGTCTTTTCGCCGTTGAGGAGGACGCCGTTGCCGTCGCTCTCTGCCGCCATCGCGAATTTCCCGATCTCTACGGGGAGACCGGCGTCGAACAGGGCGGGCGTCCCGCGCCGCTCCCCGGCGGCCAGCGGCGCCAGCCAGCGCTCCTTCTGCTCGTCGGAGCCACCGGCGGCCAGTGCCAGACCGACGATCGTGTTGGAGAGCAGCGGCGAGGGAGCGCAGACGTAGCCCATCTCCTCGAAGAGGACCGCGAGGTCGACGATGCCGAGCCCCTGCCCACCCCACTCCTCCGGCAGCGCCAGGCCGGCCCAGCCGAGCTCGGCCATCTCCTTCCAGCCGCTCTCGTCGAAGCCGCTTTCGCTGGCGGCGATCTCGCGGATCCGCTCCGATTTGAAGCGCGAGGCGAGGAAATCATGGGCGGTCGACTTGATCGCCTGCTGCTCGTCGGTGAGGTCGAAGTACATGGAGACGTCCCCTCAGCGCAGCCGCGGCAGGCCCAGGACCCGCTCGGCGATGATGTTTTTGAGGATGTCGGTGGTCCCGCCCTCGATCGAGTTGGCGCGGGAGCGGAGGAAGCTGTACTGCCAGGCGCCGCCGGCGACCGCGTGGTCGGAGCCGCGGGCCAGCATCGAGTAGGCGCCCTCGATCTCCAGCGCCAGCTCGGTCAGGTCCTGGTTGATGTCGGCCCACTGCCACTTGCCAAGGGAGCCCTCCGGGCCCGGGATCCCCGACTGCATCGTCTTCGTGAGGCCGCGGTAGGCGTTCAGCCGCATCGTCTCCACCTCGATGTAGAGCTGGGCGATGCGCTGGCGGAAGTAGGCATCGTCGGCCGCGGTGCCGCCGTTCACCGGCGTTTCCTTCGCCAGCTTCGAGAGCCGGCCGAGGCTGTTCTGGATCTGCGAGATCGCCCCGAAGGCGAGTCCGGCGCGCTCGTTCATCAGCGTCGTGATCGCCACCGCCCAGCCGTTGCCGACGCCTCCGACGACGTTCGCATCGGGCACCCGAGCCTCCTCGAAGAAGACCTCGTTGAACTCGCCCTCGCCGGTGATCTGGACCAGCGGTCGCGTTTGCACCGCGTCCTGCTCCATGTCCATCAGGAAGTAGGTCAGACCTTGGTGCTTGGGCGCGTCGGGATCGGTGCGGGCGACGAGCATGCACCATTTCGCGTACTGGGCGAAGGTGGTCCAGACCTTCTGCCCGGTGACCACCCATTCGTCGCCGTCCTTGACCGCGCGGGTCTTCAGCGAGGCGAGGTCGGAGCCCGACTCGGGCTCCGAAAAGCCCTGGCACCAGATCTCCTCGCCGGTCAGGATTGGCTCCAAATAGCGGGCCTTCTGCTCGTCGGTGCCGTGGGCGATCACTACCGGCCCACCCATCGCCAGTCCAAGAACGTTGGCGGGAGCCGGCGCTTCTTGGCGCGTCGCCTCAGCGGCGAAGATCGCCTGCTCGATCATCGTCGCGCCGCGGCCGCCGTACTCCTTTGGCCAGGAGATCCCGGCCCAACCGGCCTCATGCAGCTTCAGCTGCCACTCGCGGCGAAAGCTCATCACCTCGTCGAGGCCGGCCTCAGGCTCAGGTCCCGGATGGTTCGCCCGCAACCAGGCGCGAACCTCGTCGCGGAACTCCTCCTCCGATGGCGACAGCGTTAAGTCCATCGACGGCGGAGCATATAGGGATGCCCTGGCCGGCTGGCCAGGGCCCCAAAGGCATCTACAGAGGGCAGTTCACACCGAGAGCTTTCGCTTCTCCCGCGAAGTCTTCGAATCCTTCTGAGACCAGCGCTTTCAAGCCGCCCTTTTCGATGTTTTCAATTCCATTCGACAAGCTCTTCAGCATCTTGTCGACCTGCTTTTCCTTCCCTGCGGGAGGACCGAGTTCTTCAAGCGACTCGAGTTGTTTCTGAAGAGCGGGAAGCAGCGATTCATCCAAAACATCTTCGGCGAGTTCCGCTTGTTTATCCGGATCGCTGCTGGCGTTTTCCTCTTTCACTTTCTTTTTATAAGAGGCCAAATCCGACGTCCATTCCTTTTTGCGTTCGGCGCAAATCGCATCTGCCTGCTTGACGTATTCGGCCTTCGTCAAGGTGGCTGCCTCGCTGTCGCCACCGCAACCGCTCACCAGCACAGCGACCAGGGCCGCTGCCGCCACAACTGCTCCACCGATCCACCTGTACAAGACTCTGCCCGCCTCCCAAATTGTTTGACCAATCGGGAGGGGTATAAGCGAGAGCACCTATGCGAGTCAATGGCGCGCAAAAATGCGCAAAGAAAAGGGCGCCCGCAGGCGCCCTTTCAAAGCGATCAGGAACGGCAACCTATTCTTCGCCGCAGACCTTGAGCCCGTATTCCTTCGCGAGCTTGGTGCCTTCGGCGAGGGGATTGGTCTTCCCGAACAGGACCTTGGGTTCCTCTTCGATTTCGTCAGCCCCGTCTTCGACGGCTTCCACCATCGCTTCGATCTGCTCCTCGTCCCCGCTGGGCGCACCAAGGTCACCGATTTCTTCGGCCTGGGAGCGAATGTCTCCGGCCACCACCTGTTCGACGAATTCTTCCTGCTGCTCTTTCGTCAGCTTTTCAGACGTGGTTCCCTTTTCCTCGGCAAATTCGTCGACCTCCGTGTTGATCGATTCGTTGCCTTCTTCGCAGATCGCGTCGGCTTTCTTGATGAATTCGGCCTTGGTCAGCGACCCGCTGGTGTCGCTGTCATCGCTGCCGCCGCAGCCAGCCACCACCACAACCAGCGCCACCAGGACGGCAAGCGCCGTCAGAAATGCCTTGTTCAAGTTGTCTCCTCTGCCTTGGGATGGACGAGGGGGAGAACCTACCCCCTGGTCCGGTCCCCAATACCGCCCCCGGCTGCCTAGGAGGGCTAGACCCGCTGGATCAGGGTGCCGGTGCCAAGGCCGCCGCCGCAACACATCGTCACCAGGCCCATCTCCTTGTCGGAGCGCTCCATCTCGTGCAGGAGGGTGGTGATCAGACGGGCGCCGGTCGAACCAAGCGGGTGGCCGAGGGCAATCGCGCCGCCGTTGACGTTGACACGGTCCATGTCGGGGTCGAGCTCGCGACGCCAAGCGGCGACGACCGAGGCGAAGGCCTCGTTGATCTCGACCAGGTCGATGTCGTCCATCGTCATCCCGTTGCGCTCGAGCAGCTTCCGCGTCGCCGGGATCGGGCCGGTCAGCATGATCACCGGATCGACGCCGACCGTCGTCTGGTCGAAGATCCGCGCCCGCGGCTTCAGCCCGAGGGCGTCGGCCTTCTCGCGGGTCGTCAGCAGCACCGCCGCGGCGCCGTCGGACACCTGGGAGGAGTTGCCGGCAGTGATCTTGCCGTCCTCCTTGAAGGCCGGCTTGAGCGCCGAGAGACCCTCGATCGTCGTCTCCCGCAGACCCTGATCGGTGGCGTAGGTGTCGCCGTTTACCTGCATCGGCAGGATCTCGCGCTCGAAGCGCCCCTCCTCGGTCGCCTTGGCGGCGAGCTGCTGGGAGCGGACGCCGAGCTCGTCGAGCTCGGAGCGGGGGATCTCCCACTGGTCGGCGATCATCTCGGCCGAGAGCCCCTGCGGGATCAGGTCGTAGCGCTCCATCAGCTCCGGCGAGAAGGCCATCCCGTGCTCCTGCATGACCGAGAAGGAGTCGGCGAAGGAGATGTGGCCCATGTGCTCGACCCCACCGCCGACGGCGACGTCGTGGACGCCGGAGGCGACCAAGGCGGCGGCGAAGTTGACCGCCTGCTGGGCGGAGCCGCACTGGCGGTCGACCGTCGTCCCCGGCACCTCCTGCGGCAGCCCGGCCTCGAGCCAGGCGTTGCGGCCGATGTTCAGCCCCTGCTCGCCGAACTGCTGGACGCAGCCGGCGATCACGTCGCCGACCTCGTCCGGGTCGATCCCGGCGCGGTCGATCAGCTCCTTGTAGGTGCGGGAGAGGAGGTTGGAGGCGTGGAGGTCCTTGTAGTAGCCCTTCTCCGGATGACCGCGGCCGATCGGGGTCCGCACCGCCTCGACGATGACGACCTCGCGGCCGCCGAACTTCCCGTTGCCGTTGTCCATCGCCAACCTCCGTTATTCTCAAGATCTCCGGCGCGCAGCGCACGCCTTCCTCTTCAGGGTAGCCGACTGACTGGTCAATCAGCCAGGGTTGGGCGCCTTCCGAACCCGCGCGTCATCCCACCGCTGATGCGTGATAGAAGCCCCGGCCAATGAGCGCTAACCAGGGGTACACGAGTCCGGGGATCGCGGGCAGCGGGGCGATAGCCACCGGCCTTGCCGCGGTCTCGACCACCACCGCAGACACGATCCTGCTCGCTCGCAGCGAGGCTTCTGCCTGGCGCGCCGAGGAGAAAGTGGTCGCCGCCTGCGCCAAGATCGAGGGCGGCGAGCCCTCGCGGCTGCGGGTCACGACCGACCCGGCCGACCTCGCCGACTGCGACGTGATCGTCGAGGCGATCGTCGAGGAGGTGGCGCCGAAGGGCGAGCTGCTGCGGACGATCGCCGCGGCCTGCCCAGACGCCGACCTCGCGACTACGACCTCTTCCCTCAGCATCGCCGAGATCGCCGAGGCGGCCGGCACCCCGAAGCTCTTCGGCTTTCACGTCTTCAACCCGGTGCCGCGGATGAAGCTGGTCGAGGTCTGCGTCCCCGACGGCGCCGCCGCCTCTCGCGAGAAGGCACTCGCCTGGTGCGCCGCCCTCGGCAAGACCGCGGTCGAGGTGCCCGACGAAGCCGGCTTCGTCGTCAACCGCCTCCTCTTCCCCTACCTCTTCGACGCTGCCCGGATGGTCGAACGGACCGGAATGGAGCCGGGCGCCGTCGACACCTGCATGAAGCTCGGCGCCGGCCACCCGATGGGCCCGCTGGCGCTGCTCGACTTCGTCGGCATGGACGTCTCGAAGGCGATCGGCGACGCCCTCTACGCCGAATCGAACGAGCCGACCCACGACCCGCCCCCGATCATCGTGAAGATGGTCGAGGAGGGGAAACTCGGGCGCAAGTCCGGGGCCGGCTTCTACTCCTACGACTGATCTGAGCTAAGCCGCCTTGCGGCCCCCAGCGATGTCCCAGATCACGTCAGCCTCGCTGATGCCCTGACGGCGGGCGACGGTCTCGATCTCTTCCCAGGGCAGTTCGGCCTCGGGGAGATCGTCCCAGCGGGCGAGGTCGAGGGCCTCGATCGAGCCCTTGAGCGCCGGGCCGAGGTGTTCCTCGGAACGCAGCAACGCCCTCAGGACCTCGAGCTGCTTGTCGGTCAGGCGTACAACCCACATCGGGTACCTCCAAAGGTTCGAGCCGGGGGGAGCGGGTTGCCCGATGAAGTTAGGCGGGGGTGCGGACGGAATCGCCGCTGCCGCCGCTGATCCGAACCGCCTCGATCCGGTTCTCCCGCACCGACTCGACCCGGATCGTGTAGCCGTTGGCGAGGATCGAGTCGCCGCGCTTCGGCAGTCGGCCCAGCTCGCCGAAGACATAGCCGCCGACCGAGTTGTAGGCGTCGGTGTCGACCGGCAGCTCGATCCCGGCGTCGGCGAGGTCGCCGAGGGAGACGTGGCCGCGGACGAACCAGTCGCCGTTGGTGAGCTTGCGCACGGCGGCGGCGCGCGGGTCGGTCTCGTCCTCGATCTCGCCCACCACCTCCTCGAGGATGTCCTCGACAGTGACGATCCCGACCGTGCGCCCGTACTCGTCGACGACGACCGAGAGCGAGGTGCGCTGGACCTGGAGGTCGTGGAGGAGGTCGTCGAGCGGGCGGGTCTCGGGGACGATCAGGGCGTCGCGGGTGACGGTGTCGAGTGCCGCCTCGGGCCCCTCGCTCATGTAGAGCCGAGCGAGGCTGTTGTTGTGGACGACCCCTTTGACCCGGTCGGGGTTCTCGTCCTCGATCACGACCAGGCGGGTGTGGCCGGAGGTGACGCAGCGTCGCAGCGCCGCCTCGACGGTCTCCGAGGCATCGACGGTGACGACGGCGGGGATCGGCGTCATCACCTCGCGCGCCTCCTGCTCGTGCAGGTGGAAGACGCCGCCGAGCATTCCGGCCTCGCCGGGGTCGAGCGTCCCCCCCATTCGCGAGCTGTCGATGATCTGCTTCAGGTCCTCGGCGGTGTGGTGCTCCTCCAGGTTCTTGGCGTCGACGCCGAACAGGCGGACGACGCCGTTGGAGACCCAGCTCAGCGCCTTGGTGACCGGCGTGGTGGCGGTGGCGAACCACCCGAGCGGGCGCGAAACCCGTCGCGCCGTCCGGTCGGGCTGGGCGATCGCCAGCATCTTCGGCACCTGCTCGCCGATCGAGATGTGGAGGGCGGTGACGAAGGCGAAGGAGATCGCCAGGGCGATGCCGGTGGCGGCGGCGTGCGAGAGCCCGCCGAAGAGCGGCTCTATCAGCTTCGCCAGCGAGGGCTCGCCAAGGAACCCGATCCCGATCGAGGCCATCGTGATCCCGATCTGGCAGGCGGAGAGGGATTCGTCGATCCGGTCGAGCTGCTCGACCACGGCCTCTGCCCCGGCCTCGCCCTCCTCCACCGCCTGTTCGATTTTGCCGCGGCGGGTCCGGACCAAGGCGAACTCGGCCGCGACGAAGAAGCCGTTGATCGCAATCAGCAGCGCAAGAAGGACGAGCAGCAGGACGCTCATCGGCTATGCGGCCCGGTACTTCGGGCTGGGACGTCCTCGGCCATTCGGCACCGTGAATATAGCTACCCGTTGCGGCGGTTCGAAGCCACGCCACTCTCTACGTGGGATATTGACTGAGCAATGCGAATCGCCACGCTCAGCGAGATGCTCGAAGAGGTCGTACGCCTGGGCGAGGCGACGGGGATGGAGGACCATGCCCATGAGCTGCGGGGTGAGCTGGAGGGACGGCTGGCGACGATCCGGGCGGCGGTGGCCGGTGTCGGCTCGCCGCGGGTAATCGCCCTGCAGCGGCTGGACCCGCCCCGGGTCGGCGGCTTCTGGATCCCGGAGATGATCTCGATCGCCGGTGGCGAGGACGTCGCTGGCGACCCCGGTCTCAGCCCGCCCGCCGTCGGCTGGGGGGAGCTGGAGAGCCTCAACGCCGACGTGGTCGTAGTGATGCCGGAGGTCTCGGCGGAGAACGCGCAGGCGATGGCGATGGAGCATTGGGAGAGCATCGCCAGCCTCGGGGCAACCCGCCTGTACGCGCTCGATGGAACCGTCTTCGCCGAGCCGGGAACGCGTCTGGTCGACGGCGTCGAGCTGCTTGGCCACGTCCTCCACCCCGACCTCATCGACCCGCCTGGGAACGTCGGCTTCGTGGCGCTGCGGGCGCCGGTGCAGCGGCCGCTGACCGACGCTTAAAAGCGCGTTCACTAGGCGACGGCGATGGCCGTGACCACGGAGACCGCGGCAACTCCGATCATCGCCGCGAACTCGAGTGGCAGGCGGTTGCGGCCGAACATCCCTCTCTCGCCGGCGACGATTGCCAGGGCGCAGATCGTGCCGCCGATCAGGCCGCCGAGATGGGCACCAAGGCTGATCCGCGCCGAGGCGAGACTGAAAAAGAGGTTGAAGAGGATGAGAAAGCCGATCTGCCCGGCCAACGCATCCATGCCGCGACCTCGGGCAATGATGAAGGTTGCGCCGGCAAGCCCGAAGACGGCTCCTGATGCTCCCAGGGTTAGGGCATTCGGATCGAGGACCAACGCCCCAAGGGAGCCGGCGAGCAGCGACGCGAAATAGAGAGACAGGAAGCGTGGGGTTCCCAAGGCCGGCTCTAAAAGCCGTCCCAGGAAGAAGAGAATCAACATGTTGAAGCCGATGTGCATGACGTTGGCGTGAAGGAACCCGCTGGTGACGAGGCGGTACCACTCCCCTTCTGCCACAGACGGCCCGTAGAGACTGAAGTCAGCGACGAACTGGCTGCCCTGTTCGTTGAAGAGGCCGCCCGCACCCTGGGCAATCTCGATCAGGAAAACGACGACGTTGATCGCAATCAGGACATAGGTGGCGGGGAAAGCCGCAACACCGGACGGCGTCCCGGTCGGGTTCCGCACCACCCGCGTCCGCTGGCTCGCGCACTCCGGGCAGCGCATCCCGACGGGGGTCGGGGTCATGCAGTCGGGGCAGATCGGGCGCCCGCAGGAGGAGCAGGAGACGCGGGTCTCGCGGTCGGGGTGGCGGTAACAGGTCTCGGCCATCGGACGAAGCAGCCTACAATCGCCGCCGATGGAGGCCCCCAGCCCCGCCCGTCTCTACGCCGCCGCGATCGGCGCCCTGCTCGTCGTCCTCGGCGTCGTCGGCTTCTTCTACTACGCCTCGTTCGGGGCGCTCGACACTTACGAGGAGGCGCTCGGAGCGCTGCAGGTGAACGGCTGGCTCAACCTCTTCTACGTCGCGACCGGCGCGGTGGGCGTGCTCGTGGCCGGCGCCTCTTCGCGTGGATACGCGCTGGCGATGGGAACCCTGTACGTCGTGCTGGCGATCGTCGGCTGGGGCAGCGAGGGACTGAACCTCGTCGTCGGCGTTCTCGGCCTCGCCGCGGCGGCGGGAACTCCTCGGGCGGACCGGGCGAAGCTAAAGCCGCGAGCGAAGCCCGCTCGTCAGCGCCCTTAAGCGCCCCTGGCTCTGCTGCCGGCCGCGGCGGCGCAGCTCCAGTAGGACCAGCGCCCCGGTGGCAGCGCCGCCGGCGCCGACCGCGACCACCGGCCGCACCCAGTTGCGCGGGTCGCGCAGCGCCCGCAGCTCGCTCTCGGAGAGCTCCTCGGCCCAGTCGGAGAGCTCCTCGGCGGCGGCCTGGGTGACCGCGGCCATCGTGTCCTCGAAGCGGGCGGAGAGCCGCTCCGGCGGCTCGATCGGGCGCAGGGCGTCGCTCAACAGCGCCTCGACGTCCCAGGTGGAGCCGCTGAGGGTCTCGCGCGAGTCAGGCATCACTCATCTCCTCCTGCAACTGCTTGATCGCGCGGTGGATCAGCACCTTCGTCGCGCCGTCGGTACGGCCGAGAGCACGTGCGATCTCGCGGTTGTCCATACCGAGGGCGAAGCGCATGATCAATGCCTCGCGCCGGTCCTCCGGCAGTTTGTCGAGGTGATGCATCACCTGCCGCAGCTCCTCGCGGCCCTCGGCGATCGCCACGGTGTCGTGGCGGGCGGCGATCGGGTCGGCATTTTCCAGCGTCGTCTGCGGCCGCCGCGAGCGGTCGCGGTAGTAATTGGAGGCGAGGTTGTGGGTGATCCGGATCACCCACGGCCGCAGCGGCCGCCCGTCGGACTCGCGCCGGGCGCGGTCGAAGTGGCGGTAGGCCTGGAGAAAGGCCTGCTCGGTCAGGTCCTCGGCGTCGTGGTGGTTCCCCACCCGGTAGTAGGCGTAGGAGTAGACGTCGCGCAGGTGCGCCCGGTAGAAGTCCTCGAAGGCGCGGTCGAGCTCCGCCTTCGCCGCCGGAGCCAGCTCGGCTGGCTCGACGTTCTCCCTGGGGTCGCTCACCGAGCAAGCCTACCCCCGTGCCTGTGACCCCGTCGCGCATTCAGGCGGCCCGCCGCTCGCGCTCGACCTGCCGCAGGCTCGCCATCCATTCCCCGGCGTCGCACTCGCCGCGGATCAGAGCGGCAAGTGCAGCGAGGGCGTCGGCCTCCACACCGGAGGCGACGACCGCCTCGGCGAGGAGCGGAACCGTGTCGAGCCCCTCGGAGGCCTGGCCGATCTTGCCGGGGATGTCCTTGGCCGGGGTGCCGGTCCCGAGCAGCTCGCCGGCGCGGCGGTTGCGCCCCGACGGCGCCATCATCGTCGCCGTCAGGTCCCCCACCCCGGCCAACCCGGCGAAGGTTTCCGGGTCGGCGCCGCGGGCGACGGCGTGGTCGATGCACTCGCGCCAGATCGCGGCGACGGCGATCCCGGCGGCGTTGAGCCCGTGCGGCTCGGCCGCGGCGGCGGCGAGGGCGGCGGCGTTCTTGGCGGCGCCGGCCATCTCGACTCCGGTGACGTCGCGCGAGCGCTCGCAGACGAGCCCAGCTTTGTCGAAGACCTCGCCGATCTGGACCCGCAACTCCTCGTCCGCGGAGCCGAGGACGAGGGCGGCCGAGCCGGAGACGGCCTCACGCGCGTGGGCCGGCCCACCTAGGCAGGCGATCGCCCGCGCCCGCACCCGTTCGCCGACGTATTCGGAGGGAAGCTGTCCTTGGCCGCTGATCAGACCCTTGGTCAGCATCAGCACGGCGCTGCGCGAGCTGACCCGGTCGGCGATCGTCCCGACCGCCTGCGGCAGCTGCGCCGAGGGGATCGCCAGGCAGATCAGGTCGAGGCCGGCGAGCTCGATCGCCGAGGCCGGGCGGACGTCGATCGACTCCGGCAGCGGCACGCCGGGCAGGTAGCGGCGGTTCTCGCCGTCCTCGATCAGCTCCTCGACGCGCTCCGGCGTCCGCGCCCCGAGCTGGACCTCGAGGCCGCCGCGGGCGAGGAGGACGGCGACCGCGGTCCCCCAGCTGCCAGCGCCGATCACGGCGGCGCGGCGCATCGGCGGCAGGCCGCCGAGGTCTTCCCACTGCAGGAGGACATTGGGCCAGATCCGCGCCGTCACCGTTTCCGCCAGCGCCGGCGAAGGCTCCTCGGCGCGGGGGAAGGTCATCGGCGGGCCGAGCCGGACCTTGCACTTGCGCGGACGGATGCGCCAGCCGCGTCGGACGTGTTCGGTCCCGAGCACCGCGGTCGGAATCACGACCGCACCAGTCTGCAGCGCCAGCCTCCCCACCCCGCGCTTCGGGTTGGCGAGCGTCCCGCGGCGGATCCGCGTGCCCTCGGGGAAGACGCAGACGGCGCCGCCGCGTTCGGCGATCATCCGCGCGGTCAGCATCGATTCCTCGTCCGACTCGCCGCGGCGGACCGGGAAAGCCCCCAACCGCGAGAGCATCCACCCCTGCCAGCGCCGCTCGAACAGCTCGACCTTGGCCATGTAGTTCATCGGCCGCCGCCATGGCAGGCAGGCGCCGACGACGAAGGGATCGAGGAAGCTCCGGTGGTTGGCGGCGACGATCACCCCGCCCTTCGCCTTCCCGTACTCCCGCCCCCGCCGGTCGAGCCGGAAGTAAATGAGGAAAAACGGCAGCAGGATCGCCCGCGCGACGCAGTACATCGGCCAGTTGACGCTGTGCTTGCGCGTATAGGCGTGATAGGAGGCGAGCCGCTCCGGGCTCAAACGTTCGGGATCCACGCGTAGCGCTACACGGCTGCGAAGGCGCGGTTACGCCTCAGCGATGGCAGCTCCCCCGAGTCCGTGAAAAACCTTGTAGAGCAAGGAAAATCACAGACTCGCGGGTTACCAAGCGCTTTGGACTAACTTCGAGAGGTCTTCGCGAGCGACCGTCCCGGGAACCCGCTCCAGCTCCGGCCGCTTCAGCATCGCGTCGAGCGCCTCGTCGAGCCGCGATTCGTCGCCGTTGAGGTAACTGAGGCGCTGGGGCTGTCCCAGATCTTCGATTCGCGAAGGAAGACTGGCGAGGTCGGTGCCGAGCGAGGTCGCGAGACTTTGGAATGACTCGGGCGCCCGAGACGCCAGGAACTCCACCGCCCGCGGCAGGATCGCGGCGTTGGTCTCCGCATGCGGCGTCCCGCACACCCGCACCAGCGTCTGGCAGATCACATGGTGCAGGCCCAGGCCGGCGGAGTCGATCGCGTAGCCGCAGAGGATCGCGCCGAGGGCGAGTGATCCACGGTCGCGTCCCTCCCGCTCTTCGCGAAGCGCACCGGCGATCAACGCCGCACCTCGCAGCGCCGTCATCTCCGACACCGGATTCGAGCCCGGCAGGTACAGCGTGTCCGCCCCGTGCGCCAGCGCGTTCATCGCGCTCGCCCGCAGCTCCCGTTCCTCCTGCCCCGTCATCGCCTCCGGATCGGCGATGACCAGCGACGGCCGCACCATCCCCTGCGCCCGCTCCTCCGCCCCTTCGGGCAAGCGATGGATCGCCGTCATCGGCGCCCCCGAGAGCGTGGTCGGGACAGCGGCGACGCTGGCACCTGACGTCGCCCCGATCGCCTTCGCCACATCGACCACCCGGCCGCCGCCGAGCGCTACGAGTGGACGCACTCTCGCCCCCTCACCAAGCAAGTAAGGGGGCGAGAGTGCGTCCAACAGCGGCGCCGCGGCGGCCGGCACTTGACCCGGTGCAACCAGATGAACACCGTGCGCCTCTTCAGCCAACTCTTCCGCGCCGGCCAGCGCTCGGCGGGTACTCAGCAGCTCGAACTCCTCCACCCCGTGCTCGCGCAGCACCGCGACCGTCTGCGCCACCCCACCCCGCCGGAAGACCACCGTCCGCCCGGCATCGCGCCAGACGAAGCCCTCGGTCAACTCAACCCTGAGCTTTGAGGCGCGGGTTCTCGACCGGGCGCAGTTTCGGTTCGACCTCGTCGCGCAGGTGCTCGAATGCGGGCGGCAGCGAGAGCTTCTCGCCGAGGTGCTCGACCGGCTCGTCGACGGTGAAGCCCGGCCCCAAGGTCGCGATCTCGAAGAGGACGCCGCTGGGCTCGCGGAAGTAGATCGAGCGGAAGTAGAAGCGGTCGATCTCCGGCGTCGGCTGGGCGCCGCCGGCGACGGCTTTCTCGCGCCAATCGAGCAGCTCCTCGGGAGTCGAGGCCCAGGCCACGTGGTGGACGCTGCCAGCGCCCTGCAGGCCGCGCTCGCTCGGGGCCTCGTCGTAGAGGTAGAAGCCACCGCGCTGCTCGCCCCGCGCCTCCCAGCCGCCGTCGGCGCGCTCGAACTCGAGCGCCTCGAGCAAGCCGCTCGAATCCTCCGGCGAGGCCGCGTAGGCTCGCACCGCGTGGAACCCCTGTAGCGCCATCTCCTTCGGCACTTCCGGGTGGTCGGCGATCAGCGGCGGGTCGGGGACGTCCACCACCGCCAGCTCGTGCTCGAGCCCCTCCGGGTCGGCGAAGACGAGGCTGTCGCCGTCGCGCTCGGACTCGGTGTCGTTGGCGCGCAGCCGCTCGGCCCAGAAGTCGAGCGCGTCGGTCGAGGCGACCCGCCAGACGACCCGGTGCACCATCCCGGCGCCGGCACGTCCCAAGGGCGCGCCCGGGTACTCGAAGAAGGTCAGATCGGAGCCCGCATCCCCCGCCTCATCGGCAAAAAAGAGGTGGTAGACGGTCGGGTTGTCCTGGTTGACGGTTTTCTTGACCAGCCGCAAACCCATCACGCCGGCGTAGAAGTCGACGTTGCGCTGAGCGTTCTCGGTGATCGCGGTGATGTGGTGAATTCCCTCTAGCTTCATGGCTCACGTATACCATCCGGGGATGAGCCGCGGACGACGTCGCTTGGTCAGAGGGCTCGTGATCCTCGGTTCCGTCCTGGCTTTCCTCAGCGTCTTCGCGATCTGGACCGAGCGCCAGGCGCTCAACACCGACGACTGGGTCGACACCAGCGCCCGCCTCCTCCACAACGAGACGATCCGCGAAGCGGTCGGCGATTACCTCGTCGACCAGCTCTACGAAAACGTCGACGTCCGCAAGGAACTCGAAGAAATCCTTCCCGGCGACACCAAGGACCTGGCCGGGCCCGCGGCGGGCGGGCTGCGACAGGTGGCCGGCCAGGGGGCCGAAAAGGCGCTTGAAACCTCGACCGCGCAGGAGCTCTGGGAAGAGGCGAACCGGACCACGCACGAACAGCTCCTCGCCGTCCTCGAAAACAAGAAAGAAGCGGTCGAGACCGACGAAGGCAACGTCCGCCTCAACCTCGGCAGCCTCCTCACCAACCTCGCCGAGCAGGTCGGGATCGGCGAAGACCTGGCCGAAAAACTGCCGCCCGACGCCGCCCAGGTCGAGATCCTCAAGTCCGACGAGCTGAAGACGGCGCAGGACATCGCGGTCGCGATCAAGGGTCTGGCGCTGTTGCTCTCGATCCTCACCTTCCTCGCCTTCGGCCTCGCCATCTACCTCTCGCGCCCAGAACGCTGGGTCACCGTGCTGCTCAGCGGCATCGGCCTGATCGCCGCCGGCTTCGCGGTCGTCGTCGTCCGCCACATCGCCGGCGGGATCGTCGTCGACCAGCTGGTCAAGGACGAGAGCGTGAAGCCGGCGGGAGAAGCGGCCTGGTCGATCGGCACCTCGCTGATGACCAGCATCGCGGGCACGGTGATCGTCGTCGGCGTCCTCTTCCTCGTCGCCGGCTGGCTCGCCTCGCCGACCAACGGCGCCCGCGCCACCCGCCGCTTCCTGGCGCCGACCCTGCGCCTCCACTCCGCCTACGTCTACGCGGGCCTCGCGATCCTCGTCAGCTTCTACTTCCTCTCCGGGCCAACCCACGGCCTGCGCGCCTTCGTCACCACGCTGCTGGTCGCCGCGGGGGCCGCCGCGGGGATCCACGAGCTGCGCAAGCAGACCGAAGAGGAGTTCCCGGAAGCGACCTACGACGAGACCTTCGGCCGCACCCGCGACAAGGTCGTCGGCGCGGTCAAAGACGCGAACATCCCCGAGAAGGTCGGCGAGCAGGCCTCGAAGCTGCGCCTGCCGGAGATGCGGCGCCCCGGCGACAAGGAGGGGCAGGCGGACCACGAGGCGCCAACGGCGGCGATGCCGGTCAGCCAGGAGGACGCTCGGCTCGAGCGGCTGGAACGGCTGGGGACGCTGCGCGAGAAGGGCGTCCTCACCGACGAGGAGTTCGCCGCCGAGAAGGCGAAGCTCCTCGGCGGCGATTCTCCGGCGTCTTAGCTACTCGCCCAGGGTGATGCGCACCCGGGCGCCCGGGGCCAGGATCTTGCCCGGCTTCGGGTTCTGCTTCAGCACCTTGCCGACCTTGCCCGGCTTCGGCGCGTCGACCTTCTTCACGTGGCCGAGCTTGCAACCGCGGCGACGCAGCAGCATTTTTAGCCTTCTTCAGCGTCTTGTTCTTGACCGCCGGGACGACGCAGGCGCGGTAGACGTAGTCGTCGAAGCGAGTGTTCGGGTTGTCGCCTGCCAGGGTGGAAACGATGACGTCGACTTTGCCGGGCCGCAGGGCGCGCGGCGCGGTCGCCGTGATCTGGGTATCGGAGTCGACGGTGAAGCTGGCTGCCGGGGCGGCACCGAACTTGACCGCGTTGGTGCCGTTGAAGTTCTTGCCGGTGATCGTCACCAGGGCGGTGCCGGTGACCGGTCCGAAGGGCGGCGAGACCGAGGCCACTTCGGGAGCCGGCTGGACTTCGGCGCTGAGCTCGACCTCTTCGCCGGAGAAGGTTTTGCTCGGCGGCGCGATGGTGCCGTTGAAGGGCGTCGGGAAGATCGACGCGTAGCTGGCGCCGGATTCCGTCTTGACGCCGATTTCGTCGGTGTCGTTGCTCGGGTCGACGCCGATCACGTCCCCGGCCTGGATCTTCAGGTTGGTCTCGAAGGTCTGCAGACCGGTCCCGGCGGGAGTGGCCGGCGCGCTCTTGCCGGCCGCTTCATAGGCGCCTTTGCCGTCGGGATGGAGGACCCGCAGGTAGAACGGCCCGCCGACCGCGCCCTGAACGCGCCAGCGCACGATCGCGCCGTTCACCGGTGAGGTGAGGGCCGCCCCCGACTCGGGGAGAGCCGTGTTGAAGATGGTTTCCACGCGGTCGAATTTCTTCGACGTCCATTCGTCCGGGAGCACGCTGCCGATAGTGATCACCGACGCCTGCGCCGCGGTCGCCATCGCTGCCAAGGCGCTTACCGCGCAGACGACCGCGATCGCCAGACGGCGCGATCGGGGTCCTCCTCCTTCTCGCTTCGAGTACTCCCGCTGCTGCCGCATCTCTGATGCCTCCTTAGTTGACTTCCCTTGCCTTCAGCGCTGAGCGCCGCTTGCCTAAACGGCAGCTAAAGAGAAAGTTGCGGCGAGAGGCAGAAGAACCCGTGTGTAAGGGAAGAAAAGCCCGCCGCCGGAATCGAACCGGCAACCTCCTCATTACAAATGAGGTGCTCTCCCAGGTTGAGCTAGGCGGGCGTGGTGGCTAATGATGTCCGCAATGGACGTGGCGTTCAGGTTCTTGGGGCCAGACGAGGGTACCGTGCTGACGCGCGCGATCGAAGCTGCTTATGGTCAAACTTATGACGTCCGGTGGGTCTACGACCCGGACGAGGTGAGCGCCCGGATCGGTGCCGGCACCTATGTCGCCTGCGTCGCGGAAACCCCCGCAGAGGGGCTGCTTTGCCACATCGGCATGAGCCTGGCCGCGGCCGGCGACGCCGTCGCCCACTCGGGGCAGGCGGTGACCCTGCCGACAGCCCGCGGACACCACCTCTTCACCCGCACCAAGCGCTACCTGATGGACTGGGCGCGGGAGCGCGGACTGGCCGGGATGTACAGCGAGGCGACCGCCGCCCACCCCTACAGCCAGAAGGCGAACATCGAGCTGGGAGCGCACGAGACGGGGTTCTTGCTCGGCTGGATTCCGGCCACTGTCACCAACGACGCGGCAGATGGCCGGCGCGGCCGACAGTCGGCGGCGCTCTTCTACACGAAGCTGAACGACGGCCACGAGCGCCGGGTGTTCCCCCCGGAGCGCCACCGGGAGATCGTCGAGCAGACGATCGAGCTGTGCGAGCTGCGAGGGACGGTCGCCGACCCACCGCCCGGTTGCGAGCTGCCAGAGCGGACCGAGCTGCGCGTCGAGGTCGACGAGGACCACAACCTGGCGCTGCTCACGGTGAAGGCGCCGGGTGCCGACCTGGAGCAGGTCGTAGGCGCCGAGCGCCACCACCTCTTCCACCGCCGCTGCCTCGACGCCATTTACCTCGACCTGCCGCTGGAGGTCCCGGCAACGGCGTTACTGGCCGACCACCTGGAGCGGCTCGGCGTCTCTTACGCCGGCGTCTTCCCCAACAGCACGACCGACGGGGACGTACTCCGGATGCAGTCGCTGCACCAGGTCCGAGTCAAGGCCGACGACATCGCCGTCGCCTCGGACCACGGTCGCGAGCTCTTGGAGTACGTCCTCGCCGATCTGCCCCAGGCCTAAGCGGCGACCTCGCGAGAGGCCAGATGCGTGCCGACCTTGCGCTTGACGCGCTGCAGGGCGTTGTCGACCGTCTTCGTGTCGCACTCCAGCCGCTCGGCGATCGACTCGTAGGAGTGGCCGTCGAGGTAGAGCGAGAGGACCCGGCTCTCCAGTTCGGAGAGCACCCCGGAAACGCCGGAGAGGCAGGAGACCAGGCTCTCCAGCTCTTCGGTCGCGATCACCTGGTTGACCGGGTCGTGGACGCTGGGCCCGGGCAGGATCTCGTCGAGGGTGGTTTCCGAGTCCCCGGCCGCGGCTGGGGTCTGGCTGAAGGAGACGTACTGGTTGAGCGGGGTGTGCTTGTTGCGGGTCGCGGTCTTCACCGCGGTGATGATCTGGCGGGTGATGCAGAGCTCGGCGAAGTTGCGAAAGCTCGACTCGCGGTCGGTCCGGTAGTCGCGGATCGCCTTGTAGAGACCGACAAGCCCCTCCTGGATCAGGTCGTCCGACTCGCCGCCGAGGAGGAAGTAGGAGGAAGCCTTGAGGCGGACGAAGCCGCGGTAGCGACGGACGATCGTGTCGTAGGCGTCTGGTCGTCCCTCCTTGGCGAGGGCGACGAGGTAGTGATCATCAAGCTCAACTTGAGGGTTAGAGCTGGGGGTGCGACCGATGCTTTGGGCAACCGGCAGCGGCATTTCCTGCGTAGGCGTCGATAGAGCCACAGATCCTTCTCCTTGCTGAAGGGTCGTGGCGCCGCTTACCTCCCCAGAGGCGCCCTATTCACCAGGGCTTGCCTCAACCTGAGGTTCACCCTTATTGCGGCGCTAGCTTTACCGAAGCGCAGAGTTCTGTCAACCCCAAATTGCGACTTTTTGCAACCGCCGTTGCATTTGCCTCGCTATCCGCGCTGACGAAGAGCCTCAAAAAAGAGCGCCGTGGCGGCCGCCGAGACGTTCAGCGATTCCACTTTTCCCCTCTGTGGCAGGGCGATCAGCCCGTCGCAAGCTGCGGCGACCCGGGGCCGCAGTCCCTTCCCCTCTCCCCCGAGGACGATCACGGTCGAGCCGGTGAGGTCGACCGACCACGGCGCCTGCTCAGCCTCCGCGTCGGCCCCCCAGATCCAAAAGCCAGCGTCCTTCGCTTCGGCCAGCCAATCGGCGAGGTTGCGGACATGCGCGACCTCGATGTGCTCGACAGCCCCCGCCGAGGTCTTGCAAACCACCGGGGTGACCGCCGCCGAGCGCCGCTCGGGGATCACCACACCCGCAGCGCCGGCCAACTCGGCCGAGCGGCAGACGGCACCGAGGTTGCGCGGGTCCTGCACCTGGTCGAGCGCGACCAGCAGCGACCCCTCCCGCTTCAGCATCCCCACCGGGTCTCCGTAGGGATAAGGATCGACCTCCGCCACCACCCCCTGATGATCAGGCGACCCGCAAAGCCGCTCCAACTCCTCGGAGGAAGTCTCCGGCGCCCGCCAAACCCGATGAACCCGCCGCCTCCCCCGCTCCGCCTCGGCGACTGGGTTGGCCCCGTAGATGAACTGGTTCGCCATCAGGCCTTCGGCACGAGCTGCGGACCGCTAACGGAGTCCCGGACCGTCCACCCCATCTCGGCCAGCTGATCCCGCAGCTCATCAGCCTTCGCAAAGTCCTTCTCCGCCCTTGCGCGCTCCCGTTCCTCCATCAACTCCTGCGCCCGCTCATCGCTCTCAGCACCCTTATCTGGCTGAGTAAGGGTGCTGAGACCGACGAGCTCGAGCATCTCGGCGACGACAGGAGCCGCCTCCTCGCCAGGCACATCTCCGCGATTGGCTTCACCAACCAGCTCAAACACCTCAGCGAGAGCCCGCGGCGTATTGAAGTCATCAGCAAGCGCATCGCGAAACGCCTCGCCCCGAGCGGCCGCCCCGCTCTGAGCCCCGGTGGGGGGGTCGCCGGGCCCTCCCCGCTGTTTGCCCGCCGACCCCCCCACCGGGGCTCCCTGCCCTTGGTCCCTAAAGAAGTTCCGCAACCTCTCGACCCGAGCCACCGCTTCCTCCATCTGCTCCTCCCCAAATGCCAGCGGCTGCCGATAGTGCCCCGAAATCAAATAAGCGACAAGCGCCTCGCGCCCGTAGGTGTCGAGCGCCTTCGAGAGCTGGAAGATGTTGCCCTCGGATTTGGACATCTTCGCCGCATCCGTCTCGATCATCCCGTTGTGCATCCAGATCTTGGCGAAGGCCCGCCCCGCCCCCTCGGACTGGGCAATCTCGTTCTCGTGATGGGGGAAGACGAGGTCGGAGCCACCACCGTGGATCGCAAAGGAGGCGCCCAGCTCCTGCTCGGCCATCACCGAGCACTCGATGTGCCAAGCGGGGCGTCCCGGCCCCCAAGGCGAGTCCCAGCTCGTGTCCTCATCGGGCTTGTGCGCCTTCCAGAGGGCGAAGTCGAGCCGGTCCTCCTTCAGCGAGGCCGAACCGGCGTCCTCGCCCTGGTCCATGTCCTCGGGCCGACGGTTGGAGAGCTTGCCGTAGTCGCCGAAGCTGCGGACCCGGTAGTAGACGTCGCCGCCGGACTCGTAGGCGTGGCCGCCCTCGACCAGCTCGGCGATCAGGGAGACGATCCCCTCGACCGTCTCGCTCGCCAGCGGCTCGGCGTCGGGACGGCCGACGCCGAGCCGATCGGTGTCTTCGACATAGGCAGCGGTCATCGCCGCCGCGAACTCCTCCGAGCCCTTCGCCGCCTCGCGCGCGGCGGCGTAGATCTTGTCGTTGATGTCGGTGACGTTGACGACCAGCTTCGGCCGGTAGCCCTCCGAACGGAGGAAGCGGGCGAAGAGGGAGAAGACGACGAAGGGACGGGCGTTGCCGATGTGGATGCGGCTGTAGACGGTGGGACCGCAGGCGTAGATCCCGACCTCGGAGCCGGGCTCGAGCGAGCGCAGCTCGCCGCTGAGCGTGTCTTTGATCCTCACCTCCCGCATCGCTCAGGAGGATATGCGCATCAGGGCGAACCCTGACGGGAGCGAGAGCTAAAAGGTGCGGTAGCCGGCCGTCGAGGCCTTGGACTCTTTGCCGTTGAGCCAGGCCGGCGCGATCTCCTCGGCCGCCGCCTGCGCCTGGCGCCGGGCTTTGCCGACGCTGGCCTTGATCTCGTCCTCGGTCGCCTCGCGGACCCGCTCCTCGCGTTTCTGCGCCTGGATGCGGATCCGGTCGGACTCGATCCGCAGCTGCTCCTCGGCGCGGTTGCGGGCGGCCTCCTCGGCCTGGCGTTCGACCTTCTCCATCAGGCGGCGGACGCTCTCCTCGGCTTCGCGGCGAACGTCCACCGTCCCGGCCATCACCCGCTGCTCGATTTCGGTCTCCAGCTTCACCGCGGCCTCGTGCGACTCGGCCGCTTTCGCTTCGGCTTCGGCCGCCCGCTGCTCGACGGCGGCGATCCGTTTGTCGGCCTCGGCCTGGATCTGCTGCCGCGCGTGCTCGAGCTTGACCTTGAAGTCCATCTCCGCCGCCTTCTCGGCCTCGGCGACGGCGTTCTCGGCCTCCAGCCGAGCCTCGGCGACCGCGCTCTCGGCTTCGGCCTTGGCCTCCGCCGCGGACTGCTCGGCGACGGAGCGCAACTGCGAAGTCTTGGCGACGATCACTTCCCGCTCGGCTTGCGAGCTCCGCTGCAGCTCCTCGAACGCCTTCTCGGCCCGGTCACGCCCCGCCTCGGCGGCGGCGGCGCGGGCGTCCGCCTCGGTCCGCGCCTTGCGCTCGGCAGCGATCCGCTCGCGGGCCTCGGCGGAGACCTTGCGCAGCGTCAGCAGCGCCCGCTCCTTGTACTGGTCCTTCAACCCGTCGGCACGTTTTTCAGCGGCGGCGACGCGCTCCTCGCTGACCCGCACCCACTCGAGCGCCTGGTCGGCGACGCCGCGCATCGCGCGCGTCGCCTCACCGACCTGCTGCAGCTGCCGGGCTGGGTCGCTCATCCCCGGGGAACCTACTACCAGCGCCGGAAGCCAACCCCCCACCTACAAACCGAAGAACTCGCATTTTGCGAGCGGCCCGAGTCGGAGCCGGGGGAGTGCCTCCCCGGACCCTCCCCGCTGTTGTCCGGGGAGGTACTCCCCCGGCTCCCCGCTTACGCAGACGCTTGCTCGTGCCGAGCGCGCAGGTCCCGCTTCAGGACCTTCCCCGTTGCGTTGCGCGGCAGCTCTTCGAGGAACTCGACCTCGCGTGGGGTCTTGTAAGCGGCAAGGTTCGCCTTCACGTGGGAGGCGAGGTCGCCTTCGCTGACCTCGAAGCCGGAGCGGACGACGACGAAGGCCTTCAGTCGCTGCCCGAACTCGTCGTCCTCGATCCCGATCACCGCGACCTCCTCGACCGCCTCGTGGTCGGAGAGCAGGTCCTCGACCTCGCGCGGGAAGACGTTCTCGCCGCCGGAGACGATCATCTCGTCGTCGCGGCCGTCGATGAAGAGGCGCCCGTTCTCGTCGATGTGGCCGACGTCGCCACTCGAGTAGAGGCCGTCGAGCATCTCCTTGCCACCGCCGCCGGTGTACCCCTCCATCGCCATTTCGTTGCCGACGAAGATGCGGCCGACCTGGCCCTGCGGGACCTGCTCGCCCTGCTCGTCGTAGAGGCAGATCTTGGTCCCCCGCGGCGGCTTGCCGGCAGTTCCCGGCGCGGCCCGAAGGTCTTCGGGGGTGGCGACCGTCGCGTAGGCGACCTCGGTCGAGCCGTAGAGGTTGTAGACGTTGTCGCCGAAGCGGTCCATCCACTCGATCGCCAGCTCGCCGGGCAGCGCCGAGCCGGAGAGCGAGGTGATCTTCAGCGAGGGCAGGCTGTACTTGTCGAGCGTCTCCTCGGGCAGGGTGAGGATCCGCTGGATCATCACCGGCACCGCCGCCAGCACATCGGCGCGGCTCTGCTCGACCGCCTTCAGCGTCTCCTCGGGGTCGAACTTGCGCCGCAGCACCATCGTTGCCGCGGTCGGCAGGCTCATCACGAAGTGGAAGAAGCCCCAGGAGTGGAAGAGCGGCGCCGCGATCATCATCGTCATCCGGCTGCGGAAGGGGATATTGTCGATCAGCGAGGCGATCGGCAAGAGCCCTTCCGGGCTCGAGCGCTGGGCGCCCTTGGGGGTACCGGTGGTGCCGGAGGTGAGGATGACGAATTTCGGCTTGTCGGGAGGCGGCTTCAGGTCGGACTCGTCGCCGCCCTCGATCAGGCTCTCGAGGGTCGGATCGGAGACCGCGCCGTCGCACCAGCCGACGATCCGCTTCACCGAATCGTCGACCCCCGCCAGCAGATCGCCGAACTCCTCGTCGTAGACGAGCGCCTTCGGGCCCTCGCGCTTGGTCACCTCGACCAGCTGCGGCCCGGCGAACATCGTGTTCAGGTAGAGCGCGCTGGCGCCGAGCTTGGCGGCGGCCAGGGTCGCCTCGATGAAGCCGCGGTGGTTGCGGCACATGATCCCGACCCCGTCGCCGGGCCCGATCCCCATCGCCGCGAAGGAGTGGGCGAGCGCATTGGAACGGCGGTGCAGGCGCTCCCAGCTGAGGGCGCCGCGTTCGTCGACGATCGCCATCTCATGTGGGTAGTGGATCGCGGCGGTGGTGACGCCGGTCGCCGGCGAGGCGCCCCAGCGCAGGAAGGTGCTGCCGATCTTCAGCGCCTTGTCGGGGCGCATCGGCTCCACGATCCCGGCCTCGCGCAGCACCTTGACCTCGAAGATCGAGTCGGAGATAGAGGCACGCAGCCCGGCCGCGCTCAGTTTCGAGTTCGCCATGCCGAGCGGAAGCCTATTCGGTATCGACGCTGGCGACGGCGATGCAGGCGATCCCCTCGCCACGGCCGACGAAGCCCATGCCCTCGTTGCTGGTCGCCTTGATGCTGACCCGAGCAGAAGTGGCATCCGCCAGTGTCCGCTCCATCTCCGCCTTGTAAGGACCGAGGCGGGGCTGCTCGCAGATCACGGTCGCGTCGATGTTGACGATCGGGCCGGCGATCGTGCCGACGACGGTGCGCAAGAGGTCGATCGAGTCGGCGTCCTTCCAGGCTGGATCGTCGTCGGGGAACATCGTTCCGATGTCGCCGCCGCCACTCGCGCCGAGCAGGGCGTCGATCACCGCGTGGGTGACGACGTCGGCGTCGGAGTGGCCGTCGAGCCCTTGCTCGTGCTCGATCTCGACCCCGCCGAGAACGAGACGGCGGCCGGAGGCGAAGCGGTGGCTGTCGTAGCCGAGCCCGACCATGGCTACCCGACGCGAGCGCCCAGTGGGGCCAGGCTCCGCTGGCGCTGCTCGAAGACGCATATCTCTTGGATACCCAGCTCGTCGAGGAACCGGACCGCCTGCTCGTATTCGAAGCCGACCTGCTCCGGCAGGTGGGCGTCGGAGGAGAGCGCGAAGACGGCGCCGGCCTCGACGCACATCTCGGCGAACTGACGCGAGGGATAGAGCTCGCCGACGGGCTTGCGCAGGCCGGCGGTCGAGACCTCGACCGCGACCCCGCTCTCGGCGATCGCCTCGACAGCGGGCTCGTAGAAGGCGCGCAGGTCGCGCTCGGGCAGCGGCCGGGCCCGGCCCCAGACCTTGACCAGGTCCGGGTGGGCGAGGATGTCGTAGAGGCCGGAGCGGGCGCAATCGGCGAGCGCCCCGAAGTAGCGGCGCCAGATCTCGTCGGCGTCGCCGCCGCCCTCCCAGACGTCGAAGCCGTCGTGGTCGACCGCCGCGTCGCCCTCGCCGATGAAGTGGACCGAGCCGACGACGTAGTCGAAGTCGCGCGCCCCTAGCAGCTCGGCGATCCGCTCCTCGGCCCCGGGGACGTAGTCGCACTCGACCCCGAGCCGCAGCGGCGTGCCGCGGACGAACTCGCAATAGGCGTCGATGTCGTCCTGGGCGTTCTCGATCCAGAGCGGGTGGGTCCAGAGGTCGAGCGCCTGCCGGAAGCGGTAGACGTGCTCGGAGACGCCCAGCTCCTCGATCCCCGCGGCCGCGGCGGCGGCCAGGTAGCGCTCGACGTTCTCGGCGGTGAAGTAGCGCTCGAACGAGGTCCCCTCCTCGTCCGGGCGGAGGTGCAGGTGGTAGTCGGTCAGCATGGGAGCGAGCATAGACTTCGCGCCGAATGGGCCGTCAGCTCCTGTTCCTGCTAATCGCTTTCGCCGTCGGCGCCGCCGTGGCTGGGCTTCTGGGAGCGGGGCTCGGGGTCGCCTTCGGCGTTGGCCAGATCTGCTTCGCGGCGACGCTCGTCTACGTGCTGCTGCGCGACTAGCGCTCGGCCAGCAGCAGCTCGGCGACGCGGAGGTCGAGCGGCGTCGTCACCTTCAGGTTCGGCTCGGCGACCGGGTGGATCAGGACCCTCCCTCCGTTCCACTCGACCAGCATCGCCTCGTCCGTCGCCTCCTGCGGCCGCTCGGCGGCCGCGAGGGCTTGGCGCAGGGCGTCGGTCCGGAAGACCTGCGGCGTCTGCGCCGCCCACAGCTCCGCGCGATCCTCGGTCCGCTCGATTGCGAGAGGCGGATTCGACACCGTAGTGGTGCTCAACTCCCCACTGAGATTCTTGACCGCCCGCTTGACGGTGTCGGTGAGCGGGGCGGCGGCGATCACGCCGGCGGCCGTGGTTGCCGCGTCCAGGTCAGCGATCAAGGCTTCGACCAGCTCCGGCGTCAGCAGCGGCCGGGCGGCGTCGTGGATCGCGACGTACTCGGTCCCCACCGCCTCGAGGGCGTTGGCGACCGACTCGGCGCGGGTGGCGCCGCCGGGGACGACGCCGAGGTCGTGACCGGCGAGGTCGCCGACGTGGCCGGGCGGGGCCGCGACGACGATCGAGCGCACCGACTCGCAGGCCCGGCAGGCGTCGAGCGACCACTCGATCAGCGGCCGCCCGGCGACGGGCACGAAAGCCTTCGGGCCCCCGGCTCCGAGACGCTCCCCGGAGCCGGCGGCCGCGATGACTGCGGTTACTGCGGGACTGCTAAGCGGTCGCAGTGGCGGCGAACCGCTCCTCGAGGAGGCTGTCGAGGTATTCCTCGGCGCCCTCCTCGTCTTTGTCGAGCGCGTACATGAACTCCGAGGCGAGGATCTTCTTCGCCCGGGTGTACATCTGCTTCTCGCCCGTCGACAGGCCCTTTTCCATCTCGCGGATGGCGAGGTTGCGGACGACCTCGGCCAACTCGAAGACGTCGCCGGTCTTGATCTTCTCGCGGTTGTACTTGAAGCGCCGGTTCCAGTTCTTCGGCATCTCCGACACGTCGTCGGTGAGGACGTTTGTGACCTTCTTGATTTCTTCCTCGTCGATAACTCGCCGCAGACCCGCTTTACCGGCGTTTTCGCAGGGCACCATCACCGTCAGTTCGTTGTGGAGGATCTTGATCGTGAGGTACTCGCGCTTCTCCCCCATCAACTCCCGGGTCTCTTTGGTCATCACCAGGCCCGCACCGTGATGCGGGTAGACGACCTTGTCGCCCTCCTCGAAGTCGCAGACGTATTCCACGTCCTCGAAGACAGCCTCTACGGTGGCCTCGTCTAGCTCGGAAATCGGTGACTCCTTTCGTTTGTCGACGGCGACTGGCGCCGTCAGCTCTGCAAGTACCGGTCGACCAGATCAACCTCCTGGAGCCGCCGCAGGCCCTCGCGGATGTCCTTGGCCCGTTGGGCCCCGACTCCGTCGACGGCGGCGAGGTCGGAGTCCGAGGTCGCGAGGACCTCCTCCAACCCGCCCAGCTCGTGGGTGATCTTCTGGACGACAAGCTTGGGGATGCGCGGGATCCGGCCCAGCACGCGGTAGCCGCGTGGGCCGACGGGGAAGTCCAGCGTGTTGACCTTGCGGTCGTAGCCGAGCAGCTCGGCAAGGCGACCGAAGTCGAGCACGTCCTGGTGGGGCATCCGGCCCAGTGCCTGCAGGACGGCGGTCAGGTTGCCCTCGGAGTCTTCGACGCTGTAGTCGCGGATCAGCGCGGTCTTGTCAGCGGCGACGCCGACCATCGTCTCCTCCAGCTGCATCTCGATCAGCCGGCCCTCGGTGCCGAGCTCGACGATGTAGCGCTCGACCTCGACCGCCATCCGCGTCACCAGCTCGGCGCGCTGGAGAACGGAGAGGGCGTCGTGGAGGACGACGCCGCCGTCGAACTCGAGCTGAGTCAGCCGGGCCGAGACCTGGTCGAGGCGCTGGCGGTACTTCTCCAGCGTCGCCAGGCCCTGGTTGGCCTTGGCCAGCACGGCCGGAATGTCCTGGAGGATGTACTTCGTCCCCTCGACGTAGAGCGAGACGACGTCGCGGCGCTGCGAGATCGCGATGACGAGCGCGGTGGTCTGTTTGGAGACGCGCTCGGCGGTGCGGTGGCGGGTGCCGGTCTCCGAGCTGAGGATCGTCGGGTCCGGCATCAGCTGGACGTTGGCCCAGGCGATCTTCGTCGCATCGCCGTTGAGGACTATGGCCCCGTCCATCTTCGCCACCTGGTAGAGCATCGCCGGCGTGTAGTCGACGTCGAGCTTGATCCCGCCCGAGAGCAGGTGGGAGATGTCGTCGAGGTCGCCGACGACCAGCAGGCCGCCGGTCCGCGAGTGGACGATGTTGTCGATCCCCTCGCGCAGGGCACCACCGGGGGCAACAACGTCGAGAGCTCTTAGAAGTCGGGGATCCTGGCGTTCAGACAACTCTTGAAGCTCATCCCCAGACAAATCCGGCATCGCTTGAGAGGATGGCAGAAACGGCTCTGGAATGCGGTCTCCCCGATTCCGAGTGGACAGGTCGGATTACCGTTTGTCAAGCCGGCTTAAAGATGGAAGCGCTGGTGGTGCATGTGATGGCGCAATTCCCCGGCTGCCGGTTCCCGCGAGTCTCGCACGAAGGCCCAGGTGAGGGCGGTGCCGAGCACACAGAGGACGACCGGAACCCAGCTCGAGCCGGCGACCGAAGCGGCAAAAGAGTGGCCGTCGCCGAGCAGGGCGTGGAAGGCGGCGCCGGTGGCGGCGAGGGCGACGGCGCCGGCGAGGACCCGGTCCATCGCCAGGACGCCGGAGGCGATCCCGACCTTCTCCCCCGGCATCGCCGCCATCGCCGCCGTCGACATCGGCGCGTAGACGAGGCCGAGGGCGATCCCGAAGAGGAGGTAGCCGACGAGGATCAAGCCATAGCTGGTGTCGGCGCCGATCCGGGTGAGGACGAGGAGGCCGGCAGTGCCGCAGAGCATCCCCGCCGTCATCAGCCTGCGGGCGCCGAAGCGGGCGATCAGCCGCCCCGAGAAGGGCGAGATGAAGATCATCGGCGCCGTCACCGGCAGGATCATCAGGCCGGAGACGACAGGCGAGTGGTCACGCACGTCCTGCAGGTACTGGGGCTGGAAGAACATCACCGCCCAGTAGGCGCCGACGAGGGCGAAGGCAGCGGCGCTGGCGCCGAAGTAGGGGCCGTTGCGGAAGAGGTCGAATTCGACGATCGGCTCGCGGACCCGGTGCTCGATCGCCCAGAAGGCGGCGAGGGGGAGAAAACTGATGAGGGCCAGCGCGACAACGGCCCCCGCGCTCCATGCTTGCGACTGGACCAGGGCGAGGACCACGGCGGTGAGGCCAACGCTGAGGACGCCGAGTCCGGACCAGTCGATCCGGCTGCCGGCACCGGGATCGGTTGACTCGGGCGCTGCCGCCATCGTGATCGCAAAGCCAGCCGCCAAGACCGGCAGGTTCATCCAGAAGATCACCCGCCAGTCGAGTTCGATCAGCAGACCGCCGGCGAGCGGCCCGATCGCCAGCGCGATCGCCGAGACCGCGGCCCAGATCCCCAGCGCCCGCGGCTGCTCCTCGGAGGGGAAGACGTTGCAGACCAGCGCCAGCGAGAGCGAGAGCATCGGCGCCGCCCCGGCCCCCTGCAGGACGCGGCCGAGGATCAGCATGTCCTGGTCCTGCGCCGCGCCCGAGAGCACCGAGCCGACAGCGAACAGAACCATCCCAGCGAGGAAGACCCGCTTGCGCCCGAACATGTCCCCGAGCCTGCCGGCGGTGACGACCAGCACCGCGATCGTCAGCAGGTAGCCGTTCATCACCCACTGCAGCCCCTCGGCGCTGGCATCGACGTCGTGCCGGATCTGCGGCAGCGCCAGCGCCACCACCGTGGAATCGAGCATCAGCACAAACAGGCCGGCGCAAGCTCCCACCAAGGTCCACCACTTCCGATTCACGGTGGCGACGCTACCGGCCGTCGCGGAGGGAGCCGGTGGGGGTCCGACGGTACTCAGCATGGAGCCGCGCCACTACGGCTAGAGGCGTCAGCAGTTCTGCGATTCACGCGGCGGAGGCGCTCCGGCGGACCCCCACCGGCTCCCTCTCCAACGCCTGCGGCGAGACCGCAAAAACCCTTCTTCAAGAAGGAATTTTGCGGTCTCGCGAGATCAGTGGCTGGCGACGAGGTCGCGCTTGGGGTCGATGCCCCAGCGGGTGCCGACCTCGGTGAGGTCGTCGGTGAGGGGCCAGCGATCGGGGCGCTCGTCGCCCTCGTGTTCGGGGCTGGCGCCCTTAAGGGTCATGCAGCCGGCGTTGTCGCCGATTGTGCGGATCTCGGCGACGTCCTCTGCCGTCAAGCGCTGGCCGGCGGGCAGCTTCGCCAGTTCGAGGCGCTTGGCCTCGATCGGGCAGGCCTCGGGGCCGATCTCCTGGATCAGCGTCGGCGCCACCGACTCGACCGCGGGGTGGGCGAGGTTCCACTGGCAGGCGAGCTGGATAGGGGTCAGCTTCGCCCGTTCGGCGATCGGCAGCAGTTGGTCGAGCTTCTCGACCCCCGCCTCGATCCAGCCCTCGGGGCGGAACTTGCGGTGGTCGCGCTCGGCCAGCTCCATCCCCGGTCGCAGGTCGCCCCAGAAGAGGCCGCCGTAGTCGACGACCCGGGTCAGCACCTTGACCTCGTGCCGCGCCGCGGCGTCGAGGCAGAGCTCGCCGGGCCAGGGCTCGAGTGGGTTGAGGATGATCATCGCCCAGTCGATCCGGTCGCCGAAGCGCTCCAAGCAGGAGATGACGTCGAGGGTGAAGCCGTTGGCCGGCCCGGGGGCGACGCCGATCCGCGCCGTCAGCCCGGCCTCGCGCAGCGCCGCCATCCCGTCCCAGACGACCTCGCTCGAGTAGCCGATGCGGTCGGGGTTGTGGAGCAGCAGCAGGTCGAAGGAGTCGGCACCGATCCGCTCCAGGCTCTTCTCGGTCGCCATTCGCAGGTAGCTGGCGTACTGGTCGGCCCCCCGCAGACGCGGGTCGGTGAAGCGCGGGAACCCTTTCGGCCCTTCCCGCTCGCCCTCGTAGAAGTCGTGCCCGACAGCACCGATCAGCGAGTACTCCTCGCGCGGCACGCCCGCCAGCGCCCGCCCCAGCACCCGGTCCGCCTCGCCCTGCCCGTAGGCATCGGCGGTGAGGACCGTCTCGATCCCGCCGCTCGGCCGCAGCAGCGCCTCCAGCCGCTCCTCCTCGATCGCTTCACCGAAGTGGAGGAAACGCCCTCCGCTCCAGGTGCCGATCGCCGTACGACCAGGCTCTCTCACCGGCTGTCCTCGACTAGTTCTGGCTGCCGTCGCCGGCCGGCTCGGGACCCTCGTCCTCCGGGTCCTCGCCGCCGTGGTCGTCCTGCTTGGCGCCGACGCCGACCTTCTCGCGCTTCGGCTCCTCGGCGGCTTTCGCCTTCGGCTTCTTCGGGGCGATGATCTCGAGGTCAAGCGGTTTGTCTTCCTCGTCGCCCGCCTCGTTGCGGGAGACCATCACGGTTGAGCCGGGGGTCATCTCGCCCTGGCGCAGGACTTCGTCGGCGAGCGGGTCCTCGACGTAGCGCTGGATCGCCCGGCGCAGCGGGCGGGCGCCCATCGAGGGGTCCCAGCCTTTGTCGACCAGGAGTTCCTTCGCCTCGTCGGTCAGCTCCAGTTGCAGTTCGTGCTCGGCGACCTGGACGCGGACGCGGTTGATCATCAGGTCGATGATCTCCTTGACCTCGTCCTTGGCGAGCTTGTGGAAGACGATCACCTCGTCGATCCGGTTGAGGAACTCCGGCCGGAAGACTTTTTTCAGGTCGCTCATGATCCGGTTCTTCATGTCGCCGTAGGACATGCCGGTCTCGTCGGCGACGGTGAACCCGATCGAGGTGTTCTTCGAGATCTCCGAGGCGCCGATGTTCGAGGTCATGATCACGATCGCGTTGCGGAAGTCCACGGTGCGACCCTGGGCGTCGGTCAGGCGCCCGTCCTCGAGGATCTGCAGGAGGATGTTGAAGACGTCCGGGTGCGCCTTCTCGATCTCGTCGAGCAGCAGCACCGAGTACGGCTTGCGGCGCACGGCCTCGGTCAGCTGGCCACCCTCGTCGTAGCCGATGTAGCCCGGGGGCGAGCCGACCAAACGGCTGACCGCGTGCTTCTCCATGTACTCGGACATGTCGATCCGGATCATCGCCTCCTCGTCGCCGAAGAGGAAGTCGGCAAGGGTGCGGGCGAGCTCGGTCTTGCCGACCCCGGAGGGGCCGAGGAAGATGAACGAGCCGGCCGGCCGCTTCGGGTCCTTGATCCCGGCGCGGGAGCGGCGAATCGCTTTGGAGACGGCGGTGATCGCGACCTCCTGGCCGATCACCCGCTTGTGGAGTTCCTCCTCCATCCGGATCAGCTTCTTGGTCTCGGCCTCGGTCAGTTTGAAGACGGGGATGCCGGTCCACATCGAGACGATGTCGGCAATCTCCTCCTCGCCCACCTCGGGCCGTTCGCCGTTCTCGCCCTCGGCCCACTCGTCTTCGAGCTGGCGCTTGCGGGTGGTCAGCTGACGCTCGGTGTCGCGCAGGTTGGCGGCCTTTTCGAACTCCTGGGCCTCGATCGCGGACTCCTTCTCGCGCCGCGTCTTCTCGATTTCCTCCTCGAGGTCGCGGTACACGGGCGGCGTGCTCATCGACTTGATCCGCATCCGCGAGCCGGCCTCGTCGATCAGGTCGATCGCCTTGTCCGGCAGGAAGCGGTCGGAGATGTAGCGATCGGCGAGCTCGGCGGCCGCTTCGAGGGCGTCGTCGCGGATCGTCACCCGGTGGTGCTGTTCGTAGCGCTCGCGCAGGCCCTCTAGGATCTTCACCGTGTCCTCGGGCGAGGGCTGGTCGACCCGGATCTGGGCAAAGCGGCGCTCCAGCGCCGAGTCGCGCTCCAGGTACTTGCGGTACTCGTCGAGGGTGGTGGCGCCGATCGTCTGCAGCTCGCCGCGGGCCAGGGCCGGCTTCAAGATCGAGGCGGCGTCGATCGCGCCCTCGGCGGCGCCAGCGCCGACCAGGTTGTGGAGCTCGTCGATGAAGAGGATGATGTCGCCGCGCTGGGTGATCTCTTTCATCACCTTCTTCAGGCGCTCCTCGAACTCGCCGCGGTACTTGGAGCCGGCGACGAGGGCGGCCAGGTCGAGGGTGTAGATCTGCTTGTTCTTCAGCAGCTCCGGCACCTCGCCGCTGTTGATCCGCGCCGCGAGGCCCTCGACGACGGCGGTCTTGCCGACGCCTGGCTCACCCAGCAGCACCGGGTTGTTCTTGGTCCGGCGGGAGAGGATCTGCATGATCCGCTCGATCTCGGTTTCGCGGCCGATCACCGGGTCGAGCTTGCCCTCCTCGGCGAGGCGGGTGAGGTTGCGACCGAACTGGTCGAGCAGTTTCGAAGACTTTTTGCCCTCGCCGGCACCACCACCGCCGCCGCCCTGGCGACGGCCACCGGGGCCGGAGAGCATGCGGATTACCTCGTTGCGGATCTTGTCCGAGTCGGCGTCGAAGTCGAGCAGGATGCGAGCGGCGACGCCCTCGTTCTCGCGCACGAGGCCGAGCAGGATGTGCTCGGTGCCGATGTAGTTGTGGCCGAGCGAGAGCGCCTCGCGCAGGGCGAGCTCCAGCACCTTCTTCGCCCGCGGCGTGAACGGGATCTGGCCGGAGGTGACCTCCTCGCCCGAGCCGACGATGCGGACCACCTGCGAGCGAACCCTTTCCACCGTGATGTCGAGCGACTCGAGGACGCGGGCGGCAAGGCCCTCCTCCTCGCGGAGGAGACCGAGCAGGATGTGCTCGGTGCCGATGTAGTTGTGCTTGAGCGTCCGGGCCTCCTCCTGCGCTAGGACGACGACCTGGCGAGCCCTCTCAGTGAATCGCTCGAACAATGAAGACCTCTTCCTGGTTTCAACCCGGGTTACCCCGGGTTTGTACCGCCGAACCCCTCTTCCCCTTATCGGGAGGGGCTCATCTGTCCCTTAACTCTACCGGGGTCGAAGGTCCGGCCTCTGAGCGCTTGAGCACGCTAAGAGCGAACTTTCAGCGTTAAGTAGGCACGAAGTCGGCACTCAGTTGCGCATCGCTGGGAAAAGCAGCACTTCCCGCAGCGTCTGGGCACCGGTGAACATCATCACCAGACGGTCGATCCCGAGGCCGACGCCACCGGTCGGCGGCATCCCCTGTTCGAGCGCTTCGACGAAGGCCTCGTCGAAAGGTTGGGCCTCCTCGTCGCCGCGGGCTACCTCGGCCGCCTGCTGTTCGAAGCGGCGCCGCTGCTCGTCGGGGTCGTTGAGCTCGGTGAAGGAGTTGGCGATCTCGACGCCCCCGGCGAAGGCCTCCCAGCGCTCGACCACGCCGTCGGTGGAGCGATGGGCCTTGGCGAAGGGCGAGAGCTCGGTCGGGTAGTCGAGGATGAAGGTCGGCTGGATCAGCCCCGGCTCGACCTCGCGCGAGAGCAGGCCGTCGACCAGCTTGCCCCACCCCTCCTTCGGGTCGGCCTCGGTCCCCATCGCCTGCGCCAGCGCCTCGCGGGTCGGATGCTCGGCGATGTCGATCCCGGCCCGCTCGAGGATCGCCTCGCGCAGGGTGATCCGCCGCCAGGGCGGCGCAAAGTCGATCTCGGTGTCGCCACGCGGGACCTTCGTCGTCCCCAGCACTCGCTCGGCGACCTCGGCGACCAGCATCTCGAGGTCGTGCGCGGTCTTCTCGTAGTCGGCGTAGGCCTCGTACCACTCGAGCATCGTGAACTCGGGGTTGTGCTTGTGGGAGACACCCTCGTTGCGGAAGTCCTTGCCGAGCTCGTAGACGCGATCGATGCCGCCGACGACGAGGCGCTTGAGGTAGAGCTCCGTCGCGATCCGCAGGTAGAAGTCGCGGTCGAGGGCGTTGTGGTGGGTCTTGAACGGCCGCGCCAGGGCTCCGCCGTAGAGCGGCTGCAGGACCGGGGTCTCGACCTCGACGTATCCCTGCTCGTCGAGCCGGCGGCGGATCTCGGAGATCGTGCGGGCGCGGACCCGGAAGGTGCGACGGCTCTCCTCGTTGGCGATCAGGTCGAGCTCGCGGCGGCGGAAGCGCGTCTCGGTGTCCTCGAGACCGTGGAATTTGTCCGGCGGCGGCCGCAGGCTCTTGGCCAGCAGGCGCCAGTGGTCGATCGCCAGCGAGAGCTCGCCGCCGCGGCGGGTCGCCATCGCCGTCCCCTCGGCGCCGATGATGTCGCCGAGGTCGAGGTCGACCAGCAGCTCGTAGGCCTCGTCGCCGAGCACGTCCTTGCGGGCGTGCAGCTGGATCTGGCCGCTGCCGTCGCGGAGGTCGAGGAAGCAGGCCTTGCCGTGGCCGCGGCGGGCGACGATCCGCCCGGCGACGCGGTGGCGCGAGTCGGTCTCCGCCCCCGCCTGCAGCCCCTGGTGCGCCGCCCGCACCTCGCCGATGTCCTCGCGCCCGGAGAACTCGTGCGGAAACGGCTCGATCCCCGCCGCCCGAATCCGCTCCAGCTTCTCGCGCCGGTCCTCGAGGACCTGCGAGAGGTCCTGCTGCTGCTCCTGATCGGGCTCGCTCATCGGGGCGCGAGCCTAACGAGCCTCAGCTGGCTTTCTCAATCTTGGTGATTTTGAGTTTTTTCTTCGGGCCCCGCGGAACCTCGACCGTGACGATGTCGTTGCGCTTTTTTCCGATCAGCGCTTTGCCGATCGGCGACTCGTTCGAGAGCTTGTGCTCGAGCGGGTTCGCCTCGGTCGAGCCGACGATCTGGAATTTCTGCGAGTCGCCGGTTTTCTGGTCTTTGACGTGGACGATCGAGCCGAATGCGACTTCGTCGGTGCTGATCGACTTCTCGTCGATCACCTGGGCGCGCCGCAGTTTCTCCTCCAGCTGCGCGATCCGCGCCTCGAGCAAGGCCTGTTCGTTCTTGGCGTCGTCGTATTCGGCGTTCTCGGAGATGTCGCCGAATTCGCGCGCCTCCTTGATCCGGGCCGCGACCTCGCGCCGTTTGGTCGTCGAGAGGAACTCGATTTCCTCTTTCAGTTTTTCCAGCCCCTCGGGGGTGATGACGGCCTGACGCACTAGCGGACCTCGCTTTGAATTGGAAAAGGGAGCCTGTCCGGTCTCCCAGACCTAAAAAAACGCCCTGATGCGCACCTAACGGACGGCGGCACACCCGGGCAGGGGCGCGCGATTATAGCGAGGGTGGGTGGCCGGCCAAAGAGGGCCGTGGACGCCTTGTTCAGGCAGCGGCCACGGGGCTCGCGAGCCCGCCGATCAACTCCCGGGCCCGGGCCAGATCGGCGCTGCGCTGAAGCTCGTCGGCGACCTCCTTCGGCGCCTCCAGCCGCTCCACGTACCAGGGGTGGAATTTGCGCAGGTAGCGGGCGGCGCGCTCCTCGCCGAGGTGCTCCTCGGCGCGCTCGGTCACCCACAGCCACTCCGCCACCATCTCCTCGCGGCTCGGCGGGGAAAAACGGCGTCCGGTCAGTTCCTCGAAGACCCAGGGGTTGCCGAAGGAGCCGCGGGCGATCATCACCGCGTCGGCGCCGGACTCTTCGTAGGCGCGGCGGGCGGCCTCGGCGCTGGCGAGGCCGCCGGAGACGATCACCGGCACCTCGACCCGCTCGACCAGTTCGCGGGTCAGCGCGTAGTCGGGCTTGCCCTTGTGGCCTTTGGTCGCGGCGCGCGGGTGGAAGGCGATCGCCGCCACCCCGGCCTCCTCGGCCAGCCGGACCGCCAGCTCGAAGCCGGAGCGGTCGCCGGCCTCGATCCCGGAGCGCAGCTTCACCGTCACCGGCAGGCCGCTGCCTTCGGCGGCGCCCCGCGCCAGCGCCAGCGCCAGCTCGGGATCGCGCAGGAGCTGGGCCCCCGCCCCGGTCTTCCGCACCTTCGGCACCGGGCAGCCCATGTTGATGTCGATCAGGTCGGCGCCGGCCTCGGCGGCGATCTCGGCGCCGGAGCGCATCACCTCTGGGTCGTGGCCGAAGAGCTGCATCGAGACCGGGTGCTCGTCGGGATGGATCCGCATCAGCTCCCGCAGGGTGCGCTCGTTGCGGTAGTGGAGGGCGAAGCTGGAGACCATCTCCGAGATCGCGAGGCCGGCGCCGTGGCGTTTGGCCTGGAGACGAACGAACCAGTTGCCGATCCCCGCCAGCGGCGCCAGCAGGACCCGGTTGGCGATCGGCACGCCGCCGATCTCGAAGGGGTCGGTCAGCGCCGGGCGGGCCACTCCGTTGTCATCGGTTCCGTTCATGGATCAGTCGCAGTCCCTTCAAGGTCAGCAGATCGTCGACCTCGTCGATCGTCTCGGTGAAGGGAACGACGGCGGCGGCGTAGCCGCCGGTGGCGAGCACCCGCGGGTCGGGAAGTTCCTCTTCGATCCGCCCGACGATGCCGTCGATCAGACCCGCGAAGCCGAAGATGAAGCCGGAGTTGATCGCGGCGCGGGTCGAGCGGCCGATCGCCTCCTTCGGCTCTTCGAGGTCCATCCGGGTGATCCGGGCGGCGCGTTCGATCAGGGCGCTGAGCGAGGGCGCGAGGCCGGGGCCGATCGCGCCGCCGAGGTACTCGCCCTCGGCCGAGACGACGTCGATGTTGATCCCGGTGCCGAAGTCGACCGAGACGCAGGCCCCCCCGATGCGGTCGTAGGCGGCGATCGCGTTGACGAGCCGGTCGGCGCCGACCTCGAGCGGGTTCTCGATCCGAATCGGCATCCCCGTCTTCACCCCGGGCCCGATCGTCAGGCACTCGGCGCCGAGAAAGCGCCGCGAGAGCTCCTCGAACTGGCTGCCGAGCGGCGGCACCACCGAGGAGACGCAGACCGCGTCGACGTCGCCGAAAGCCATCCCCGAGAGCGAGAAGAGGCCGGCGATCCGCTCCGCCAGCTCGTCGCCGGTCGCGCCCGAGCGGGTCTGGAAGCGCCAATGCTCGGTCAGCTCCTCGCCCTCGAAGGCGCCGAGGTGGGTCTGGGTGTTGCCGACGTCGACCGCGAGCAGCATCGGCGGATTATCGCGGGCGGAGAACTGGCCAGGCAGCCAAGAATGGCTTCTTGCGCTTAGGATCGCCCCATGAACGCTCGCCTCTACGTCATCCCGGCCTCCCATCCGAGCATCGCCGCGCAGCTGATGCTCGAGCACAAGGGCATCTCCTACAAGCGCACCGACCTGCTGCCGGTCGTCTCCAAGGGGGTGCTGCGCGCCGTCGGCTTCCCCGGCATCACCGTGCCGGCGCTGAAGATCGAGGGACACAAGGTCCAGGGCTCGCGCCAGGTCGCGCGGGAGCTCGAGCGCCTGCGACCGGAGCCACCGCTCCTCCCCGCCGACCCCGAGCAGCGCGCCGCGGTCGAAGAGGCCGAGCGCTTCGGCGACGAAGAGCTGCAGCACCCGGTCCGCCAGATCCTCTGGTGGGGACTGAAGAAGGACCACTCCCCCCTGCGCAGCTACTCCGAGGGCGCCCGCCTGGGCGCGCCGATCGGCCTCCTGGTGAAGACCGCGGCGCCGATCGTCGCCCTCTCCGCCCGCTTCAACGAAGCCGATGACGAAAGCGCCCGCAAAGCCCTCGCAGCTCTGCCGGCCCTACTCGACCGCGTCGACGCCTGGGTCGAAGCCGGCGTCCTCGGCGGCGAGCGTCCCAACGTCGCCGACTTCCAGATCGCCCCCAGCATCGGCCTGGCGATGACCCTCGACGACCTCCGCCCGGCGATCGAGAACCGGCCGGCCGGGGAACTGGCGAGGCGCTTCGTCCCGAACTACCCCGGCCAGATGCCGCCGGTGCTACCGGCTGAGTGGCTGGCCCCTTTGGAAGTCAACTCGTAGGCATCATGACAGCACGTTGCCTGATGCTAAGATGCATCAGCAATGAGGACGACGGTAACCCTCGATGACGATGTGGCCGCCAAGCTGAAAGAGGAGGCGCGCCGGCAGAAAACCTCTTTCAAGGAGGTCCTCAACAGCAGCGTCAGGCAAGGGCTTCGAGCAGGCACGTCGGAAGCGACCGAGCCCTACCGCCTCAAGCCGCGACGGCTGCGCGCGCGGCCCAGCGTCGATCTCGATCAAGCGCTTGCCTTGGCCGGTGAGTTAGAGGACGCCGAGATCCTGCGCAAGCTCTCGCTGCGCAAGTGATCCTGCCGGACGTCAACCTGCTGCTCTACGCGGTCGACGCAGCGGCGCCGCGCCACGCTCAAGCACGTGAGTGGCTGGAGGAAGTCCTCTCGGGGACCGAGGAGGTCGGCTTCGCCTGGGCGGTTCTCTTGGGCTTCGTGCGCATCTCGACCAACCCGGCAGCCTTCGAGACCCCCCTGGATGGCGCCCAGGCGTTCGGATACGTCGAAGAGTGGCTTGCACGACCCGTCGTTCTGTCTCTCAGTCCAGGTCCTGGGCACGTCACCTTGATCCGGGAACTCCTGCAGCCGCTGGGGGTAGCGGGGAACTTGACCAGCGACGCGCACCTCGCGGCTCTGGCGATCGAACACGGTGCGGAACTCTGCTCCAGCGACACCGACTTCGGCCGCTTCGAAGGTCTGCGCTGGACCGATCCGCTCTCCTAAAGGCTCTTCTCCACTCGCTGGCCGTCCGGCAACGCTCTGAGCGCCGCCGCGAGGCGGGTTCCATCCGGCAGCGTCAGCTCCGTGTCCAGCTCCAGCAGGGGGACGAGGACGAAGCGGCGGGTGGTGACCTCGCGGTGGGGCAGGGTTAGGCGGTCGGTCGTCAGTTCGAGGTCGCCGAGGAGGAGCAGGTCGACGTCGAGGGGACGGGGGCTGTGACGGGGGGCGTCGAAGCTGCGGCCGCGCTCGACCTCGACGCGCTTGCAGGCGTCGAGCAGGGCTTCGGGTTCGAGATCGGTGCGGATGCGGACGGCGGCGTTGAGGAAGTCGGGCTGGTCGAGGACCTCGCCGACCGGCTCGGTCACGTAGGTGGAGGAGACGGCGTCGACCTCGATCCCCTCGGCCTCCAGCAGCTCGACCGCTGCTCGCAGGTGGGCGGCGGGGTCGCCGACGTTCGAGCCGAGGCCGAGGTAGCCGGTCCGCATCTCCGCGGCCACAGCTTAGTCCTCGTCTTCGTTTTCTTCGACCGCGCGCTCCTGGGTGACCTCGACCGCCACCTCCTGGATCGCCAGCGGCAGCGGCGGCTCCGGCTTCGCGGCGCGGACGCGGACCGATTCGCAGCCGTAGCGCTCCATCAGCCGCTCCCCCACCACCTGCGCCAGGCGCTCCAGGGTCTTGTAGCTGCGCTCGGTGGCGGCGAGGGTGACGATGTCACAAACCGCCCCGTAGTCGACCGTGTCCTCGAGCCGGTCGGTGAGGACCGCGTCGCAGTCGGGGAGGTCGAAGGAGATGTCGAACTCGAGCCGCTGTCCCACCTCCTGCTCGGCTTCGGAGACGCCGTGGTGGGTGTAGATCGAGAGCCCGCGCAGCTCGATTTCGGCGCTCGACTCGATCCCGTTGCCGTGGCTCTCCATGCCCTGGAACCTACCCGAGGATCGCCGTCGCCACGGTCAGCGCCTGGCGCATCTCGGCGACGTCGTGGACGCGCAGGACCTCGGCGCCCTCGGCAGCGGCGAGGACCGAGGAGGCGATCGTGCCGCCGAGGCGGTGGGCGGCGTCCGAGCCGTCGACCCTGCCGATGAAGCTCTTGCGCGAGGTGCCGATCACCAGCGGCCGGCCGAGCTCGCGCAGCTCGCCGAGGCGACGCAAAAGCTCCATGTTGTCGGCGGCGGTCTTGCCGAAGCCGATCCCGGGGTCGAGCCAGACCCGCTCCTCGGCGATGCCCGCGGCGACCGCCGCTTCGAGTCGTCGGGCGAGGAAGGCCTTGACCTCGGCGACGACGTCGCCGTAGCGCGGGTCGTCCTGCATCGTCCGCGGGTCGCCGAGCATGTGCATGAGGACGACGGTGGCGCCGCGCTCGGCGCAGAGCCCCGCCATCTCGGGGTCGCCGCGCAGGGCGGTGACGTCGTTGACGATCGCGGCGCCGGCGTCGAGCGCGGCCTCGGCGACGCGAGCCTTGGAAGTGTCCACAGAGACGTCACAGTCGATGTCACTTAGTCCCCGGATAACGGGGACAACTCGCCGCAGCTCCTCCTCCGCGCTCACGGCCTCGGCTCCCGGCCGCGTCGATTCGCCGCCGACGTCGAGGATCTCCGCCCCGGCCGCGGCTAGCTCGCGCCCGTGGGCGATCGCCGCCTCCGGGTCGAGGTAGAGACCGCCATCGGAGAACGAGTCGGGGGTCACGTTGACGACCCCCATGAGTTTCGCCATGAGGACTCCGTTCAGGAAGCGTCGCCGCCGGCGAAGCCGGGCTTAGGGCGAGGCATCGGACGGCTGCCCTCGCGGGCCGCCTTTTCCGGCTCGGGCGCGGGCTCGGCCGGCGCCGCCGGGGGCTCGTCGTCGTCGGCGAAGACCTCCTCCGCCGACTTGCCTTCGAGCAGGGCGATGAACTCCTTGGCATCGATCGTCTCCCGCTCCAGCAGCAGTTTCGAGACCCGCTCGAGGTCGTCACGGCGCTCGTTCAGCAGGCTCTTCGCGGTCTGGTGGGCGCTCTCGACGATGCGACGGATCTCGTCGTCGATCTCGCGGGCAATCTCGTCGGAGTAGTCGGGCTCGGAGCTGAACTCTCGGCCGAGGAAAGGCTGACCGCGGTCGTGGCCGAAGACGCGGGGGCCGAGGCGCTCGGACATCCCGAACCGCATCACCATCTGCTTCGCCGTCTCGGTCACCTTTTCGAGGTCGTTGGACGCCCCCGTGGTGATCTCGCCGAAGACGATCTCCTCGGCGGCACGGCCGCCCAGGGTCATCGCCATCGTGTCGGTCAGCTCGGCGCGCGTGGTCAGGAACTTGTCCTCGGTCGGGAGGCTGATCGTGTAGCCGAGGGCCTGGCCGCGGCTGATGATCGAGATCTTGTGGACCGGGTCGGTGTTCTCCAGCAGCTGGCCGACGATCGCGTGGCCGACCTCGTGGTAGGCGGTGACGAGCCGCTCTTTCTCGCTCATCACCCGGGTCTTCTTCTCGGGGCCGGCGATCACCCGCATGATCCCCTCCTCGAGCTCCTTCATCGTGATCTCGCGGCTGCCCGAGCGGGCGGTCAGCAGAGCCGCCTCGTTGATCAGGTTGGCGAGGTCGGCGCCGGTGAAGCCGGGGGTCTGACCGGCGAGCGTGTCGAGGTCGATCTCGCGGCCCAGCGGCTTGCCGCGGGTGTGAACCTCGAGGATCTTCTTACGGCCCTTGCGGTCGGGGCGGTCGACGACGACCTGGCGGTCGAAGCGGCCGGGCCGCAGCAGCGCCGGGTCGAGGATGTCGGGGCGGTTGGTCGCCGCGATCAAGATGATGTTGTCCTTCATCTCGAAGCCGTCCATCTCGACCAGCAGCTGGTTCAGGGTCTGCTCGCGCTCGTCGTGACCGCCGCCCATGCCGGCGCCGCGGTGGCGGCCGACGGCGTCGATCTCGTCCATGAAGATGATGCAGGGCGAGTTCTGCTTCGCCTGCTCGAAGAGGTCGCGGACGCGGCTGGCGCCGACGCCGACGAACATCTCCACGAAGTCCGAACCGGAGATCGAGAAGAAGGGAACGCCCGCCTCGCCGGCGACGGCGCGGGCGAGGAGCGTCTTGCCGGTGCCGGGCGGTCCGTATAGGAGGACGCCCTTGGGGATCCGCGCGCCGAGCGCCTGGAACTTCTTCGGGTTCTCGAGGAATTCCTTGATCTCCTCGAGCTCCTGGACGGCCTCGTCGACCCCGGCGACGTCGCGGAAGGTGATTTTCGGCGCGTCGACCGACATCCGCTTCGCTTTCGATTTGCCGAAGTTCATCACCCGGCTGCCGCCGCCCTGCATCTGGTTCATCAGGAAGATCCAGAAGCCGAAGAAAAGGACGAAGGGCAGGATCAGGGTCAGCAGCGAGAGCAGGCTGGAGCTGCCGGAGCCGTGGACCTTGGTTTCGACGTTCGCTTTCTCGAGCTGATCGAGCAGCGACTGCTCGGTGTTCGGCGGGTAACCGGTCGAGAAGCTTTCGCCGTTGGTCCGCTTGACGTCGAGCGTGTTGTCCTTGGTGTTGACCGAGACCTCTTCGATCTGGTCCTTGGCGATCAGGCCGGTTTCCGGCTTGACGAGTTCGTTGTACGGCGGCGCCTCGGTGCCGTCACCGCCAGTGATCACTTTCGAGGCGATGAACGCCAGGATCACGACCAGCAGGATCGGAAAAGCCGCGCTTTTGAAAAACCGCCTCAAGAGTGAGAATCAGCGTACCAGGGCGGAATTTGCGGGCTACTCGGAAAGCGCGGCGACGAAATCCAGGTTTCGGTACTTCTGCGCGTGGTCGAGCCCGTAGCCGATCGCAAAGCGGTTGGGGATCTCGAAGCCCACGTATTTCGGCGAGAGGTCGACCCGCAGCCGCTCCGGCTTGGTCAGCAGCGCGCAGGCCTGCAGCGAGGCCGGTCGGCGGGCGTTGAGGTTGCGCATCAGGTACTGCAGGGTGAGGCCGGAGTCGATGATGTCCTCGACGATGAGGACGTCGCGGTCTTCGATCGGCGCGTCGAGGTCCTTGAGGATGCGGACGACGCCGGAGGAGTCGGTCTGCGAGCCGTAGCTGGAGACCGCCATGAAGTCGATCTCGCAGGGAACCTCGATGTTGCGCATCAGGTCGGCGAGGAAGAGGACGGCGCCCTTGAGGACTCCGACCATGATCAGCTCCCGCCCGGCGTAGTCGCGGCTGATCTCCTCCCCCAGCTCCGCGATGCGGCGCTGCAGGTCCTCTCTGGCGACGAGGGTCTCGCCGATCGCGGGGTCCGACACGGCGCGCAGTCTAAATACATGCGCCTCACCTCGCCGACGGGACGATTTCACTCCATATAGGGGTACTTTCGTCCCGTCACCCTTGTTCGGCTCGAAGGACGCCGTCCTCGAGGACGGCGCGGACGCCGGAGCCGAGGTCGAGGGTCGAGCCGCCGCGGGTGAGGCCGGCGACCTGGTCGGCGAAGCGGGCGGCGCCGGCGACGGGGCGGGCGGCGGCCTGGTCGGCGAGGCGCTGGAGGACGAGGCGGCGCAAGGCCGGGTGCAGCTCGGCGAAGCGGCGGTGGGAGATCGTGCCGTCCCCCGCCTCCAGCTCGATGTCGACGAGCAAGTCGAGCAGCTCCGCCTCCTCGCGCAGCAGCGCCGCCGTCCGCAGCACGTTCTCCTTCGCGGCCGGGTGGATCCGCTCCAGCGCCGGGACCAGCTCGCGGCGGAGGAGGTTGCGCTTGTAATCGGCCTCCTCGTTGCTGGCGTCATCGCGCCAGGCCAGGCCCCGCTCTTCGCAGTAGGCGGTGATCTCCGCGCGGCTCGTTGTCAGCAGCGGGCGGGCGAGGCGGCCGTCGCGCGGGCGCATCCCCAGCAGCGCCCGGCGACTTGGCGAGGAGGCGAGCCGGTAGAGGATCGTCTCGACCTGGTCGTCGGCGGTATGACCGGTGACGATCGTCGCGCCGCCCTCCTCCGCCTGCCGCGACGCCGCCGCGTAGCGCTCGTCCCGCGCCCAGGCCTGGAGGTTGCCGGTGCGGTCGCTGCGCCGCGGCCGCTCCACATTCAGCGGGACGCCAAGCCGCCCGCACAACTCCTCGCAGTGACGTTCGTCCTCATCGGCCTCCTCCCGCAGCCCGTAGTTGACGTGCAGCCCCCGCACCGCCTCCGCCCCCCGCGCCCGCACCGCGAGGTCGAGCATGCAGACCGAGTCCCGCCCGCCCGAGAGCATCACCAGCAGCGGCCCGGGCCCGGCGAGGAGCCCACCCGCTTCGACCCGCTCCAGCAGCTCGTCGCCGCTCATCTCGCCCGCACGACGAAGAGCTCGGTCGGGTTCGGGAAACCCTTGAGGCTGACCTTGCCGATCTCCTCCAGCTCGAGACTCTGGCTGCCGGCGATCGCAGTGCAGACGGCGTCGGTGACCAGCACCTCGCCTGCCAGCGCCCGGTTGACGACGCGGTGGACGAGGTTGACCTGACTGCCGAAGTAGTCGCCGTCGCGGTAGACGGCATCGCCGTAGTGGATCCCGACCCGCGGCTGCGGCCGCTGCGGGAAGCGGGAGAGGAAGTCGACCGCCCACTGGGTCAGCGAGGCGGCGTCGGGCGAGACGACCATCACCTCGTCCCCGATCGTCTTCACGATCGTCGCCTCCCGCGGCAGCGTCGCTTCGACGCCGGCGACGAAGTTCTCGACGACGTCGAGCGCCTCGATGTCCCCTTCCTCCTCGGTGTAGCGGGTGAAGCCGGTGAGGTCGATGAAGCAGAGGGCGACGTGGACGTGCCCGAGCTCGATTTCGGCCGTGTCCATCCCCGCGTCGGCCTCCATGTGGCCGACCACGTCCTGTTCGACGAAGAAGCGCAGGTAGCGCTCGTGCAGGTACTCGGTCAGCGGCGCCGCCAGCGGCAGGATGTCGGCGGCGAGCTCGCCCATCTCCTCGGCCATTTCCAGCTCCGGCACCGCGTCGCGGATCAGCGGCTCGTGCACGTAGAGGTGGAAGAGCCGGACCTCGGCGTCGGCGATCCGCCGCATCGACTGCGCGTAGACGCGGACCAGCTGCAGGAAGGCGACGAGCGGGAAGCCGGCGGCGAGGACGCGGGCGCAGTGCCGCAGTGCCGCCAGATCCTCCTGGCTCAACTCGCGCTGGCCCCTCGGCGTGCCGAGGATGACGAGGATCCGCTCGACCAGCTCCGGCTCCAGCCCCGTCTCCGCCGCCGCCTGCTCGACCGTGATCGCCTCCTCTGAGCCCGAGAACAGCTCTTCGGTGAAGCCGAAGGCGAGCCGCCCCTCCTGGCCGGCGCTCTTCAGGTCCTCCAGCGAGTACCCGCGCTCGCGCATCCGCGCCACCACCCGCGCCTGCGCCGCGGCCGCCACGGTCCAGCGCCCTTTGCGGACGGGAACGATCTTCTCTTCAGCCCACCGTTTCAGCGTGGAGACAGGCACCCCGGACCGCCGCGCCGCCTCTCTGAGCGAAATCCGCTGATCGGCCATGGGGCGAGGCTAGCCGGGGTTGTGGGGGGAGGGCGTGCCGGGTGGGGGTCCCTGGGAGCACCTCCGCCGGGAGAAGCCGCAGCTGCTGACGCCTCAAGAGTCGGTTGCCCGGCTCCATGCTGAGTACCCAGAGACCCCCACCCGGCACACCCAGCAATCGAGCTCCGGCAGACGCCCAAGGGCGACATCTCTCTTAAAGCTGTCCACCTTGAGCCGTCCCGTAAGTGCGTGTTGAAGAGCGGGCGGGGTGCCCCTGCTGGGTACTCAGCATGGAGCCGAGCCAGGGACGTTCACGGCCAGCCGCCGACGACACACTCGGCGGAGGTGCTCCCAGCAGGGGCGCCCCCGCCCGCTCCTCCGCCACAGAAAACAGACGGGGCGGCCCGGAGGCCGCCCCGCTGGCTCTTGTTTTGGGGGTAGTCGGATGCGCGTAGGCGCGCTTTAGGTGGGGATCTCCGACTCCTCGTGCAGTTGGAGCACGGACTGGCCGTCCTCCCCGGTGCGGATGCGAATCGCCTCCTCCACCGGCAGCACGAAGATCTTGCCGTCGCCGACCTCGCCCGTGCGGGCGTGCCTGAGGATCGCCTCGACGACGATGTCTTTGTCTTTGTCCTCGACCACGACCTCCAGCTTGATCTTCGGCCGGACGTTGACGGTGAGGGTCGAGCCGCGGTACCGCTCGACGATGCCCTTCTGGCGGCCGGAGCCCTTGGCCTCGATGATCGACAGGGACGGGAATCCCTTGTCGAGCAGCTCGGTCCGGATCGGCTCGAACGCCTCGTGGCGGATGTACGCCTCTATCTTCTTCATGCGCTCAAGCCTCCTAGGACTCGCTGGTCATCGGGGTAACGGTCGCCGGCGAGGAGGCCGGCGCGGCTTTCGGCTTGTTGCCGTACACCGCACCGGTCGAGTACTCCGGCTGGGGGATGAACTGCTCCGGGTACCCGTACATCCCGTGCTCGGAGATGTCGAGGCCGGCGTCCTCCTCCTCGGCCGTCACCCGCAGCCCGATCGTCTTCTTGATCAGGAAGAAGATCGCGTAAGAGGCGACGAACACGCAGGCGAAGGCGACCGCCACCCCGAGCGCCTGGGCGCCGAGCTGGTGGAAGGAGCCGCTGTACCAGAGGCCCGGATCGCCGACTTCGTTCAGTTCCGCCAGCCGCGGCGAGGTGAAGATGCCGCAGGAGAGGGTTCCCCAGATGCCGGCGAGGCCGTGGGCCGAGAGGGCGCCGACCGGGTCGTCGATGACCTTCTCGATCGCGAGGACGCCGACGACGACGATCACGCCGGCAACGGCGCCGATGAACGGAGCGGCCCAGTACTCGACGTAGCCCGAGGGGGCGGTGATCGCGACGAGACCGGCGATCGCGCCGTTGCCGGCCATGCCGATGTCGATCGTCTTCGTCTTCAGGTACATGACCGCGACCGCGGCGACGACGCCGGCGGCTGCCGCCAGGTTGGTGACGACGACGACTTCGGCGAAGCGGCCGCCGACCGCGCCGAGGGTCGAGCCGGGGTTGAAGCCGAACCAGCCGAGCCAGAGGATCAGCACGCCGAGGCCGACCAGCGGCATCGAGTGCCCGGGGATCGCCCGCGGCTTGCCGTCTTTCGTGTACTTGCCGATCCGCGGGCCGAGCAGCAGCAGCGCAGCGAAGGCGCCGGTCGCGCCGATCAGGTGGACCACCGTCGAGCCGGCGAAGTCCTGCATCCCGACGTTCACCTGCAGCCAGCCGCCGCCGAAGATCCAGTGACTGAGGATCGGGTACAGGACGGCGCTGAAGATGATCGCGTAGATGATGTAGGCGCTGAACTTGATCCGCTCCAGGGTCGCGCCCCAGACGATCGCCAGCGAGACGGCGCAGAAGACGAACTGGAAGAACATGAACGCGGCCGGGCTGATCGAATACGTTTCGACGAAGGGGATGCTCGAGCCGGCTTCTTCGATCGAGGAGCCGACGTCGAGGAAGAACCCGTGCGTGCCGGCGATCTCACCGAGCCCGCCGAACGCCAGCGCGAAGCCCACCGCCCAGTAACAGAGCGAGGCGATCGAGAAGTTCACCAGCACCTTCGCCACGCCGGCGCCCGCGTTCTTGGCGCGGGAGAAGCCGACCTCCAAGAGCAGGAACCCTGCCTGCATGAACATCACCAGACAGGCGGCGACGATCACCCACATCGCGTTGATGCTGGCCTCTGGGGTTTCCAGAATCGGCGTCTGCGCACCCAGGGCCATGCCCGGCAGCACCAGCGAGGCGATCGCTGCCGCCGGAGCGGCGATCATCAACCTCTGTTTCATTCCATTCCTCCTTGCCCGGCGGAGTTCACTGCCCCTCCGGTCGCGTTTGGATTAACCGGCTTCCAAGCTATGGACGGGCCTGAAGCGGGTCTTTGGACGGCTGGAGCAAATTCGGCGGCCCCCGTTTCTCCCCGATGTCGGCGCCGTGCCTGGGCGGCTAGGGTCGGGAACCGGATGCCGGCCCGTCTGAGACCGACCGCCCCGATCGCCGCCGAGGCGATCCTCGTCGGCGACCCCGGCCGGGCGCTGATGCTGGCCCAGGAGCTGCTGGAGCAGCCGAAGATGAGCAACCACGCCCGCGGGCTCTGGGGCTACACGGGAGTGACCCCGGCAGGCCATGAGCTGACGATTCAGTCGACGGGCATGGGTGGGCCCAGCGCCTCGGTCGTCCTCGCCGACCTCGCCGAGCTGGGCGTGCGCCGGGCGATCCGCATCGGCACCTGTGCCTCGTTAGGCGACCTCGAACTCGGCGATCTCGTCGTGGTCGGGGAGGCACGGGGCGCTTTTGCGTCCCATGAGGAGGGAAAAACGCCCCAGCCCGATCCCGGGTTGACGGAGGGACTGCAGGCGCGGCTTCCCGAGGCGGAGGTGGCCGCCGTGGTCAGCCTCGACACTCTTTACCGACCGGAGCGCGACCTTCCGTCGGTGCTCACCGACGCCGCCGACATGCAAACCGCCACCCTCCTCGTCACCGCCGCCGAGCGCCAAGTAGCTCTCGCCGCTCTCCTCATTGTCACCGAGATGAGTGACGCGGGACAGCTGCGAGACGAGAACCTCGAAGAAGTTGCGAAACGTGCTGGATCCGCCGCCGCTGACCTACTCTCACCCTAAGGTTGAGGGTTAGCTTTCGCCTTCTTCGGCTCTTTTTTCGCTTTTTCGCGCCGCAGCGCCCCCAGTTCGCGGCTGAGGTCGTCGATCGCCTCCTCGACATCCTCGAGACGCTGGGAGAACGAGCGCAGGCGCCGCTCCAGCCGTTCGACGTCGGTCGCCGAGGGCAGGTTGAGCGCGCTCATCGCCGCCTGCTGGGCCTCCAAGGCCTTCTCGCGAGCCCCGAGCGCAGCCGTCACCGCGTCGTGCAAGGTCGGGTTCTCGATCAGGGCCTGCGCCAGCTCTCCGAGCGCCTGCTCGGCCCGCGCCCGCAGCCCGTCCTGCTCGTAATCCTCGTAGCTCAAAGTCACGGCAGCTTAACGAGCGCATCCGGCTCGACTGAAACTCTTCCGTCTCAGCGATGTTTCAGACGATGATTAAGGCCATGTTGGGAGGCGCTCCGCGCGTTGCGGACGCACGTACTACTGGGTAGCTTCCAACGACTGCCCAGGGAGGGGTATCCGAGCGTGGGCAGGGTCAGACCGGGATGAGAACCAAGTTCGCACTAATCCTCGCTTTCGCCAGCTTCCTGCTGGTGACCGCCGTGGGCTCGGCCCTGGCCGGAGAGCCGCTCTCGGAAAGCACTTCGGTCGACCCGACGACCACCACGACCGTGCCCTCCCTCTCGGCGCCCGCCTGCGCCAACGGCATCGACGACGACGGTGACGGCCTCGTCGACGAAGCGGATCCGGACTGCGAAACCCCGGCCGACACCGATGAGGCGCCGAGCACCCCGGTGCCGAGCGAAGAAGGGGCGACCGAATCCGAGCCCGTCCCCGCTCCCGAAGCACCCGCCCCGAGCCCAGGCAAGAAGGGTGGGGTCAAGCAAGGGTCGAGCATCGGCGGCAATGGCCCAGGCGGCAATGGCGTCACCCCCAACGAAGGGCTCGACAACCCCAGCGGCGGCAACCGCAACGGTGCGGTCACCGCCCCGAGCGCCAACGGCGGCGGCGACCAGCCGGCCCCGGAGGGCTCCGACGGCGGCTCCCCGTACTCGGCCGGCGGCACCCCCACCACCGCTAACCCGACGACGACTATCGCCCCCTTCGGGCCCGCCCCGATCGGCGTCCCCAACTTCGTCATCGACAGCTTCGAAATCCCGCCATTCCTGCTGCCGATCTACCAGGCCTGCGGCACCGAATACGGGATCCCCTGGGAGGTGCTCGCCTCGATCAACAAAATCGAGACCGCCTTCGGCACCAACACCAACGTCTCCAGCGCCGGCGCCGTCGGCTGGATGCAGTTCTTGCCCTCGAGCTGGGAAGCCTTTGGCCTCGACGCCAACGGCGACGGCAAGAAAGACCCCTACAACCCCGTCGACGCGATCTGTGCCGCCGCCCACTACCTGAAGCTGGCTGGTGGCAACGACGACCTCTACCAGGCGATCTTCGCCTACAACCACGCCGACTGGTACGTGCAGGAGGTCCTCCTCTACGCCCGCGCCTACGGCCGTCTCCCCTCCGACCTGGTCGGCTCGCTGACCGGCCTCACCGAGGGCGCCCACTTCCCGATCGCCGCCGACGCCCGCTACGCCGACGACGTCGCCGCCCGCGCCGCCCTCAAGAGGGGTGAGAGCCCCGACTACGGCAACGCCGCCGAAGTCATCTCCTCCTCCCCCACCCCGCGCGGGATCAACATCTTCAGCGAGCAGGGCGCACCGGTGGTCGCCGTCAACGACGGGATCATCCGCAAGCTCGGTCACTCCGAGCGGCTCGGCAACTTCGTCGTCCTCGAAGACACCTACGGCAACCGCTACACCTATGCCGAGCTCGGCAACCTCGTCCGCGACCGCCGCCTCGTGGTGATGCCGACCGGCCAGGAGAAGCGGGTCCCGGTCGAAAGCCAGAACCTGCGGCCGCGGCTGCGCGCCTACCCCGAGCGCACCGGCAACGGCGCCGACACCGCCAGCGACGCGGTCGAAGCGGCGATCGCCGCCAGCGGCAAGGGCTCGCTCAAGGTAGGCTCGAAGGTAATCGCCGGCACCGTCCTCGCCCGCGTCGCCACCGGCGAGGAAGGGGTCGACTCCCACATCAACTTCTCGATCCGCCCGGCCGGCAAAGGGGCGCCGCGGATCGACCCGAAGCCGATCCTCGACGGCTGGAAGCTGCTCGAGGCGACCGCGATCTACCGCGCCAAGGGCAAGAGCCCGTTCGCGAAACTGAGCGGGGCCGGGGTCCTGCTGCTCTCGAAGGAGGCTCTGGTCAAGCGGGTCCTTGCCGATGAAGACCTCGAGATCTACGAATGCGGTCGCGAAGACATCGCCGGCGGCCGCATCGATCGCCGCATCCTGGCGATGCTCGAGTACCTGAGCACCCAGGGCTACCAGCTGACGATCACCTCGCTGCAGTGCGGCCACGGCTTCCTCACCACCTCCGGCAACGTCTCCGAGCACAGCACCGGCACCGCGGTCGACATCGCGATCATCAACGGCATCCCGGTCACCGGCCACCAGGGTCCCGGCACGCCGACCGATGAACTGATCCACGAAGTCCTGCGCCTGCAGGGGACGATGCACCCGCACCAGGTGATCTCGCTCGAGGACCTGCCGGGCGAAACCAGCTTCGCGATGGCCGACCACTACGACCACGTCCACGTCGGCTACCAGCCGACCGCCGGGTCGATGGAAGCCCGGTTCGCGGCGCTGCTGAAACCGGACCAGTGGAACCGCCTGATCACCCGCCTCGGCGAAATCGAAAACCCCGAGGTGCCGGTCCATCCCTCGAAGTACGCGGTTCCCGATCGCACCAACGGCGGCCTCTCGGCCGGCGGCGACTGATCCTGTTCGGGTTCGTCCAACTCGACTTCGCCGGACCGCTGCCCCTGGCCGACGGTCGCTACCTGGTGCGCGGGCTCGACCCGGAGGCCTCGGAGAGCGTCCTCGTCCTGCAGCAGGTTGGCGCGCCGGCAGCGGGACGCAGACGCCGCAGGCCGCGCAAGCCCGAAGAGGAGGCGGCACCGCTGACGCTGACGCGGGTGACGGCGATCCGCGCCTTCGCCCGCTTCGAGGACGAGGGGGAGGCGGCGCGCTGGCTAGACGAAGCGGTGGAGGCCGAGGACACGGTTGAGGTCCTGGTCGACGAAGCGCTCGAGCTGCTCAACCGCGCTCTGCACGCGCAGGCGCTCGCCAGCGCCAACCCTTCCTCCCGCTCCGAGCTCTCCGCCGAGGGCGCGGAGCGGATCCTGATCGGCTTCGGCAGCGGCGAGGAGGCAGCCGCCAGCCGCTTTCGCGACGCCCGCCAGGTCGACGTCGCCCCCCGCTCCTCGCGCCGGCGCCGCCGCGAGGAAGAGCTGCGCCCGCAGGAACGGGTGGCGGCGATCCTCGGCGGTCGCGAGCATGCCGGCGCCTGCGAGACGCTCCTCCTCCGCGCCCGCGCCGACCTTGACGCCGGCCGCACCCGCGAGGCGGCCCTGCAGCTGCGCGTCGGGTTGGAGGCGCTGCTGGTCGAGCTGAAGGGGGCACTGACGGACCCGGGGCACGAGGAGGATATGGCGACGCTGGAAGCACGCCGGAGGGAGGCAGGCGAGACGGCAAACGAGGCTCTACACGGTGCGTTGACGTCGGAGCGGCGCGCCCAGGTGGAGGAGCTGCTGAAGCTGAGCGAGCGGGTGCTCCGCCGACGCCGAGTCCTTCGGGGCTAAAGCTAAGGTTGAGCCTTAGATTTTAAGCTGCTGGGAGACAATCTCGTCGAGCAGCGTCTCGGCGAGGTGGTGCGCCTCCTCCAGCTCGACCCCCTCGACCGAAGGCACGCCGATCACGGTCAGCCCAGCCGCCCGCGCAGCCGCGACCCCGGTCGGCGAGTCCTCCAGGGCCACGACGGCGGGGCCCGGCTCCACCCCCAATCGCCGGCACGCCTCCAAATAGGGGTCAGGCGCCGGCTTCGGCGCCGCCACTTCGTGGGCGCTGAGGACGACGTCGAAATGACCCTCGAAGCCGACGATCTCGATCGAGCGCCTGACGAAGCGCAGCGGCGAGTTGGAGACGAGGCCGATCGGGACGCCCTGCTCGCGCAGGCGCTCGAGCAGCTCGCGGGCGCCGACCATCGCCTCCACCCCGTGCTCGAGCTCGGCGACGACGAGCGCGTTCAGCTCCTCCAGCAGCTCCGCCGCCCGCCCCGACTCGCCGAGCCGGCGCTCGAGGATGCCACCGGCGATTTCCGCCGAGGTGCCGACCAGCTCCAGCTTGTCGGCGGAAGTGAACTCGAGCCCGCGGCGCTCGAAGAGGTCTTCCTCGGCCCGGGTCCAGACCGACTCCGTGTCGAGCAGGAGGCCGTCGTTGTCGAAGACGACGGCGTCGGGCAGGGCCGCCATCAGCCGAGCGCCGCCACCAGCGCGGCGAGCTCCTCGTCGACCTCGCCCTCGAGCTTCAGCTCGGCGGCGCCGTCGTAGGGCGTCTCGCCCTTGGTCACGATCGCCAGCCGCCCACCATGTTCAAGGGTCAGCTGCGGCAGACCCGCCACCGGGTGCACCGCCAGCGAGGAGCCGACGCAGAGCATCAGGTCCGCCGCTTCGGCCAGCTCAGTCGCCCGCTCGATCGCCGCGACCGGCAGCATCTCGCCGAAGAGGACGACGTCGGGTTTGACGGGACCTTGACATGAAGAACAGCGAGCAACACCGCTTTCGTCGAACAGGTCTTCGACCTCAGTGAGAAAGAACTCCCTTCCGCAAGCAAGACAGGAGGAGGTCTCGATCGAGCCGTGGACCTCGATCACGTTCTCCGACCCCGCCGCCCGGTGCAGGCGGTCGACGTTCTGGGTGATCACGCCCTCGATCAGCCCCCAGCGCTCCAGCTCCGCCAGCGCCTCGTGCGCCCGGTTCGGCTCCTTGTCGCCCAGCGACTGGAAGCGGGGCCGGTAGTAGGACCAGAAGCGCTCCGGCTCGCGCTGGAAGACGCTGATGTGGGCGACCTCCATCGGATCCACCTTCGCCCACAGCCCCGTCTCCGGGGTGCGGAAGTCCGGGATCCCCGAGGGGACTGAGACGCCGGCGCCGGTGAGGGCGACGGCAGAGCGCGACTGGCCGAGCAGCTCGGCCAGTCGCTCCACCTGCGGCGTCTTTACCTGCCGCTCCACTTCGGGCTGCGCTTGCCGAGGAAGGCGGAAATGCCCTCTTTGGCGTCCTCGCTGGTGAAGGCGGTGGCGAAGCCCTGCTTCTCGGCCTCGATCCCGGCGTCGATGTCTCCCTGGTGGGAGACGGTCTTGATCTGCTCGACCGCGACCGGCGCCTGCGCCGCCAGCTTGCGGCCCCACATCAGCGCCGTCTCGAACAGCTCGTGGTCGGGGACGACGCGGTTGACGAGGCCCAGCTCCAGCGCCTCCTCGGAGAGGATCGCTTCGCCGACCAGGTTCATCTCCAATGCCTTGCTGGGCCCGACTAGTCGGGCCAGTCGTTGGGTGCCGCCGAAGCCGGGGATGATCCCCAGCTTCACCTCGGGCTGGCCGAAGACGGCGGCCTCGGCGGCGATCCGCACGTCGCAGGCCATCGCCAGCTCGCAGCCGCCGCCGAAGGCAATCGAGTTGACCGCGGCGATCGTCGCGACCCGCGCCGTGCCGAAGTCGCGGAAGAGCGCGTGGGCGCGGTGGATCAGGTCCGCCCCGCTGGCCTCGTCCAGCGTGGTGAAGGCCTTGATGTCGGCGCCGGCCGAGAAGACGACCGGGACCGAGGAGGCAACCACCATCGCCCCGACCTCGCCGCCCTCCTTGATCCGGTTCCAGACCGTCTCCAGGTCGGCGATCACCTGCGGCGAGAGCGAGTTCATCGGCAGGTTGGCGAGCCAGGCGATCGCGACGCCGTCGCGGGTCTCCAGCTTCACCGTCTCGGTCTGCTCGCCCTCGTCGGCCTGTGGGTAGGGGTAGAAGCCCTGGCCCGTGCCGAGGCCGTAGCGGCCCTGGGCGACCAGCCGCTTCAGGGTCACCGGCGGCGCGAAGCGCTCGCCGTACTTCTCCTCCAGCCCCTCCATCGTCTCCAGCACCTGGTCGAGGCCGGTGACGTCGGCTTTCCAGAACGGCGGCAACAGGCCTTTGCGCGGATCGAGCCCGGCCCCGGCCATCATCCCGAGGTCGATGTCGCGGACCGAGCAGACCCCCTCCTCGACCAGCAGGCAGGCCTCGATCAAGGCGCGGCTGGAGAACATCGCCACCAGCTCCTCGGCGTTCGGCTCCGCGTCGCCAGGAACGTTCTGCTCGCCGTCCTTGAAGAAGCCCTCGCCGCCGGTCTTGGCGCCGAGCTTGCCTTCGGAGACGAGCCCGCGCAGGCCCTCGTGGACGTAGAAGCTCTCGCCGTAGGACTCATGCAGGTGCTCGGCGACGTGGAAGACGGTGTCGAGCCCGAGCAGGTCGGTGAGGAAGAACGGGCCCATCGGCGCCAGCTGGGCGCCGGCGATCGCCTCGTCGATCGCCTTCAGCGACAGCCCCTGCTCCTCCTGGGCGCGCCAGATCTCCCCCATCGTCGCCATCAGGATCCGGTTGACGACGAAGCCGGGGACCTCGCCGCAGACGATCGGCTGCTTCTTGATCGCCTGGGCGAAGTTGTAGGCGGCGGTGGCGGTCTCCTGCGAGGAGTCCTCGCCGACGATCACCTCGACCAGCGGCATGATCGAGGCCGGGTAGAAGAAGTGGAAGCCGACGACCTTGTCGGGCCGCAGCGTCGCCTCGCCGATCTCGGTGATCGAGAGCGAGGAGGTATTGGAGGTGAGGATCGCGTGCCCCGGCGTCGCCGCGTCGATCTCGCGGAAGACGGCCTGCTTGATCTCCATCTTCTCCGGCACCGCCTCGATCACGAAGTCGACGTCGCCGAACTCCTCGTAGGTGGTGGCGCCGGTGATGTTGCCCATCACCTCGGCCAGCCGCGCGTCGGCCTGCTCCTGGGTCAGCTTCTCCTTCTTGACCAGCCGGGCCAGCTGCCCCTCGGTGACGCCGCGGGCTTTCTCGAGCGCCGCATCGACGAACTTCTGGTCGATGTCCTTGACGACGACGGGGATGTCGGAGGCGGCGATCGCCTGCGCAATCTCGCCGCCCATGGTGCCGCCGCCGACGACGGCGGCCTTCGATACGAACATGAAGAGTGATCCCTCTCTTTTTCGGCTTTGTGGTGCGGCGCGGCCGCGGGAACCGCAGGCTATACAGATGCCCGCGGCTCCCGCTGATCGGCTAGAGGAAGAGCTGCGGCTCCCCCTCCTCCACCTCTTCGACCGACTCCTCTTCCTCCTCCGGCTTGAACCGCTGGTAGGCGAAGGCGCCGGCCAGCAACAGGAGACCGAGGATGACGAAGGAGAGGGCCCGGGCCAGCTCTTCGAGCTCAGAGAGGTCGTAGGTCCAGACCTTGACGATCGCGACCGCCAGCAGGGCGAGGCCGCCGAGGCGGGCCTGCGGCGAGCGCCGGACCATGCCCCAGACGACCGCGCCGAGGCCCGTCGCCGTCCAGAAGGCGGAAAGCCAGGACTGGCCGATCTCGCGGGCTTCGCCGCTGGCGTTGTCGCCGATCACGTCGATGATCGCGACCGAGCCGAGGTAGACGAAACCGGCGGCGCTGAGGTAGCCGACCACAGTTGCCGTCTTCGGCTCGATCTCGCGGCCGTAGAACCAGCAGGCGAACGCGGCGCCCGCGCAGCAGGCGATCGCGACAAGGGCGCTACCAAGGTCTTCGACCCCTTCGGCGATTGCGATCGGGGGCGCCTCGACGACCAGCATGTGGGCGATCCCGAGACCGAGGAAGCAGAGCGCCCCGATCCAGAGCCGCTCCGCGTCCGACAGCGCCGGCACCCGCGTGCGGTCCACCCGCGTCGCTAGGAAGGCGAGCGCCGCAGATGCGGCCGACCAGGCAGCCACCAAACTGGGGCCGTCGAGGGCGTTGGCGGCGCCGAAGCTCGCGAGGCCGATCCCACCGCCGACCAGCAGCGAACCGATTTCGGCGGTGGACGCCGGTGCGGATCGCGACGCCGCCGAGCAGGAGGTGGGCGGCGGCAAAGCCGAAGATCCAGCCGTTGAGGGCGAGGGACGAAGTGGAGTCGTCACTGATGACGATGCAGCCGAGGCCAACGACGAGAATGCTGCTGCCGAGGAGCAACAGCCAGGAGGAAACCGGGAGCTTCTCTTCGCCGCGGCTGCGCAGCTCGTAGCCGAAGGCGGCGGTGGCGTAGAGGACCCAGAACCCGGCGAGGACGGCGAGTACCAGGAGCACGGGTTCGCCTCCTTCTCCCGAACCCCCGAAGAGGCCGATGTAACGGCTTTCCGCGGTCCAGAGAATCAGCTGCGGCGCGGAAACGGCGAAGGCGCCCAGCGCCAGCCAGTTCCAGCGCTGCCAGAGGAGGACGCCGACGCTCGCGGCGAGAGCCAGGGCAACAAAGGCGATGGAGCCGCCGTCGTTCGACGTGCCCACCAGCATCGGCGCCGCCAGCGCGCCCAGCATGCCGACGCTGGCGACCAGCATCGAGGACCAGCGAACGGCGATGAAGACGCCGAGGACGCCGATCAAGGCCGCTGCCTCTAACCCGATCACTGGCGAGATCAAGTCATAGGTCTGGGCGGCGACGACGGTGGTCGCATAGAGCCCGGGAATCGCGACCGCCACAGCGATACGAGCGACCTCGAGGCGCCCCTTCTTTTCGTGCAGCCAGAGGCCGATGGCGAGCAGCAACAACGAGCCGAACGCGGCCATCAGGGTCCGGACCTCCTCCGAGAACCAGATGCTGTCGACGGCGCTGCGCATCAGGAAGATGACGCCGAGCAGGGTCGCGAAGCCGCCGATCCAGGCCAGCACGCGGCTGCCGAAGACGCGCTCGAACTCGATCCTGGTGATCGGGTTCGAGGGCGGAGGCGGAGGCGGTGAATGCCCAGGCGGCGGTTCCGACGGGGGCCGGAAGGCAGGCGGGACGTCGTATCTCGGGTCTTCGTTCATGACTGCTCCTTAAGTGGCTGATGACAGGGGTTGATGAAGGGTTATTGACCGACGGTCAACACCGTAGCAATCTTGTCAACCTTCGGTCAATAAGCCGTTACAATCCCGTGCATGAGCGAGCCCGCCTACCGCCGCATGGACGTCGACGAGCGCCGCGCGCAGCTACTCGAGCGCGGCGCCGAGCTCTTCACCAGCCACCCCTACGACGAGCTCTCGATGCAGGAGATCGCCAAGGCGGTGGGGATCTCGAAGGCGCTGCTCTACCACTATTTCCCCAGCAAGCAGGCGTTTTTCGAGGAGACGCTGAGCACCTGGGCGGAGCGGCTGCGGAAGCGGACCGAGCCCGATCCCGACCTCTCCCCCGTCGAGCAGCTGACCGCCAGCCTCGACGGCTTCCTCTCCCTGGTCGAGGAGAACTCGGTCGCCTACCGCAACCTGATGCAGAGCGCGACCGGGGTCTCGGCGATCCGCGACCTGATCGAAGAGGTGCGGCGGGCGACCGCGCAGCGGATCCTCGACGGGATGTATCCCGACGGCGCCCCGCCGAAGGCCCGTACCGCGGTCAGCGGCTGGCTCTGGTTCATGGACGGCGCCTGCCTGAACTGGATCGAGCACCGCGACGTCGAGCGCGGGGATCTGCGCGACCTCCTGCTCGGCGTCCTCATGGGCGCCCTGATCGCCACCGGCTCCCCGCCGGACCCCGCTCAAGTCTCCTAAAAGCCCGGTCGATAAATCACCTTCATGCGAAGGTGGGGGAAGTACCTGACGATCGTCTGCGCGCTGCTCTGCTGCGGCGCCCTGCTCGGCTCAACCGCGCCGGCCTCGGCCGCGGTGCCGCCGGCGAAGCTGACGCGTGACGGCCGCGCCGTCGCCCCACCGGCGGCGCCGCCAGCAGTGAAGGCGATGATCGAGGCCGCGAACCGGATCCGCCACCGGCCCTACGTCTGGGGCGGCGGCCACCGCAGCTGGAACTCGCGCGGCTACGACTGCTCGGGCTCGGTCAGCTACGTGATGCACGCCGCCGGCCTGCTCGACTGGCCACTCGACTCGACCGGCTTCATGCGCTGGGGAGGCGGCGGCGCCGGCTCCTGGGTCCGCATCTACGCCAACAAGGAACACGTCTTCGCGGTGATCGCCGGTCTGCGCTGGGACACCTCCTACAGCGAAGACGGCGACCGCAGCGGCCCCGGCTGGAGCGAGCAGATGCGCCCCACCGGCGGCTTCCGCCTGCGCCACCCACTCGGGCTCTTCAGCGCCACCCCACTCGCGTAAAAGCGCGCTTCCGGCACCGGAAGCGCCACCGCGGATAACCCCCGCCGCCCCAGCTTTGTACGGCGGTACAAAAGCGCGATACGGCAGCCGCTATTAGGCTCTGTGGCGCTCTTTTCGAGGGACCGAGACTTTCAAATCAATCGCGCCGGGAGGACCGAGCGCGCACTTAGTGGGGGAGAACCCGAACCGATGACTCGCATTCGCCAGCAAAACGTGACCGCAGCGCAGTGGAGCTCAAACGGAGGGGCCCTCGGCGCGCAGGACCTGACCATCCCCGAGAACAACCCGTTCGGGCAGAACGTCTTCTCGGTCGCCGTGCAGAGGGACCGGTTGCCGGGGGATGTCTTCGAGAAGCTGCAGACGACGCTGGAGGGCGGCGAGGCGCTCGACCCGAGCTTGGCCGACGCGGTCGCCGAGGCGATGAAGGAGTGGGCGCTGGAGAACGGCGCCACCCACTACACCCACATGTTCCAGCCGCTGACCGGATCGACCGCGGAGAAGCACGACTCCTTCTTCGAGCCCGGTGGCGAAGGCAACGCGATCGCCGATTTCTCCGGCAAGGAGCTGATCCAGGGCGAGCCGGACGCCTCCTCGTTCCCGACCGGCGGCGTCCGCGCCACCTTCGAGGCCCGCGGCTACACCGCCTGGGACCCGACCAGCCCCGCCTTCATCCTCGAGAACCCGAACGGGGCGCTGCTCTGCATCCCGACCGCCTTCGCCTCCTGGACCGGCGAGGCGCTCGACGCGAAGATCCCGCTGCTGCGCTCGATGGACGCGCTCAGCCGCTCGGCGATCAAAGCGCTGCGGCTGCTCGGCGACGACGAGGCCCAGCGCGTCTTCACCACCGTCGGCCCCGAGCAGGAGTACTTCCTGATCGACGAGCAGTACTTCTTCGAGCGGCCCGACCTGATCGCGACCGGCCGCACCCTCTTCGGCGCCAAGCCGCCGAAGGGCCATGAGCTCGACGACCACTACTTCGGCTCGATCCCGGAGCGGATACTCGCCTTCATGCTCGAGTCGGAGCTGGAGATGCGCAAGCTCGGCATCCCGGTCAAGACCCGCCACAACGAGGTGGCGCCGAACCAGTACGAGATCGCGCCGATCTTCGAGAACTCCAACGTCGGCTCCGACCACCAGCAGCTGCTGATGCAGACGCTGGAGAACGTCGCCCGCCGCTACGGCCTCGTCTGCCTCCTGCACGAGAAGCCGTTCGCTGGGGTCAACGGGTCCGGCAAGCACAACAACTGGTCGATGGGGACCGACACCGGCGCCAACCTGCTCAACCCGGGCGAGACGCCGGCGGACAACATCCACTTCCTGTTCTTCTGCACCGCGGTGATCCAGGCGGTCAACAAGCACCAGGGGCTGCTGCGCGCCTCGGTCGCGAACATCGGCCAGGACCACCGCCTCGGTGCCAACGAGGCGCCGCCGGCGATCATCTCGATCTTCCTCGGCGGCGAGCTGGAAAAAGTGTTCGAGGCGATCGCGACCGGCGAAGGCGACCCGAACACGCCGGCCTCCTTCCTCGACCTCGGGGCCCAGGTGCTGCCGCCGCTGCCGCTGCACGGCGGCGACCGCAACCGCACCTCGCCGTTCGCCTTCACCGGCAACAAATTCGAGTTCCGGGCGCTGGGGTCGAGCATGTCGCTCGGCTTCCCGAACACGGTCCTGAACACGATCGCCGCCGAGGCGATCGACGAGCTCGCCGGCAAGCTGGAGGCGAGGCTGAACGCCGGCGAGCAGATGCCGCAAGCCGTGATCGAGATCGTCAAAGAGAGCTACCTGGCCAACAAACAGGTCTGCTTCAGTGGCGACAACTACTCCGAGGAGTGGCACCAGGAGGCCGAGCGGCGCGGGCTGAAGAACCTGAAGACGACCCCGGACGCGCTGCCGGAGGTGCTGGCTGAGAGCACCGTGCAGGCCTTCGAGAACTACCACGTGCTCTCCAAGCAGGAGCTCGAGTCCCGCTTCGAGGTCTGGGTCGAGCAGTACTGGCTGCGGGCCAACATCGAGGCGGAGACGGCTTTCTCGATCGCGAAGACGATGATCCTGCCGGCGGCGCTGCGCTACCTGGCGCTGATCGGCGAGTCCGGTGTCTCGGCGATCGAGGGCGAGGTCCGCGGCCTCGTCGACGAGCTGGTCGCCGGCCTCGGCGAACTCGACGCCGCCAACGCCGACCCCGGCCTCGAGGGGCTGGAGATGGCGGTCCACGCCCGCGACAAGCAGCTGGGCGCGATGGCCAACGTCCGCGACGCCGCCGACAAGCTCGAGCGCGTCGTCGCCGACGACCTCTGGCCGCTGCCGAAGTACGAGGAGATGCTGTTCATCAAGTAGCGGCGGCGACGCGGAAGGGCGCGACCAGGCGATGGAGCCGGTCGCGCCCTCGCGGGACCAGCTCGGTCACCGGCTTGACGATGCGGTACCAGCCGGGCGCCGTGTCTGCGAGCAGTTGGGTGGAGTTGCACAGGCCCGGCGAGCCGGGGCCGGCGGCGCCCAGCCAGAGGAGCCATCCGTCCGGCGTCAGCTCGGGAGCCTTGGCCCAATGCCCCTCGTCCCAGCGCTGCACGGCGAAGTCTTCGCCGAAGGTCATCGTCCTCGTGCCGAGGTTCGCCGCCCGGCTGAAGACCCGCTGCCCCGGCCGGTAGGAGCGGCGGTCGAGCAGCAACCTCGCCTTCCAGAACGACCGCGCCACCTTGGCGTAGGAGCTGTAGGCGCCGAGGCGGACGCCGGTCTTGTCGAAGAACTTGATGTCGGCGCGGTAGAAGCCCCGCCTGCCGAGGGTTTCGACGGAGACGTGCGGCTGCTCGGCTGCGTCCAGCTCGCCAATCTGAAGGGTCTCGCTGTCGACTTCCCCCAGCGGCTTGCCGCCCCGGCCCAGCAGCCACATCTGCATCGTCACGGTCCAATCGAGTCGGACGGTGCCGCTGAAGTTTTCCTCCGAGAAGCCGTAGCCGACGCTGCCGCGCCGGTCCAGCACCTCGTTTGGGCTTGACCCGTAGATGTTCACGTTCGGCCTGGCGAATGGCAGCTGTCCGTCCCAGGGCACCGTCCGCAGCGGCGGCAGCCGGGAGAAGCCGTAGTCCCGCGCCGGCTGCTTCGGAGCGCAGAACCGCGGTTCCGCTTGGGCCGTCGCGGCGCCCACTGCGAAGAGCGCCAGGATCAGCGCCGACAACGTCGTCGTCCTCGTCCCGAGCCCTCGCACGGGGAACATCCTAAGGGCGTGACTGGACTCGCATCCGCAGGCCGCCGCGTGGCGAGAGGGTCGGCATCTGGCGGATCGTCATCGTGCGGCCGGGGAGTGACTCGATACGGAGGTGCTGGAGGAGCTTCGTCGCCACCAGCTTCACCTCGGTCTGGCCAAAGCGCTTGCCGATGCAGATGCGGGAGCCGCCGCCGAAGGGGACGTAGGCGCCGCGGGGCAGGGCCGCTTTGCGCTCGCGGGCGAAGCGCTCGGGGATGAAGGCCTCGGGCTGGGGGAAGACCTCGGGGAGGCGGTGGCTGGCCCAGGAGCAGTAGTTGACGTAGGCGCCCTTCGGGACCGTGTGGCCGCCGAACTCGTACTCGCGGATCGCCCGCCGCGGGCCGATCCAGGCTGGCGGATAGAGGCGAAGGACCTCGTCGAGGACCATGTCGAGGTAGGGCATCTCCTTTTCCAGCTGCAGCGCGGTCGGCGTCTCCCCCTGCAGGACTTTGTCCTGCTCCTCGCGCAGGCGACGAGTTGCCTCCGGGTGGCGGGCCAGCTCGTGCAGCATGAAGGTGAGGGTCGAGGTCGAGGTGTCGTGGCCGGCGAACATCAGGGTCATCACCTGGTCGCGGATCTCGCTGTCGGTGAATTCCTCGCCACCGGCGCCTCGAGCGCCGCAGAGGAGGCTGAGGATGTCGCCGCGGCCGGGGTCAGGGTGAGCGCGATGGCGGGCGATCTCGGCGAAGACGATCTCGTCGAGGACCTCTCGCGAGCGGTTCATCTTGCGCCAGGGGGAGCCGGGCCCACGCAGCAGCCGCAGGGGGTAGTCGATCCCGTAGAAGGCGAGGGCACGCTCGAAGTGGTGCGCCGCGGCGGCGCCTCTGCCGGCCTCGTCGGGGTCGAGCCCGAGCAGCGCCCGCATCGCGATCCGCATCGCCAGTCTCCGCATCCACTCGTATAAGTCGACCACCTCGCCGACGGGCAGGGCCGCGATTGCCTGCTCGGCCTCGACCGTCATCGCCTCGGTCGCCGCGACGATCTGCTCGCGGTGGAAGGCGGGCATCATGATCGCCCGCGCCCGGTCGTGGTAGTCACCATCGATGGTCAACAAGCCGTCGCCGAGCAGCGGGATCAGGTCGCCGAAGCTCGACTCGCGCCAGTGGAAGTTCTCCGGGTGGACGACGGTGACGAAGTGGTTCGCCTCCGGACCGAGCATGAAAACGACCGGCGAGTGCAGCAGCCGCATCGTGAAGATCGGCCCGCACTCTTCGTAGGCGCCGAGCAGCAGCGGCAGCGGGTCGTCATTGACCTGCAACGTGCGGGCCCAGCTGAAGTTCGTCGGTCCCGGCGGGAACTTCCCCCTCCCCCGCCACTCGGCGACGAGGTCTTCGCCGACCCGGCGCAGCGGGTTTGGCTTCATCTGCGGCGGCCGGGCGACCGGCGCCGTGGTGTCGACCGTTGCCATTCGAAGATCGTAACTGGCTACGCAGCCAGTTTGGTTGAGTCAGGCAGCCGAGGCGGCGAGCTGGCCGCAGGCGGCGTCGATGTCGCGGCCGCGAGTGAGGCGGACGGTGGCGGTTATGCGGTGCTCGGCGAGGATTGCGCGGAAGCGCTCGATCCGCTCCGGCGAGGAGCCGTCGTAGCTGCCGGTCGGGTTGTAGGGGATGAGGTTGACCTTGTAGCCCCGGGGATCGAGCAGCTCGGCCAGCTCGCGGGCGTGCTCGGGGAGGTCGTTGACGCCGTCGAGCATCACGTACTCGACGAAGACCTTGCGGCGGCGGGCAGCGCGGTAGCGCTCGCAGGCGGCCAGAACCTCGGCGATCGGGTAGCGCTCGTTCACCGGCATGATCTGCGAGCGCAGGCCGTCGTTGGGGGCGTGCAGGGAGAGGGCGAGGCTGACCGGCATCTCGCACTCGGCAAGGCGATCGATCCCCGGCACCCAGCCGACCGTGGAGATCGCGGTGCGGCGGTGGGTGACGCCGAGGTCGGGCAGCAGCTCGCAGGCCCCGAGGACGTTGTCGACGTTCATCGTCGGCTCCCCCATCCCCATGAAGACGACGTGGTCGATCTCCTCCAGGCGGCGGAAATGAAGCGCCTGGTCGAGGATCTCGTCGACCGTGAGGTTGCGCCCGAACTTCATCTGTCCGGTTGCGCAGAAGGTGCAGGTGAGCGGGCAACCCGACTGCGAGGAGAGGCAGACCGAGCGCCGGCCGTCCCGGTAGCGCATCAGCACCGCCTCGATCGGCCGCCCATCAGCCGTATGGAAGAGGGTCTTGACGGTGCCGTCGTCGGACTTCGCCTCGGCGGCGACGGTCAGCGTCGAGAGCGGAACCTGCGCCGCCAGCCGCTCCCGCAGCCCCGCGGGCAGGTTCGTCATCTCCTCATAGGAGCGCGCCCCGCGCGCCACCCACTCCCACACCTGCCCGGCGCGGTAGGAGGGCTCGCCGGGCTCGGCGAGGGTGGTGGCTAGGAGGTCTCGGTCCACGGGACGAGTGTACGGCGCACCGAGTCCGCGTCAGGCGTCGAATAGCGACGTCTGACGCGGACTCGCGATCAGTTGTGCGCCTTTTCGCCGCGTTCGAGCATGGCGACGAATTTCCGTAGCCGCCGCTCCCGCGTTTCCGGCTTCTTCGCCTCGTCGAGGCGATAGAGGATCGCGTAGCGGTTGGCGCTGTCGAGGCCTTCGAAGAACTCCTTGGCACCTGGGTTCGCGTCGAGCTCGCGCTGCAGATCGGGAGGGACCGCCGCCGTCCGCTGACCCTCGTACGCGGCATCCCAGCGGCCGTCTGCCTTCGCCGCTTCGACCTCGGCCATTCCTGCCGGCCGCATCCTCCCCGCCTCGATCAACGCTTCGGCCTTCTCGCGATTGATCTTCGACCAGCGACCGCGGGGGCGCCGCGGCGTGAAGCGCTGCAGGAAGTGCTTCTCGTCGAAGCCGCGCTTCTGGCTGTCGATCCAGCCGAAGCAGAGCGCCAGCTCCAGCGCCTCGGCGTAGGTGACGCTGCGCCCCCCCGATCCCTTCTTGGCGATCTTCAGCCATACGCCGTCGGAGCTGTCGTGGTTTTCCTCCAGCCACGCCTCCAGGTCCTCCGGGGCGACGAAGAGCTGGATCGGCAGATCGTCAGCCATCTCCACTCCGCCTGCCTCTCAGCTCCCCCAGCAGGCGGTCGATCGCCTCGCGGGCGTAGGCGAAGACCTGGGAGTCTCCGCTGAGCCGGTAGCGCGAGTTCGCCCCCATCACCAGCGAGAAGAGCTCGAAGGCGAAGCGCTCGGGATCCTCGACGCCGGCGATCCGGGCCTGGCGCTCGAGCTCCCGCAGCCAGGCGTCGAGCGAGGCGGCGATCGCGTCGCGGACGGGGCCGGGGCGGTCGTCGTACTCGGCCGAGGTCGCGGCCCAGAAGCAGCCGCCCGAGTAGTCCTGCAGCTGGTCGAGGTAGCGCTCGGCCATCGCCCGCAGGCGCGGGGCGCCGTCGGGCAGCTCCAGGGCGGGCTCGATCACCCTTCCCGTGAAGCGCTCGGCGGCGGCGGCGACCGTCGCCAGCTGCAGCTCCTGCTTGGAGCCGAAGTGGGCGAAGAGGCCGCTCTTGCTCATCCGCAGCTCGGTCGCGAGGCGGCCGATCGTCAGACCCTCCAGCCCCTCGGCGGAGGCGAGGTCGACGGCGCGGTCGAGGATCGAGGCCCGGGTGCGGGCCCCCTTGGCGGGCCGCGTGTCCCTCTGGGTGACGGGAGTCACAGACGCAGGATATAAAAAAGCACGAACGTTCGTTTCAGAAGCGGCCACGGGCCGGCACAAGGACCACGGAGGACGAGATGAGCGACTACACGGTGAAGAAGATCGACGAGATGGAGGCCGTTTTCCTCGGCGCGTTCAAACGGGCACGAGCCGAATTGGGAGTCGAGTCCTTCGGCCTGCAGGTAATCGACATGCCGCCCAACTTCGACAACTACCCGGAGCACGACCACGCCGAGGACGGTCAGGAGGAGGTCTTCATGGCGATCCGGGGCGGCGGCGAGATCGAGATCGAGGGCGAGCGCTTCCCGCTCGACCCCGAGCACATGGTCCGCGTCGCTTCCGGGACCAAGCGGAAGGTATGGCCGGGGGCCGAGGGGATCCGGATGGTGATCGTCGGCGGGGTACCGGGCGGCACCTACGAGGCCCCTGACGTCAGCAAGCTGGGGGAACCGGATCCGATGCGCAACTGAGGATCCGTGGATAGGCTGGGGACCTGATGCGGCGCCTCTCGTCCCTGGCCGTCCTCCTCTCCCTCCTCGCCCTGGCGTTGCCGGCGGCGGCGTCGGCGCAGACCTCCGACCACACCGAAGACACGATCGTCGTCATCTCCGGCGACGTCTTCGTCCCCCGCGGTCATACCGTCGCCGGGGTCGTCGTCGTCAACGGCGACGTGCGGGTGGCGGGGCGCGTCGACGGCGACGTCATGCTGTTCTCCGGCGACATCCTCGTCAGCGGCAAGATCGACGGCGACCTGATCACCTTCGGAGGCGAGGCCCGCCTGCTGCCGCGGGCCTTCGTCAGCGGCGACGTCCGCTACGGCGACGAGCGGCCGACCGTCGCCGGCAGCGCGATCGTCCGCGGCGACGTCAGCAAGGAGGACGGCTTCGACTCCTTCGACCTTCTCCCCTTCGTCGGCGCCTTCGCCTTATGGCTCGGGATCGGTATCTCGATGGCGTTGCTCGGAGCGCTGTTGCTGCTCGTCGCGCCCCGGGCGGCCGAGGCGCTCTACGAGCGGTCGCGGGAACGACTCGGGCCGCTGATCGGGATCGGTTTTGCTGTCGCGATCGCGCTCCCCATCGCCGCCGCGATCGCCGCGGTGACGCTGGTCGGGCTGCCGCTGGCCTTTCTGATCCTGCTGGCGCTGCTGCCGCTGGCGGCCGTCGCCTACTGCGCCTCGGCCTGGGCGCTGGGTCGGCGGCTAGTCGCGCCGCCCCGCAATCGCATCCTCGCCTTCCTCGCCGGGCTGGCGGTTCTGCGGGCGGCGGCGCTGGTACCGATTCTCGGCTTCCTCGTCGGCCTCGCCGCGGTCATCTTCGGCCTCGGCTTGATCGGCGCCGCTATCGGGGCGGCTCGGGATCCGAACCGCGCGCGGGGTCCCTCCCCGGCCTGGCGTCAAAGCCCGGACAGCTGAGCACCGGCAGCCGCGGGTATCGCGGGTAGGCGGGGTCCTCGCGCGAGCGCTCGCAGAGGGAGAAGATCGAGCCGCGGGTGTTCGGCACCAGCCGCTGGTGTCGGCAGCGGTCGCAGAGGCCGGCGGGAGGACGGGCGGGCGCCATTGCCCGAACCTAGATCATCGGCGCGACCGCAAACTGCGGCCTCCGTCGGGACGAGTCGCGCCTTGCGGACGCCTAGCCTTTGTGGAGATGCGAGCAGCGACCCTCTTCGACGCCGACGCGGCCTCCTATAGCGGGACGGTCGAGGTCGTCGGTGTCATCTACAAGGCCGATGACGACGGCTACGCGGTACTCGAGGTGCAGGAGACCGAGTCGGGCGAAGGCTTCGCGCTGGTCGGCCCGGTCGCCCACCTCGAGGCCGGCGACCGGGCCGAAGTCAGCGGCGAGTGGCAAACCCACAACCGCTACGGCCGCCAGCTGCGGGCGCAGGGGGCGCTGCCGCTCGATCCGGCCGACCGCGAGGGGCAGGTCGCCTACCTGACCTCGCTGCGCCACATCGGTCAGAAGCGGGCGGAGACCCTTTGCGACGAGTACGGCGAGGGGGTCCTGCAAGCGATCGCCGCCGACCCGCAGCGGGCCTTCTCCTCCCTGCGCGGGGTCAGCGCCGACCAGGCAGCGGCGGCGACCCAGTCGTGGTTCGCCAGCCGGGCGATCCGCGATCTCCACGTGCAGCTGGCCCCGCACGGGCTGGCGCACCTGGCGGCACCGATCCACGCCCGCTACGGCGAGCAGTCGATGACGGTCCTGCATGAGGACCCCTACCGGCTGACCGAGGTGCCCGGCGTCGGCTTCGCCCGCGCCGACAAGATCGCCCTCGCCGCCGACGTGCCGCCCGAATCGAGCCGCCGCGCCCAGGCGGCCGCGCTCTACACGCTGATCGAGGCCGAGAGCCAGGGCAACAGCTACCTGCCGCTGGAGGAGCTGACCCGCCGCACCGGGCGGCTGATCGGCCTCGCGCCCGATCCCGACGTACTCGCCCAGGCTCCGGGGCTGGTCGAGGAGGAAGGCCGGATCTATCGCGCCGGGACCCTGGAGAGCGAGCGGGCGGCGGCGGCGACCCTGGCGACCCGCGTCGCCGCTCCCCCCCACCTCGACCACGATCCGGGCGAGGAGCCCCGCGACGACCTCACCGACGAGCAGTGGGCGGCGGTGCGAGCGGCGTTCGGGGCGCGGATCTCGGTCCTCACCGGTGGCCCCGGCGTCGGCAAGACCAAGTGCACGAAGGAGATCGTCGCCGAGGCCGAAGCGGCGAACGCGACGATCGCCCTCTGCGCCCCGACGGGGCGGGCGGCGCGGCGGCTGGAGGAAGCGACCGGCCACGAGGCGATGACGATCCACCGCCTGCTCGAGTGGATGCCGGGGCGGGAGCCGGCCTACCGGCCGGGGAAGCCGCTGCCGGCCGAGCTGGTGATCGTCGACGAGTCCTCGATGCTGAACCTGCGGCTGATCGAGGTCCTGCTCGAGGGGCTCGCCGAGAGCACCCACGTCGTCTTCGTGGGCGACGCCGACCAGCTGCCGCCGATCGGGGCCGGCAAGCCGTTCGAGGACCTGATCGCCTCCGAAGCGGCGCCGGTGGTGCGGCTGACCCAGATCTTCCGCCAGGCGGCACGCTCGATGATCACCACCGCCGCCCACGAGATCAACCACGGCCGTCCCCCCCACCTCGAGCCCGGCCCCGACCAGGACCACGACTTCTTCTTCATCGAGAGGGGGACGGCGGAGCGGGCGGTGGAGACGGTGGTCGAGGTGGTGGCCGAGCGGGCGCCCGGCAAATTCGCCGTCGACCCGATCCGCGAGGTGCAGGTGCTGGCGCCGATGTACCGCGGACCGGCCGGGATCGACGCCCTCAACGAGCGTCTGCAGGCGGAGCTGAACCCGGACGGGAAGCCGGCGCTGAGCGAACGCTTCCGCGTCGGCGACCGCCTGATCCAAACCCGCAACTCGCACGAGCTGGGGCTGATGAACGGCTCGATCGTCTTCCTCCGCGCCGACGACCCCGACGAGGAGACGATCGTCGTCGACACCGACGACGGCGGCAGCCTCGTCATCCCCTATGGCGAAACCGCGACCCTGCGGCTCGCCTACGCGATCTCGGTCCACAAGGCGCAGGGGTGCGAGGTGCCGGTCGTGGTCGCTGTCTGCCACCGCTCCCACTCGCGGATGCTGAACCGGCCGCTTCTCTACACCGCGATCACCCGCGCCCGCAACAGCTGCGTACTCGTCGGCGACCAGGCTTCGCTGGCCTCGGCGGTGCGGCGCGACGACAGCGGCGGCCGCCACTCCGGCCTCGCCGAGCGGCTGCGCGGAAGCCACTGAGCTGCATCTAGCCTAGGCCGATGGAGAGGAACCGCCTGCCGTGGGCAGAGATCGGGGTGACGCTGGTCGGCCTGGGGCTGATGGCGCTCGTCGTCGTCCTCGTCGACCCCCTGCGGGACTCGGTGACCGCGGCCCTCCAAGGCGATCACGACGAGGTCCGCGACCAGATCGACGAGCTCGGTGCCTGGGGGCCGCTGCTGATCCTCGCCCTCGCCATCCTCCACGCCATCGTCTTCTACCCGGCCGAGATCGTCGATGCCGCCGCCGGCTTCGCCTACGGCTTCTTCCCGGCGCTCTTGCTGGTGATGGCCGGGTGGCTGTTGAACGGGCTCGTCTGTTGGGCGATCGGGCAGTCGATCGCGCGGCCGCTGCTCGACCGCTGGTTCGGCGCCGAGCGCTTCGAGCGGGTCGAGGAAGCGATCGAGCGCGGCGGGGCGACGCTGCTGATCGCGATGCGGCTGATCCCGATCCTCCCCTTCAGCATCGTCTCCTACGCGGCCGGAGCGGCGCGGGTCCCGCTGCCGCGCTTCCTCTGGACGACCGCGGTCGGCTACCTGCCGATCACCGCGCTCTCGGTCTACTTCGGCACCCGGCTCGAAGACATCTCCCTCACCGACCCGCTGGTGATCGGCAGCGGCCTCGCCCTGCTGGCGCTGCTGGGGGCCGGGCACTGGACGATGCGGCGGCAGAGCCGCCGCCCCTCGCCCGGGGTCAGCCGGCGCTGACCACGCGGAAGCGGAAGACCGCAGGCGTCGCATCGACCAGCCCGCTGGAGTTGCGCGCCTTGACCTTCAACGCGTGCCTCCCGGACGCCAGCCGGCGCACGGTGCGGGCACCGCAGGCGCGGAAGGCGGAGCGGTCGACCTTGCAGAGGAAGGTGACGCCCGACTGGCTGGATCCGAAGCGGAAGACGACGCGAGCCCTGGCGGCGCGGATAAGGACCACCTTGCGCGGGTGGCGGAGGATGAGGGTGTCGGGCGCGACCGGCGGGCTTTCGCCGGGCGACAAGACGATCGGCGCGGGCCCCCCGCCGCCACCGGGGTTCGGAGGCGCCGGGCCAACCGCCGCCGCGGCGCAGACCTCTGCATCGCCGGGGGCGATTTCTTCCCGAGCCGCTTCGACTGCGGCGACGGTTTCGACCAGGCCGCCGCCCACGGCGCAGGGGCCGAACTCGCCGACCGGGGCGGCGGTCCCAACCAGCGATTCGCGCAGCAGGTCGGCGCCGGCGGTGGGCGCGGCCTCGCGCATCAGCGCCACCGCACCGGCCGCGTGCGGGGCGGCAGCCGAGGTCCCGCAGAAGCGCCAGACGCCCCCCGAGAGGAAGGCGAAGAAGGTCGTCGCGCCGCAGTCGGTGGCGGCGATCTCGGGCTTCGAGAGGACTTCGGGGGTCGACAGCGGGCCCGCAGCGACGGGGCCTTCGACCGGTTCGAAGTAATGGGCAACCGGCCCCCGCGAGGAGTAGGGCTCGGGTTCACCATTGTCGTTGAAGGGCACCGCGCCGACCGCGATCGCCGCAGCCGCGCCGGCGTGGCCGAAGATCGACGGTCCCACCACGTCGCCACCGCTGGAGCGGGGGTACTCGACCGCGCTCACCCCGCCGCCGTTCTGCAGCAGGATCGACTTCAGCCGGGGGTTGCCCCCCACGAAGCGGTTGATCGCCAGCTGAACCGTCTTCGTCGCGCCGCTGTTCACCCACTGGAGGATCTCGAGGGGGCGCTGGGTGCCGGTCGGCCCGGTGTTTCCTTCCGTGGAGCCGGTGAGGATTTTCCCGGCGCCGGAGAGGATGACCGCATCGAGGTCGGTATCCACCTCCTCCCACGGTTCCGCCCACTGCAGATCGATCGTCAGGGTTTCCCCGGCCTGGACGGTGATCCCGAAGGTCTCGTCGACCCCGGAGCCAGGGTCGAAGTCCATGCAGTGGGTGCCGTTGAAGCCGCTCAGTTTTTCGATCGCGTCCGGGCAGCCGCCGGAGTCCCGGAAGGCCGGCGCCTCCCAGGAGGCGATTTCGTTCTCTACGGCGTCGAAGAGGTTGTCGTTGCCGGCAGCCGACAGGTAGGTGACGCCTTCGCTCGCGACTTCGTTCACCGCCACCGCGATCGGACCGTCCTGGAAGAACGGCTCTTCGAACCAGGCGACGTCGTCGACGATCACGTCAGCGCCGGCGCTCGCCAGTTTTTCGATGTTTTTGGCGAAGCCCTCTTCGCTTTCGAAGGCGGTCGCGAAGGAAAGGTTCGCGCCGGGGGCCATGTCGTGGACGATCTGCAGCATCGCCCGGCCCTCGTCGCTGCCCGGTTCGGAGAGGTCTTCGATCACGTTGACCGGCGTCGTCTGCCCGGAGCATTCGTTGGCGGATCCCGGGAGATCGGCGGATTCGACGTCTTCGGCGGCGTCCGTGGCGGCCCCGGTGTCACGGGCGTAGGAGTCGGAAAGGACGCCGACCGTGATCCCCGATCCGTCGACGCCGAATTGCGTTCGGGCCGCGTCGGCATGCAGCTGGGCCACCCCCTCGGAGCTGACGGAGCCGCCTTCGCAGTTGGCAGCGAAGAGCAGCGGGGTGCGTAGCGGCCGCACGGATGCGACCCCCGGCACCTCCGCCAGGGCCCTCAGCCGCGCCGGGCCGATGGCGACGGTGGCGGACTGGTGAGCACGGCTGGCCGAGACGACGCGCCCGCCTGCTTCCTCGACCTCTCCGCGGCGGGCCAGAGCGCCATGGTCGAAGCGGACGCTGACGACCACCCGCCCCTCCCTGCGGAGAAGGCTGCCGGCCCCTTCGGGCGCAAGCCCCAGGAGCTCCGCTTGGCGGGTAGGCGACTGTGAGCGCACCTCCTCCTTCTGGAGTTGAACGAGGAGCGGTGACAGCGGTCCGTGCACCTTGCTGACCGCCGAGACCGTGGCTGCGCTGGGCGACGGCACGAGCGCGCAGGCCAAGACTGCCGCAAGGAGCCCTCCCGCAGCGCGATTGAGGCTAGAACCCGAGTGCATCTTCACATTCTTATCGGCACACGAAACAGTCCTTTAAGTACCCCATCTGAGAACGGAGTCGGCGGCCGATCCTGCTACGGTCCCCTGCGTTAGGGCCGGTGATTACCGGCGAAAGTTGTGCGTAGCGCTCGCAGTCGTTGCTTCATCGCATCCTCCGCGTTCGCAGCACATGAAGTGGAGGCAATGCATGCCGACTGGAACTGTCAAGTGGTTCAGCGACGACAAGGGCTACGGGTTCATCACGCCCGACGACGGCTCGAAGGACGTCTTCGTTCATCACAGCGCCATCCTGGGTGAGGGCTTCAAGTCCCTGACCGAGGGCGCCAAAGTGAGCTACGAGTCCGAAGAAGGCCCGAAAGGCCCGGCCGCCGCGAGCGTTCAGCAGCAGTAGTCGCTAAACGCTTCCAGTAGTTCGAAGCCCGCCTTTTCGGCGGGCTTCTTTCTTGTTGAGAACCGCGTTCCCCTACTCTCCCCACTCGCCATGAGCACTGCACGAGAAGACCTGCGCAACATCGCGATCATCGCCCACGTCGACCACGGGAAGACGACGCTGGTCGACGCGATGCTGTGGCAGACCGGCACCTTCCGCAAGGGCCAAGACGTCGCCGAGCGGGTGATGGACTCGATGGACCTCGAGCGCGAGAAGGGGATCACGATCCTCGCCAAGAACACCGCCGTCACCTACGGCGACGTGAAGCTGAACATCGTCGACACCCCGGGTCACGCCGACTTCGGCGGCGAGGTCGAGCGGGCGCTGACGATGGTCGACGGGGCGCTGCTGCTGGTCGACGCCAGCGAGGGGCCGCTGCCGCAGACCCGGTTCGTCCTGCGCAAGGCGCTGGAGCGGAAGCTGCCGATCGTCCTCGTCGTCAACAAGGTCGACCGGCCGGACGCGCGGATCGCCGAGGTCGTCGACGAGGTCTACGAGCTCTTCATCGACCTCGACGCCGACTCCGAGCAGATCGACTTCCCGATCGTCTACACCAACGCCAAGGACGGCTGGGCGGCGCTGGAGGAGGGTGTCGAGGGCGAGAACTTGACGCCGCTGCTCGACCTGATGCTGGAGAAGATCCCGGCGCCGCAGTACGACGAGGGGACGCCGCTGCAGGCGCACGTGACCAACCTCGACGCCTCCCCTTACGTGGGGCGCCTGGCGATCTGCCGGGTGCACCAGGGGACGATCCGCTCTGGCCAGCAGATCGCCTGGTGCCGCGCTGACGGCACTGTTCAACGGGCGGCGGTCTCCGAGCTGTACGTCACGCAGGGCTTGGAGCGGGTCGTCGCCGAGGAAGCGGGCCCGGGGGAAATCATCGCCGTCGCCGGGATCGAAGAGGTGACGATCGGCGAGACGCTGGCCGATCCGGAGAACCCGCAGCCGCTGCCGGTGATCACCGTCGACGAGCCCTCGCTCTCGGTCGTGATCGGGATCAACACCTCGCCGCTGGCCGGCACCCAGGGCGGCGACAAGCTGACCGCGCGCCAGATCCGGTCCCGGCTCGACGCCGAGCTCGTCGGCAACGTCTCGCTGCGGGTCAAGGAGACCGAACGGCCCGACGCCTGGGAGGTGCAGGGGCGCGGCGAGCTGCAGCTGGTCGTCCTGCTGGAGATCATGCGGCGCGAGGGCTACGAGCTGACCGCCGGGCAGCCGCAGGTGGTGACGCGCGAGATCGAAGGCAAGACGCACGAGCCGGTCGAGCGCCTGGCGATCGACGTGCCGGAGGAGCACGTCGGCGACGTCACCCAGATGCTGGCCGCCCGCAAAGGCCGGCTGGAGCAGATGGTCAACCACTCGACCGGCTGGGTGCGGATGGAGTACCTGGTGCCGGCGCGCGGGCTGATCGGCTTCCGCACCGAGTTCCTCACCGTCACCCGCGGCAGTGGCCTCATGCACCACGTCTTCGACCGCTGGGAGCCCTGGGCGGGGGAGCTGCGCACGCGCCAGACCGGCTCCCTGGTCGCCGACCGCCGCGGCCAGACCGCCGGCTACTCGCTGATGAGCCTGCAGGAACGCGGCCGGCTCTTCGTCGGCTCGGGCGAGGAGGTCTACGAAGGGATGATCGTCGGCGAGAACTCGCGCTCGGAGGACCTCGACGTCAACCCGACCAAGGCCAAACAGCAGACCAACATGCGCGCCGCCAGCGCCGACGTCCTCGAGCGCCTGGCCCCGCCCGTGCGGCTCTCCCTCGAAGCCTCTGTCGAGTTCGTCCGCGAGGACGAGTGCGTCGAAATCACCCCCGAAGCGATCCGCCTGCGCAAGGTCGAGCTCGACAAAATCAAACGGCTGAAGACGTCGAAGCAGCGGGATAAGGCGCCCGCTCGCTGAGCAACCGGGCGAGCCGCCAAATCACTTCCTCCGGTTCCTGCGCGAGGCGCGGCCCGGTCACCCGGATCATCTGAATCCCCATCAGCAGCAGGTCCTCCTGCCGCTTGCGATCCCGCTCGAAGGCGGCGCGAGTCCCGTGCGTCTCGAAGACGACGGGCCGCCCCAGCAGCTCTTCAACCGCCCGCAGGTCGAAGAGCCCCAGTTCTTCCGAGCGCTCCACCATCCAACAGCGTCCGCGCCAGAGAGGTCACCGGGATCCCCTCCCGCAATGCCCGATCTTCGGGGTAAGAGACCCCGCTTCGTGAAGTCGAAGTGGAGGTCGACGCTTGCGATGCTGCGGGGTGCTTACAGAAGCAGGTAAAGGGGAGGTTTTCGTCAGGCCCCAGAGCCACGCAGCGGATACATGACTCAGCGGGTGTACCCCACCGCGTAGACGGCCGGATAGAGCCGATGCAGACGACCGCTGCTGTTCGTCCCGCGACCGCGCTCCGTGCGCACAAAAAGCCGCCGGCCCGGGGGCCGGCGGCTTTGGTGAAGCGCTAACGCCTGGGTGGAGCTAGACCGTCGCCGCGGCTTGCTCGGACTGGGACTGCTCTGAAGCCTGGGCCTTGGCGTCGGGCGCCGGGGTGCTTTCCTGGCGGGGGAGCAGGACTTCTTTGGCGATCACGAGGCGCTGGATCTGGCTGGTGCCCTCGTAGAGCTGCATGATCTTCGAGTCCCGCATCAGTTTCTCAACCGGGTACTCCTTGATGAAGCCGTAGCCACCGTAGACCTGGACGGCGTCGGTGGTGACCTCCATCGCCGAGTCGGCGGCGAAGCGCTTGGCCATCGAGGAGACCTTCGAGTTGCGGACGCCCTGATCGAGCAGGAAGGCCGAGTTCCAGGTCAGCAGGCGGGCGGCCTCGACCTTGGTCGCCATGTCGGCGATCATGAACTGGATCGCCTGGTGCATCGCGATCGGGACGCCGAACTGGACCCGTTCTTTCGAGTAGTCCGTGGCGTACTCGAGGGCGGCGCGGGCGATGCCGACGGCCATCGCCGAGACCCCGGGACGGGTCCGGTCGAGGGTCATCATCGCCAGTTTGAAGCCTTTGTTTTCCTCGCCGAGGAGGTTCTCGGCCGGGACCTCGACTTCGTCGAAGGAGATGGTCGCGGTGTTGGAGGCCCGCTGACCCATCTTGTCCTCCTTCTTGTCAACGGAGACCCCGGGGAGGTCGGCGTCGACGACGAAGGCGCTGATCCCGCGGTGCCCGGCCTCGGGGTCGGTCTTGGCGAAGACGGTGAAGTAGTCGGCGTAGGTGCCGTTGGTGATGAAGCACTTGGAGCCGCTGAGAACGTACTTGTCGCCGTTCTTCACGGCCTTGGTCTTCATCCCGGAGACGTCGGAGCCGGCGTCCGGCTCGGTCAGGCCGAAGGAGCAGAGCTTGGGGGCTTCGGACAGCATCCCCAGGTACTTCTTCTTCGTCTCCTCAGAGCCGCCGAGGGTGATCGGGGCCGAGGCGAGGCCGTTGGCGGCCAGCGAGGTGCCGATCCCGGAGCAGCCCCAACCGAACTCCTCCTCGATCAGGCAGCCGGAGAGGTAGTCGAGGCCGGGACCACCGTAGGCCTCGGGGATGTGGGTGTTCATCAACCCGACCTCCCAGGCCTTCTCGATCACGTCCTGCGGCCAGGTGCCGTCCTTGTCGTACTCCCAGGCGACAGTGCGCATGTCTTTCTCGGCGAAGCTGTGAGCCAGCTCGCGCAGGTCCTTCTGCTCGTCGGTGAGGGTGAAGTCGACCACCGGTCGGCGCTCCTTTTTCTTCGGGTTCTCTGAAGTCTGCGGGAGCGCCGCCAGGGGAGGCAAACGTTCCACCGATTGACTGGTCAGTCAACCGGCCCTCAAGGTTAGCGGACGCAAGAGGACGAGAGGGATGAATCGCCCCGACAAGCCAGTTCGGGAAGCGCCCTTTACCCTTGCTCGATGGCCTTCCCCCTGGCTCTTTCGGCGCTGCAAAAGGGCGCCGTGCTGCTCGTCTTCACGGGTGTAGCGGCGCCACTGATCGGGCTGCTGCTCAAGCGGGTCGGCGGCGGCTGGGAGACGATGGGCGGCGGGCCGTTCGCGATCCTCAACGAGCGCCCGCAGAAACGCGGCGGCGGGGCATCACAGCCGGTCGACCCGGCGATTCAGGCGGCTGAGGTGCGGCAGATGCTGGAGGCGAAATCGGAGCGCCGGCAGCAGCGCGGCGAGGCGCCGCTGGACGTCGAGGCGGAGGCCGAGCGCCTGCTGGCCGCCGCCGAGCGCCCGCGCGGGGAGGAGGCGATGGACGCCGAGCTGCGGGCCGAGGTGCGGCAACTCGTCGTCGCCCGCAACGAACGGCGGATGCGCGAAGGGCTGGAGCCGCTGGACGTCGAGGCGGAGACCGAACGGCAACTGGCCGATCTCGTAGGATCGAGCTGATGGCCGGACCGGCGGAGAACGTCTACGAGGTCGAGGAGATGCTCAATCAGCCTGGGACCTACTTCAACCCGCAGACCGAGGTGGTCGTGATCGTCGACGACTCCGCCTCGGTCGACCAGGAGGTCTTCGACGACCTCGAGGGCCACGAAGGGGCGGAGTGGGTCCGCGTCTCCGACGACGTCCCCGTCGACGAAGAGGGCCGCGACCGCGCGCTCGAGGCCTTCGAGACGAGCAGCCAGGGCGAGGCGCTCGGCGCCGACGTTCTCGAAAAAACCGATGACGACCTCGAAGAAGAAGAGGAACGGCCCGAACCGGACCCCGAGCCGGAGGAGTAGCCGATGCTCTCCGAGGGAGACAAGGCACCGAGCTTCACGCTGCCCGATCAGAACGGGGAGAAGGTAAAGCTGTCCGACCTGAAGGGGCAGACGGTCGTCCTCTACTTCTACCCGAAGGCCAACACCTCCGGCTGCACCACGCAGGCCTGCGGCGTCCGCGACCGGCGCGCCGACTACGAGGCGGCGGGGGCGCGGGTGATCGGGATCTCACCCGACGAGGTCAAGGACGTCGACAAGTTCGCCGGCAAATACGACCTCGACTTCACCCTGCTCGCCGATGCCGACCACGCGGTCGCCGAGAAGTACGGCACCTGGGTCGAGAAGTCGATGTATGGGCGCAAGTACATGGGCGTCGCCCGGGCGACCTTCATCATCGACCCGCAAGGGAAGATCGCCAAGGTCTTTCCCAAAGTTCAGCTCAAAAAGCACGACGACTTGGTGCTCGAGGCCCTGGACGAACTTGCGGCTTAAGCGCTGACGACCACCGCGACGATGAAGGCCGTGTAGAGAAGGAACCAGCCGATCACGGCGGGGAGTTTGAAGCGGCGCGCCAGGTGCAGGCTCTCGTAGGCCAGGAGGCCACCGGCGAGGCCGAGGCAGATCGAGAGGATCGCGGTCCAACTCAGGTCCCAATCGGTGAAGATGAGGCCGATCCCGACCGGGATCATCGACTGGAAGACCATCGCGCCGCTGATGTTGCCCAGCGCCAGCGCGTCCTTCCCTTCCCGGACCCAGAAGAAGCTGTTCACCTTCTCCGGCAGCTCGGTCGCCAGCGGCGCCAGGATCAGCGCCAGCACCAGCGGCTCGGCCCCGATGCTCTCGGCGATGTGGAGGAGCTCCTCGACGAAGAGGTGGGCGCCGCCGACCATCGCCCCCAGCCCGACCAGCAGCTGGATCACGCAGAGGATCAGCGCCGGGTCTTCGCGCCGTCCGGCCCGCCGCTCGAAGATCAACGGGTTCAGCGACTCCTCGCTCTGCACGTCCCCCCCGCCCTTCAGCGTCAGGCGGATGTAGAAGACATAGGCGAGGATGAAGGCGATCCCGAACGGGATCCGCACCTCCGCGGGCGGGCCCCAGGCAAGCAGGCCGCCGAGGGCGAAGAGGACGAGGAAGAAGAGGAGATCGCGCTCGAGCGTCGGCCGGTGGACGTTCAGCTGCAGGCCCTGGTCCCGTTTGTCGCGGTAGAGGTAGGCGAAGAGCCCGACCAGCCCCATCGCCAAGGTCCCCAGCAGGAAGGGGGCGCCGACGATAGCGCCGATCGCGACGTCTTCAGAGCGCTCGTCGACGCTCAACAGGGCGACGATCGCGATCAGCGTCTCCGGCATCGCCGTCCCGACCGCGGCGAGGATGCTCCCCACCGCCCCCACCCCGACCTCGAGTCGGTGGCCGATCCACTCCACGGCGTTGGTGAAGATCAGCGCCCCCGTGAGGACGATCGCGAAGCTGACCAGGAGGAGGAGTACTTCCATCGGAGCAGGCTATCTACCCGAACCCGGCGATCTGGATCAGGCGAAGTAGAAAGCGAGACCGAAGACGAAATAAACGGCCAGCAGCTGCACCCCCTCGAACCAGGTCGACTCGCCGTCGGTGGTGACGTGGTTGCCGACCAGGATCGCCAGCAGGATCGCCCCCAGCTCGAAGCCGTTGAAGACCAGCGCCAGCGGATAGGGGCCAATGAAGAAGGAGGCGATCACCAGGACCGGGGCGACGAAGAGGGCGATCTGGGCGCTGGAGCCGATCGCGATGTTGACCGCCAGGTCCATCTTGTCCTTCATCGCGACCAGGACCGCGACCCAGTGCTCGGCGGCGTTGCCGACGATCGCGACGACGATCACGCCGATGAAGAACTCGGAGAGGCCGACCGACTCCGAGGCCTCGGTGATCGAGCCGACCAGCACCTCCGACATCACCCCGACGAGGACGCCGGCGATCGCCAGCGCGATCACCGAGGTGCGGGTCGACCATCCCCAGGTGTCTTCCTCCTCGTACTCGGGGTTGAAGAGGGCGCGGTGGGTTTTCAGCGAGAAGAAGAGGCCGATCACGTAGGTGGCGATGAGGACGATCGCGACCGCCAGCGAGAGGTTCTCGACCGTGCCGCCGTAGTTGATCGACTCGGCGCCGGGCGCGGGCAGGCCCTTGCCCTCGACCAGCTCGAAGATCGCCGGCATGATCAGCGCCGCCCCGGCGAGCATCAGCATCGTCGTCTGGATGCTGGCGCTGGTGCGGCTGAAGTGCTGTTTGTCGCGCCCGAGTCCCCCGGCCAGCATCGCCGCACCGAGGACGAGCAGCATGTTGCCGACGATCGAGCCGACGATCGAGGCCTTGACCACCTCCTGCAGCCCCTGGGCGAGGGCAAAGAGGGCGATGATCAGCTCCGGGGCGTTGCCGAAGGTGACGTTGAGGAGACCGCCGATGCCCGGCCCCGAGCGCGCCGCCAGCTCCTCGGTGGCGCGTCCCATCAGCGCCGCCGTGGGGATGATCCCCAGGGCCGAGGCGGCGAAGACGACCGTCGCCGGCGCGTGCGCCAGCTCGAGCACGACCGCGATCGGGATCAGCGGCGTCAGCAGGTAGGGCCAGCCCATCGGCGTCCTGAAAAAGGACGCGTCAAGGCGTGGCCCTCCGCTAGGCACGATCGCGTGGGCCGCTGGCTATGTCAGCCCGAGGCACCCGGAGAAGAACTGCCGAGACCTTCGAGCAGACCACCGAGTCCTTCTTCGGCGCTTTCCAGAACCGAAAGCGGTTCGATGCCGGTGTCTTTGAAGAATTTTTCGAGCGGCTTCGCGTTGGACGGTTCCGAGAAGCTCTGCTCTTCGTTGACACCGGAGAGCGTGAGTTCCATCTCCAATTCGACCGTTTCGTTCGCGGCTTCGGGCGGCTGAACCGCCAGTTCCACTGCCATCTTGCGGACGATGTCGTCGTCACCCACGAAGAGTTCGACGTGCGCGTTCTTGACCGCCTTCGACAGTTCGCCCTTGGCTTCTTCGAGTTCGTTCAGGGGAAGTGGCCCAGCCGCTTCCAGTTGCGAGCTGCAGGCCGGGTCTTCGCTCAACTGGATCAAAGCGTCGACAGAGCCGGATACGTCGAGGTTGCCGGCGACTTTGGTGGTTGGCGTGCCGTCGACGTCGACGTCGCCTTCATTCGTCAGTTCTTCCGCGAACTGGCTGAACTTGATTCCTTCAGCCGCTTTTTGGCAGGCCGTGATGTCCCCGCTCTTGTCCCCTTCCTGCTGTTGGGACCTTTCGATGAAGGACTTCAAGGCGCTGTAGCTAGTTGGATCGATTTCGTAGGCCTGCCCTTCGTTTTCGATGAAGGCCCGATCGGTGAGCAGGGTGAGACCGCCTTCGAAGTCGAGCTTTTCGCCGTTCGCCGAGCCGTTGGCCTCGGCGCTGATTTCCGCCTGCGGGAATTCCCCTTTGGCGCCGGCTTCGAAGGGCCCCCCGAGCTCGACTTCGACATCTCCCCCTTCCTTGCCCGTGGAAGTGACGTGCAGGGATAGGTCGAAATCGCCGCTTTTCACGCCTTCGAGGCTGGCGTTTTCGAGCACCTTCTGCGGGTCTTCGCCACTGCTGCCGCCACCGCTGTCGTCGCTTCCCCCGCAGGCCGCGAACACGGCCGCGATCGCGGTCAACACAGCGAACAACGCAAGAATTCGAAAACGGGTCAAGGGATGGAACTCCTCATGCTCGAGAACAGGGCCGAGGCGGGAGTTTACGGGCGCGGCGGCGGTTCTTGCCCTGAGCGCAGCATTCCACTTTCGATTTCTTGATTAACCAGGCGGATCACCTCGACCCGCGCGAACCGCTTCGACTCCGCCGCGACGACCCGCCAAGGCGCGTTCTCGCGGTCGGTCCGCTCCAGCATCTCCTCCACCGCCGCCTCGTACTGCGGGCGTCTCTCACGGTTGCGCCAGTCCTCGTCGGTCAGCTTCCAGGATTTCAGCGGGTCCTTGGCGCGGGATTCGAACCGCTTCAGCTGCTCCTCGGGCGAGGTGTGGAGCCAGAGCTTGACGATGATCGAGCCCTCGTCGGCGAGCGTGCGCTCGAAGTCGTTGATCTCCCCATAGGCGCGGCCCCACTGCTCCTCGCTGGCGAAGCCCTCGACCCGCTCGACCAGGACCCGGCCGTACCAGGAGCGGTCGAAGACGGTCATCCCGCCCCAGCCCGGCAGCGCCGGCCAGAAGCGGCCGAGGAAGTGGTGGCGCTTCTCGTCGGGAGTCGGCGCGGCGAACTGGGAGACGCGGACATGGCGGGGGTCGAGCGGCGCCACCAGGCGCTTGATCGCCCCGCCCTTGCCGGAGGCGTCCCAGCCCTCGAAGACGACGAGGAGCGGCGGCCCGAGCTGGCACTCGCCGATCAAGCCGCCGAGGGTCAACCGCAGCTGCGCCAGCCGCGCGCCCTCCCGCTTCAGCCCCTCCGCCTCCTCCTCCTTGCTGAGGTCTTGCGAGAGGTCGACTTCATCCAGGCGTCCCATGACCTGAACCTACCCGGGTCTATTCGCCGCTATCCCCGCGCGATTCCTCGATCGGCGGCGGCCGGTCCTCGGTGGTCACGTTGGCGAGCAGGGGGAAGAGGAGCGCCCCCAGGAAGATCAGGATGACGCCGGCGGCGACCAGCCAGCGGGCGCGGGTGAGGTGGCCGAGGATGCCGATCGCGAAGCCCGCCAACATCAGCGTGATGTAGGGCGTCGGGCTGTGCGGGAGCAGCGCCAAGGGCGCTTGCGTGAGGGCGAGCACGGAGACCAGCACGGGTGCGTGATTATCATCGCCGGGATGTCCGAAGGCTCCGTCGCAGAGGTGAAGCGGTCCCTGGCCGAGGTCGGCTACCTCGCCGACGAGCCCGCCGCGCTCGTCTCCTTCCTCGCCCAGAAGCTCGGCAAGCCGGTCCTCGTCGAGGGCCCGGCCGGGGTCGGCAAGACCGAGCTGGCGAAGGCGCTATCCCGCGCCAGCGGCCGCGAGCTGGTGCGCCTGCAGTGCTACGAGGGCCTCGACGAGGCGAAGGCGATGTACGAGTGGAACTACCGCAAGCAGCTGTTGCGGATCCAGGCCGGCGGCGAGGCCGGCTGGGAAGACGTCCAAGACGACATCTTCAGCGCCGACTTCCTGCTCGAGCGGCCGCTGATGCAGGCGATCGCCAGCCCCGAGCCGGTGGTCCTGCTGATCGACGAGATCGACAAGACCGACCAGGAGTTCGAGGCGATGCTGCTCGAGCTGCTCTCCGACTTCCAGATCACGATCCCCGAGCTGGGGCGGATCGAGGCGACGACGATGCCGATCGTCGTCCTCACCTCGAACGACTCGCGTGAGCTGACCGAGGCGCTGAAGCGGCGCTGCCTCTACCTCTGGCTCGACTACCCGGAGCTGGAGCGGGAGATGGAAATCGTCCGCCTGCACGCTCCCGACATCTCCGAGACGCTGGCGCGCAAGCTGGTCGAGGTGATCCGCATGGTCCGCGCGCTGGACCTGAAGAAGCCGCCGTCGATCGCCGAGTCGATCGACTGGGCGCGGACGCTGCTGCTGCTGGGAGCCGAGGACATCGACCGCGAGATTTTCACCCAGTCGATGTCGATCATCGTCAAGCACCGGACCGACATCGACCTGGTCGCCGAGCGTGTCGGGGTCAAACTTGCCGACCCCCTACGGACCGAGAGCTGAGGCCGGGCCGCCGGGAATGGCGGCGAAGCTGCTCGGCTTCTGCGAGGAGCTGCGCGGCGAGGGGGTGGCGGTCGGCACCTCGGAGATCCTCGACGCCTTCGCCGCTCTGGGCGAGGTCGGCTGGACCTCGCGCGCCGACTTCCGCGAGGCGCTGGCGGCGACGATCGCCAAGTCCCAAGACGACCGCCGCGTCTTCGAGCTGCTCTTCGACCGCTACTTCTTCCGCACCGCCGAGGCCGAGGCGGTGCAGCGCGGGGTCACCGAGCACGCCGAGGGCGGGCCGCCGGCCGGCGACGGCGAGCGCTTCGACATGGACGAGCTCTCCGACGCGATCCGCGAGGCGATCGCCGCCGGCGACGAGGACGCGATGCGGGACCTGGCGCGGCTGGCGATCGCCGCCTTCGGCCGGGCCGAGGGGTCGGGCGTGGTCGGGGTCGACGTGCAGCGGATCCGCCGCACGCTGGGGCTGACCGCGGGTCAGCAGCCGGCGGCCGAAGACGGCGGCGAGCGGCCGCCGATCGACCGCGACCAGCTGACCGGGTTCGAGCGCCACCTGCGGCGCGAGCTGGAGCGCGACCTGATCGAGCGGACCGAGACCCTGCCCCCCTCCCGCCCGCTCGCCGAGCTCGACCGGGCGCTGCCGACCAGCCCGACCCAGGACCTCGCCGCCGTCCACCGCGCCGTCTCGCAGATGAAGCGGCGGCTGGCGACGCTCGGGCACGAGCAGCGGGGGCGGAAAAAGGGCCAGCAGGTCGACGTACGGCGGACGATGCGCGCCTCGCTGGAGACCGGCGGCGTGCCGCTGCGGCTGCGCTACCGACCGAAGCGGCCGCGGCGGCCGGAGATCTACGTCCTCTGCGACGTCTCCACCTCGGTCACCTCCGCCAGCGTCTTCTTCCTCTCCGTCCTCCACGCCCTCCATGACTCCTTCCGCAAGCTCCGCAGCTTCGTCTTCATCGAGCGGATCTCCGAGGTGACCGACGTCTTCGAGCACGAGCGGGACTTCGCCGCGATCGCCCAGAAAATCTCCAGCGAGGGCGGCGTCGCCGACGTCTCCGGCTACACCGACTACGGCCGCGTCTGGCTCGAGTTCCTGACCGAGATCTCCGAAGAACTGGACCCGCGCTCGACCGTGATCGTCCTCGGCGACGCCCGCACCAACGGCCGCGAGCCCCACGCCGAGGTCTTCGCCCGGATCGCCGAGAAGGCCGGGCGCCTGTTCTGGCTCAACCCGGAGCCGAAGCTCTACTGGAACTACGGCGATTCGGTGATGGCCGCTTATGAGCGCCACTGCGACGGCGCCTTCGAGTGCTGGACCACCAAGCACCTGGAGAACTTCGTCAACGTCGTCGCCGGCGCCGCCCCCGCCGCCGAATGAGGGCGTTCTTCCTCCGCCACGGCGAGTCGGTCCACAACGCCGCCCGCAGCGGCGAGCCGGCGGCGCACTCCGGGGGCGACAAGCTGACCGAAAAGGGCGTCGAGCAGGCGCACGCCGCGGGCGCCGGCCTGCGTGAGCACGGCGTCACCCGCCTGCTCTCGAGCCCCTTGCGGCGGGCGCGGGAAACGGCGCAGGCGGTGGGCGACGCGCTCGGGCTCGAGCCGGAAGAGATCGACTACGCGGGCGAGCTGACCTCCGCCGAAACCTTCGAGGGGGCGATCGAGCGGGTGCGGCGGCTGAAGGCGGAGCTCGAGTCCGGCCGAGACGGCGAGCTGCCGCTGCTGGTCACCCACGGCATCTTCCTCCGCTTCTTCCTCCTCGACTCGGTCCTCGGCGAGAATTTCTCGGCGCCGATGGCCGCCGGGATCTGGAACCTCGGCAGCCACAACTGCGGGCTCTGCACCTTCGCCCACGGTGAGAGCCGTGACCCGCTCGGCGAGCTGATCCCCGGCTGGACCTGCCTCACCTGGATGGAGCGGCCGTGGAGTCGGCCTTGACGATCCGCACCGGGTCGTCGGGCGAGACCTGCCACTGCTCGTTGACGATCGCGCCCTCGGGCGGCGCCACCGGCCCCTCCAGTAGCGGGTCGTCGGTCTCGTGCATCCAGGCATCCAGCCGCTCCCGCAGCTCCGCAACCACCTCGGCCTTGTCAGGGTCCTCGGCGCAGTTCCGCCCCTCCTGCGGGTCGAGCACCAGGTCGTAGAGCTGCTCCTCGGCCACCTCCTGCTCCCCCCACCCGGCCTCGACCAGGAGGTCCTTGGTGGCGCTGTCGTCGCAGTTAGCCAGCACCGGATGCGGGTATTCGTCAAACCTCCTTATGTACTTCCAACGCTCGGTCCGGATCGCCCGGTGGGGCTGGTAGGCGGCATGGAAGGTCGTCTCGGTGAAGATCGCGTCGTGGAGGCTCTCGACCTCTCCCTGGACCAGCGGCATCAGCGACTTGCCCTGCAGCCAATCGGGGTGCTCGGCGCCGGAGATGTCGCAGAGGGTCGGGTAGACGTCGAGGTGGCTGACCGGGGCGTCGACAACCTTGCCGCCGGTGAAGCCGGGGCCGCGGACGATCATCATCACCCCGGTGCCGCGGTCGAACAGGGTCGCCTTGGAGCCGGGGAAGGCGATGCCGTGGTCGGTGGTGCAGATCACGACCGTGTTCTCGACCAGGCCGTAGTCGTGCAGCGCGTGGAGGACGGCGCCGATCCCCTGGTCGAGCGAGCGGGCGCTGGCCTTGAACGCGGCCATGTCGCGGCGGGTCGCTGCGGTGTCGGGCAGGTTCGAGGGCGGCAGCGAGTAGAGCGTGTCGCGGACCGAGGTCGGGGCGGCGAAGTTGCGGTGGGTCTCGAAGAAGCCGACCGACATGAACCAGGGCTCGGCCGGCGCTTCGCGCAGGGTCTTGATCGTCAGCGGGGCGACGAACTGGGCGTGGTTCTGGTCGACGGGGACGACCTCGTCGTAGCCGATCACCTCCGGCTCCAGCGAGATGTGCTGCTCGCCGATCAGAATCGAGCGGTAGCCGACCTCGCGCAGGGTGTGGACCCAGTGCTGGCGGTAGTCGTTCAGCTTCCAGCCGCGGTGGGCGAGCCCGAGCATGCCGTTGTTGTGGCAGTAGAGCCCGGTGAGGAGGCTGGCGCGGCTGCCGGAGCAGGTCGGCGCGGCGCAGAAAGCCTCGCGGAACAGCACCCCCTGGTCGGCCAGCATCTGGATGTTCGGGGTCGGGACCTGGAAGCCGTAGGGCTGGACGTAGCGGCCGGTGTCGTGGGAGTGGATGTAGAGGATGTTGGGCGGCTGCACGGACCTTCAGGTTATCGGGCTGCCCTTGTTTACTTCTTTCTTGATAAGGATAGTTAGGAAAGTAATGTCGCCTGATCGCTCCTACCTCGTCTGCGCCACCCCCCGCAGCGGCAGCACCCTCGTCTGCCATGCGCTGGAGGAAACCGGCATCGCCGGCCGCCCCGAGGAGTACTTCGAGGCGCTCCGCCACAGCGGTCGCCCCCGTCGCCCGGAGGAGTACTTCCTCGGGGTTGAGGACCAGTCGATCCGCGACCACCTCGGCGAGCGCAGCGTCGGCTCCGACCCCCAGCCGCGCTCGCCGCTCTGGAGCCGCGCCGCCTACGACCGCTACCTCGAGTGGGCCTTCGAGACCGGGACCACCGAGAACGGCGTCTTCGGGGCGAAGCTGATGTGGGGCTACTTCGGCGAGTTCGTCAGCCTCCTCCGCAACATCCCCGCCTGCCGTGACGTGCCGCTGGCGGAGTTGATGCCGGCGGTCTTCCCCGACCTCACCTTCGTCCGCGTCGTCCGCGCCAACAAGGTGCGCCAGGCGGTCAGCCTCTGGAAGGCGGTGCAGACGGCGACCTGGCGCGAGGACCAGGCCACCGCCAAGGCCGCCTCGGTCGAGGAGGACGGCGCCCCTCCCTACCGCAGCTTCGTCGAGGCCCACCGGCCGCAACTGCGCTTCCACTACAAGGCGATCGACCACCTGCTGGAGCAACTCCTCATAGAAGAGGCCTCCTGGGACGCCTTCTTCGAGCACTCCGGGATCAAGCCGATCCTCGTCCTCTACGAGAACTTCGCCGCCGACTACGAGACCAGCACCCTCAATCTCCTCGACCGCCTCGACCTCACCTGCTCCGAGGACTTCGAGTTCGAGCCGCGGATGAAGAAGCAGTCGGACAAGATCAACGACGACTGGACCAAGCGCTACAGCGAGCTCCGCCTCGGCCGCGACTTCGACCTCTTCCCGGTCCCGGTCGAGGAGAAGGAACGCGCCTAGGGTTCAACCGAGACGTCAGGGAGCCCGACAAACGCAGCCTGGTCCGCGCTTACGACCCGCCGTTCCCGGGCTCGCGCCGTGGCCGCGATGATCAGGTCATGGGCCCCACGAGGCCTTCCCGCCCGCCTGACATGGGCCAGGAGAGCGGCGTGGGCCTCGGCGACGTCAAGGTCGTAGGGCTCAATCGAAACGGCGTCGAGAACCGCCGCGACGAAGCGTTCGCGCTGGTCACGCCTGCGCCCGTCTGCCAGCCGAACGCCGACCTTCAGCTCAGCCACAGTAATAGCCGCCACCGCGATGTCGTCGGCGTCGTCGAGCGCTGCGCTCAGCGACTCGTCCCCGCGCTCGGCGTCCACCAGAACCGTCGTGTCGAGTATCAGTCGCGCCAGCGGTCCGTCTCAGGCTCCAAGCGCTCGCGGAGTTCACGCAACTCCGCTGCCCAGGCGTCATCGGGTTGATGCGCAGACAGCACCTGTTTCAGCGCTTTCCCGGTTCCACCGCTCGCGGGACCGATCGTTGCGACAGGGCGGCCGTGGCGGACGACGACATAGGACTCGCCCCCCCGCTCCACGTCGTCCAACACCTCTGAGAACCGACGAGACGCGTCGGTCGCACTTAGCTGCTTCATAGGAATCAGATTATCAGATTAAGCGGGATCTACCGCGCGACCCAGGCGTCCGGAGAGGCGGTGAGGTCGCCGACGACGCCGGGGAGGTCGCCGGAGACGAGGTCGGCGAGGGTGACCTCCTCGAGCACGGTGCGGAGGCTGGCGCGGACGGCGATCCAGACGGCTTGCAGGTGCTCGGCGTTGCCGCGGTACTCGATGTCCTCGGGCGGGGTCGACTGGACGTGGGCGATCGGGCCCTCGACGGCGCGGACGATCTCGGCGACGGTGACCTCGTCGGCGGGACGGGCGAGCCAGTAGCCGCCCTTGGCGCCGCGGCGGGCGCGGACGATGCCGTGGTGCTTGAGCTCGAGCAGGATGTGCTCGAGGAACTGGAGGGGGATGTCCTGGGCGTCGGCCAGCCGCTCGCCCTTGACCGGCGCCTCCTCTTTCTGGGCCGCGGCAAGCTCGGCAGCCGCCCGCACCGCGTAGTCGGCCTTCGCGGAAACTCGCATGTATCTAGTAAATCAGTCTGCCGGGAGCGTTCGCGCCAGCGCCGCCGTCTGATCAGCCTCTTGCTGGAGCTGCTGCTCGCGCCGGCGGTTGAGCCAGTGCGGCGCGAAAAGGATCGCGCCGAGGCCGATCGCGGCGATCGCCGCGGCGATCGGCCAGACGTCGGGGTCCCCCTTCTGCACCGTGACGATGCCGGAGCCGATCAGGACGAGGCCGAGGGAGGTGCGGAGGAAGCCCTGCGGGGCCCGGTCGGAGAGGGCGGCGCCGACAACCACGCCCGGGATCGAGCCGAGGAGGATGTTGGCGGCGAGGACGAAGTCGACGTTGCCGCCGACCCAGTGCGCCAGCCCCGCCGCCCAGAGCAGGATCGCGGCGTGGAAGACGTCGGTGCCGACGACTTTTTTGGGGGCGAGACGGTAAACCGCGATCAGGAGGATCGCGATCACGGTGCCGGAGCCGGCCGAGGTGATCCCGATCACGAAGCCGGTGGTGGCGCCGATCACGATCGCCGCGACTTTGTGGCGGCGCTCGACCTCGAAGCGGTCCCGCTCGTCGATCAGGTTGCGGAGGATCAGCGCCCGGGTGAGCGTGATCACGCCGACCATCAGCAGGGTGCCGCCGAGAACCGCGTAGACGAGTTCCTCCAGGCGGGCTTCGCCGATCTGGGTCTGCAGCCAGGAGACGAGGGCGACGCCGCCGACGGCGGAGGGGACGCTGCCCAGCGCCAGCCACTTGACCAGGTCCATGTTCACCGTCTTCAACTTCAGGTGGCGCCAGCCGCCGACGGTCTTGGTCACGGCGGCGTAGAAGATGTCGGTGCCGATCGCGGTCGTCGGCGAGATCCCGAAGATCAGGATCAGCAGCGGGGTCATCAGGGAACCTCCGCCCATGCCCGTCATGCCGACGAGTACGCCGATGCCCAATCCGAAGAGGACGATTGCCGGGTCCATTGATCGCTCCTGGTTCCGCGTCCGAGGGAACTTCCCTGGATTTCGACTTTCCTGACCTTCTTGGTCAGGAGTGCGGAGTGCGGCAGGATACCAGGATGCGGCTCGAAATTGCGGGGGTGTCGCACTCCTACGGCGACCTGCGGACCCTCGACTCCCTTTCCGTGGCAGGAGAGGACCATGGCGTGCTCGGCCTCGTCGGGCCCTCCGGCTGCGGCAAGTCGACCCTGCTGGAGCTGATCTGCGGCCTGCAGGAGCCGGATGCCGGAACGGTCTCGGTCGGCGACGCCGAGGACGCAGAGGGGCGCCTCGCCCGCTGCGCCTTCATGCCCCAGCGCGACCTGCTGCTGCCCTGGTACTCGGCGATCGACAACGCCGCCCTGGCGCTGCGCAACCAGGGGATGGGGCGGCGCGAGGCGCGGGCGGCGGCGGCCGGCCTTTTCGAGCGCTTCGGCCTCGCCGGCTTCGAAAGGGCACGTCCAGACGAGCTCTCGGGCGGGATGCGGCAGCGGGTCGCCTTCCTCCGCACCCTGATCGCCGGCAAGCCGGTCCTGGCCCTGGACGAGCCCTTCGCCGCCCTCGACGCGATCACCCGGGCGGAGATGCAGGAGTGGCTGGCGGCGGCCCTGCGCACCGATCCCCGAACCGTCGTGCTCGTCACCCACGACGTCGAGGAGGCGCTCTACCTCTGCGACCGCGTCGCCGTGCTCTCGACCCGCCCGGGGCGGATCGTCGCCGAGCTGACCGCCCCTCACCCCCGCGCCCCCGAACGCGACGCTGTCGTCACCGATCCCGAGTTCGTGGCGGTGCGCGAGGAGGCGATGCGGGCGCTGCGGAAGGGTTCGCGATGAGACGCTGGTTGCTGCCGCTGGGGCTGATCGCGCTGCTGATCGGCGCCTGGCAGGTCGCCGCCTCGACCGGGGCGATCGCCGACGCGCTCAGCCTCGAGGACTTCCTCGTCCCCTCGCCGGCGGAAATCGCCGAAGCGCTCTGGGAAAGCCGCGACCTGCTGGCCGAAAACGCTTGGGTCACCCTGCGCGAGATCCTGCTCGGGATCCTCTGCGCGCTGGCGGTCGGCATCGGCTTCGCGATCGCGATGCACCGCTCGCAGCTCCTGCGCGACGCCAGCTACCCCCTGATCGTCGCCTCGCAGGCGATCCCGATCGTCGTCATCGCCCCGATCCTCACCATCTGGTTCGGCTTCGGAATGGGGCCGAAGATCGTGATCATCGCCCTGATCTGCTTCTTCCCGATCACCGTCAACGCCCTCGACGGCCTGCGCTCGGTCGACCCCGAGACGGTGAAGATGATGCGCAGCCTCAACGCCTCGCGCTGGCAGCGCTTCTGGCGGGTGGAAGCACCGACCGCTTTGCCCAGCCTCTTCACGGGAATCAAGATCGCCGTCGTCGTCGCCCCGATCGCGGCGGTCTTCGCCGAGTGGGCCGGGGCCGACGCCGGGCTCGGTCGCCTGATCCAGTCCGACCTCGCCAACTACCAGGTGGCGAGGCAGTTCGCCGCGGTCGCCGTGCTCGCCGCCATGGCCCTCCTTCTGATCGGCCTCACCGCCCTCGCGGAGCGACGCGTCGTCACTTGGCGATAGAACTCCTGGCGATGACGCGCCATCGGATCTGGGCAATCGCCCTCGCCGTCCTCGCCCTCGCGCCGACCCTTGCCGCCTGCGGCGAGAAGCCCGAGGAGCCGACCGGCGCCGGCGAAAGCTTCACGCTGACGCTCGACTTCTACCCCAACCCCGACCACGCAGGCATATATATGGCGCAGGTGCTCGGCTACTTCGATGAAGCCGGGCTCGACCTCAGCATCGAGACCCCCTCCGACCCCGCGGCGCCGGTCAAGCAGGTCGCCGCCGGCCGCACCGACCTGGCGATCTCCTACGAGCCCGAGGTGGCGCTGGCGCGCGAACAGGGGCTCGACGTGGTCGCCGTCGCCGCCCTCGTCAACCGGCCGCTGACCTCGATGATCTGGCTGAAGAGCTCCGGGATCAAAGGGGTCGGCGACCTCAAAGGCAAGACGATCGCCACCGCCGGGATCCCCTACCAGGACGCCTTCCTGGAGACGATCCTCGCCCGGGTGAAGCTGACCCCCGACGACGTCAAGGCGGTCAACGTCGGCTTCGGCCTCCTCCCCGCCCTGCTCGGCGGCTCGGCCCAGGCGATGCTCGGCGGCTTCAGCAACGTCGAGGGAGTCGACCTGCGCGAACGCGGCAAAGCTCCGGTCGTCACCCCGGTCGACCAGCTCGGCGTCCCGACCTACGACGAGCTCGTGCTGGTGGCGCGGCGGCAGAGCCTGGAAGAAGACCCGGAGAAGTTCCGCCTCTTCCTCGCGGCGCTGCAGCGCGGGACCGAAGCCGCGGTGGCCCAGCCGGGCGCGGCGACCGAGGCGATCACCGAAGCCAACCCCGATCTGGAACCGAAACTGGCCGCGGCGGAGGTGAAAGCGACGCTGCCGCTGCTCGGCGTGCCGACCGCCGACCAGCCCTACGGCTACATGGACCCCGAGGAGTGGGCGACCTTCGCCGGCTGGATGCGGGACAACGGCCTGATCGATTCGCTGCCGGGCGCGAGCGAGCTGCTCGACAACGGCTACTTACCCTCGGGCGAAATCCCCGAATAGCCGAACGAGCCTTCGGCGATCAGGCGGCTGACCTCGCGCTCGGGCATCGCCGCGTGGAAGAGGTGGCCCTGCGCGTAATCGCAGCCGAGGCGGCGCAGCTCCGATAGCTGCACCTCGCTCTCGACCCCCTCGGCGATCACCTCCAGCGACAAGGCTCGAGCCATGCCGATGATTGCCTCGACGATCGCCGTCGCCTCCTGCTCGATCCCCAGCGCCTCGACGAAGGAGCGGTCGATCTTCAGCGCGTGGAAGGGGAAGCGATTGAGATAGGCGAGCGAGGAGTAACCGGTGCCGAAGTCGTCGAGGACGAGGCGGACGCCGAGCTCGTTCAGCCGCTGCAGCGAGGAGATCGCCGTCGCCGACTCCTCGACCAGGACCCCCTCGGTGATCTCCAACCGCAGGTGGACGGGATCGAGGCCGGTGCGGGCGATCACCTCCTCGACCACGTCCGGGAGGTCGCGGTGGGCGACCTGGCGGGCGGAGAGGTTGACGGCGACGTCGAGCGGCCGCGCGTCGGGGCGCAGCTGGTGCCACTCCAGGGTCTGGCGGCAGGCGCGTTCCTGGACCCAGCGCCCGATCGGCTCGATCAGGCCGCTGTCCTCGGCGATCGAGACGAATTCGGCCGGGTCGAGCATCCCCCGCTCCGGATGGCGCCAGCGAACCAGCGCCTCGAGGCCGGTGATCTCGCCCGAGCGCAGGTTGACGACGGGTTGGTAGTGGAGCGCCAGCTCGTCCCGCTCGACCGCGTGCCGCAGCTCGCGTTCGACCTCGAGGCGGCGCATCGCCCCTGCTCGCATCTCGGCGTCGAAGAGGACGCAGCGGGCGCGGCCGCCTTCCTTCGCCCGGTACATCGCCGCGTCGGCGTCGCGGATCAGCAGCTCGGCGTTGACGGTGCGCTCTTCGGAGGCGCGGGAGACGGCGACGCCGATGCTGGCGCTGACGAAGTGGTCGACGCCGTCGAGCGAGAAGGGCTGGGTGAAAGCGGAGGCGACCCGGTCGGCGATCGCCAGGGCCTCGCCTTCGTCGGCGAGGCGGTCGATCAGGATCCCGAACTCGTCGCCGCCGAAGCGGGCGACGATGTCGCCCGGGCGCAGGTGCGAGCGCAGCCGCGGCGCCACCGCCCGCAGCAGCGCGTCGCCGGCGTGGTGGCCGAGGCTGTCGTTGATCAGCTTGAAGTGGTCGAGGTCGAGGAAGAGGATCCCGACCGGGGAACCGGAGATAGCCGCTTTCTCCAGCGACTCGCTGAGCGCGTCGACGAAGCTGAGCCGGTTCGGCAGGCCGGTGAGGGAGTCGTGGAGGACGCGGTAGCGCAGCGCCTGGTCAGCGGCGTGGCGCTCGGTCGCGTCGGCGAGGACGTTGGCGGCGGCCTGGACAAAGGGGACGTCCTTGGCGCTGAAGCGGCGCGGCTCGGTCGCGTGGACGTCGAGGACGCCGAAGGGCCTGTTCTTGCCGTCGATGACGACGGCGAGGCTGCTGGCGGCGCCGAAGACACGCAGGACCGGCGGCATCGTGTGGCGGGTCTCCTGGTTCCAGTCGGCGACGATCGCGTGGGTGCCGGTGTCGAGGGCGGCGCCGGCATGGGAGTCGCGGGAGGCGGAGACCCGGCGGCCGGCCCCGACCACGCTGCTCTCGAGCCCGGCGCGGAGGTTGAGTCGGCGCCCGTCGCGGGCGAGCTCCCAGATGCAGGCGCTGTGGACGCCGTCGACCTTGCCGATCAGCTCGGTCGCCGCCTCCATCATCTCCTGCGGGTCGCTGTTCTGCATCGCCCGCTCCCCGAGGCGGGCGACCACCGCCTGTTGGGAGAGGGCGCGCTGCAGCTCTCCCTCGGTCTGCTTGCGCTCGCTGACGTCGTAGATGACCCCGTGCCAGACCGGAACGCCGTCCTCGTCGGCTTCCAGCACCGCCTCGTCGTGGATCCAGACGACCCTGCCGTCGCGGGTGTGGATCCGGTATTCGACCGGGGTCGTGTCGCGGCTGCCCAGGTCCTGCTCGCTTTCCATCGCCAGCACCCGCTCGCGGTCCTCGGGGTGCAGGAGGCTGGCCCAGAGGCCCGGGTCGCGGACGAAGTCCTCCGGGCGGAAACCGAGGATCTCCTCGACCTGCGGGCTGACGTAGCGCCAGCGGCCGCGCTCGCCGCGCTCGGCGGTGTAGACGATGACCGGCAGCCGCTCGATCAGACGGCGGAAGTCGTGCCCGCCCGCGGCGAGTTGATCGAGGAAACCCTTTACCTCGTCTTCGGACCAGTTCCTATCGGCGGGCTCACGCATCCTCCTCGCTCATCGGCGAGGGGAATGGGTCCCTTGAGGAATGCCGAGTGCCCGTCTCGGCTCAGGCGGCGAGGCGCATCGGCGGTCCGGAGTTGACCATCCGGTAGAGACCGGCCAGGGTCAGCGACCCGACCAGCCCCCGGTAGGGCTCGTACGGCGCGTAGAACTCTTCCACCTCCGGGATCGTCGCCCGCCGCCCGCCGCCGTTGAGACGGCCGACGAGCTTGATGTAGCCGAGGTCGCCGGCGGGGAGCGAGTCGAGCTCGTTACGGCCGAAGAGGCCGAGGCACTGAACCGTCCAGGGACCGATCTGCGGCAGCGCCAGCAGGCGCTTGTCTGCCTCCGCGCTCTGGATCTGGCAGCGCCCGGCGACGACGTCGCGGGCCAGCCGCCGCAGCGCCAGCGCCCGTTTGCCGACCAGTTCCAGCTGCTCGATTTCGGCCGGGGCGCGGCCGGCGATCGCGGTCGGGCCGGGGACGTCGCGCAGGGCCTCCCGCCCCTCCCCCAGGCGGCAACCCCAGCGGCCGGCGATGCGGCGCTCGATCAGGGCCGCGAGCTTGGCCTCGATCAGCTGCCCGACCACAGCCGCCGCCAGCGCCTCCCAGGGCCACGGCCGGCCCTGCGGGCGGAAGTCGGGCCGGCGCCGGATCAGCGGCCCGACCAGGCGGTCGCGGCGGAAGCGCCGGTGGAAGTCGCTGAGGTCGACGTCGACCCAGAGGGCGCGGCGCATCGCCGCGATCGCCTCCTCGAGCTGCTCCCGCCCCGCCGGGCCCGGGCACGGCGGCAGCGCGATCCGCGGCCGCGTGATCCGCTCGGGGTCGATCGCCTCGGCCCGGAAGCGGACCCGGTCGCGCCCCGGCTGCCAGGCGCGGACGAGGACCGGGCTGCCGCCGACGTGGAGCAGCCGCGTCGCCACCCCGCCCCGCACCCGCAGGGTGCGGTCGGCGCTCCCCCGCGGCAGCCGGTACGGCGAAGGCGGCCGCACCTCCACCTCGACGGGCCGATTTCCCTCCATATAGGCGTACTTTCGGCCCATCGGCCGAAGCTAGCGGCCGAGGAGGTGAACGTCTACGAGGAAGGAGCGGCTGGCGACAACGTTCTGGCGCTCGCGACGGCGACCGGCGAGGCGGCGCGACGGCCGTGCCTTGGCGGCGGCGCCGGTCACGGCGCGGACCGCCGCGACGGTGGCGGCACCGGCGAGGACTCCGCCAGCAGTCGCGAGGACGGCGGTCTTCACCTCCGGCCGCAGTGCCGGCAGCGTCGAGCCCTCGTCGGCTTCGTAGCCGGTCGGAAGCGGGCGGACGGGGTCGGTGGCCTCGGCCGGGCCGGCGTCTTCCTCGGCCACGACCTCGGCGTCTACGTGCAGCTCACTCACCCAGGCGACTCTAGCGCGGCGAGGGGTCGCTCCCGTCAATCGATCGCTCGTAAAGACGGTACTTCTTGACGATCTTGCCGCCCATCCCCTCCATCGCCCGGTTCATCGGCTTGTTCGTCTCCAGGATCCACCCCATCTCGCCCCAGTGGATCTTGTCCGGCAACGCCGCCATCTTGATGTGCTCGAGGTAGAGACCGGCGGCGACCCCGGTGTGGCGGTAGTCGTGCTTGACCCCGAGGGCGAAGACGCGGAGGCGGTCGATCTTGCGCTTGCCAATCAGGAACTTGGCCCAGCCGAAGGGGAGCAGGCGCCCGTTCATCCCCGCCAGCACCTGGTTGATGTCCGGCAGCGTCAGGGCGGCGCCGACGACCTCGCCGTCTTTTTCGGCCATGAAGGTCCACTCCTCGTCGAGCACTTGCTTCAGGTTCTTGGCCTGGAACTCGACCTCGGCGTCGGTGATCGGGACGAAGCCCCAGTTGTCGCCCCAGGCCTCGTTGTAGACGTCCATGAAGCGGCGGACCTCGTTCGCCATGTCCCGCTTGCGCATGTTGCGGATCGTGATCCCTTCGTCGTGCAGGGCTTTCTCAGCGGCCTCGTGGATCGAGGGGTCGAACTTCTCCCCCTCTTTCAGCTCGCCCATCCGCAGCTCCCACATCAGCACGTCCATCGCCTTGCCGAACCCCTCGGCCTCGATCAGCCGCTGGTAATAGGGCGGATGCCAGGGCTCGAGGATCATCGGCTGGCGCTCGAAGCCCTCGATCAGGATCCCGATCTCGTCGTTTGTGGTGAAGTCCATCGGCCCCAGCAGCCGCTCACGGCCCCGGGCCACGGCCCACTCGGTGGCGGCGTCGAACAGCGCCCGCACCACCTCCGGGTCCTCGGCTGCCTCGAAGAAGCCGAACATCGCGTCCCTGCCGCCCTGGTACTCGTCCCAGCGGCTGTCGACGTGGGCGGTGATGCGACCGACCGGCTCGCCGTCTCGTTCGGCGAGGAAGTACTCGGCCTCGCCGTGCTCGAACCAGGGGTTCTTCTTGCGATCGAGGAACTGCATCCGCTCGAAGACCAGCGGCGGCACCCACTGCTCGCTCTCGCGGTGGAGGGCGAACGGGAGCTTGACGAAGCGCTTCAGCTCGCGCCGGGTGCGCACGGGGCGGATCGACACGCTTGCCATGGGAGCCGCAACCTACACTCTGCAGCGATGAGCGAGACCGCGAAGGCTCCGGTCGACGTCTTCGAGAAGGCGCGCAGCCACGACCGCCTCGAGCAACTCGAAGCCGCCAAGGAGCACGACCTCCTCCCCTACTTCCGCCTGCTGACCTCGCAGGCCGGCCCCGTCGTCGAGATGGAGGGCCGGGAGACGATCATGCTCGGCTCCAACAACTACCTCGGCCTGACCGGCGACGAGCGGGTCAAGGCGGGGGCGCGGGAGGCTCTGGAGACCTTCGGCACCGGCGTCACCGGCTCGCGGCTGCTGAACGGGACGACGCCGCTGCACCTCGAACTGGAGCAGGAGCTGGCGGAGTGGATGCGGACCGAGGACGCGATCGTCTACACCACCGGCTACCAGTCGAACGTCGGCTGCATCGGCACCATCCTCGCCCCCGGCGACACCGTGATCTGCGACTCCGGCAACCACGCCTCGATCCTCGACGGCTGCCGCCTTTCCGGCGCCAAGCTGCGGCCCTTCCGCCACAACCGCATGGACAAGCTGGAGAAGATGCTGCAACGGGCGGCCGAGGACGGCGGCGGCGTCCTCGTCGTCGTCGACGGCGTCTTCTCGATGGAGGGCGACGTCTGCGACCTACCCCGCATCGTCGAGCTCTGTAAAAACTTCGGCGCTCGCCTGATGGTCGACGAGGCCCACGGCGCCGGCGTCCTCGGCGCCCGCGGCGCTGGCGCCTGCGAGCTTTTCGGCCTCGAGGACGAGGTCGACCTGCGGATGGGGACCTTCTCCAAGAGCCTCGCCTCCTGCGGCGGCTTCATCGCCGGCCCTGCCGACGTGATCGAGTACCTGCGGATCTCCTCGCGCTCCTTCGTCTTCAGCGCCTCCGCCGTGCCGGCCGCGGTCGGCGCGGCCCTGGCGGCGCTGCGGGTGATCCGCGAGGACGGGCCCGCGCTTTTCCGCCGTCTGCTCGCCAACTCCGAGTACCTGCGCGAGGGTCTGCGCCAGCTCGGGCTGAAGGTCGTCGAGCCGGGGACGCTGCCCGACGGCAGCGTCGCGACGACGCCGGTGGTGCCGGTGATGGTCGGCGATGACTGGCAGGCGGTGCTGCTCTGGAGGGCCCTCTTCGACGCCGGCGTCTACACCAACGTCGCCATCCACCCAGCCGTCCCCCCGGGCGGCGCGCTGCTGCGGACGAGCCTGATGGCGACCCATGAGCGCGAGCACCTCGACGGCGCTCTCGGCACCGTCGCCCGGGTCATTCAGGACTTCCCGGACCTGCCGCGCACTTAATTTTTTGGTCACGAAAATTTGACATCCCCCGGGGGGGTGAGTTTTGTCCTTGTCCATATTTGGACAAGCCCCAGGATGTGTCGAAATTGTTGCTCTTAGCGAATGGATCGGACGGAACTTTGCCGCCGGTGGGTTGACGGCCGCAACTCCAAAGACATAGCTTGGCCTCCTCGCCGAAACGACCCTGGCGGGGCGTTCGGGAAGAGAGAGTCGGTCCGGTAGGACCAGGCCTCCTCGTGTGGCCTGGGTTGCCACGGCCGGACGCGACAAACCCCAGTAAATCGATTCCTTGAAGGGAGGAGTCCCAGTGGAAGCTGCCTCACCGGCACCACCATCGACCATCGCAGCCTCAGCAGAGGCGCCGCAGCACATGAGGGCACTGGAGAGAGCCAACATGGTGCGGCTAGCGCGGGCCGAGCTGAAGCGCGCGATCGCCCGAGGAGACATGGATGCCGCGGAGGTGGTTCGAGACTGTCCGTGGGAGACCGAGAGCATGACCATCGCCGAGCTCTTGACCAGCCAGCGCCGTTGGGGGCGGACGCGGGCGCGGAAGTTCCTCATGCCCCTCTCTCTCAACGAGAACAAGCAGCTGGGAACGCTGACCTCCCGCCAGCGCCGGATTCTCGCCAACGAGCTTTCCACCCGCTCGAGCGGCCGGGGGCCCCTCGCCGTTTAAGGCTTCGCCGCGGTCGCCTTCGGCGATCGCGGCGTTTTACCGCATGCCGCCGATCCGGTAGCTGAGGCCACCGGAAGCGCGCTGGAAGGCGCGGCGAGCCAGGTAGAAGGTCACGGCGAAGGCGATGGCTCCGATCGCCAGGGCCACGGCGAGGATCTGGTTCGCCGCGTAGAAGACGAGGCCCGTCGTGAGGACGAAGGCGGCGCCGGCGAGCAAGGTGGTGTGGGAGCGGTAGCCGGCGAAGTGCTCGCGGGCGGCCACCTCGAGGCCGCCGAGCCCGGCCAGGGCGACGCCGACGCCGATCGCGGCCGGGTGGCCGCCGATCACTCCGATCGCCAGGGCGACGATGCCGGCGAGGATCACCAGCTCGGCCAGCGGCGCGTTCCCCCAGGGCGCCGGAGGCCGCTCGTCAGGGGCTTCGACCCGCTTCGCCTGCTTGTTGGACTTCGTCTTGGTGGTCAACGGCCGCGAGCCGCCCGACTAAGGGGCATCCGGAGGAGATCTTGACCCGCCACCAGCCCATCAGCATCCCGATCGGGCCGAGACGGGGGCGCGAGTGCCAGTGGCCGCAGCCGTGGAGGCCGAGGTCCTGGCGGGAGACGCGGACCCACTTGTAGTCCTGAGGAGCGGCGAGCATCCGCTCGACCAGCTCGCGGTTCTCGTCCTCCACCCGTTGCCGCTCGACCAGCGCCCCCCGCGCCTCGGCGACGCGATCGGCGAGGCGGTCGCGCACCGCCTCCAGCTCGCCGAGGTCGAGGACCCGCGGGGTGGGAGCAACGGCGTCGACCCGGTGGGGGACCTCGGTGTGGCCGAAGGCCTCGCCGAAGAGGCCGGCCAGCTCCGCCTCGAGGCGGGCGATCTGCCGGCGCAGCTGCAGCCGCGCCCCGCGCTCGTCGATCGCGACGTCGAGACCGTCGAACCCCTCCTGTCTCAGCAACGCGGGCATCTCCAAAAGTGTAGTCAGCCCGCCTCCAGAGTCGAGGCGGCCATCCACAGCGCCTCCTCGACGGCGATCTGTGGCACCCCCTTGACCTGGGTCGCGACGACGACGATGCGGCGGGTGCCCTTGTCGACCCGCACGTCCTCCGCCGAGGGGCCGAAGAGGAGCGCGAGGGGGCGGGCGTCGTCGGCGATCGCCAGCGTCCCCTTCGCCATCTCCCCCGCCATCCCGGCCAGCGACTCCCCCGGGGCCGAGTCACGGATACAGAGGCCGCCCGCGATGCTTTCGGCGTCGAAGGCGCGCAGCGCCACCCCGGTCTCGACGATCGCGATGCTGAGCGCGTCTTTCGGCATGCCGTTGCTGCGAAAGCCGCCGTCGTGGAGCCGGTCGAGCGTCAGCTGCTCGACAGGGGTGCGGGTGCGGTCCGGGTCGAGGCCGATCTGGCGGAAGAAGACGCGGTAGGCCCAGGGGATCGGCCGTTCCCGCAGGCGGATCGCCTGCGAGCCGTAGGTGCGGTCGGAGAGGTCGCGCAGCCGCCGCCGCACTGGCTCCGGGCTCTTCCCGGGCTTGGCGTCTACCTCGACCCAGGCGACGCCGAGGCCGGGGAACTCGGAGGCGATGTGGGGCGCGACCCACCCCTGCTGCGGCGCCGGCACCCACCCCATCCTCTGGCTGGCGGGATCGGCGCTCATCTCACCCCCTTTCCGCCGTCGCGGTGGCTGCGAGCAGACGGTCGACCCGCTCGCTGAGCCCAGCCGTGCTGAGTTCGCCGACGCTCGCGCTCTGCAGAGTCCCCCCTGGATAGACGTAGGCGAAGGTCGGGCAGCCGCCGATGCCGTAGAGGCTGCCGACGGCGCCATCGTGGTCATAGCCCACCGGCATCGTCCAGCCCCGCTGCTGGATCAGGTCGCGCAGCGTGTCGCGGTCGTCGCGGATGTCCAGCGAGAGGAAATCCACCCGCCCACGGTAGCGCCGATAGACCCGCTCGACCAGGTCCTGCTGGGCGACGCAGCCGTCGCCTTTGCTGAACCAGAAAGAGATCACCAGCGGCCGGTCGAAGAGGTCGCAGACGCGGATCGCTTCCGGAGTGTCGATCCGGCAGGTTGGGGTCCGCTCCGAGCCCTCCGGGCAGGGGATCTCCGAGGTTTCGCAGTCGTCCTGGGCGACGTTGGCGTCGCCTTCCAGCTGGCCGGCGCCTTCGGGAACGGCGAACTCCGGCAGCGGCCAGCGCGGCGGCAGCTCGTCCAGGCCGAGCGTAGGGCCTCCGCCTCCTCCCTCGATCGTGTTGACGGTCGCGACCACGATCACCGCCAGGAAGAGCAGGCCGACGAGGATCGAGTAGCGGTCCCTCATCGGCGCTCCAGCAGCAGCAGCGTCGCCGGCAGGACCAGCAGGACCCCGGTGAGGGCGGCGGTGAGGTCGACGACGGTGACCAGCCCGAAGTCCCGCAGCATCTGCACGTCACTGGCGATGAGGACGGCGAAGCCGGCGATGGCAGTAACACCTGAGGCGAGGACCGCCGCGCCCGTGCGCGAGTAAGCCCGCTGCAGCGCCTCCTCGGTCCCCGCCCCACCCCGCCGCTCCTCGTGGAAGCGGCCACTGAGCAGGACTCCGAACTCGGTCGCGATCGCGATCGTCAACGCCCCGAGGGCGGCCGACATCGGGTTGAGCGGGATGCCGGTGATCCAGAGCAGCAGCGAGGCCCAGCCGGTGGCCAAGACCGTCGGCACCAGCGGCACCAGCGCGCGGCGCCAAGACCTGTAGATCAAGAGCAACGCCAGACCGACGAGGGCGATTCCCACCAGCGTTAGCCAGTACCTGCTGCTCGACAGATCACCAGCCGATTCAGCGGCAATCACGGACAGTCCCGCCAGCTGCACATCGACCCCAGCAGGCGGCTCCCCGATCGAGTCCCGCACCCGATCGACCAGCTTCTGTTGGTCCTCGAGCGACTGCGCCCTGATCCCGAACGAGATCAGCGCCTCGTTGCCGACTTCGCCGGTCTCGGGGTCGATCGGCGCCACCTGCCGCAGCGCATACGGCGACAACGCTGACAACGTCGCCTCGATCCGTTCCGCGGTCGGCGTTTCTCCCCCGCGTACCAGGAAGTCCGACAACGCCGGCCCCGGACAAATCTCAGCCTCAAGGCAACTCGGGTTTTCCCCGCCGAAACCGTTCGCCTCAAGGACCCGCTGCTTGAACCCGGCCATCCACTCGATCGTTTCTGGATCCGTGAGATCGGGGGCGGTGATGCTCACGTCCAACTCGCCAGAAACCCCGGTGGTGTCCTGCAATTCGTTCAGCCCTTCCACCGCCTTCACGTTCTGCGGCGCCAGCTCGCGGATGTCGGTCACAGTGTCAACCCGCGTCCCCGCGGCCCATCCCATTACAGCCAGGCCGACTCCCAGCGCGAGCACCGCCCCCGAGTACGTCTGAGCCAAAGACAAAAGCCGCTCCACGGGCGGGTGGCGTCGTAGGGTGCCCCTCTCTGAGGAAGCTTTAGCTACCGGAAGAGAGGGGGGGTCCCCTGCGGCGACAGGACCCGCCCGCCGCAGCGCCAGCGTCCCTAGCCCCACCGTCAACGCCAACGCAAAGGCGATGACGATCCCGACGATCAGGACCCAGCCGAACCCGCGCACCATCGGCACCGGCGACAGCTGCAGCGCCAGGAACCCAGCCGCCGTCGCCAGACAAGCGGCAGCAATCGTCGGCCCGCCACGAACCCCCGCAGTCTCTGCCGATCCCGTCTCGTCGAACCGAGCCTGGAACTGGATCGCGTAGTCGACCCCGAGCCCGATCAGGATCGGCAGGGCGGCGATCGAGGCCATCGTCAGCGAGCCGCCCACCAGCGCCAGCAGGCCGAAGGTGATCGCCGCTGCCATCAGGGCGATCGCCAGCGGCAACAGCGGCCAGCGGGAGCGGAAGACGAGCAGGAGGACGAAGGCCATCACCGCCACCGCGAGCGCGAAGAGGACCAGCAGGGCGTCCTTCAAAGCGCGGGAGACGCCGTCGATCACGACCGGGGCGCCGGAGACGACGTAGCTGCCGCCACTGAGCTCGAAGCACGGCGCCGCTTTCTCCCCTTCCTCGCAGGCCTTGCGCGGCGTCGTTTCCGCGACCGCCGCTTCGATCAGCCCGATCGCCCGGTGGCGCTCCGACTCGCTCAGGTCCGCCCGCAGCCGGATCACGATCTGGGCCGAGCGGGCGTTGGGGAAGAGGTAGGCGAGGCGTGCCTTCGGCGTTCCGCGTGGGCGGGCGAAGTCGAAGACGACGGTGGCGACGAAGTCTTCGTTGGCGATGCTGGGGGCGCTGGTGATCCCGTACCTGGTCGCCACCGCCAGCAGGTATTCGCGGAAGCGATCGGCGGGGACGTGTTCGGCCAGCCGTTGCAGCTGGTTGTCGATCTGGACGACCGACTCGTTGAGGAAGGTCGCCGGCCCGGTCAGGAACTCGACCGCTTCCATCTTCGCCAGCTCGGCACAGGGACCCGGGATCGGCTCGGCCCCCTTCGGCACCTTGCCGGAGAGGCAGCCCTCGAGCCGCAGCAGCTTGAAGAGGTCGTCGGTCAGCAACAGCTTCGGCAGTTCGCCCTTGACGAGGACGAGGACCGGTTCTTCGCCGAAGGTCTCGCGGACCTGCCGCGTCGCCACGGCGGTGGCGGAATCGGAGTCGGTCAGGGTGTCGACGCCAGCGTCGGTCGGCAGCCGGGTCGCCCCCACCGCCGCCGCCAGCGCGAGGACGACGCTGACGGCGAGGACCACCCGCGCGTGCCGCGCCGCCCACGCCGCGACGCGCCCGAACCAGGGTGCAGCGTCCAATCTCAGTCCATCGAGAGCGGGCCGCTGACGTCAGCGTTGAGGAACTGGCTGACGAACGGGTTGCTGGAGTCGAACAGCTCCTCTTTCGGCCCCGACTCGACGATCTTGCCGCTCCAGAGCACGGCGATGAAGTCGGCGATGCGGCGGGCGGTGCCGAGGTCATGGCTGATCACCAGGTAGCAGCCGCCATTCTCGGCGTGGACCTCGCGGATCAGCTCGCAGAGCAGCGCCGTCCGCACCGGGTCGAGGCCGGAGTCGGGCTCGTCGAACATCACGATCGCCGGTTCCAGCACCAGCGCCCGGGCGAAGCCGGCGCGCTTGCGCATCCCGCCGGAGAGCTCGTTCGGCATCTTGTAGGTCGCCTCGCTGAGGCCGACCTCGCGCAGGCGCCGATTGACGATCTCGCCGATCTCCTCCTCGCCTTTGTCGGTGTGCTGCCGCAGCGGGAAGGCGACGTTGTCGTAGATGTTCATCGAGCCGAACAGGGCCCCGTCCTGGAACAGCAGGCCGAACTTTTTCCGCACGTCGAAGAGTTCGTCGTCGGTCATGTTCGGGATCGACTCGCCGTGGACGAGGACGTCGCCCGAGTCGGGGTAGAGGAGGCCGACGATGTGCTTGATCAGCACGCTCTTGCCGGTGCCCGAGGGACCGAGCACCATCGAGACTTGGTCCTCCGGCAGCCCCAGGTTGAGCCCGTTGAGGATGCGGGCGCGGCCGAACTGCTTGACCAGGTCGATGATCTCGATCGCGTCCTCGCCGCCATGGTCGCGCTTCACCCCGGTGTGGAATTTGTAGGGGTTGTGCTCGCGCGGGTTGACGCCGGGGATGACGAAGTCGCGCCCCATCACGGCGCCGTCCTCGCTCACGTAAGGGCCTTCGGTGGTCGCCCGTTCTTCCCTGCCGATGTCGTCCTGGAGAATCTGCTCTTCGCTGCGCATGTCGTCGTTGTCCGGCAAGGTCAGCCTCCTATTGGCGCACGTGGGTTGGCTCCCCAGAAGACCAGGGTTCCGAGCATCCCGATGATGTGGACTAAGACGATGTTGAGGACCATCGACTTCGCCGTCGCGGTCCCCACCCCCACCGGCCCGCCCGAGGCGGTGTAGCCGTAGTAACAGCCGACCAGCACGATCGCGGTCGCCATCACCATCCCCTTGATCAAGCTGAAGATCAGGTCGGGCGGGTTTTGGAACATCCAGAAGATCAGGAAGTAGCCACCCGAGGAGACGTCCCCGATCTGCTCGACGACGGCGAGATAGCTGGCCAGGTACATGATCCCGATCCCGACCAGGTACATGAACGGGAAGGAGATCCAGGCGGCGAGCAGGCGGGTCGCGCAGAGGAAGGTGACCGGCGGCACCCCCATCACCTCGAGCGCGTCGATCTCGTCGGAGATCCGCATCGCCCCGAGCTCGGCGACGATCCCGGTCCCGACCTTGGCCGCGAGCATGTAGCCGAAGGCGTAGGGCATGATCTCGCGCAGGTCGCACCAGGCGGAGAAGACGCCGGCGTAGGCGGGCGCGCCCTGGGCGCGCAGCAGGTAGGCGCCCTCGATCCCGCACTGGAGGCCGAGGGTGAAGACGAGGCCCCAGATGATCAGGGCCGAGCCGAGGATCAGGATGCCGGCCTGGCGCAGGCTCTCGCCGAAGAAGCGAAGGACGCGGCCGCTGTAGACGAGGCCGGCGACGCGGGAGGCGAAGCGGGCGATCTCCCCCGCCGAGTCGAGCCAGTTGCGCGGAACCGCGAGCCAGGCGTTCATCGGATCGTCTGCAGCTCCGGGTTGGTCGCCAGCAGGGTCTGGGTGAAGACGTAGTTGAAGGCAAAGACCCCCATGAAGGAGATGACGACGGCCTCGTTGACGGCGCGGCCGACGCCGGCAGCGCCGCCGGACGCGGTCATCCCTTTGTAGGAGCAGACGACCGCGATCAACGCCCCGAACAGGGTGCACTTGATGACCGAGCCCCAGAGGTCGGTGATCGAAGCGTTGGAGAAGAGGGTGGCGAAGAAGCCGCCGAGCGGCTGGTTGTAGAGGATCTCGGTGAGGATGCCGCCGCTGATCCCGAAGACCAGCGCGTAGATGTCGAGCAGGCCGGTGATCAGCATCAGCGCCAGGAAACGCGGCACGACCAGGTTCTTGATCGGGTCGACACCCAGCACCTGCAGAGCGTCGAGCTCCTCACGGATCTTCCGGGCTCCGAGGTCGGCGGTGATCGCGGTGCCGGCGACCCCGGCGACGACCACGGCAGTCACGAAGGGTGCGAACTCGCGGATCGAGGCGAGGACGAAGAAGCCGCCGAGCCGATCGAGGGCGCCGAAGAGCGAGAGGAAGTTGGCCGCCTGGAGACCCGGAGCGCCGAACCCGAACGCCACAGTGGAGACCAGCAGCGGGAACCAGCAGAGCTGCAGCGCGAAGAGGAACTGGCCGATGAACTCCTCGCCGTAGGGATAGGGAGGCTTGACCGCGGAGACGATCGTGCGCGCGGTGAGGATCATCATCTCCCCCACCGTCTCGAACAGCGACTTGGCGGGCAGGAATGCCCTGTTGACCGCGGATCCGACCATCTATCTCCTCCATCCGAACCGCGACCGCACGCGCGCGGGCGCCCCGCTCGGTGGGCAGGAGTCTAGGGGATGCCGACCCCCTATCCGTTAGCCGCGTGTTGAGATCCGGCTAACCCCCTGAGGAAGGGCGAAACGCCTGCGAAACCAGGGAAACCCCGTGCTATGTTCGGGCCGCTTTGCGGGGGACCGGACGACATTCCCGGCGGATTCGCCTCCAAGTCATCGCGACCGGGTTCGCCGCGCTGGTGGTGGCGGCGCTGCTCGGCGCCTGCGGCGGCGGGAGCGGCTCCTCCGACGACGAACCGACGGGAACCTTCCACGTCAAAGTGACCGACGCCAGCTTCCCCTCCCTGCAGCGACTCGGCCAGACCTCGCTGCTGCGGCTCGGCATCCGCAACACCGGCGATCGCACCGTCCCCGGCCTCACCGTCAGCTTCACGATCAAGGGACAAAAGGGCGAAGACTCCTCGCTGCCGTTCGGGGTCAGCGACCCGCAGCCGGAACTTGCCCAGCCAGACCGGCCGGTCTGGGTGCTCGCGGCGACCTATCCGCGCCTGCACGGCTCCTCGGACCCCGGCGGCGCCTCGAGCTCGAGCGCGAAGACCTTCTCCTTCGGCGCCCTGAAGCCGGGCGAGAGCACGCAAGCGGTCTGGAAGCTGAGCGCGGTCCGCGCCGGCAAGTACACGCTGCTCTACAGGATCGACGCCGGGCTCAGCGGCAATGCGGTCGCGAAGACCGAAGGCGGCGTCGCCCCCGGCGGCTCGTTCACGACCGAGGTCACCGACCGGCTGCCGGAAACCGAAGTCACCGACAGCGGCGAAATCGTTGAGATCAAGAAGGGCAAGTAGGGCCTCCGCGCTGGCCCTAGTGCTGACGGCGCTGACGCTGACGCTGCCGGCCTGCGGGTCGGCCAACGACCAGGAGCAGAGCGCCGGTGGTGAGGCCGGGGCGAGCGCCAAGCGCGGCGTCGGCCTGAAGAAGATCGGCTCCTTCGACGCCCCCGTCTACGTCACCGGCGCGCCCGGCTTCCCCAAGCTCCTCTTCGTCGTCGAGCAGCCGGGACGGATCGCGGTGATGAAGAACGGTCATCGCGCCGGTGACTTTCTCGACATCGAGAACCTCGTCAACTACGGCGGCGAGCGCGGCCTGCTCTCGGTCGCCTTCCCTCCGGACTACGCCCGCAGCAAGCGCTTCTACGTCTATTACACGGACAGCGACGGGGCGATCCGGGTCGACGAGTTCCAGCGGCGCAGCGCGACCCGCGCTGACTCGAGATCCCGGCGCGAGGTGATCCGCATCCCCCACCCCGTCAACTCGAATCACAACGGCGGCCAGCTGCAGTTCCTCGGCGACCTCCTCTACTTCGGCACCGGCGACGGCGGCTCCGGCGGCGACCCGCCTAACAACGCCCAGAACGAAGAGGTCCTGCTCGGGAAGCTGCTGCGGATCGACCCGCGGCCCTCCGACGGCAAGCCCTACACGGTGCCGGCGAGCAACCCCTTCGTCGGTAAGCCGGGCCGCGACGAGATCTACAGCTACGGGCTGCGCAACCCCTTCCGCTTCTCCTTCGACACCACCCACGCGCAGCCGCGGATCGCGATCGGCGACGTCGGCCAGAACAAGGTCGAGGAGCTCGACTACACGAGCGTAGGTCGCGCCAGCGGGGCCAACTTCGGCTGGGACGCCTTCGAGGGGTTCGGCAAGTACAGCGACGAAAACAGCGGCACGCCAGATCCGGGCGGGACCGTGAAACCAGTCTTCGCCTACAACCACTCCCGCGGCTGCACGATCATCGGCGGCTACGTCGTCCGCGACCGGCGCCTCCGCGGTCTGCGCGGCCGCTACGTCTACGCCGACCTCTGCGAGGGACAGCTGCGCTCGCTCGTCCCCCACCTGAAACGCGCCAGCGACGACCGCAAGCTCGGCCTCCGTGTTTCGAGCCCCAGCTCCTTCGGGGAAGACCAGCGCCACCGGCTCTACGTGGCCTCCCTGGAAGGCCCCGTCTTCCGGCTAGTCCCCCGCTGACGCGCGGAAGAATTTACTTTCCGCGCGCATCTCGTTGCATCTTTCTGTCTACACTTGGTTTCATGGCAGTCATGGCACCGAGAGAAAGCTGGACCGACGAGCGCATCGACGACCTCGCAAAGCACATGGATACGAGGTTCAACAACCTCGAAAGACAAATGGACGCGAGGTTCGCTGCGGTAGACAAGAGGCTCGACGACGTCATCCGCATGATGCAGATCGGGTTCGGCATCGTCGGCGGCGTGATGACTGCGGTGCTCGGCGTGCTGGGCGTAATTGCCACCCAGGTCTGAATCGCCGCTAAAGTTGGCTGACCAGCCAAACGGGCGAAGGGAGCTGTGGTGGAGAGCGGAACGGCGGCACGAGAGACCGGGACCAACGGAGCGTCAGCCGCTGCGGCCGACTCGATCGAGGTCCATAATCCGGCGACGGGCGAGCTGATCAAGACGATCCCGGTCGACCCGCCAGAGGCGGTCGCTGCGACCGTGCGGCGGGTCCGCGCCAACCAGCCCGAGTGGGAGGCGATGGGGATCGAGGGCCGCTACCACTGGCTCGGCAAGCTGCGCGACTGGCTGCTCGACAACGAGGAGCGGGTGCTCGACACGATGCAGGCGGAGACCGGCAAGGTCCGCGCCGACGCCGGCAACGAGCCCGGCTACCTCGCCGACCTGATCAACTTCTACGGCACCCGCGCTGCCGGCTTCATCGGCGAGGAGAGCGTCCGCCCCCACACCCCCCTGCTCGCCTCGAAGAAGCTGCGGATCCAGTACCGGCCCTACCCGGTGGTCGGGATCATCAGCCCCTGGAACTTCCCGCTGATCCTCTCGCTCGGCGACTCGATCCCGGCCCTGCAGGCCGGCTGTGCGGTCGTCATCAAGCCGTCTGAGTTCACGCCGCTGGGCCTGACCGAGGTGATCGAAGCCTGGAAGCACGAGATCGGCGGGCCTGACGTCTTCGACTGCGTCCACGGCGTCGGCGAGACCGGCGGGGCACTGGTCGACGAGGTCGACTTCATCCAGTTCACCGGCTCCGACCGGACCGGCCGCAAGGTGATGGCGCGGGCGGCGGAGACGCTTACCCCGGTCAGCCTCGAGCTCGGCGGCAAGGACCCGATGATCGTCCTCTCCGATGCCGACGTCGAGCGCGCCGCCAACGCCGCGGCCTGGGGCGGAATGATGAACTCCGGTCAGATTTGCCTCTCAGTCGAGCGGATCTACGTCGAGGAGCCGGCCTACGACGAGTTCGTCAACAAGCTGACCGCCGAGATCGGCCGCCTGCGCCAGGGCGCCGATGACGCCAGCAATCCCAAAGACGTAGGGGCGATGACCTCGCCGAACCAGACGGCGATCGTCGAGGACCACGTCAACGACGCTCTCGCCGCGGGCGCGCGGGCGCTGACCGGCGGCAAGCGGGTCGAGGGACCAGGGGACTACTTCGAGCCGACGGTGCTGGTCGACGTCGACCACTCGATGAAGGTGATGCGCGACGAGACCTTCGGCCCGGTCGTCGGGGTGATGAAGGTGCGCGACGCCGAGGAGGCGATCCGGCTCGCCAACGATACCCGCTACGGCCTCGGCGCCTCGGTCTTCGGCGAGCGCGAGCGGGCCGAAGGGGTGGCGCGCCGGGTCGAGTGCGGAGCCGTCAACGTCAACGACGTCCTCATCAACTACTTCGCGATGGACGTGCCGATGGGCGGCTGGAAGCAGTCCGGAATCGGCATGCGCCACGGCGCACCGGGGATCAAGAAGTACTGCCGCAGCGAGTCCCTGGTCATCACCCGCTTCGCCGGCAAGCGCGAACCCACCTGGTACCCCTACACCAAGACCCGCCGCCGCCTCCTCGCCCCGATCTCCCGCTTCTTCAACGCCCGCGACTGGCGCCGCCGCCTCGGCGTTAAGCGCTAGAGGGGTGTGGGTGGGGGTCGCTGGGAGCACCTCCGCCGCGTGATTCGTTTTAGGGCTGACGCCTCAGGCGTTGGTGGCGCGGCTCCATGCTGAGTACCCAGCGACCCCCACCCACACCCCTCCCCCAAAGCGTTTTCAGCGCACGCCATTCAGCGAGACCGCAAAAACCCTCCTTGAGGAATGGTTTTTGCGGTCTCGCGAAGAGGCTGCGATCCGGGAGGAGGTGGGGTACCCCTGATCGGTACTCAGCATGGAGCCGAGCCGAGAGCTCTGTGGCGTCAGCAGGGGGCGATCCTCTCGGCGGAGGTGCTCCGAGCAGGGGTACCCCACCTCCTCCCCTGCCGGAACTCAAGAAGAACGGCTCGGTAGCCTCTTTAGGTTCATGGCTGAGCGCGACTACATAGCTGCTACTCGTGAGCGGGTCGTCGTCTTCGACGGCGGCATGGGCGCGACGTTGGAGATGTTCGACCTCACGCAGGAGGACTACGGCGGGCTCGAGGGGAAGTGCCACGAGGCGCTGGTCCTGAACCGGCCCGACGTGATCGAGGGGGTCCACAGCTCGATGCTCGAGGCCGGGGCCGAGGTGGTCGAGACCGACACCTTCCAGGGGTCGCGGCTGAAGCTCGAGGAGTGGGGGCTCGGCGAGCACACGCTCGAGATCAACACGAAAGCGGCGGAAATCGCCCGCAAGGCCGCCGGCGAGGAGCGCTTCGTCGCCGGCTCGATCGGGCCGACCGGGTTCCTCCCGGCCTCGACGGACCCGACGCTGGGCGACATCTCCTTCGGCCGCCTGGTCGAAGTCTTCGCCGAGCAGGCCCGCGGCCTGGTCGAGGGCGGTGCCGACCTGATCATGATCGAGACCGCGCAGGACATCCTCGAGGTCAAGGCGGCGATCTTCGGCGCCCGCGAGGCCTTCGCCGCGACCGGCCGGGCGCTGCCGATCCAGTGCAGCGTCTCGCTGCTGCCGAATGGCGGCAAGATGCTGCTCGGCACCGATATCCGGTCGGTGCTGACGACGCTGACCGCGCTCGAGGTCGACGTGATCGGGCTCAACTGCTCGACCGGGCCCGAGGACATGCGCGACGCGATCCGCTTCCTCGGCGAGACCAGCACGGTCCCTGTCCACTGCATCCCCAACGCCGGGCTGCCGCTGCAGGGCCCCGACGGAGAGACGATCTTCCCGGAAAAGCCCGAGCCCCTGGCGGCGACGCTGGGCGAGTTCGTCGAGCGCTACGGCGTTGGCATCGTCGGCGGCTGCTGCGGCACCACGCCCGAGCACGTCGCCGCGATCCGCGAGCGGGTCGACGGCAAGGTCCCCGGCGAGCGGCCGGGGCCGGGACCGATCGAGGTCTCCTCGATGATGACCTCGACCCCACTGGTGCAGGAGCCGCGCCCGACCCTGGTCGGCGAGCGCGTCAACTCGCAGGGCTCGAAAAAAGCCAAGGAACTGCTGCTGGCCGACGACTACGACGGCCTCGTCCAGGTCGCCGAAGACCAGGTCGAAGGCGGCGCCCACGTGCTCGACACCTGCGTCGCCCTGACCGAGCGCCAGGACGAGGACGAGCAGATGAGCGCCGTCGTCAAGCGGATCTCGCTGACCCAGCCGGCGCCGATCCAGGTCGACTCGACCGAGCCCGAGGTGATCAAGGCCGCCCTGGAGACGATCCCCGGCCGGGCGATCGTCAACTCGATCAACCTCGAGGCCGGCCGCGACAAGGCCGACGTCGTGATCCCGCTGGCGAAGGCGCACGGGGCGGCGCTGATCGCCCTGACGATCGACGAGGTCGGGATGGCGAAGACGGCCCAGCGCAAGGTCGAGATCGCCGAACGGATCCGCGAGATCGCCTGCGAGGAGCACGGCCTCGATCCCGAGGCGCTGATCTTCGACGCCCTCACCTTCACCCTCACCACCGGCGACGAGGAGTGGAAGCCCTCGGCGGTGGAGACGATCGAGGGGATCCGCCGGATCAAGGCCGAGATCCCCGGCGTCAAGACCTCGCTCGGCGTCTCCAACGTCTCCTTCGGCGTCTCGCCCCGCCCCCGCGCGGTGCTGAACAGCGTCTTCCTCCACCACTGCGTCGAGGCCGGCCTCGACCTGGCGATGGTCAACCCCAACCACATCACCCCCTACAGCGAGATCCCGGACGAGGAGCGGGAGCTGACCGACGACCTCGTCTTCAACCGCCGCGAGGACGCACTCGAGCGCTTCATCGCCCACTTCGAGTCGAAGGGCGAGGAGACGGAAGCCGAGACCACCGATCCCACCGCCGGGATGGAGCCCGAGGAGGCCCTGCACTGGCACATCCTCCGCCGCAAGAAGGACGGGGTCGAGGACCAGATCGAGCGCTCGGTCGAGAAGATCGGTGCCGTCCCCACCCTCAACGAGGTGCTGCTGCCGGCAATGAAGGAGGTCGGCGACAAATTCGGCGCCGGCGAACTGATCCTGCCCTTCGTCCTCCAATCGGCGGAAGTGATGAAGCGGGCGGTGGCGCAGTTGGAGAACCACCTCGACCGGATCGAGGGCCACACCAAGGGCAAGGTCGTGATCGCGACCGTCTTCGGCGACGTCCACGACATCGGCAAGTCGCTCGTCAACACGATCCTCACCAACAACGGCTACACCGTGATCGACCTCGGCAAGCAGGTCCCGGTCGACACGATCATCGAGGCCGCCGTGGAGAACGACGCCGACGCGATCGGCCTCTCGGCGCTGCTCGTCTCGACTTCGAAGCAGATGCCGACCTGCATCGCCGAGCTGCACCAGCGCGGCCTCGACTTCCCGGTCCTGATCGGCGGCGCCGCGATCAACCGCGACTTCGGCCGCCGCACGCTCTACCCGAAGGGGAAAGAGTCCGACGAGGTCTACGAGCCCGGCGTCTTCTACTGCAAGGACGCCTTCCAGGGACTCGACACGATGGACGCCCTGGTCGACTCGGACGCCCGCGCCTCCCTGGTCGAGCGAATCAAGGCCGAGGCCAAGCAGCTGCGCGAGAAGCCGGTCGTGGTCGACGACGCGCCGCCGACCACGGACGACAGCGTCCGCTCCGCCGCCCGCACCGACGTGCCAATCCCGCAGCCCCCCTACTGGGGCGTGCGCGAGCTCGAGGTGGATCTCGAAGAGGTCTACCCCTACCTCGACCGCCACGTCCTCTTCAAGCTGCACTGGGGCGGGCGCGGGGTCAAGGGCGAGGCCTGGCGCGAACTGGTCGAGGGGAACGACGAAGACGAAGGCTTCGCGGCGCGGCTGGAGCGGATGTGGCGGGAGCAGGACTACCTGCACCCGCGGGCCCGCCTCGGCTACTTCCCCTGCAACGCCGACGGCAACGAGCTGGTCGTCTTCGACCCCGAGGATCCCGAGCGCGAGCTCGAGCGACTCGTCTTCCCGCGCCAGCCGCGGCACGACCGGATCTGCCTCGCCGACTTCTACCGCCCGCTCGATTCCGGCGAACGCGACGTCGTCGCCCTGCAGGGGGTGACGGTCGGACCGGAGGTGACCGAGCTGATCGAAAAACTCGAGGCCGAAGGCGAGTTCGCCGAGCAGCTCTACGTCCACGGCCTCGGCGTTCAGTCCGCGGAGGGCCTGGCCGAGTGGCTGCACTCCGAGGCGCGCCGTCAGCTCGAGATCGAGCTCGACCAGGGGCGCCGCTACTCCTGGGGCTACCCAGCCTGCCCGGACCAGTCCGAGCACGAGAAGGTCTGGCGCCTGCTCGACCTGGAAAAGATCGGGATGACCCTCTCCGGCGGCTATGCGGTGACGCCCGAGCAATCGACGGTGGCGATCGTCGCCCACCACCCGCAGGCCGTGTACTTCGGGATGAAGTCCGGCTTCATCCCCGAGGACAAGACGCCAGACGAGTTGATCGCCGGCACCGCGCGCGGCGGCGAGCTGCCGCCGGAGTCCGAGCCGGACTCCGGCGACGAGGGCGAGGACGCCGAAGCGTCCCCGGCCCCCGAGCTCAGCCGCTGAAGCGGTGCGGAACTTCCGCTGGATGCAGCGCCGGGCGCTGCCAGTTGCGACCTTCGTAGGCCTCTTCGAAGCCGGCCCGCCGCAGGTTGCGGGTGATCGCCGACCACGAGCCCAGATCGCATTCGCCGACCTCGACGAACATGGTGTGGCATCCCGCCCGATGGGCATCGAGCAGGCGCCGGTGGAGCAGGGCCGCGTTGCAGCCATGCCCGCGGGCATGCTCCAGCGTCGTCCCGGCACCCAACTGGGCCACCCCGTCGACGATCAGCATCGAACCGGTGGCGACGGGCACCTCTTCCGGTCCTAGGGCGGCGGTGTAGCAATGCCAGCCGTTGCGCTGCGGCAGCGAGAAGAACAGGGTTCCCGCCACCAACGGCATCTCCAGGGCTTCCGCCGCGATCGTGCTCAGACCTTCGCCTTCGGCTTCATCCTGCCCAAGGCGGTAGATCGTGATCTCGGGATCGACGTCGAAGTAGGGTGGCGAGCCGTCGCGGACCATTTTCACCCAGCCCGCACCACGCTCGTAACCTCGCTCCCCGAGCCATCCTTCGGCTTCCGGCGCTCCGGGTCGTCCCGCCGCCACCGGAATCCGGTAGTCGACTTCACGCGCCCGCATCCATTCGACCGCCGCGGCCAAATAGCCGCCCTCGATCGCGCCTGGCTCCGCCGCTCCCTGGATCTGCTGCAGCAGATGGACCTCGGGCAGGTCGCCGAAAGCGGTCGCCTGCACCGGTCCGAACCTCTCTACTTCAACCCCCGATTCGGAGATTGCTTCCGGAACTACCGAGTCCCACATGTCGCGCCGGAAGCGCTGCGCGACTCTCTCCAACACTGCCGAGTCGTATCTCACGGCTCACTTTCCCCCAGTTCGCGTGAGTTGTTGGCCGATTGCTCGACTCTATGCACATTACTGTGGACCCGTCAAGGAACCTTGCCGATCCGGCTACGGCTTAATAAAGCGAGAAGGGGGGCCTGACGCCGGTTGGATGGACAGCGCCGGCCCTCGCTCCCTCTCGGTCAGCGATGCCGGCCTGGGAATGGTGGCGGCACGCTTACTTGCGCATTCTAAATCAATACAACAGAGTTTTTTAATGCTTTAGCCAACCTTGGCATCCTAAGCTCGCGGCTGGCTGGGCCGGGCACGCGGCTTCGGGTCGAGTCGGACCGGAGCTGCAGAAACAGCCTGTACCCTCAAGTCGCTCCAGGTCAGGCCCTCGCGGACCAGCGCGGGGAGGCCCAATGCGACTGCGGTGGCAATCTCGACCGCCTGCAGGATCACCCCGTAGGCAAGCGCGTCGGCGGTGCTGATGCTGAAGCCGGTATGGAGGACGCTGATCACCGCCAGCTGGAAGACGCCGATGTTCGAGGGCGTCGCCGGCACCACCGCGGTGACGTTGACAGCAAAGAGAACCGCCGCGGCTGCCCCGATCCCGGCCTGGCCGTCGAGTCCGAGCGCGTAGAGCAGTGCCCAGCAGGCGCCGAGCTGGATCGCCCAGGCGGTGAGCTGCGCGGCAGCGGCGGCGGATCCTTGGCGGGGGTCGCGGAAGACCGCAAGACCTGCCCGAACCTGGATCAGCGCCCGGTGGACGGTCGCGCCTACGCGTGCCAAGCGGCCGTTGCCGTTGCGCCGCATCAACAGCGGCGCCACGAGGACGACGATCAGGACTAGCAGCGGCACCAAGCTGAAGGCGAAGATCTGCTTCGTTCCCGAGTGGAAGAGCGGCGTCGTCGAGACGATGATCACCCCCAGCAGGACCAGGGCAACGAGGTTCAGCATCGTCTGCGAGACCAGCGTCCCCAGCAGGACCGGGAAGGTTTCCCGCATCCGGCCGCTGCGCCTGGCCAGCGTCATCGCCCGGGCGGGCTCCCCCAGGCGAGCCGGCAGGGTCGCCGACATCAGCACCCCGATCATCGTCGCCGAGGTGACGTCGCGGCGGCGGATCGGCCGGTTGGGGAGGGCCGCGCGAGCAATCCAGTACCAGGAGGCGGCGCGGAAGAAGAGCGAGCTGGCCATCAGGGCACAGGCGATCAGAACCCAGGTCAGGTTCGAGCGGACGATGCTTTCGACGACGTTGTCGATCCCGATCTTCTGGGCTGCGAGCAGGGTGAGACCGACCCCCATCACTCCGGCGACGGCAAGCCCGAGGCGCCGGGCGACGGCGCGGCCCTTGTTGCCGACCTGGGCGGGCGCGGGGTCGAGCGAGGGCAGCCGCTCGGCGGGACGCCTGGGGCCACCGTCAGCGGGCCGCAGCCCCGCCCAGTGGGCGAACTTCTCGCTCGCCAGGGCAGGCTTCGGGGCCTCAATCGCGCGCTCGTAGACCGCGGTCACCTGATCCGCAACCCGCGGCCACGCGTACCTTTGCGCGCTGCGGCGCGCTGCTTCGCCCATCGCCTGCAGCCGCTCCGGCTCGAAGTGAACCCGCTGCAGCTCCTCGGCGAGGCGCTGCGGGTCGCCGGGCGGGACGAGGAGGCCGTCGACGCCGTCGGAGACGACGTCGCTGTAGCCAGCGATCGCCGAGGCGATCACGGGCGTCCCCGCTGCGAAGGCCTCGGTCAAGACCATGCCAAAGCTCTCGCCTGAAAGCGAGGGCGCGCAGAGCAGGTCGGCGCGGTGCAACTCCGCCCACAACTCCTCGCGGGAGACGCGGCCGCGAAGGTCCATGAAGCGCAGGAGGTCCGGGTCGGCGACGTAGCGGAGTACATCCTCCCGTTCCGCCCCGATCAGGGTCAGCCGACAGGGAACGTGCTCGACCAGGGCGCTGAAAGCGGTGAGCAGGATCGGCAGACCCTTGCGCTCCTCCGAGCGGCCTACGAAGAGGATCTCCAGGTCCCCCCCGGTCGGCTTCAACCCGCTCGGTGCCGCGTCGACGTCAACGCCGTTGGGGATAATCGTGTACTCGCCGCCGTACCAGCGCCGGCCAGTCCAGGCGGCGGCTTCGGAGACGGCGATCCGGGCCGAGAGGCGATTGAACACGCGGCGGGCACCGAGGCCGGTGGCAATGTAGTTGGGCAGCGCCTTGGTCGAGTAAGCGTGGAAGGTGCCGACGATCGGGTCGCGGGCGCCGAGCGTCGCGTTCCAGCCGACTAGCGGCACCATCGGCTCGTGCACATGGATGACGTCGAAATCGCCGCTTCGCACCAGCCGCCGCGGCGCGACCACCCCACCGGCCGGGAACGGCGCCAGGTTCGAGACCGAGCCGTTGGCGCCGAAGCCCATCGTGCGGCCGAGCGGCACCAGGTAGTCGGGCAGCTGCCGCAATTCGGCCTGCGCCCGGTGCAGGGCGCGGCTGACCCTCCCGGGAGGGTCGACGGGAGCGAGGACACGGACATCGTGGCCTCGCCGCAGGAACTCCTCGGCGAGAGCCTCAACGTGCCGGTTCACGCCCCCCTGGTAGGACCAGGAATATGGCGAGACGAGACCTATGCGCACGGGTGGTTAAGGGTAGATCATCGATTTGCGGCACTCTGCGCCCAGGCAAAACCGGTAAAGACCAAGAGGTAGGCGGCGCCAATCTCCAGCACCAGCGCTCCAGAATCGTTGGCGAGGGTGCCGATTGCCGTCGCGGCGAGGGCCCCGGCAAGACCGGCGCGCACTGACGGCACGTCCCGCAACCAAGCCCGCAGCCGGTCTCGGCGCAGGTATGCCAGAACCGCTGCTCCCAGCACCAGTGGCAGGAAGGCGAGCAGGACCGGGCGGGCAAAGCTGCGAGCCGAGAGCTGGAGCCGGCGTTGGGCGACGTCGGCGAGGTCGCCGAGCCCGCCAGCGTCGAGGACGGAGCGGGTGAGGTGGGCGTTGGCACCGCTGAGTAGGTCGACGAGGGCGAGCAGGGCGAGAACGAGGACTGGAGCAACCACCGCGGCAAGGAGGAGCGGGCGCCTGCCGCGGCCAGCCATGGTCACGGCGGCGACGGCCGCGCCGGCCGGGAGGACGATCGCGGCGCCGACGTCGGCGCCGAAGCGACCGGCGGCGAAGACGAAGGCAGCGATCAGGCCGGCGGCGATAAAGGCGAGCGAACATCGACGAGGCGACGAGTCAGGTGCGAAACCCGTCAGCGCTGCCCCCACTCCCGCCGTTACCAGCACCGCCAGTAAAGCCTCCAGCTCATTGCCGATCCCGTAAAAGCGGACGCCGAGGCCAGGGTTAGGACCCAGCAACGAGAGCGAAGTCAGCGGCGAGCCGGCGATCACGTCGCTTGCGTAGGCGAGAATGGTCAGGCCCGAAGCGACGGCGAGCGCACGGTAGCCGCGGAGGAGCAGAAGGGTCGCTACAGCCAGGAATGGCGCGAGCAGGAGCACCAGCAGCCGTTCGGAAGCTTCCCCCGGTTCAAGCGCCGCTCCCAGGAGCAGGACGAGCGGGAGGTAGACGAGCGCAAGCCCGACGGCCCGCACGGCGGGGCGGGTGAGACGGCCACGGCTGAGAAGAGCGGCCAACCCCAGCCCCACCAGCCAGATCACAACGTTGAGACCGACGACCGGCCCACGGCGATGAGAGATCACCGCCAGGCGGGCAGCGAGCGATTCGATCGCCGCCGGCTCCACCGATCCCACGGCTTCGATCGGCTGCCCGGTCATCTGCGACGGCACGTCGGCACCGAAGTGCCGCAGCAGGGTCGGCGCCACGTCGGTCGAGAGCACGTAACCGTCGATGCGGGTGCTGTCCGAGGTGAGGTTGCCGTCGAAGCCCCGGCCGGCGATCCCGATCGGCAGTGGATCGTCGCTCCTGCCGGTCGGCTGTGCGATCGCGATTAGGAGCTCTCCTCTTCGAGGCGTCGCCTCGACCGGAGGCGTCGAGCGGATCTCGAAGTCATCCCCGACTCCTTCCTTCCGCAGGGTCATCGAAAGAAGCCCGGGGACGATGTCTGCAGGCGCCGATTCCGCCCTTTCCACCACCGCCCGCCACCAGCTTGCGCGAGAGCCCGTTCGCGCCGGCAGGTCATCGTCGTAGAGCGAGTCGAAGACGCGGTTCCCCTGGCCGATGTCGAGGTAAGTCTGCTCCGCCGGAACGGTGCCGAGCCCGGCGCTCATCAGGCCCGGGGAGAATCCCGCTTCGGCGAGCTCGTCCACCGTCGTCTCAGCGGGCAGGAGCAGCAGTTGGGCCGTGGGGGCAGACCGCGCAGCGGCCGTGGGCGCCACAACCAGGATCATGGCGAGCGCTATCGTCACCGCGATGGCCGACCGCACGTTCGCCAAGTTCTCGTTTTTCAAGATCGATCCAGCCTGGCGTCGTCGGGACCCGGAGCTTCGCGCGGCCGACAAGGCGGAATTCCTCGCCGCCTGCGAGGACTTCGGCGTCGACCGCTCTTTGCGTGCCTACTCAACCATAGGAACGCGCGGCGACGTCGACCTGGTCCTGCTCAGCCAGAGCCCGAACCTGGACGACATCCACACCTTCCACGTCGTCCTCGGCCAGAGCGGCCTCGCGAAGTGGACGACCACCCCCCACTCCTTCCTCTCGATGACCAAACGCTCGCCCTACTCGGCCGAGGACGCCCGCCCGGAGATCTGCACCTCCGAGCGCAAGTACCTCTTCCTCTACCCGATGGTCAAGCAGCGGCGCTGGTACGGGCTGGCGCCAGAGGAGCGCGGCCGGATCATGAAAAGCCACATCGAGGTCGGCCGCCGCTACCCGGAGATCACGATCAACACGACCTACTCCTACGGGATCGACGACCAGGAGTTCGTCGTCTGCTTCGAGGGCGACGACCCGGGCGAATTCCTCGACCTCGTCAACGAGCTGCGGCCGACCGAGTCGAGCGAGTACACCGAGCGGGAGACGCCGATCTTCACCTGCGTGGCGATGTCGGTCCGCAAGGCGCTCGACGCCCTCGACGGCACGCCCAGCGCCGTCGCCAGCAGCGCCTCGGCCCTCGGCTGAGTCGCCGAGTTCCGTATCCTGCTGCGTCCCATGAGCAAGATCGGAACCGAAGAGACCCCCCTCCGCGTCGCCATCGTCGGCGCCGGCCCCTCAGGCTTCTACGCCGCCGAGCACATCCTCAAGGACGGCGACCTGCACGCCCAGGTCGACCTGTTCGACCGCCTGCCGACGCCGTTCGGGCTGGTCCGCGGCGGCGTCGCCCCCGACCACCCGAAGATCAAGTCCGTGATCCGCGTCTACGAAAAAACCGCGGCGCGGGAGGGCTTCCGCTTCTTCGGCAACGTCAAGATCGGCCATGACGTCGAGGTCGAGGAGCTCGAGCGGCTCTACCACGCGATCGTCTTCACGGTCGGCTGCGAGACCGACCGCCAGCTCGGCATCCCCGGCGAGGACCTGCCCGGCAGCCACGCCGCCACCTCCTTCGTCGGCTGGTACAACGCCCACCCCGACTACGCCGACCGCGAGTTCGACCTCTCCTGCGAGCGCGCCGTCGTGATCGGCAACGGCAACGTGGCGATGGACGTCGCCCGGATGCTCGCCCTGACCGACCACGAGCTGCGCCAGACCGACACCGCCGACCACGCGATCGAGGCGCTCGACCGCAAGCAGATCCGCGAGATCGTCGTCCTCGGCCGCCGCGGGCCCGTTCAGGCCGCCTTCACCAACCCCGAGATCAAGGAGCTCGGGGAGATGGAGGATGCCGACGTCGTCGTCGATCCCCAGGAGGTCGAGCTCGACCCGGCCAGCCAGGCCTTCGTCGAGTCCGACGAGGCCGACAAGACGACCAAAGTCAACTACGAGACGCTGGTGGAGTTCTCGCAGCGCGAGCCGGAGGGCAGGAAGCAGCGGATCGTCCTCCGCTTCCTCGCCTCGCCGGTCGAGATCAAGGGCGACGGCAAGGTCGAATCGATCGTGATCGGTCGCAACGAGCTGGTTGAGGAAGGCGGCGCCCTGCGCGCCAGGGACACCGGCGAGCGCGAAGAGCTCGAGTGCGGCCTCGTCCTACGCTCGGTCGGCTACACCGGCGTCCCGATCGAAGGCGTCCCCTTCGACGAGAAGCGCGGCCTGATCCTCAACGAAGGCGGCCGCATCCTCGACTCCCACGACTCCGGGCACAAGGTCGGCCACTACACCGCCGGCTGGATCAAGCGCGGCCCTTCGGGCGTTATCGGGACCAACAAGAAAGACGCCCTGGAGACCGTCCAGCACCTCTTCGCCGACGTCGAGTCCGGCACCCTGCTGAGCCCCGAGAACGCCGACCCGGCCGCGGTCGAGGACCTGCTGGGCCAGAAGGGCATCCGCTACGTCAGCTTCGAGGACTGGCAGGCGATCAACCAGGCCGAGGTCGGCCGCGGCGAGCCCCACGGCCGGCCGCGGGTCAAGTTCGTCCGGGTCGAGGAGATGCTCGAGACCCTCGGCGAGCCCTCCGCCACCAGCTAGTGCCCGCCGACCTCGCCGAGCTGAAGGGGATGATCGAGGCCGCCCTGCCGGGCGCCGCGGTCGAGGTGATCGACGAAACCGGCACCGGCGACCACCTGCGGGCAACCGTCAGCACTTCCCAGTTCGACGGCCTCTCCCGGATCGACCAGCACCGCCTCGTCAAGGCCGCGGTCAAAGAGCGCTTCGACGACGGCACGATCCACGCGCTCTCCGTCAAAACCAGCGTTCCGGGCTGAAATCCGCTCGTTCCGCCTTCCTGCGGACGAAAAGTTACACTTATGCGCGCCACACGTGCGGAATTTCCTTCTACGCTGGAGCGATGAGATTGAGATCCACCTGGACCGACTCCCGCCTCGACGACCTGAACGGTCGCGTTACGGAGATCAGCAACCGGCTCGATGGTCTGAGCAGTCGGGTCGACGGACTGCAGCACACGATGATCGGCGGGTTCCTCACCCTGGTGGTGATCATGGTCGGCGGCTTCATGGGCCTCGCCGGATTGATCGTCAGCAAACTCTAGGCCGAGGAGCGCGTCCCCCTACAATGCCCCCATGGCCGACCCAGAGCTGAAGAGCAAAATCGAAGAGTTGATCGCCGCCAACCCGGTCCTGCTGTTCATGAAAGGGACCCCCGACATGCCGCGCTGCGGCTTCTCGATGCGGGTGGTCCAGGTGCTGGACCAGGTCGACGTCGACTACGGCGCGATCGACGTCCTGCCGGCGCTGCAGCCGCTGCGCGAAGTGACGGCCGAGATCGCCGACTGGCAGACCTTCCCCCAGCTCTACGTCAACGGCGAGCTGCTCGGCGGTTGTGACATCGTCGAGGAGATGTTCGAGTCCGGCGAGCTCGCCGAGGCCCTCGGCGTCGAGCAACCCGAGAACGCCCAGGCTCAATCTGCGCCGCCAGCGCAATCTCCGCCGCTACAGATCGAATAAGTCCCGCGAACGGGCGCGAAAACCAAGCAGATCAAGGACGCAGGGAGCGTGGCGTGCTCTGCACGCGAGCGACCGAGGACGCCGAGATGCGCCGGTTTGCAGCGTCCGCGCTACGCAGTCGCGGGCGTCGCGTCCTCTTTCACCTGGAAAGAAGACCCACACCCACAGGCAGCCACAACGTTGGGGTTGTTCACTTGGAAGCCCGCCCCTTGCAAACCTTCGACGTAGTCGACCTCCGAGCCGAAGACGAACTGCATGCTGACCTTGTCGACGATGACGGCGACGCCGTCGACCTCGAAGACGTGGTCGTCCTCCTTGGCCTTGTCGAAGGCGAGCGCGTACTGGAAGCCCGAGCAGCCGCCGCCGCGGACGGCGACCCGCAGCGCCTGCTCGGCACTGTCGGGCTGAGACCCGAGCAGCTCGCCGATCTTCTCGGCGGCCTTGTCGGTAAGGGTGATCGCGGCGTTGGTCGTATCGGTCACTTCACAAAGTGTAGCGGGATACGGCGGTCGGTCAGGCTGGTCTCCGCGTCTAGAATCGCGCTGTGAGCTCGCCTGCCGAGACCGCGGTCGTCTGCGACACGACTTGCTACCTCCCGACCGACCTCCTCGCCGAGCGGGGGATCAGGGAGATCAGCCTCTACGTCGCCGTCGACGGGCAGCAGGAACGGGAGTCGGAGATCAGCGACTTCGACGAGTTCTACGAGCGGCTGCGGGCGTCGGAAAGCGGGGCCACCACTTCGCAGCCCTCGATCGGCGACTTCCTCGCGGTCTACGAGCCGCTGCTCGCCGAAGGGCGGGAAGTCGTCTCGATCCACATCTCGGCCGGCATCTCCGGCACCTTCGAGGCCGCTGGACAGGCACGCGAGCGGCTGATCGAGGAAGACAAGGGCGGCGAGCGGCTGCACTTGATGGACTCGCGCTCCGCCGCAGGGGGAATGGGGCTCTGCGCGCTCGGCGCCGCTTCGGCAGCCAGGGCCGGCGCCGACGCCGCGGGGGCGATCGCCCGCGCCGAGGAGACTCGCAACGACCTGAAGATGTGGTTCGCGATCGACACCCTCGAGTACCTGCGCCGCGGCGGCCGCATCGGCGGCGCCCGCGCCTGGATCGGGAGCGCCCTGAAGATCAAGCCGATCCTCACCCTCGAAGAGGAGATCACCCCGATCGAGCGGGTCCGCACCCGCGCCCGCTCGCTCGAGCGTCTGCGCGGCTACATGCGCCAGCGCCATGAGTCCGGCGCCGACGGCTGGGTCGTCCAGTACATCCAGGACAGAGAGACCGCCGACGTGATGATCGAAGACTGCTACGAGATCTTCGGCTGCGAGCCCGCCTTCGTCTCCGAGGTCGGCCCCGTCCTCGGCGCCCACGTCGGACCCGGGCTCCTCGGCGTGGGAAGCGTCCACACCGATCTGATCGCCTAGTCGCTCTAGCGCTTGCGGCGGCGCAACATTGCGCGCGCGCCGATGAAGAACCCGACCGCGGCGGCGCCGACGATCAGCTGCTGCTTGTGGTCCTCGACCTGGCGGCGCCAGTCGGTCAGTTCGTTGACGCGGCCGCGCAGAGCCTCGACCGAGGTGCCGAGCTGGCGGCGCTTGAGGTCGATGTCGCGGCGGATATCGGCCGGGGAACGGCCTGGGGCACCAGTGGTCACGAAGCCTCCCTTTCCAGCATCTCCTTGGTCAGCTTCGCCTCCTCGATCGCCTGCTCGGGAACCGGCGGCGCGCCTGCTTTCAACGCTTTGGAGGCGATCCACCCGGCCAGCGCGGCCAGCAAGAGGAAGATCGCCGCGGTGACGAAGTACCCGGCCCAGATGTTGCCGCTGAACAGTTCTTCGCCCAGCACCCAGGCGATCCCGTGCAGGATCATGATCAGCGCCAGGAAGGCGAAAGCGCCGGCGGCTATACCCACCCCAGCGCCGCGGGCGAGCTTGCTGACTTTCTCGGAGACCTCGGCCTTGGCGAGCTCGATCTCCTCGCGGACGAGGGTCGAGGCGTTCTCGGAGACCTCGACGACGAGGTCGGCGATCGAGCGCTGCTCGGGCGGCGGTGGCGGCCCCGGGGGCGGGATCGGCGGCGGGTTGACGGGTGGCTCCTGCATCGCGCCCTCCTACTCCGGTGGGTCCTCGTTGTAGATGCGCCGGTAGAGCAGCCCGGAGGCGCGGGCGGCGACGATGCTCGCCAAGGCACCGGTGGCGGCAAGAAGGCCGCTCCAGACGAGGCGTTTGACTAGCTCGTTATCCATTAGCTCGAACCTTCCCCATGCGAGTTGGGCAGTAAACCCTATCCGCGCGGCTCGAGGCCGTCGCAGATGGTCGTGACAAGAAGATCCCGCGCCTGATCGAAGTCGGTGTCGGAAGCCGGGATCGTGCCGAAGATCCAACCCGAGAGCAGCTGCTCGATCGCGCCGTAGAAGGACATCGAGGCGAACATCGGCGCCACGTCGCCGCGGAAGTCGCCGCTGGCCTGGCCGTCGGCGACGATCTTGGCGATCGACTCGTAGGCGCGCTGGATCTGCTCGAGGTGGGTCTTGCCGAACGAGTTCGCCGCCCGCGTCACCTCGACGATGATCACCTTCATCAGCTCGGGGTCGTGGCGGTAGGAGTCGAAGATGAAGGTCGCCACCGCCCCCAGCTTCTGGCGCGGGCTGGCAGCGGTCTTGTCGGCCTCCTCGATCGCCGCCAGCAGCAGCGACCAACGCTCGATGAAGAGTTCGTTCAGGACCTCGTCCTTGGATTTGAAGTAGTGGTAGACGAGCCCATAGGCGACTCCGGCCTCATCGGCGATGTCGGAGACGCGGGTAGCGTGGAAGCCCTGGCGGGCGAAGACGCGGATCGCGGCGTCGAGGATCAGCCGCCGTTTGTCGGCTGGCGGTGCCTGCGCCATCAGCTTCGGCCCTCCGTCAGTTGCGGCCAGACGTAGGCGTCCGGCTGGCGGTTGGCGAGCGAAGGGAGTGACTCGCGCACTCGCTCCAGCGCCGCGAAGTCGAGCTCGGCCGAGACGAAGCACTCCTCGTCGGGCGCGGTCGCGAGGATGACGCCCCAGGGGTCGACGATCAACGAGCGGCCGAAGGAGCTGTAGTGCGGCGGCGCCTCGCCGACCTGGTTCGGGGCGAGGACGAAGAGCTGGTTCTCGATCGCCCGCGCCCGCAGCAGTACTTCCCAGTGGTCGCGGCCGGTGGCGAGGGTGAAGGCCGAGGGGACGACGATCAGCCGCGCGCCGCGCAGGGCGAGGATGCGGAAGAGCTCGGGGAAGCGGAGGTCGTAACAGACGGTGAGACCGGCGGTGAGCTCGCCGAACTGGGCAACGACCGGTTCGGTCCCGGGGCGCTCGAACTCCGACTCTCGGTAGGAGACGCCACCGGCCTCGACGTCGAACATGTGGATCTTGCGGTAGACGGTGACGTCCCTACCCTGCGGGTCGATCAGGACGGAGGTATTGGAAGCTTTCTCGCCCTCTCCTCCGCGCTCGGAGATGCTGCCGGCGAGCAGCTGGATGCCGAGCTCCCGCGCCCAGCCGCGGGCGGCGTTAAGGCTGGGCCCGTCGAGCGGCTCGGCTCCGGCGACCAGTTCCTCGCCCCCGCCGAGCAAGTTCCACTTCTCCGGCAGGGCCACGAATTCGGCTCCGTCGGCGGCGGCGGCGCGCACCAAGCGCTCGGCCGTCGCCAGGTTCCTGTCCTTGTCCCCGTTGGAGTTCAGCTGTACCGCCGCTGCGCGCACGCGTGCCCTTCGTTGATTGACCAGTCAATCGGCTGGGCCCAGTATATGAACGCTCGGGGCGCCTTGACGGCTTTAGAGGTTGAGCTGGCGGGCGACGATGCGATCGAAGAGTCGAGTGGGGATCAGCGGCTGGATGCGCGCCTGAATCTTGGCATCGAGCCCGACCAAGTAACGCGCCTTCGGCCGATCCGATTCCAGCGCGTGGGCAATCGCCTTCGCCGCCTTCTCTGGCGGGATCCCGCGTTCGGCGGTGTCCTCGATCACCTTGCGGAACTTCTCGATCGCGGCGCCATAGAGGAGGCTCGTCTGCGGCGACTTCGCCTCAATCTCCTCGGCCTTGCGCTCACCGCGCTCCCAGATCGGCGTGTCGATCGAGCCCGGCTCGATGATCGCGACCTTGATTCCCCACGGCCGCAGCTCCTGGCGGAAGACGTCGCCGATCGCCTCGGTTGCGAACTTGGAGGCGTGGTAGGGACCGCCGAAGGGAAAGGCGATGCGGCCGCCGATCGAACTGAGGAAAACGACCCGACCTTCGGCCTTGCGGATCTGCGGCAGCAGCGCCTGCGTCATCGCCACGTAGGCGACGAGGTTGACCTCGATCTGGTGGCGCAGGTCCTCGAGCGGGACCGTCTCCAGCGGCCCCGGCACGGCGACGCCGGCGTTATTGACGAGCCCGTCGAGCCCGTCCGGGCCCTCGCGCTCGACCTGCTCGGCCACGGCGGCGACCTGCCCGGAATCGGTGACGTCGAGGAAGACGGGAGTCAGGCGGTCCGACGCCTCGCCGCTCAGGCTCTCCGCGTCCTCGGGCTTGCGGACGCCGGCAAAGACCTTCCAGCCGGAGCCGTCGAGCCACAGGGCGGTGGCGCGGCCAATGCCGGTCGAGGCTCCGGTGACGAGGACCGTGCGCATCGCACACGAGGCTACAGAGGCAACGGCGTAACCTTGTGCCGTCGTGCACGAGACCAGCAAGGACGATGCCGAGCGCAAGCAGGTCACTGTCCTGTTCGCCGACGTCAGCGGCTCGATGGACCTCGCCGAGCAGGAGGACCCGGAGGAGTGGCGCAAGATCATGCAGCGCTTCTTCTCGATCCTCGCCGACACCGTCACCCGCTTCGAGGGGACCGTCGACAAGTTCACCGGCGACGGGATCATGGCGATCTTCGGCGCCCCGGTCGCCCACGAGGACCACGCCCGCCGCGCCTGTTACGCCGCCCTGCAGATGCTCGACGACGTCGCCGAGTACGCGGCCGAGCTGCGCCGCGCCAAGGGGCTCAACTTCTCGACCCGGATCGGGATCAACTCCGGCGAGGTCGTCGCCGGGGCGATCGGCGAAGGCGGCGGCTCCTACACCGCGATCGGCCACACCGTCGGCCTGGCGCAGCGGATGGAGTCCCTGGCCGAGCCGGGCAAGGCCTACCTGACCGAGCACACCGCCAAGATCGCCCGCGGCTACCTCGACCTCCGCGACCTCGGCGAGTTCGAGATCAAGGGCGCGAGCCGGCCGGTCCAGGTCTTCGAGCTGACCGGGGTCGGCGAGGCCCGTTCCCGCCTCGACCTCGCCCGCGAGCGCGGCTTCTCCCGCTTCGTCGGCCGCGAACGGGAGCTGGCGAAGCTGGAGGAGGCGCTGGCGCGGGCCAACACTGGCGAGGCCGCCGCGGTGGGCGTCGTCGCGGAACCGGGGATCGGCAAGAGCCGGCTCTACCTCGAGTTCGTCGAGCGCTGCCGCAGCGAGGGGGTCGAGGTCTTCCAGGCGCAGGGCCAGGCGCACGGCACCGCGATCCCCTTCATGCCGATCCTGCAGATGCTGCGCTCCTTCTTCGGGATCGCCGACAGCGAGGCCGAGCAGCTGGCACGCGAGAAGATCGCCGGCCGGGCGCTGCTGCTCGACCCCTCCTTCGCCGAGGACCTGCCGCTGATGTTCGACTTCCTCGGCGTCCCCGACCCGGAGCGGCCGGTGCCGCAGATGAGCCCCGAGGCGCGCCAGCGCTCGCTGGCCGAAGTCCTCTGCCGCCTCGTCAGCAAGCCCTCGCGGCAGAGGACCCTGCTGCTCGTCTTCGAGGACCTCCACTGGATCGACGAGGGCAGCCAGGCGATGCTGAACGGGCTGGTCGAGGGGTTCGGCGGCACGAAGACGCTGGTCCTCTTCAACTACCGCCCCGAGTACTCGCCGCCCTGGACCGAGGTGGACTGCTTCGAGGCGCTGGAGCTGGCGCCGCTGCGGCGCGAGGACACCCGTGAGCTGCTGCGCGACCTCACCGGCGAAGACCCCTCGCTCGACGGGCTCGACGAGCCGATCCACGAGCGCACCGGCGGCAACCCGTTCTTCATCGAGGAGATCGTCCGCGAGCTGGCCGAGGCCGGCTACCTGGAGGGGGAGCGCGGCGCCTACCGCCTCGCTCGCCCGATCGAGGACGCTGGCGTGCCGGTCACCGTGCAGGCGGTGCTGGCGGCGCGGATCGACCGCCTCGACGCCGATGCCAAGCAGCTGCTGCAGGTCGCCTCGGTCCTCGGCAAGGAGGTAGGTGAGGAGGCGCTGGCGATGGCCGCCGGCCTCGACGCCGAGGCGATGGAGCGGGCGCTGCGGGCGCTGGTCGACGGCGGCTTCCTCTACGAAGCGCAGCTCTACCCCGAGCGGCTGCTCGCCTTCCGCCACCCGCTCACCCGCGAGGTCGCCTACGGCACCCAGCTGGCCGAGCAGCGGGCCGCCACCCACGCCGCGGCGGCGCGGGCGCTGATCGAGCTGGAGGCGCCGGAGCGCTACGACGAGCTCTCGGCCCTGATCGCCGACCACCTGCGCCAGGGCGGGGAGACGCTCGAGGCCGCGCGCTGGTCGGCCCGCGCCGCCTACTGGGCCGGCCACGCTCGCCCGCGCGACGCCCTGCGGCTCTGGCACCAGGTGATGGAGCTGGCCGCCGAGCTGCCCGAGGACGAGGAGACGGCGAACCTGGCAGTCCACTCGCGGCTGTTGCAGCTGCAGTACGCGTGGCGGATCGGGATGGGCCGCGATGAGCAGGAGCGGCTCGCCGCCGAGGCGGAGGCGATCGCCACCCGCAACGACGACCTCCACTCGCTGGCGCTGCTGAAGGTGGCGACGGCGGTGCGACCGGGCCTCGAGCACTACGGCCCGGACTGGCTGGAGGCGGTGCGCGAGACGGTCGAGCTGGCCGACCGCTCCGGCGACCGCCACCTGCGGGCGGCGGTGCGCGGGGCCGGCGCCTACGCCTATCTCTGCTGCGCCGACTTCGAGGGCTTCGAGCGGATCCTCGACGAGATGCTGGAGATCGTCGGCGACGACGGCAGCGTCGGCGCCAACATCGTCCTCGGGAGCCCGATCGCCTGGGGGCTGATGGGCAAGGGGATGGTGCGCCGCGAGCGGCTCGAATTCGAGGAGGCCGAGGAACTCTTCGAGCGCGCCCTGCAGAGCGCTCTGGAGGAGGACGACCCGGAGACCGCGAGCTGGATCCGCAGCAACCAGGCGAGCCTGATCATCCGCCGCGACCCGGAGGGAGCGCTGGCGCTGGCCCGCCGCAACTGCGAGCTCACCGACCGCCTCGGCGATGTCTTCTCCCGCAGCCTCGCGCTCTCCAACCTCGCCTGGACGCAGCTGATCGCCGAGGAATACGAGGCGGCGCTGGAGTCGATCGAAGCCTCCGAGGCGCTCTACCGCGAGGCGATGGACAACGGCGGCGAGATGGAGGGCTGGCGCGGGCAGCTGCGAGCCCGGGCGCTGGTCTTATGCGGCCGCGAGGAGGAGGGGCTGGAAGTGGCCGAGGAGGCCGCCCGCGTCACCCGCGAGCGCGGCATGCTCTGGAGCTACCCGGTGGCGGTGCTGACCCTGGCGCGGGCCCGTGCGGCAGCCGGCGCCGACGGCGTCGCCGAGGCCTTCGAGGAGGCCGAGCGGGTCGCCCGGGAGACGGGCGCGACGACGCTGTTGATGGACATCGAGGAAGAGAAGGCTCAGATCACGCCGGGCGCCGCGGCGAAGCCGCGCTTTTAGCTCCGGCGCTCGAGCTCGGCGACCATCAGCTTCGTGTGCAGGGCCGCGATCAGGTCCTTCAGCGGCTCGGCGCCGGCTTCGAGCATCTCGACTACGCGCTCTGGCGGCACCTCGCCGGCGAGGCGTTCCATCACTACGTCGACCTCCTGGCGCGCCAGCTCTTCCAGGGCGACTTTGTAGCGGAGGGTGTCGTAGACGGTGAAGCCGATCTGCTCGTCGTAGCCGCCAGCGCGGAAGCGGCTGATCGCCTCGATGATCGTCACGTCCGAGGGCGAGTAGCCGCGGCTGTTGGGGGTGAGGACCTCCAGCTCGGCGAGGCGGTCGAGCACCTCCTTGGGGACGCCGAAGCGCTTGCGGACCTCGGCGGCGCTGGTGCGGGAGCGTTCCCTGAGGTCGAGGACGTCTTTGATCGCCTTCAGCGGCAGGTAGCGCTCCTCCTGCAGGCGCTTGATCAACTTGATCCGGTCGACGAACTCGGGCGGGTAGTAGGCCATGTTGCGGCTGGTCTTCACCGGCTCCGGCAGCAGCCCCTCGCGCAGGTAGTGCTTGATCGTCGGCGCCGGCACCCCGGACGCCTCCGCCAGCTCGCGCATCCGCAGCAGGCCGTTCTCCGCCGACGGGCCGATTTCCCTCCCTATAGGGGTATTTTCGGCCCGTCGGCGGTTGGAGCCGTTGGCACTCATGCGCGGAACTCCCCCTGCGGCGATGCGGCTGGGCCGGCGGCGGCGCCGGACTCGAGCATCGAGGCGACCTCGTCGTCCGAGTACCCGACCTCGCGTAGTACCTCCCCGGTGTGCTCACCGAAGGCCGGGGCCGGGCGGGTGGCGTCGGCGGGGGTGCGGGAGAGCTTCACCGGGTGGCCGAGCTGGCGCACAGTTCCGAGCTCGGGCTGCTCCAGCTCCACCACCATCCCCCGCTCCCGTACCAGATCGGAGTCGAGCGCTTCGTCGAGGTCGAGGACCGGCTCGATGCAGCAGTCGCGCTCGTCGTTGAAAGCTTTCCACTCGGCGCGGGTGCGGCCGCGGAAGACGGCGGCGACCTCGGCCCAGGCCTCGGACCCGGGCGCTTCGAACTGCTTCTCGACCAGGTCGGGACGCTCGACGCCCTCGCAGAAGGCGGCCCAGAACTTCGGCTCCAGCGCCCCGCAGGTGACCCAGCCGTCGGCGGCCTCGTAGGGCAGGTAACAGATCAAGCCGCCGGCGAGCTGCTGCTCGCCCCGCCGCGGCACCTCGCCGTCGCAGAAGTAGCGGCCGGCGACCATCGCCAGCCAGGAGAGGGCGCCGTCGGCCATCGAGACGTCGACCATCTGCCCCTCGCCGGAGCGCTCGCGCTCGTGCAGCGCCGCCATCACCCCTAAGGCGGCCATCAGGGCGCCGCCGCCAAGGTCGGCGATCTGACCGGCCGACTGCACCGGCGCCCCGCCCTTGGCGCCGGTCAGGCCGAGCAGGCCGACGATGCCGAGGTAGTTCATGTCGTGCCCGGCCCGCTGCGCGTAGGGGCCGTCCTGGCCGTAGCCGGTGATCGCGCAGTAGACCAGGCGCGGGTTCGCCTCGCGCATGGGCTCGTAGCCGACCCCGAGCTTGTCGAGGACGCCTGGGCGAAAGCCGTCGAGGACGACGTCGTGAGCGGCGACCAGCCGCAGCAGCGCCTCCCTCCCCGCCTGCTGCTTGAGGTCGAGGCGGACCGAGCGCTTGCCGCGGTTGAGGGAGAGATAGAGCGAGGAGCGCGTTCCCAGCGCCTGCTGCTCGTCGGTCCCGTAGTAGGGCGGCGCCCAGCGGATGTAGTCGCCCATGCCCGTGTCCTCGACCTTCAGCACCTCGGCGCCGAGGTCGGCGAGCAGCAGCGAGCAGAAGCCGCCCGGCAGCAGGCGGGTCAGGTCGAGGACCTTGACGTCGCTAAGCGGTAGAGCGCTCACGCTTCGGGACCCCCAGCAGCTCCCGCGCCTCGGCGACGCCGGCCGGCCGGCGACCGATGTCTTCGGCCATCTGCCGCGCCTTCGCGATCAGCTCGCCGTTGGACTTGCACATCTCCCCGTTCGGCAGGTAGAGGTTGTCCTCGACCCCGGCGCGGACGTTGCCGCCGAGGACCAGCGAGGAGGCGAGCAGCTTCCACTGGTCGCGCGAGATCCCGATCACCTGCCACTGGTTCGGCCCTTCCGGTCCGCCGGGGATTTGGTCGGACATCAGGGTGACGTTGCGCGGCGTCGGCCGGATGCCGCCGGTCACCCCCATCACCAGCGAAATCTGCAGCGGCGGCTCCAGCAGCCCCATGTCGACCAGCGGGTCGAGGTTGGCGACATGGCCGGAGTCAAAGCACTCATGCTCGGGCTTGATCCCCAGCTCTTTCATCGCGGCCAGGAACTCGATGATCGTGTCGAAGCTGTTCTCGAAGACCGCCTTGAAGACGAAGTCCTTGCGCCGCCGCGAGTACTTGGCGTAGTTCATCGAGCTCATGTTCAGCGCGGCGACGTCGGGGCGACAGGCGCGCAGGTACTCGATCCGCTTCTCGATCGGGATCCCGATCGCCCCGGTCGAGTAGTTGACGATCACGTCGCCGACCTCGGCCAGGATCGCCGCGGTGATCGCCTGGAAGTCCTCGATCTCGTAGGAGGGCGTGCCGTCCGGCTTGCGGGCGTGGATGTGGATCTGCGAGGCGCCCTCGTCGACCGCGCGCCGCGCCTCCGCCGCGTACTCCTCCGGCGTGTAGGGGATCGCCGGGCACTGGTCGCGGTTGGCGATCACGCCGCTGATCGAGCAGCTGATGATCACCGGGTCGTCGAGAGAGCTCATCGAATGCCTCCCTGGGCGACTTTGTCAACCAATGGTTTACAAAGGCGCCCCGTCATACCGGCATCACGCCGTGTCGTTTCTTCGGCTTCTCGACCTGTTTGTTCCGCGCCATTTGCAGCGCTTTCGCGATCGTCGGCCGGGTCTCACGCGGGTCGATAATGTCATCGATGACCGCGTTGCCGGCGGCGATGTAGGGGTCGATCTGCTGGCGGACCGCGTTCAGCATCGTCTCCCGCGTGCCCTGCGGGTCGTCGGAGGCCTCGATCATCGAGCGGCCGATGATTTCGACCGCGCCCTCAGCGCCCATCACCGAGATCTCGGCCCCGGGCCAGGCAACTATCAGGTCCGGCTCGTAGGCCTTGCCGCACATCACGTAGTAGCCGGCGCCGTAGGCCTTGCGGACGACGACGGTCACCTTCGGCACGGTGGCACGGCTGACCGCATAGAGCATCTTCGCCCCGTGGCGGATGATCCCGGCGTGCTCGACCTTCGAGCCGACCATGAAGCCGGGGACGTCCTGGAGGAAGACGAGCGGGATGTTGAAGGCGTCGCAGAGGTTGATGAAGCGGGCGGCCTTGTCGGCGGAGTCGTTGTCGAGGACGCCGGCCAGCTGCTTCGGCTGGTTGGCGACGATCCCGGCCGGCTGGCCGCCGAAGCGGGCGAAGCAGGTGATCACGTTCTTGGCGAACTTCGGCTTCAGGTCGAACCAGTCGCCGTCGTCGACGATCTCACGGATCACGTCGTACATGTCGTAGGGCTGACGGGAGGACTCCGGGACGATCTCCATCAGCTTCTCGGAGGCCCGCTCGATCGGATCGCTGACGTCGACCAGCGGCGGCCGCTCCTCGCAGTTGGCCGGGAAGTAGGAGAGGTACTTCTTGACCGAGGCGATGCACTCCTCGTCGTCGGCAACCTCGAGGTCCCCCACCCCCGACTTGCGGCAGTGGACCTTGGCGCCGCCGAGGTCCTCCATCGAGATCTCCTCGCCGGTCACGGCTTTGGTCAGGTGCGGGCCGGCGAGCGCCATCGCGCCCTGGCCGGAGACCATCGGCACGAAGTCCGAGAGCGCCGGGATATAGGCGGTGCCGGCGGCGCAGGGGCCCATCATCGCCGCCACCATCGGGATCACGCCCGACATTTCGACCTCCTCGCGGAAGAGGTGGCCGGAGCCGGCGAAGAGCGAGCCCGCCGCCTCCTGGATGCGGGCGCCGGCGCTGTCGAGCAGCCAGACGAACGGCATTCGCTTCTGCAGCGCCATCTCGCGCAGGCGGGTGACCTTCAGCTCCCCGGTCATCCCCATCGAGCCGGCCATCACCGTGAAGTCGTAGGCGGCGATGCAGGTGGCGCGGCCGTCGACGTCGCCCCAGCCGGTGACGACGCCATCGGCGGGAGCATCGACCCCGTCCATCGCCCGCTGGGCGAAGTGGGGGCGGCCGTGGATCCCCATCTCGACGAAGGTGCCCTCGTCGACGAGGAGGTCGATCCGCTCCCGCGCCGTCAGCTTGCCGCGGTCGTGCTGCTTGGCGATCTTCTCCTCGCCGCCGCCGAGCTTCGCCTTGGCGCGGCGCTCGTGCAGCTGCGCGGTCAGCTCGGCCAGCGGCGCGGTGCCCGGCAGCAGGTTCTGGAACTTCTCCTCGGTCGCCATCGGGGCCTCAGCGTCCTTTCCACTGCGGGTCGCGTTTCTCGAAGAAGGCGGTGACCCCCTCGACGATGTCCTCGGTCGTGAAGGTGAGCGAGAGCTGGGAGCGGAGGAACTCGAGTGCGTCGTCGAGCGCCATGTCCTGCTGGCGGTACATAGCGTCGTGACCGAGACGCATCAGCACCGGGCTCTTCGCGGCCAGCTTCGTCGCCCACTCGGCGACCGCAGCGTCGAACTCTCCCGCCGAGACGACTTTGTTGGCGAGCCCGTACTCGACCGCCTGCTCCGCCGAGAGCCGCTCGCCCAGCAGCATCATCTCGTTGACCTTCTTCCGCGGGACGTTGCGGTAGATGATCGACATGATCATGTAGGGGAAGGCACCGACGTTGATCTCCGGCGTGCCAAAGGTCGCCCCCTCGTTGGCGATCACGAGGTCGCAGGAGAGGGCCAGGCCCATGCCGCCCGCCAACACGTGGCCGTTGGCGGCGCAGAGCGACGGCTTGCCGAGCCGCGGCATCAGCCGGAAGAACTCGAGGAAGAGGTCGGAGGCGAAGTGTTTGGCGACCAGCGGCATGTCGGCGGCGAACCCGCCAAGGTCGGCGCCGGCGCAGAAGACCTTCTCGCCGGCGCCGGTGAGGACGACCGCGCGCACCTCCTCGGACGCCTTTGCCAGCTTCATCGCCTCGACCAACTCGCTCAGCATCTGGCCGGAGAGCATGTTGCGCTTCTGCGGGTCGTTGAGCGTCACCGTGGCGACGCCGTCGGCAACCTCGTAGGCGACCTTCTCGCCGCTCCAATCGTCTCCCTGGGGCATCGCCGGGACCATAGCATCGCTGAAAGTGGGAAGTGCTACTGTCCACTTCAGCTTTTGGGAACTACCTAAGAGGGAGAGAGACAGTGGCGACCGCGACGACCAACGGCTCCAGCGTGATCAAGCCCGACTTCGAGTCCGGGCGCAAGCACTTCATCTTCAGCCAGGAGCACGAAGACCTGCGCGAGTCGATGCAGGCCTGGGTGAAGAAGGAGCTGTGGCCGCACCGCAACGAGTGGGAGGACACCTACTGGCCGACTTCGGCGATGAAGCGCGCCGGCGAGCTCGGCTTCCTCGGCCTCTGCTTCCCGGAGGAGTACGGCGGCCAGGGCGGCGACTACTTCTACTCGCTGGTCCGGGCCGAGTGCATGAGCTACTCCGGCTCTGGCGGCACCAACATGGGCTTCGCCGTCCAGACCGACATGGCCCTCCCCCCCGTCCACCTGTTGGGAACTGAGGAGCAGAAGAAGAAGTACCTGGAACCGGGGCTGAAGGGCGACAAGGTCGCCTGTCTCGGGATCACCGAGCCCGGCGCCGGCTCCGACGTCGCCGGGATCCGCACCAGCGCGATCCGCGACGGCGACGAATACGTGATCAACGGCTCCAAGACCTTCATCACCAACGGCACCCGCGCCGACTTCATCGTCCTCGTCGCCAAGACCGACCCGAACGAGCGCCACGCCGGCATCACCCTCTTCGTCGTCGACCTCAAGGACTCCAACGGCGAGAAGGTCCCCGGCTTCACCGTCTCCAAGGAGCTGGAGAAGATGGGGATGCACGCCTCCGACACCGGCGAACTCGCCTTCGAAGACGTCCGCGTCCCGGCCGACGCCGTGCTCGGCGAGGTCGGCAAGGGCTTCTACCACATCGCCTGGGAGCTCCAGGGCGAGCGCCTGGTCGCCGCCGCCGGTTGCCACGCAGGGGCGGAGCGGATGATGGAAAAGACGCTCGAGTACGCGAAGGAGCGGGAAGCCTTCGGCCGCCCGATCGGCAAGTTCCAGGCGATCCGCCACAAGTTCGCCGAGATGGCGACGAAGATCGAAGCGGCGAAGCAGTTCACCTACGCGACCGCCTGGCGCTTCGGCAACGGCGAGTACCCGGTGCGCGAGATCACGATGGCCAAGCTCTACGCCTCCCGCATCGCCTGCGAGGTCGCCGACGAGTGCGTCCAGATCCTCGGCGGCTACGGCTACATGAAGGAGTACGAGATCGAGCGCGCCTACCGCGACGTCCGCCTCAACCGCATCGGCGCCGGCACCGACGAGGTGATGCTCGACGTGATCGGGCGGAGCTACGGGCTGTAGGCCTCCGATGACCGGGGGCGAGCGGGTCCGCGCCTACTACGAAGACCTGAACAAGGGCGACGCCAAGGCGGTCTCGGCCCACTTCACCGAGGACGCCGTCCATTACTACACGCGCCTCGGTCCGCACGAGGGCGCTGAGACGATCGGCGGCTATGCAGCACTAGGCGTCTCGACGATCGACGCTCAGTGGTACGTCGAGAACCTGATCGAGCAGGGCGACCAGGTGGCGATCGAGTGGACGATGACCTGGCGCGACCCGGAGAAGGACGAGCGGCGGCTCGACCGCGGCGCCGAGTTCTTCCTGATCCGCGACGGCAAGATCGCCGAGGTCCGCGCCTACCATCACGGCGGCAAGAAGAATCCCCAAGGGGACCTGCTCGGCTTCGACCACGAGGGCCGCGGCTACACGATGCTGGAGCAGGCATGACCGTCGTCAAGGACAGCGGCGCTCGCGCGACGCTGCCGCCATTCGGCGAGGAGCATGAGGAGCTGCGGGAAACCGTCCGTCGCTTCGTCCAGAAGGAGATCGCGCCGAACGTCGACGAGTGGGAGGCGGCGCGGGAATTCCCGCGGGAGCTGTTCTCCCGCTGCGCCGAGCTCGGCTTCCTCGGGCTGAAGTTCCCGGAGGAGCTGGGGGGACAGGGCGGGACCCACCTACACGACGCGGTCTGGGTCGAGGAGCTGGCGCGCTCGGGCGGCTCTGGGGGCGTCGCCGCCGGGCTCAACGCCCACACCTCGATCGCGATGCCGCCGATCTTCAAGTTCGGGACCCAGGAGCAGAAGCAGCGGTGGCTGCCAGCGGGGATCGCCGGCGAGAAGATCGGCGCCCTCGGGATCACCGAGCCCGGCGCCGGCTCCGACGTCGCCTCCCTTGCCACCACGGCGAAGCGCCACGGCGACACCTACGTCGTCAACGGCGCCAAGACCTTCATCACCAACGGCGTCCGCGCCGACTTCCTCGTCTGTGCCTGCAAAACCAGCGCGGAGGGCGGCCACGGCGGCATCTCCTTCCTCGTCCTCGAGCGCGAGATGCCCGGCTACGAGGTCAGCCGCAAGCTCGAGAAGATGGGTTGGCACTCCTCCGACACCGGCGAAATCTCCTTCTCCGACGTCGAGGTTCCGGTCGAGAACCTGCTCGGCGAGGAGAACGGCGGCTTCAAGCTGATCATGGCCAACTTCGCCTGGGAGCGGCTACTGATGGCGATCGGCGCCATCGGCGCGATGCAGCGCCTGATCGAGACCACGGTTACTTACGCCAGCGACCGCGAAGCCTTCGGCCGCCCGATCGGCAAGTTCCAGGCGATCCGCCACCACGTCGCCGAGATGGCGACCAAGGCCGAAGCCTCCCGCGCCCTCACTTACAACGCGCTGCGCCTCTTCCACGAAGGCCAGGACTGCATCCAGGAGGTCTCGATGGCGAAGCTGATCACCCAGCGCGCCGTGCTGGAGATCGCCGACCAGTCACTCCAGATCCACGGCGGCTACGGCTACATGCGCGAGTACGGCATCGAGCGCGCCGTCCGCGACGCCCGCCTCGGCCCGATCGGCGGCGGCACCGACGAGATCATGAAGGAGATCCTCGGCAAGACGATGGGGCTGTAGGAACTACTGGGCGTCGGCGACGAAGGAGATCCGGCCGAGGATTTCGCCGGCGTTGAAGACGCCCTGCTTGCCCTGGGGCTTGGCGAAGCCGTCGTTGAAGGTAGCGGCGGTGGAGTCGTTGAGGGTGAGGGTGGCGCCGGTGGCGGCGAGCGTACGGGCCCCGGGATTCGCTTCGGTCGAGCCCGCTCCGAGACTCAATCCAGCAACCGCTTCTCTTTCCCGGGGGAACACGACGCTGCTGTCGAGGTCGAGCACCGGTTCCTTCCAGATCACCTGGCCACCGCCGAGCTGCAGCAGTTCGACTGCCCCTTCCAACTGCAGGAAGCCGTTGCTGAGACTTGGGGCGAGCTTGCCGGTGAAGATCGGGAAGGTGAACGGCCCTGGGTGTTCGGCCGGGAAGATCGGGTTGACTGCGACATGGAGATCGTGCAGCTTCGTGGCCATCGCAGGATCGAGGTCGAGGCTGACGTTGCTTTTCCCCTGGATCGTCACAGTCGTCGGGGCCGCCTTCGTCACCGAGGAGGCCACGAGCATGCCCTCCTGAAAAACGTCCCTGAGCCGCAATTGCTTTGAGAGGCGGCTGGCGACCTTGGCCGAGAGTTTCAGGGTGGAGACGCTCACCTTCTCGCCGAATCCTTGGCGGGACACCGCGAGTCGCCGCGCCGGGCCGAGCTTCAGCTGACTGCCCCCGAGCCTGACGACGAAGGGGGAGCTGCGGCGGGTCGTTTTCAACTGCAGCCCCTTGAGCGGAAGGGTCCGGTTTCCCCTTTTGAAGACGGCGGCGCCTCCGTGCTCCACCGTCCCCTTTCTCGTCGTCGGGTCGAACCTCCCGCCCGCGACCGGGAACCGTAGGGCGGCGCCCGTGAAGCTCGCCCCTTCCCGCGTCGAGATCTTCACACCATGCGAGCGCAGGAGCGCGACAAAGCCCCTGTCGAGCTTGAACACGGTGGTCCCTGAAGCGAGCGGGTCGTAGGCAGCCCGGGCAGTGGGCACGACGAGGAGACCGAGCAGAGCCACCAGGCAGACCAGCGTCCCTATCCCCCGCCTCATCCCTTCACCCCGCAGCCCTTGACCACGTCCATCGAAATCGGCTTCCTGCCGGCGAAGTAGAAGCTCGCCCTGGCCAGCGGGAAGCTCGCAAGTCGGGACCCGGGAGGTGCCGGGCAGCTGGCGTTGAAGTAGCTGCGTTCCTTACCGCGGTAGGTGAATTTGCGGCGGAGCGTCAGCTTGATCCGGTCGACGAATCCCCAGGTGCCGAGGGCACGGGGGAAATCAGCGGTCAGCTGGGTTCGGAAGAACCCTTGGTGGATCTTCCCGATCCTGAAGGTGATCACGAACGAGGTGTTGAAGGGCTGGCTCGTGTAGATGTGGGCGAAGAGGACAGGGCTGCCGTTCCGCCTCCCGTTGAAGACCAGCAACCGGCCCCGGGTCGGGTAGGGACGCTGTTCAGGGAGGACAACGGAAGCCCAGAAGCGACCGGAGCCGACCAGCGCGTCACCGCAGCTGGCGAGGGCGCGAGCGGTGTCGCCGGGTTGGATCTGCTCGATCCTACAGGGGGGGATCCCCTGCGGCCGCAGGCGGCCGTGGCGATTGACCCTGACCACCATCTTCTGCAGCTGCGGCGGCAGCGAGCGATCGACGGTGCCGACGTGACCGGAGATGAATACGGCGACCGGAACCTGGCGATCGCGTGGCAGCTTGAACGGCAGTATCTGGCCCAGCACCGTGATGCGAAGCCCTTCGGTTTGGACCACCGCCGCCGTCGCGGTCGAGGCGACGGCGGCAATGGCCAAACCGAATATCAGGACCCTTCGCTTTCGGTGCCGGTGCACCGTCTAACGCGCGCTCGGGCTTAACCCTTTTTGCCGCCGCACTTCGCCTTCACGACCGGCTTGAAGTCGTGGAATCGGCCGTTCTGACCGTCGAAGTGGGCAAGTGCCCGGTGCTTTCCTTTGCAGATGTCCTGGCTGTTGACGATCAGCCCCTTCTGCCCACCCTGCATTTCCAGGATGAACTTGGTGACCGGAACGTCGGGCGGCGATTCGAACGTGTTGCGGATGCGGCCGTTCAGCGAGTCGATTCGGCCGACCAGGTTGAAGTCGGCTTTGCTCGAGTGCAGTGCGGCTACCAGGTCCGGCAGTTCGTGGTTCGACGAGCGGAGGTACACCTTCCCCTTGAATGGCTCGTCCAGCACCGGCGTGATCGCCTTGGCCTTGCCGTAGATCGAGCCTTTCGGGCATTTTTCCCCGTTGCCTCCGCCGGCGTTGAACTGAACCCGGGTGCAAACGGTGCGGATATGGGCCTGTTCGAGGAACGCCGAGTGCGGCAGCGTGACCTGCGCTTTGCCGATGTTGGCGTCACCCTTGCGCGTCTTGAGGACGGCCTTCAGGCGCGGCGTGTCACCGCGCTTGGTACCACCCAGCAGCTGCAGGGAGAGCTTCGGCTTGAACCCGAGCGAGGCGCAGTCGGCGGCCTGGAACGGGCTCGTCACGGTGACGGGCACGTTGTCCGCGGCAGAGGCGAAGTCGAGGCCGGAGCCGAGCACCGTGCTCGCGGTCGAGGTGCGATCACAGTTGGTCGGGTTGAACATGAATTCAGGCCTATCGAGATAGACACGAATGTCGCGCAGGTGGACCTCGATCCCCTGGATGATGTGCGGGAGCGGATCAGAGGCGGTCGGGTCAACGAACACTTCAGCCGTATCCGGATTGACCTTCAGCGCCTCGCGGATCACCACGGTGCCAAGGTCGAAGGGGCCAACCTTAGCTGCCGTGATCGCGACCACCGACATCTTGGCGCCGTTATAAGGACCGGCCAAGTAGGCCTTGCCGGGAACGTAGGTAAGGCTCGCGCCCACACCTGAGCCAGCCAACGTCCTCCCGACCTGGGAGCTCGCCGGACAGCTCGGTCTATCGAGCTCTTCCTGAGCGCCGTTCGGCCCGGTCCGCGCCTTTGCCGCAGCGATCGCCGCGTCGGAGCAGACGCCGACTCCCGCCAGCTTCCCAATCACTCCGGGCGGGAGCTTGATCGAGAAATTGGTGAACTCCTGTTCGCCGTCTTTCCGGGTCAGTCGCAGATTGAACGGCGAGTAGCTTTTCGCCGCGTTGTTGATCGTGCCGGCACTGAGGCCCGGATTGAACGGCGGCGTGCCGCCGCTCGGACAGGCGCCACCATCGACACCCCGCTCGATCTCGAAAGCGCTCGACCTCGTCACGATCTCTGCTGGAGTCGGGTTGTTCGGGTCTTTAGCCGACCACGGAGTGAATCGGGCCACCACATCGAAGGAACCGCAAGTCGGTGGGGTGACCAAGGACGACCGAGCACCTGCTCGCAGGCTCAACTTGATCGAGGTGAACGGAAGTTGCGGGACATCGTCGACAATCGTCGTCAGCTGGCCCGTATCGGGATTGGGCTTGACAACCCCAGCCTGCTTGATCAGCACTCCACGCTCAGGAATCTTCGCGACGATGTAGATCGCAATGAGAGAGCCGAATGGGTTGTCAAAAGGAGTGGCCACATAGACCGAGCCACGTCCTTCCTCTTTCAACAAGGGGGTTGAGAACTTCACTTCGCCCACCTTCGAAGCCTCCGGGCAGCCCTCTCCGGGCCTCGAATCAAACTTCTCGCGAGCAAGGTCGGCCGGCGAGCAGCCAACCAGCCCTTCGCCTTGCGACGGATTGACCGTCATCCCCTCTGGGAGCGTGACTTCTATCTTCTTTGCCTGACCTTCGGCAATTGCACCCTTATCCAGCAAGCCGACGTTCTTCATATCCAGCTGGAAATCGAAGCCACTTGGATTACCTGCGAGCTTGCTGGTTGCACCAGCCGTTATCGCTGGGTCGAATGGCACCTGGTTGCAGCCGCTCATGCTCGGCTGGCTGACCGTCTTTCGATCGACGACGCTCTCAAAAGGCGTGTTCCATGGTTCGGCTTCGATACCGAACTCCACCGGCGTGACGCACGAGACAGGTTGACGGAGAAAAGCGGTTTGATCGAGATTCGGAGGACGTTTGCACGGACCGACATCCGCAAAGTTGTAAATGCACTCCCAGTTTCGCGTACTGTCGTGGCTCGCATCCCCGGGGGTTCCCCATATAGACAACGTACTGGAATATATTTGGGCGAATTGGGTGGTGTTGTTGATGGTCGCAATGATCCGATATTTATTATCTGGATCGACTTCGGTGTTTATCAGCACAGCCGCTCCAGAGATGATGAACCCAAGTCGTGCCGGTTCGCCATCGGCGGCCGGGAGATTGAAGACCGGAACCGCAGGGCTCGCAAACCCGATTACTCCCTTCAGGGTCAGCAGCGTCGACGTGGCCCCGACCACGGTGGCAGCAGGGCAGAGGTTGGCTGCTTCTACTGGGGTTCCTTTTTCGTAGAAGTCAGCCATGCTGCAGGTAGGCACCGCCGCAGCATTTCCAACGAAACCGATTGGAAGGGGAAACCTCAAATTACGGGGCTGAGCCGGTTGTTCGATTGAGCTTTCTTCTCCAGAGGGCCCAGGTACGAAGTTGCCAGCCTTGAATTGAACGGAAGTGGTCAACTGGAAGGGGTGGCTGCCAGCTTGCATTGCTGGTTTACCACCTTCTTCTTCTATTTCGGATGAAAAGTACTCAACGCCAAATGGGGTTTTGTCTGGACTGACATTTATATTTTGGTCTTCTTCGTCAGTTGGACCATTACCACCCGACACCGAGACGGTCCCCGCACTACCCCCGACAGGATCAGTTAGGTTGACGAGCACTTCCACTTCGAGCGATTCGAAGGGCGGCAGCGTTCCTTCGAATTCGCATATGACTAGATCGTCGGCTTCGATTTCGCAGTCGAGGTGACCGGCTTCGTTGTGAAATCCGGCAGTAGCTTCAACCCCAAGGGCTTTGACGCCCCCTGGAAGTTCGTCGCGGATCGTCAGCGGGAGTTTAGTGGCGTCCAAGGGAGCATTGCCCACATTGGTGGCCTTTACGCTAAGTCGGCCGCTACCACCCGGGCTGAGTATTTTCACTTTGAAGCTTCCGAACGTCGACAGCACTTCGGATTGAAAAAAGCTGACCGAAGGAGCTGATCGACCAGGAACGGTCACTTTGAAAGGTTCTACCGCGACCGGTCCGCCCGTCACTTCCACTTCCGGGCCCAGAGGACCTTCGAGTATTTCCTCGAACTGAGCCGCGGTTTCCGAGACGGGGAAGCCATAGAAGGCATTGCAGAAGAATTCGCTGGGGAAGGACGCCAACCCTAGGCATCCAACGGTTTCTTCCCCGACTTTGACCTGGGCTGCCGCTCCTTCACCGAAAGGAGACGGCCCTGGTTTGACCGTGATTTCCTGGACATTGTCAGTCGGTTTCCACAGGTTTGAAGGCCGGCTGCCGGTCACAATCTGCCACCAAGGCGATGGTGCCGCGGAGGCGGAAGCGGCTGGCTGCAGCAGGACACACAGTGCGAATGCCAGCACAGCCGTAGCTTGAAGACCGATACGCTTCGACATAGTCAGGGGCTCCTTGCGCAGAACAGGTTTCTGATCCTTGGTCGACCGGCGTCCTCTCATCGCTGAGCCCCCCTGCTTTTGTGACCTTGTTTCTTGTGGTGCTTCCCGTGTTTCTTGTGCTTCTTCCGCACACATACAGCCCTGCCCTTTCGGTGCACCAGGCGCTGTCCCTTGCGGCACTTCTTCTTCGACTGCGGAGCGACAAATGCTTCGCTGGCCGGAGTGGGGTCGTTAGGCGGCCCGACCGTCGGCTGACAAGATTCGCCTGCACATTCCTGCACCGGTTCCAATACGGCAGGAACACCGTTCACCCGGGCGTCATATGCATCCAGCTCACTGTCTTGATCGAGGACGGACAGTCTTCCCTTCGTCAGGAAGAACACGTCATTGCCACTCAGGGAGGAATCCAAGAAGCCGGCGTCACCTTCAGAGGTTCCCGAAGAAAGCAGACCGACACAACCCTCACCCGATGCAGTCAGCGCCGCGCTGGTAGCACCCGGCGTGCACGACCCGACTCCCACGGGCTCGTACTGGTACACGTCCCAGTTGCCATTCGTATCTGCCGCCACCAGTGGATCCACGGAATTGAAGAACACGCGTCCGTTGTCGAGCATAGATCGCGGCCGGTAGAGCGAACGGCCTTCGGTTTCGGTCTGAGTCGCCTCGGGCAGGATCGCCGAAGCCCACTTTTTCCTCCATAGCTGAGCAGGATCCGGCGGAAAGAACTGCACATTGCTGAGAATCTGTTCGCCGACTGCAGCAGCCCCAGATGGGTTGCAGGACGCACAGGTCAGAGGAGCCTCATCTGCATCGGAGTCGTAAACGAAGACCTGGGTGGTCAGTTTACCGCTGCCGTTACGGTTTTCGTACCCGGTCAAGCTCCGCTCCGAAGTAAAGGTGAAGAAGCGACCCGTTGGCGAAGCCTGTGCGCTGATGAGGACAGCGAACCCCGGTTTCGGCAACCCACCCCAAACGGGGTAATCCCGCTCTGAGAGGCCAGCGATAAACTGCACACCCTGCCCTTCTCTCCAGTAGTACAGGTTCGGAGCACCCGAGGTGGCGGCTTCCCCTTCCTGATTGGGGTCTTCGTCGAGAACGCCGCGGGCGACGAAATACATGCGGGTTCCGTCCTCGCTCAATGCAGAGACTTGATCCAGGACTTCCGCGCTTTCTCCAGAGCCTGCTTTCGGAGCGCTGACGTCGGTCAGTTCCACGCACCCCAAGCCACCTCCGACATCGCCGATCTCACAGCGGTACAGGTCTCTTCCGGAAGGGCTTGCGTCACTCGTCAGCTGTTGGGAATCCGTAAAGAAGACGACGTCACCGTCGGCGCTTGCCGCGTTGAAGGCCGGATGTTCTTCTCCTTCTCCGCTTCCGCCGGCTTTCAAATCGAGACGCACGGTTTCCCCCGCCCCTCTGTCTCGCATATAGAGGGCGGGCAGGAATATTCCGTTCGACTGGTACGAAATGCCGGGGGTCCAAAACACTCTCGAACCGTCTTCCGAAATAGCGTGCCGCACCGAGCCGCGGCCAGAACCGAGCATGCCCTTCACTATCGCCCCACCTTCTTCAGATGACGGCAGTTTGCTGACGGCTTCAAGCGAGCCTTCGTCCCAGATGTAAACGCTGCCAGGCACCGCTCCTCCAACAAGCGACGGGCCTTCCGATCTAAACACCACTTGGGACAGGTCGCTCGTGGCTCCTTCGATCAGGAGCGGATGGCCGCTCACCGACCCTGGAAGAGGACCGAATTCAGTACCTGGCGGAACATTGGATGCATTGACCAGGGGGGTGAACGACGGGGGTTCTCCGTCCAGCCAGATGTACGGGGTCTCTTCCGAGGACTCCGGCGACAGTGGCGTACCGTCCCTGGGCTCCATCGCAGCCTTCAGCAGATCCTCCGTGAAGATCTTGTATTCCGTACCTCCCTCCACTCGAGATGCTTCCGAGTGCGGCGGGGTCAGATCCTCCGAGTTCCATTCGGCCTGATCGTTGCGCTTCGCGAGGACAGTTGAGGGTTCCAGAAGGCGATTGCCTTGCGGCCGTTCGACGATCGACCCTCGGCTGGCGTACACCAGCTTGTCCCCTGCCACGGAGGCCTGAATCGCGGTCGACTGGGAGCTGAACAACGTCCCGTCGAACTTGTTGGAAGGAGAGACCATCTCCCATGCTCGCGAGTCACCGAGAGCGAAGCCCAATCCCGAACCCTGGGTGACAAACACCTTGGTCGGGCCGTCGGTTTTCCCGAGTTCATTTTTCGCCACCACGCGATAGTAGATGGGGGTCGATGCACTCAGACTGGTGATGGGCTGCGAGACGGAGACGCCTTTGCGGCCCTGCCCAATCGATACTCCATCATCGAGTGGGACTTTGGTGCATTCCTCCACTTCGCAACTGGACAGGCCATATTCAAACCAGTATTCGGTGGAAAGATTGTTCGGATTCACCTTGCCGTTGAGAACTGCCGAGTCTCCCGTAACCGCAGTGGCAAACGTGAGTTCGATGGTCGGCTTAGCGGGAGTGACCTTTTCCCGGAAGATCTTCACCTGGGAAGGTTCGCCGACAGGATCCTGAGCCACAAAAGGCTTGGCGATGTCAGGGCTCTCGACCGCGATGCCAATTCCATCAGGAATGTCGAGTTCCCCCGGCTGCCCCGGCCCGCCAAAGGTTGCTTCCAGGTTCCCTTCTTCGTCGAACACAGCCACTCGAGCGGTGCCTTCAGGCAGGTCCACCACGAAGAGCTGGTTGGTGAAGGGGTTGACCGCGACGCTCCGTGCTTGGTTCGGGTCTACCGGTTCCGCTGACCGAGTGTAGTTGGTTGCCGCGGTTATCGGATACTCAGATGGAGTGAACCGTTCTACGGTGGCGAGATTGACCAACGCGTACAGTCGGCCTTCCACGTCAACAGCGATATTCCCCGGAGCGGGTAGTGATTTCGCACCCGTGAGAGCTTCTGCAACGCTCTGCAGAAGTTCCGATCCGTTTGGACGATAGACGCTCACGTCATCGGCGATCGCAGGGTTTCCGCTGTCCTTCGATCCACTGACGTAGATGTTCCCGCTGGTATCTACCGCAACCCCTCTTAGGTTCGGAAAGCCCGCTATTTCGTTTGATTCTTTCCCGGGCCCAGCCGTGAAGAGAGAGGGATCGCCGTCTGCTTCGAATGCTTGGAGAGAAGTAGCCCTTTCAGTAAAATCCACCCCGCCAGTGAGGTAGATGATGTGCCTGGATGAATCGACCGCTACTTGGCGCGTGCCCGGCCCACCCCCGACCGCCAGCCCTTTGAGTTCGTTCCCAGAGAGGTTGGCGGCAGAACCGGTAAAAGCAACTGGTTTGCCATCGAAGTCGAACTTGAAGAGGGTGCCTGCAGAGCGATCGAGTACGTAGACTCTTTTTTCCTCTTGGTCTACGGCGACCGCACCTGCAGATTCGAAACCACTCAGGCTGGTCCCATCGGGGCCGAAGGCTCCTTCGAATTCGAATTCAGCAGCGCGAGCAGACACAACGCTGGTGAACATCGACGCAGCCAAGACAGCGAAGAACACTAGGCGCAAGCGCCGGTGGCCTATCAGCATCTCCCTCTCCCCTCAGATTCCCTGAAAAGACCCGTAGCGGGTCACCGGTTGGTCGCGAATTGCCGCGTACCAATAGCTAGAGAATTAGCTGCATCCAGGCCAGCAGTCAAACGCTGCGTCCTCACATTCTTCAAGAAACACTTGGCTAACGCTCTTAGCGGCATAAGATCCCTGCATTTAACGCTTCGACAGCATTTCGCTCGCGTAGTTTGATGGGCGCATAAGCCGAGCCCTTCTTCGGGGCTCGACCAAGCTGAAAGACCATGGAAGTGGCAGGCGGTAGACATCCGCCACTGGATCTACGTACACGTCAAATATGCCTCCGCCGCCCTGGCCGCCATGGGCAAATAGGACCGGTGCGACCTGCCATCGGACACCACTCGCTCGACGGTGATGCGTCGCAAAGTGGACAACCCAAAAGCCTTCGACAGAAAATCGGAGAAGATCGCCACACACGAATTTGATGTTCGCCCCGAGAAGAACGAGCTTCACCGGCTTCGCTCCGCTTTTGAGGTAAGAGCTCATCTCGCCGGTCGTAATTGGTTCCGATGCTCGACGGGCACTACGGCAGGTAAAACGAAAGGGAGTCACATTCTCTCTACAGCCCCTCAAGAGGATCTGGGTTGTTCCGGAGGTGGCGGGCCCGAGTTGGCCACGACCGAAGAGTGAGAGGCATCTTACTTCGGACGCTCCAAACCTAAGGGTCAACGCACTGCCTTCCAAGTGGAAGGAGCAACCAGAGCGCTCTTGGCAATGAAGTAGCGGAGGTGGGACAGACGCCATGGAAAGCGTAGCCATGAACAGCGGCATAACTAAGGCTAGGACAGCCAGCAGTATCAACCTACGTGCATCCATTATAGATCTAACGAACCAAACCAGTCACTCACGATATTCCCCCGCATGGGCTCTGCATCAGGTGCGACGGGGAGGATTCTACCCC
>Ga0307320_10000008_pt1 | contig 160192 bp, 157 predicted proteins | sample ER_DNA_369_FD_194495 | JGI IMG/M metagenome (GOLD analysis project Ga0307320, IMG submission 194495) | Bulk soil microbial communities from the East River watershed near Crested Butte, Colorado, United States - ER_DNA_369 | ecosystem: Environmental > Terrestrial > Soil > Floodplain | place...
TACAGCTGGACGGTGCGACACGCGATCGTCGCCGATCTCGGCATCCGACTCGCAGATCCGATCGTGCGCCGCGCCTTCCGCGTTCGCGGCGACTAACCTGGCAGTGTGGCGAGCGAACGCAGCGTCAAGGTAGGCAACGTCCAGATCGGCGGCGGCGCACCAGTCGTTGTGCAGTCGATGACGCTGACGCCGACGCGGGACGTCAGCGCGACCACGGCGCAGATCGCCGCCCTGGCCTCGGCCGGCTGTGAGGTCGTGCGCTGCGCGGTCCCGAAGATCGAGGACGCCGAAGCGCTGAAGAAGATCGTCCGGCTCTCGCCGATCCCGGTGATCGCCGACATTCACTTCAACGCGAGTCTGGCGCTGCGGGCGATCGACGCGGGCGTGCAGGCGGTGCGGATCAACCCGGGCAACATCGGCGGCCCGGAGAAGGTCGCGCAGGTCGTCCACGCCGCGAAGGCGGCCGGGATCCCGATGCGGATCGGCGCCAACTCCGGCTCGCTGCCGAAGCAACTTTACGAGCTCGCCCAGCGCGACCAGGCCGAGGCGCTCGTCGCGGCCGCGCTGGAGGAGGTCGAGCTGCTCGAAAGCCTCGACTACTACGACTTCAAGATCTCGGTCAAGGCGACGCACGTCCCGACGATGATCCGGGCGTACCGGATGCTCGCCGCGAAGGTGCCGTACCCGCTGCATCTCGGCGTGACCGAGGCGGGGATGCCCTTCGCCGGCTCGATCAAGAGCGCGGTCGGCATCGGGTCGCTGCTCGCGGACGGGATCGGCGACACGATCCGCGTCTCCCTCACCGCCGACCCGGTCAAGGAGGTCGAGACGGCCTGGGAGATCCTGAAGGCGCTCGGGCTGCGCGAGCGAGGGCCGGTGATGATCGCCTGCCCGTCCTGCGGCCGCGACAACGTCGGCGTCGAGAATCTCGCAATCGTCGTCGAGGAGCGCCTGCGCGCCTACCACGACGCTTTCGAGGTCGCCGTGATGGGCTGCGCGGTCAACGGGCCGGGCGAGGCGGGCGACGCCGACTTCGGGATTGCCGGCGGCCGCGACGCAGGCTTCATCTACGCCCACGGGCGGGTGCTGAAGAAGGTTTCCTCGGACGTCCTGATCGACGAGCTCTTCCGTGAGATCGATAACTGGATCGCCGAGGGCATGCCGCGACCGAAGCGCCTGAAGATGGCGAAGCCGGCCGCCCTGGCCATGGCCGAAGCGTCCCTCGTCCCGCTCGACTAGTGGCGCGGGCCTCACAGCTCTTTCTCCCGACGCTTCGGGAGGATCCGGCCGATGCGGAGGCGGCGAGCCACAAGCTGCTCGTGCGTGGCGCCTACATCCGGCAGGTGAGCACGGGCGTCTGGACGTTCCTGCCGCTCGGCTGGAAGGTGCACGAGAAGGTCGTTCAGATCATCCGCGAGGAGATGGACGCGATCGGCGCCCAGGAGATGCAGATGCCGGTGCTGACGCCGGCCGAGCTCTGGGAGTCGACGGGGCGCTACGGGTATCCCGAGGTCTTCAAGCTCAGCGACCGCAACAACCGGCGCTTCGTGCTACCGATGACCCACGAAGAGACGATGGCGTTCCACGCGCGCGAGATCCGCTCCTACCGCGACCTCCCGCAGATGCTCTACCACTTCCAGACCAAGGATCGGGACGAGCCGCGCCCGCGCGCGGGGCTGCTCCGCGTCCGCGAGTTCATCATGAAGGACTCGTACAGCTTCGACCGGGACGAGGAGGGGCTCGACCGGAGCTTCCAGCTCCACGCCGGCGCCTACGACCGGATCTTCGAGCGGTGCGGGCTCGACGTGGTTCCCGTGCAGGCGGAGTCGGGGATGATGGGCGGCAGCGAGAGCCGCGACTACCTGGCTCCTGCAGAGGCCGGCGCGAACATGCTCGTGACCTGCGAGCGCGGCGACTACGCCGCCGACCTCGAGATCGCGCACGGCATTCCGCGCGCGCCCGAGTTCCCGCCGTCGCTCGGCGCGCCCGAGCCGGTCGATACGCCCGGGACGAGCACGATCGAGGGGCTCGCCGAGCTGCTCGGCATCGATGCCGCCGCCACGTCGAAGGCGATGCCGGTGGTGACCGACGGACGTGTCGTCTTGAGCCTCGTCCGCGGCGACGATCGGCTCGACGAGGCCAAGCTCGCGGCCATGCTCGGCGGGATGGTCCGTCCCGCGACGGACGAGGAGATCAAGAGCACCTTCGGTGCCGATCCGGGCTCGATCGGCCCTGTTGGGGTCTCGGTCGAGGTCGTAGCGGATGAGAGCCTCCGCGGGGGCCAGTTCGTCGCCGGCGCCAACGAGACCGGCCGCCACCTGCGTGGCGTGGAGGCGGGCCGGGACTACGAGGCGCGGTTCGCCGACATCCGCGAGACGCGGGAGGGCGATACCTGCCCGAAGTGCGGCGGCGCGCTTCGGCTCCAGACCGCGATCGAGGTCGGGCACATCTTCAAGCTCGGGACCTTCTACTCGGTGCCGCTCGGCGCGACGTTCCTGGACGAGGACGGCGCCGAGAAGCCGCTGATCATGGGCAGCTATGGCATCGGGCCGGGGCGGACGATGGCGGCGATCGTCGAGCAGCGCCACGACGAGCACGGGATCGTCTGGCCGCGGTCGGTCGCGCCGTACGACGTCCACGTGGTCGTCCTTCCCGGCGTCGAGGAGCAGGGCGAGCGCGTCGCGGAGGCACTCGAAGCCGCCGGCGCCGCAATCCTTCTCGACGACCGCGAACAGCGCGCGGGCGAGAAGTTCGCCGACGCCGACCTGATCGGCATCCCGACCCGGGTCACCGTCGGAAAGAAGACGCTCGAGGACGAGGCGGTCGACGTCCGCGATCGGGCAACAGGGGAGGAGCGCCGCGTTGCCGTCGATGACATCGGCGGGGTGGAGAGGTAAGGTCGAGGAAGTGGCTCGCCGCCGCCGGTTCAGCACGGAGCCATTCGGCCCGACCCTCGAGCGCCTGATGCAGGAGTCCGGCATCACCTACCGCGCGCTCGCCGACCAGACGAAGCTCTCGGCCGGCTACCTCAACCACCTCGTTCACGGGAACCGGCCGGTCCCCTCCGACGACATCGTCAAGCGGCTGGCGAAGGCGCTCAAGGTCGAGCCGGAGCACTTCCGCGAGTACCGGCTGCGCCTGATCACGCAGAAGCTCGAGGAGATGCCCGAGCTGATCGACCGGCTCTACCGGCGGCTCGAGCGCTGATCGTCGGGCGGCCGCTTCGGCGGCGGCCCCCTGGTCTCTTCCGACTTCGCCTGCTCTCGGCGCTTCGCGAGCCCTTTGATTTCACGCAGAAAACGCGCCGTTTCCTCTTGGAGCTCGTTCGTGAGGAATTGACCCGGCGGCTTGGCGGGCTCCTTACGTTGCTTCTGCTGCTTATCTGGCGGCTTCCGGGGCTTTTCCACAGGCATGTGGATATCGTCGTGGCTGGCAACGCGGCTGCCCTGGCGGGGTCGTCGGCCTGGCCTTCTCCCGGGTGTGGACAACCGCAGTCGTGTGTCGGACCTCTGTTTCAAGACGCATGGAGGCAGCAAGCCTTGCGTCGAGGGCCGAAAATTTGTCCGCTCTTTGCTCGAATTTCGCCGGGTCAGCCCTTGATCGCGATCGCCTCGACCTCGATCAGGACGTCGTCCCTGAAGAGGCGGCTCACCTCCACGAGCGTGCTCGCCGGCGGGCGCTCGGCATCCACGTACTCGTCGCGGATCGCGCGAACGGTCTGCAGGTGCGCGACGTCCACGAGGAAGTAGCCGAGCTTGACGACGTCGCTCCAGGACCCGCCCGCGGCGGCCAGAGCGGCGGTGAGGTTCTCGAACACCTGCCGCGTCTGCGCCGCGATCTCACCGGCGCCGACCAGTTCGCCGTTCCGGTCGAGCGGCACCTGGCCGGAGATGTAGAGGAGCAGGCCCGCGGGTGCCTCGACGACATGGCTGTACCCGGCCGGCGGAGCAAGCGTCTCCGGAGCGAGGAACCGCTTGCCCTCACCGGGTTCCGGGATGCGCTCGGTCACTTCGCGACCGTAGCTCAGTTCCGGACGTCGACGTGGGCCCCCGACGCCACAAGGCCGGTCTAGGTCGCTTGTTATCGTGTCGGCCACGGGGCGTGGCGCAGCCTGGTTAGCGCGCTAGTCTGGGGGACTAGAGGTCCCGAGTTCAAATCTCGGCGCCCCGACTGGAATGTGGGCCCGAGCAGGGCCCGATCGGTGCCTAAACGTCCAGCCGGCTGCCTGAAACAGCTGGCCGGCGGTACACACGCGGCGTCGTTCGGTTGGAAATGATCGCCTGCCGGCCGAGTTAGGCTGGCGGCATGGCGAAGGGCCGGGTGGCTGGCGCGATCTGCGTTGCGCTGTTGGCTTCGTCGGTCGCGTCGGCGGCATCGGTGCCGGCGAAGTGGCGAGCAGTCGCGAAGGTGCCGGGCATCGTCGACGTGGTCGGTCCCCGTGCTGACGGACGGCTCGTTCTCTCAACACACAGCGGCGTCTTTGTGATGCGGCCCGGCGGATCACCCGGACCCTACGCCCGCGGCCCTCAGGGTTATGCGGGGGCGGCCGGCGAGCCCTATATCGCCCTGGGGCGAGGTCACCGCGTTGCCGGCGCTCGTTGCGGATTCGGCCGGGACGTCACCTTCGTCCTCGACCCCGACGCGACCCCTGGCATCGTGAGGATCGGTCGCAGCGGTCGGAGCAGTCGGTTTGTCGACCTGCCCGCGGGCGCGTTCCCATCCGGGATCACGATCGACGACGTCGGCTCGTTCGGCTACCGCCTTCTCGTCACGTCGTTCGCCTCCGGCGCGACGACGCTGTACGCGTTCGACTGCCACGCCCGAGCGCGGATCGTCGCGAGCGGTGCTCCGCACGTCGAGGGTGGCATCGCCGTCGCGCCTCGGAGTTTCGGCCGGTTCGGGGGCAACCTCATCGCCGTCGATGAGGTGACGGGCCGGATCTCCGCGTTTGGGCCCGGTGGTCGCGTTCGCGTCGTGGCCCAGCCGTCACTTCCCGCCGGCGGCGACATCGGGGTCGAAGCGGTCGGGTTCGTGCCGCCGCAGCCCGGTCGCCCCGCTGCCGCGTACCTCGCAGATCTCGGATCCCCCGGGTCGCCGACCGGTGGATCGGACGGCGTGCTCGTCCTCGCGGGCACGAACCTGTCTCGCGCGAATCTGCGCGCGGGCGAGCTGATCGTTGCGACCGAGGCGGGTGCGCGGACGATCGCCTTGCGCTGTGCGCGACGATGCACGGTTCGCCGGGTAGCCGACGGACCCGCAGTCACCCACGCCGAGGGACACATCACGTTCGTTCGGCGTCGCTAGCGCCTGGCCGCACCTGTGCAACGGCTGCTCGCTACGTTTCCACGGGTGGCCCGCGACCGGCACCGCGCTGCGTGGGAGGACTGGGCCGGATCGACCCCTTCTGGGCCATCCTCACGGCTCCCGACACGCGCCACGGGGGCTGGGATATCGACCGGTTCTTCGCTACCGGCGTCGACATGGTCGCCGCGATGCTTGCTCATACGCAGCGCTACGGCCGGCCGGCCCGGCCCGGCACTGCGCTGGACTTCGGGTGTGGGCTCGGTCGGCTGACGCGGGCCCTCGCGCCGCACTTCGAGCGCACCTACGGGCTCGACGTCGCGTCGACGATGATCAAGCAGGCGAAGCGGCTCGATCCAGGATCGGGCGCCGTGTTCGTGAGGCACGACCGGGAGGATTTGTCTCGGTACGAGTCGGGCTCAGTGGACTTCCTCTCGTGCCTGCTGGTGCTCCAGCACCTTCCGTCGCGCGACGCAATCGAGCGGTATCTGCGCGAGTTTGTTCGCGTGCTCAGCCCCGGCGGCGTCGCAGCCGTGCAGCTGCCCGAACGAGTGCCGCCGCGCGATGACCCGTACGTGCCGCTGGGCACCCGCGGCAAGCGGTGGCTGCGAGCAGCCGGGGTAAGCCCGACGTTCCTGTATGAGCGACTCGGTTGGGAGCCAGAGATGCTCATGTCCGCCGTCCCGTACGAGGAAACGATCAGGATCTTCGAGGCCGCGGGTGGGCGGCTGCTCGACGCTCCACCCGAGGAGCGGCATCCCAGCGGTGTGACGAGCCGTACGTACTACATCGCGCCGCGGGAGTGACGAAGCCGGGTCTAGCCCATCCGCCAGTGGGTCTCGACAAACGGCCAGTTGGATGCCGCCGGCGTTTCGCGCATTGTCGTTTTGTGCAGCACGTTGCGGCTACCGAGTTCGGCCTTGCCCTGATCTTCCTGGGCCGCAGCTTCACCCGGATCTATGTTCGACGGGCCGTGGCACAGTTCGGCGCTGACGCGATCGCATTCGCGCACATGCCGGAGCGTGGCGTGATCCCGAGCTGGGTCTCGGTCTTGCTCCTCTCCGGTTGGGTGATCAGCGTCGTCGCGGGCGTCCTGCTTCTCGTTCTCTAGCTCGTCGCACGACCCGGGACGCGTGCCCTTTGGGCTCGTCGCACGGGGTGCTGCGTGATCGCTCGATCAGGTGAGAGAGAGCGCCGGCGCCCAATGGCCCGGCGCTCCCAATCGGCGCTACCTGATGCGGACGAAGGCGCTTGTCGCGGTGAGGTAGCCAGGCGTCTGCGGCACGGAGGCGCGCACCCAGCGGGTGCCGCTCGGCAGACGCACGGTGAAGCGGGCGGTCAGGTCGCGGCGAAGCTTCACGCGCTTGACGGTCGCCCACCTGGTGCGGTTGATGCGGCGCTGGAACCAGACGACGTGCGAGGCGTTCTGCGCGTTGGCGCGCATCTTCACGATGAACTGGCCCGCACGCTTGTTCCACGGCGTCAGCGTGACCTGCGGGCGAACGAACGCAAGCGGCTCCTGCGCGCTCGTGCCGCCGCGGGCCCGCGCCGTGTAGCTGGTCCGGATCGTCGGCCGGTGCGTGAACTCGAACTCACCGGTCGAGTCCGTGCGGGCCTGCCGGATCGTCGTCTCGCCGCGGTACGGCGTGATGGTGATGTCCACGACCTCACCGCTCGCCGGGGCGCCTGAGACGTCGCCGGAGAGCTTCACGAGCTGGCCGTATCTGACGGTCGTAACGGTGCCCTGCGGCCCGCCGCTCGGCTTGCCGATGGCGAGCGTGATCGTCGGCGGCGCCTGCGCGACGGCCGACGCCGCGAAGGCGACGGCCGTGGCCGCAATCGCAGTCAGAAGCAGTACGAGCTTGCGCATCCTGTAGTTCCCTCCTCTGGATCGAACTACGGGCGTTGTTTCCGTCAAATCGTCGATTTATTCCTTGCAAACAGGAAATTCTCACAACATTTACGGCCTCCTTACGCGAAAAGCCCCTCGGCTGAGGGATTGGCGGGACGCTCGGTTCCCCCGATTCCCACCGCGATAGCCCGCGACGAGTAAAGGAGAGTCACCGGGACAGCTCTGCGGCCGCTGAGCTCGAACTTCAGCCATGGCCGCCACCCTTCGAGTCGTCATCGGTGCCCTCGCGGCATTCGCAGCAGCAGTCGTCCTCGCCGGCCCCGCGTCCGCCGCGACCGGCACCCCGACGCTTCTCGCTCCGGCCGCCGACGCGGCCGTCCAGGCACTCCCGTCCTTCGCGTGGACCGGAGTCGCCGGCGCCGAGAAGTACGAGTTCGCGATCGCCGCAGACGCCGGCTTCAACTCGCCGGTGCTCGGCGCGGGGGAGGGGCAGTTCTTCACGCGCAACAGCCGCGCGACCGTCAAGAAGACCCTGCCGAACGGCACGTATTGGTGGCGCGTCCGCGCCATCGCGCCTGGAGGCGCCGTCTCGCCGTGGACGGCGCCTCGGCCGCTTCGCAAGACGTGGAACACACCCCCGACGCTGCTCTCGCCGACGAACGGCGCCGTCGCCGTCCACCCGACGAACCCGCTCGTGCTCAAGTGGGGCGCCGTCCCCGGCGCCGCCAGGTATCTCGTCACGATCGCGAGCGACCCGTCCCTGGGATCGGCCGTGCTGGCCCAGTCGAACGTGGAGACGCGCGGCACGGTCTACGCGCCGCGCGCGATGCTGCTGCCGCCAGGCACGTACTACTGGGGCGTCGTCCCGATGGACGCCCAGGGAAACCGGGGCGCAGCCTCCGCCGTCGGCGCCTTCACGTGGGTCTGGCCGACCGCCGCGGCGACCTCGGTCGGTGACCTCCGCGTCGACACCGAGGTCTACGACCCGCAATTCAGCTGGGACGCGGTCCCGGGCGCAGCGAAGTACGAGCTCGAGGTCAACCCGACGCAGGACTTCGCGCCGGGCTCGAAGGTCTGCTGCACCGGCACGCTGATCGCGAACACCTACGCGCCGACCACGATGCTCCGCGACAACACCTACTACTGGCGCGTCCGCTCGCTCGACGCCTTCGGGAACGCCGGCGACTGGAACGTCGGGCCTTCGTTCATGAAGACGTTCGACAAGGTCCCGCCGGTCACCGCGCCGAGCGTGAAGAACGTGCGTATGCGCGACAACCTCAGCGATCCCGGCAGCGACGTCGACGGCGGCACGGCCGGCTACCAGACCTACGTTCCGGTCGTGACGTGGGACCCCGTCCCCGGCGCCTCAAGCTACGAGGTCGACGTCTTCCCGTTCGAGGGCGGGATGTGCAACTGGTCGTCCGGCGCGCTCGACCACTGGCATTCGACGACGGCGACGAACGCGTGGACGATGCTCGGCTACAGCTGGAACAACGTGAAGCCGTACGCGGACGCGCGCCCGGTGGCGAGCGACGGTGGCTTCCATCCCAACCTGAACTCCGAGTACTGCGTCCGCGTACGGGCGCGCGCCGACCGGGCCGGGGAGTTCGGCTCGTCCGAGGTCTACGGCGACTACACGTACATCAACGGCGGCAGCGCGCCGGCCTTCCAATGGGCGGGCCCGCCGCCCGGAGGCGCGTGTTCACCGAGCTGCGTCCCGAACAACCTTGGCTCCGGGGACTACCTCCTGCCCACCACCGGTGTGACGACGACCCGTATGCCGTACTTCACCTGGAAGCCGATCGCTGGCAAACAGTCCTACTTCGTCCTCGTGGCCAAGGACGCGTCGTTCAGCAACATCGTCGACTACGCGTTCACTCAGCTTCCGGCCTACGCGCCGCGGGGGCCGAACTGGATCATGACCTACCCGGACGAGACGACCCTCTACTACTGGGCCGTGCTCCCGGCGACCAACTCCAACGGCTCAGGGGCCGTCGGCGACCCGCTCCAGGCGGCGCCGCCCAACTTCCGCAAGGAGTCGAACCCGCCGCTGCTGACCGCACCGGCCACGGGCTCGGACGTCGTCGGCCAGCCGGTCTTCCGCTGGTCGCCGGCGGAGGGGGCACGGAGGTACAGGCTGCAGGTCTCCCAGGACCCGAGCTTCGGGACGCTCCTCGAGGACGTCGCGACTGCCGCGACGGCCTATACGAGCAACAAGGCGTACCCGGCCGACACGCTGCTCTACTGGCGCGTGCGAGCCGACGACGAGAACCTGACCGGCCTCCGCTGGTCGTCCGTCGGGTCGTTCCAACGCCGTCTGCCGGTGCCGGCGCCGCACTTCGACGCCCTGGCCGGCGAGATGTTCCCCGTCATGTCATGGGATCCCGTGCCCGGCGCCGTCTCGTACCGCCTGGCCGTGGACGAGGCCGACGGCGACCACAACGAGTACGACGACTTCCGCTCCGCAGCCGCGGCCTTCGTGAAGATGACCGGGACCGGCGTCACCGGCATCCGCGTCCGCGCCAACTTCCCGACCAACACGACGGCGGTCACGCCCGGGCCCTGGTCGGGCACCGTCTACCACACGCGCACCGTCGGGGAGCCGACGGGCGCGAAGACCGACGCGACCGACGACCACGTCCTCCTGAGCTGGGATCCGAAGCTCGGGACGAAGCAGTACCGGGTCGTCGTCTCCTCGCGAGAGGACTTTTCGGTGAACGTCGAGGACGTGAGGACCGACAACACGAGCTACGCTCCGCCGCTTCTCCTGGGGGCCTATGTCACCGGCGGTACGTTCTGGTGGAAGGTGGCGGCGGTGGACGAGGACCAAAACCTCGGCGACTACACACGGCCGCAGTCGTTCAGCGTCAAGGGCGGCTCGGTCGTTCGCACCACCCAGCGCCTGACGCTGAGCGCGAAGGGCCGGCTCAAGGCGAAGAGGCTTCGCAGGCTCGTCGTGACCGTGAAGGCGGGCGGGCGGGCGATTCCCGGCGTGAGGGTGCGGGCGTACGGCGTTCGCCTCGTCACGAAGTGGCGCGCGACGAACGCCAGGGGCCAGGTCGTCTTCCGCCTCAGGCCGAAGGCCAAGGGCTTCCTCTTCCTCCAGGCGCAGAAGCCCGGCTACCTGATGGGTACGTCGAGGCTCCGGGTCCGCTAGCCGCCGAGGACGTCGGCGGACGCCGAGAACACGAGCGCGTCGAGCAGATCGGCGCGCTCGAGGCCCCTGAGCGTGGGGTGATCCTGGTCGATCTCGATCTCCGGCCAGGAGTCGAGCCCGAGCGCTGCCGCACCCTCGTCCGCGCCGAAGCAGAGGAGCGTTCCGACGTCGCAGACCTCGCGCCGCAGGGTCATGCGCCGGGCGGTCGTCTCGAGCTCCCGGAGCTCCTCGAACGGATCGATCCGCACGTTCGAATCCGACCCGATGCAGACGCCGATCCTTCGCTCCCGCAGCCGCTCGAGCGGCGCGAAGCCGTCACCGAGGTTCGCCTCGGTCGTGGGGCAGAGACACACTCGTGACCCTGAGGCGGCCAGCAGGTCGAGCTCCTCGTCGTCGGCGTGCGTGGCGTGGACGACCGTCGTCCGCGGCCCGAGGATCCCCGTGCGGTCGAGCAGCTGGATCGGTCGGAGGCCGTGCTCCGCCAGGCACTCCTCGATCTCCCGCGGCTGCTCGTCGGCGTGGATGTGCAGCGGCAGTCCTTCACGCTCGCCGTAGCGGGCGATCTCCTCGAGCCAGTCCGCCGGGCACGCGCGGACGGAGTGGGGGGCCAGGCCGACGCGGATCCCGTCGGCGCGGAGCTCGTCGACCTGCCGGAGGTAGTCGGCGACCGAGTCCTGGCGGAACCGCGCCGTGCCGCCCCGCGCGTACGCCGTCAGCAGCAGCGTCAGCTCGACGCCGGCCTCGGCGGCCGCGTCGGCCGCGGCTCGCGCCTCGTCGAGACCGAGGTAGTGGAACTCGCCGACGGCCGTGTAGCCGGCGGCCCGCATCTCGCGGTAGGTGTCGGCGTACTCGGAGCGGACCGTCTCCGGCGTGTGCCGCTCCGCCTCCTCGATCATCGCCTCGCGCCAGGCCCAGAAGTCCCCGCCGGTGCGCCGCCCGCGTAGCGCACGCTGGAAGGCGTGGCTGTGCGCATTCACGAAGCCCGGAAGGACGAGCGGATCGGCCACCCGGCGGATGCTAAGCCGCTCGGCGCTTGACGAGAGGAGTTTTGCCGCGGCCGCGACCCGCGATGTTTCTCCCTCGGCTCCAGCGGTGATCGTTGTCTTGGCGGCTATCTGCGGCCTGCCGCTGCTGTGGACTCCACCCGAGTCTGCTGCGGCTGTTCGACAAGGGTAGGAGGAGAGGACATGGTCAAGGGCCTGAACAGGCGCCGATCGGCATCGGTGGCGCTCGTGACGGTGATCGCCGGTACCGTCGCGGCGCTGGCGATCGCGGGGGCGCAGGCGGGCACCAGGACGGCGCAGCCGAAAAAAACGCCCCCCGTCGTCAGCCGCTCGGCGGTCGCCTTCCATGACGGCATGCGCAAGCTGTGGGAGGATCACATCACCTGGACGCGGAACGTCATCATCAGCTTCCAGGTCAACGAGCCTGATCCGAGCGTTGTGCTGCCCGACTTGAACGCGGCGCTCGGCCGGCTGCTTCGGAACCAGGCCGACATCGGGAACGCGATCAAGCCGTATTACGGAGACAGCGCCGGCAACCAGCTGACGGAGCTGCTCCGCGAGCACATCCTCATCGCGGGCGAGATCCTGCAGGCGGCGAAGACGGGCAACTCCGCGGCGCTCGCAGACGCGCAGAAGCGCTGGTATGCGAACGCCCACGAGATCGCCGTCTTCCTGAACGCGGCGAATCCCCGCAACTGGCCCCTGGCGGAGATGGATCAGATGATGAAGGACCATCTCGACGCGACGACGCAGGAAGTGCTGGCTCGGCTGAACGAGAACTGGGATGCCGACGTGGCCGCCTACGACGCGGTTCACGAGCAAGCGCTCGCGATGGCCGACATGCTCAGCAACGGGATCATCGCGCAGTTCCCCAGGCGCTTCCGGCCGTAGGCGGAGGTCGTTCCGTTTGCGACGCGGCCGTCGCAGCCGGACGGCGGCCGCGCCGCAGCCACACCGCCAGTTGTCCGCACGCCAGCCGTCCCGCGCGCCCGGCGAGGTTCATGCGGGTCCGATAGCCGCTCCACGGGCCGCGAGACGCGATTCGGGCACGAGGGCGTCACCTATCCTTGCCTCATGGCCGAGCGTGTCGTCTCCGTTCGCTTGGCGCAGCTTCCGAATGCGCTGACGATCGCGCGTTTCGCTGCGATCCCGCTCTTCATCCTGCTGGAGGCGCCGGTGGACGACGGCAAGAGCTGGGCAGCCGCGATCGTTTTCGTCGCCGCGGCGATCACGGACCAGGTCGACGGCTGGCTGGCGCGCCGGTGGCACGTGGAGTCGCGGTTCGGCACGGTCGCCGACCCGCTCGCCGATCGGCTGATGATCGACACGGCGGTCGTGCTCCTCGTCCTCAACGACCGGCTGCCGTGGGTGGCGCTGCTCCTCATCCTCGCGCGGGACGTCGTGCTCGTCGGGGGGTACAAGTTCGTCGCGCCGCGCGGCTACGAGCTCCAGGTCAACTTCATCGGGAAGCTCGCGACGTGGATCCTCTACGCCTCGCTCGCGCTGATGCTGATCACGAGCCAAGGGGCGGATCTTCCGTACGTCCTGTTCTGGATCGGCCTCGGTCTCTCGCTCGTCGCCGGCGCGTTCTACGTCGCCGGCGCGATCAGGGGGCAGTCGTGAAGGCCGTCGTGATGGCGGGCGGGGAGGGAACCCGGCTCCGGCCGCTGACCTCGAACCAGCCGAAGCCGATGGTGCCGATCGTGGGCAAGCCCTGCATCGAGCACATCATCGAGCTGGCCCGGAAGCACGGCTTCGGCGAGGTGATCGTCACCCTGGCGTTCCTGCCGCAGGCGATCCGGAGCTACCTCGGCGACGGGAGCTCGCTCGGCATCGAGATCGAGTACTCCGTAGAGGAGTCGCCACTCGGCACCGCCGGGTCCGTCGGGCTCGCGGGGGACCGGCTCGACGAGACCTTCCTCGTCATCTCGGGCGACGCCCTCTGCGACTTCGACCTGACCGACCTGATCCGGTTTCACCGAGAGAAAGGAGCGGCGGCGACGATCGCGCTCAAGTCGGTCGAAAACCCACTCGAGTTCGGGATCGTCGTCACAGACAGCGACGGTCGGGTCGAGCGATTCCTGGAGAAGCCGTCCTGGAGCCAGGTCTTCTCTGACACGATCAACACCGGCGTCTACGTGGTCGAGCCCGACGTGCTGAAGCACGTCCCGACGGACCGGCCGTACGACTTCTCGAAGGAGCTCTTCCCGCTCATGCTCGAGATGGGCCGCCCCGTCTACGGCTACGTCGCCGAGGGCTACTGGCAGGACATCGGCAACCTCACGCAGTACCGGCAGGCGAACTTCGACGCGCTCGACGCACGGGTCGCGCTCGAGATCCCCGGCGTGCGGATCCGCGGCAACGTCTTCGTCGGAGAGGGCGTCGAGATCGACGATTTCGATCGGATCGAGGCGCCCGCCTTCGTTGGCAACTACTGCAGGATCGGCGCCGACGCGACCGTCGGGCCCTACTCCGTGCTGGGGTCGAGCGTGACGCTGCGCGAGCGGGCACGCACCGTTTCCACCATCGTCGACGGGTCCACCCACATCGGTCGGAGCTGCCTGATCGAGAATGCGATCGTCGGGCGGAACTGCGACATCCGCTCGCACGTCCGCATCCACGAGGACGTCGCGATCGGGGACGAGGTGCGGATCGGCGCCGAGACGGTGGTCATGCCCGGCATCCGGATCTACCCGTTCAAGGAAGTCGACTCCGGGTCCCGGGTGACCGAGAACCTGATCTTCGAGTCGCGCGGCTCGTCGCAGCTCTTCTCGGCCGACGGCGTCTCCGGGCTCGTCAATGTCGACCTGACGCCGGAGACGACGCTCCGGCTCGCCGCGGCGTTCGGCACTGCGCTCAAGCGCGGCGCCCGGGTCGTCGCGAGCCGCGAGTCGCCGCCCCAGTGCCGGATGCTCAAACGCGCGATGATCTCGGGGCTGATCTCGACGGGAATCGAGGTCGCCGACCTGCGGGTGCTCCCGTCGCCGGTCAGCCGCCATCTGCTGAAGAGCCACGGCTACGACTGCGGCTTCCACGTCGGGATCAGCAACAACGACCCCGAGGTCGTGAAGATCCAGTTCTTCGAGCCGCCGGGGATCGAGCTGTCGCCGGCGATGCAGAAGGAGATCGAGAAGCACTTCACGCGACTCGAGTTCAGACGAATGGCGGCCGCCGACGTCGCAGGCATCACCTACCCGGCGCGGGCCCGGGAGGGCTACGCCGACGACCTGCTGACGAGCCTCGACGCCGAGTCGATCCAGGCGCGCAAGTTCAAGATCGTCGTGGACTACGGGTATTCGTCCGCCTCGTTCGTGCTCCCGCTCCTGCTCGGCCCGCTGGGGGTCGAGGCGGTCGCGGCCCACCAGTTCAGCTCAGACGAGCCGACCACGGACTCGAGCGCCCTGCACGGGCTGATCGGGCAGGCGAAGCGCCTCGTCTCCGCGATCGGCGCCGACCTCGGCGTGGTGTTCGACCGTGCGGCCGAGCGCCTGTACCTGATCGACGACCAGGCCCGCGAGATCCCGGTGGAGCAGGCGCTGCTGCTGTATCTGAGGCTGATCGGGAGCAACGGTGGGCGCGGGAAGCTCGCCTTCCCGGTGACGGTGACGAGCCTCGTGGAAGAGCTCGTGAAGGACAGCTCGCTCGAGGTCGTCCGCACGCCTGCCTCGCTCTCGGCGCTGACGGAGGCCGCTGCAGGCCACGGCGTGATCTTCGCCGGCGCGGTCGGCGGGGGCTACGTCTTTCCGGAGTTCCTGCCGGCCTATGACGCGATGGCGTCACTGTGCAAGCTGCTCGAGCTGCTTGCGACCGTCGACCGGCCGCTCTCGGAGCTCGTTTCGGAGCTTCCGGAGTCCCATGTCGTCCATCGCCGCGTTCCCTGCCCGTGGGCGCAGAAGGGACTCGTGATGCGGGTGCTCACCGAGCGGCTGAAGGACCGGGACGTCGACCTGAGCGACGGGATCAAGGTGCTCGACGAGCGCGGATGGGCGCAGGTGCTGCCCGACCCCGACGAGCCGATCGTGCACGTCTACGCCGAAGGGCCGGACGAGGAGACGTCCGCCGAACTCGAACGGGAACTGCGCGGGCTGGTAGAAGACGTCCTGCAGCAGGGCGAGGAGGTCCGAGCCCAGCCGTAGCATTGACCTGAGACTCAACGTAAGGTTTACCCTTAGTCGTCCCGCTGGTTAACTGACTCCCCGATCGAAAGGCCCTCCGTGGAACCTCTGCCCGATCTCGCAACGCTGTCGGACGAAGACCTGAAGCAGATGATCGACGAGCTCCAGCAGCAGGAGCAGGAGATCTCGTACCGCCGCCGCCTGCTGCACGGGAAGATCGACATCCTGCGCGCCGAGCTGCAGTCGCGGCTGAAGGAGGCCGGGCCGGAGAGCATCCTCGCGCAAGTCGACCTCGACCGCCTCTCGGAGATCCTCGCCGGCAAGGCCGCTCCCACTGCGGACGGGTAGCCGCAGCGTGAGCCACGTCTACTGCCCCGAATGCGGGTTCCAGAACCCGGAGTCCGCCAACTACTGCTCGAAGTGCGGGACGGCGCTCGTGCGCGACACGGCTGGGGCGGACACGACGATGGCCTTCACGCCGGAGGAGCTCGACGACAACGGGCCGCTCGAGGATCTCGGTATGGAGGGCCCCGCGCTCGTCGTCCGCTCCGGCGGCGGGCGCGCCGGTGAGCACTTCGTCCCACAGGGGGAGAGGACGACGATCGGCCGCTCGCCCGACTGCGACATCTTCCTCGACGACGTCACCGTCTCCAGGCAGCACGCCGTCCTGCGGCGGAACGCCGACAGCTTCGTGATCGAGGACCAGGGAAGCCTGAACGGGACGTTCGTCAACCGCCGCCGGATCGAGAGCGCGGAGCTCACGGACGGCGACGAGGTCCAGGTCGGGAAGTACCGCCTGACCTTCCTCCAGAAGTGAGCGCGACCGCCGTCACCGAACAGGAAGATCGGCCGCTCACGATCGGCGCGGTCTGCACGCTCCTCCAGGAGGAGTTCCCCGACATCTCGATCTCCAAGATCCGCTACCTGGAGGACCAGGGCCTGCTGGCGCCGCGGCGGACGCCCGGCCGCTACCGGCTCTACGGCGACGAGGACGTCGACCGGCTGCGGACGATCCTGCGCCTGCAGCGCGACGAGTTCCTGCCGCTGCGGGTGATCCGCCAGGAGCTCGCGGCCGCCACGGGCAAGGAGCGGATCCGCCGCCTCGGTCGTTCGCTCACCGCCGGCGACGAGGAGGAGGTCGACCTCGGCGAGCTCTGCGAGCGCGCGAGCGTCACGCCGTCCTTCGCCCGGGAGCTCGAGGAGTACGGGCTGATCGAGGGGCGGGTCCAGGGGCGAGAGCGGCTATATCCTGACGGTGCGGTCGAGATCGCAGCCGTCTGCGCGAAGCTCGCGCGGTTCGGGATCGACGCGCGCCACCTCCGCACGTTCAGGACGGCGGCGGACCGCGAGATCGGATTAGTCTCGGCGATCGTGGCGCCCGCACTCCGATCGCGAAACCCCGAACGGCGTCAGAGCGGGGTGGAGGACCTCCAGCAGCTGGCCGAGCTGGCGCACGAGCTCTCGCAGCTCCTGTTCTGGCGTTCGCTGCGCCGAGCAGCGTCCTCCTGATGGCGATCGATCTCAGAACGCGCGTCAGGGAGGTGCCGGACTGGCCGGAGCCGGGCGTCGGCTTCAAGGACATCAGTCCGCTGCTCCGCGATCCGGAGGCCCTCGAGCAGACGATCTCGGAGCTCGCCGCCTGGACGCGAGAGCGGCAACCCGACGTCGTCCTCGGCGCGGAGGCACGGGGGTTCATCCTCGGCGCCGCAATCGCGAAGGAGGTCCCGTGCGGCTTCGTGCCGGCACGCCGGCCGGGGAAGCTCCCGCCGGAGACCGTCAGCGCGACCTATGCGCTCGAGTACGGTCAGAACGCGCTCGAGCTGAACGCGGACGCGATCGGCGACGGCGCGCGCGTCGTGATCCACGACGACGTCCTTGCGACCGGCGGGACGGTCGAGGCGATCGGCGGTCTCGTCGAGCACCTTGGCGGCGAGGTCGTCGGCGTCAACTTCGTGATCGAGCTGACCTTCCTCGGCGGCCGCGAGCGCCTCGAGCGCTACTCGCTGCACTCGCTGCTCAAGTACTGAGCCTCCGCTCGTTCAGGGGTCGGCTTCGGTGTCCGTTCCGCCGACGAGAACATGGAGACGGCGATGTACGACCCGCTCACCACGAGTTATCGCTTCGCCTGTCCCGTCCGGGGCACGGCGCGGGTCCGGCTGTCCGCCTTCCGCAGCCTCGAGCGGCTGGCCGGGCCGGAGCATCCGTCTGTCTACCGCGTCCGCTTCGACTGTCCGTGCGGCGAAGAGCACGACGCTCTCGTGGCGCACGACGACCTGGACTGGGCGCCCCTCGGCGTGGGTGGCGGCCTCTTCGTCAACCTGATGACAGACAAGACCGAGCCGGTCGAGTCGGAGCTCCTCGAGCTCGCGGCCCGGAGGATCGAGGGCGGCGACTGGCCCTGGAGCTTCTTCTGCTACGCCGAAGACGTGCCGCGGCCGATCTTTCCGTCCTCGTTCGTCGTGCTGGCGCCCGGAGCCTCGCGCGACCTGCTCGCGCTCGCGGTGGGGTGCCCGTCGTGCGGCGGCACCTCGATCAACCTCGTCTCGACAGCGCACGTGGACCTGCCGTTCCATCACGACCGCGAAGTGGGGGTCGTCCCACACCTGTTCGAGGCCGACACGTTGCGAGTGGTCGACGAGTTCCGCGCGGAGCTTTACTCAGAATCGTTCGACCTTCGGCGGCTTCACCTCGACTGATCTTCACTCCCGCCAGGGATTTTCGCGGGCGGACGGCAGCCCGATAAAGAGAGTGCCGTGAACACCGCGCCGCCCACCGACGGCAAGGCCGTCAGCCGCTTGCTGGATCACTGTGCCCGCGCGAGGGGCCTCACCGACGCGCGCCCGCGCGCCCGTGAGCGCCTCGAGGTGGTGCTCGGTGGCGAGCTCGCGCACCGGCTTGTCGGCGCGCTCTCCGGCGATCACCGCGCGCCGGCGCGCCTGTTCGTCGACTGAGCCGCCGGCGGCCTGATCTTGTCCTCGCCGAAGAGGCGGACGTAGAGGAAGATCGCGCAGCCCGCGAGCGCGGAGAAGATGAACGCCGTCGCGCCGTCGACGCCGACGGCGAGCATCCCGAGCCAGAGGAAGAGGAAGAAGAAGACCGCCCAGGCGAAGGATGTGGCCCCGCGGTCGAACGCCGGCATCCGGAGGTGCATCGCGGCGATCCTACCTACCGTCGTCGTTATCCACAGGTTGGAAGATTGGCTGTGGAAATGTGGAAAAAAGAAAAGGATGCAAAGAGCGAGAATTTCTGCGATCGCAGCTTGTCACATCCCTTGAATCTTCGCTTGACCGACCGTAGATTCCCTCCTGCGTCGAGTACGGGACGCGAGTAGGCCGAAGCCAATCGCGGAGGTCGTAGCCGGAAGGCGAAAGTCGACGAGATTGGTGGACGAAAGTGAGATCGGCTCGGCGAAAGTTCTGCCACCGGAGGAGCTTCGGCTCAGCTGGTGGCAGAACTTTTTTTTCGGTCCGGCTGAAGCTTCGGTGCCGGCTCGGCTCGACGAGGTTGTCCGTGAGATTCCCTGACCCGACAGTGGCTCGTATTCGGAACCGGCCGAGCCGGTTCCTCAGCGGGGGAGACGGGCTCTGGTCGATCTGCCGGGTTCTATTCCAACTTGACATAACGCCCGTTAGCGTGCGCTGGGCTATAGTCGCGTTCACGCCCCGGCAGGATGCCTGACTGCCGTTTCGCGTCGCCCATCCGTGGAAAGAACCCACCAGACCGCATGACGACTGCTGAGATCGAAAGCGTCCTCGGTAGCGAGGACGTGCGTCAGCTGTTCGAATCGGCCGAGCAGAACGGCGGCTCGATCCGACAGCAGGAGCTCCACGAGGTACTGGAGCCCCTCGATCTCGACGCCCTGGAGCTCGAGGCCTTCCGTCAGGAGCTCGAACAGCGCGGCATCGAGGTGCTCGACGAGGAGCGCGCGCCCGAGCCGGCGCCGCTGCCGCAGCAGCCCGTCCTCGAGACCACGACCGACGCGCTGCAGCTCTTCCTCCGCGAGGCCGGCCGGCATCCGCTCCTGACCGCGGCCCAGGAGGTCGAGCTCTCGAAGCGCATCGAGCGCGGCGACATGGCGGCGAAGCAGCGGATGATCCAGTCGAACCTCCGCCTCGTCGTCTCGATCGCGAAGAACTACCGCAACCAGGGCCTGCCGTTCCTCGACCTGATCCAGGAAGGAACGCTCGGGCTGATCCGCGCCGTCGAGAAGTTCGACTGGCGCCGCGGCTACAAGTTCTCGACCTACGCGACCTGGTGGATCCGCCAGGCGGTCGCCAGGGCCCTCGCGGACAAGGCCCGGACGATCCGGATGCCGGTTCACATCGTCGAGCGGCTCCAGAAGCTGAACAAGGCCGAGCGGCTGCTCTGGACGCAGCTCGGGCGCGAGCCGACGCTCGAGGAGGTCGCGGAAGAGGCGAGCCTGCCGATAGAGCAGGCGAGAGAGGTCAAGGCGGCGGCGCATGCGTCGACGAGCCTCGACCAGCCCGTCGGCGACCAGGACGACGCCGTCTTCGGCGATTTCGTCGCCGGGGACGGGCCGCAGCCGGACGAGGAGGTCGAGGTGATCCTGCGCAGCCAGGCCCTCGCCCGCGCCCTCGCCGACCTCAGCGAGCGGGAGCGGAAGGTGCTGGTGCTCCGCTACGGGCTCGACAACTCCGAGCCTCGCACGCTCGAGGAGATCGGCCGTCGGCTCGACCTGACGCGCGAACGAGTGCGGCAAATCGAGGGCCAGGCATTGAAGCGCCTCGCGCGCCTCAGCGAGATCGAAACCGTCGCCTAGAGCGGCTCAGGCCTCGAGGTAGAACTGGAGGCCCGGGGCCACCGTTCTGAGTTCGCGCAGCGCACGCGCTTCTAGCTGACGGACGCGCTCGCGGGTGATGCCGAGCTCTGTCCCGACCTCTTCCAGCGTCTTGGGCGTCTGCCCTTCGAGGCCGAAGCGCATCGTCAGGACGCGGCGCATCCGGGGGTTCAGGTGCGTGAGGGCCTCCGCGAGCTCGACCGACCGGAGCAGCTTGGCGGTAGCGGTGTCGGGGCCGTCCTCCTTCGTGTCCTCGATCAGGTCGCCGTAGAGGCTCTCGCCGTCGCCGACGGGCGTCTCGAGGCTGACCGGGTCCTCGACGAGCTCGAACAGTTCGCGGACCCGCTCCGGCGTGAAACCGCTGTCCTTCGCGATCTCTTCGACCGTCGGGTCGCGGTTCAGCTTCTGCGTCAGGATCCGGCGGGAGCGCAGCATCTTGCGGGCCTGCTCGGCCACGTGGACGGGCAGCCGGATCGTCCGGCCCTGGTCGGCGAGGGCCCGCGCGACGGCCTGGCGGATCCACCACGTCGCGTAGGTCGAAAGCTTGTAGCCGAGCTTCCAGTCGAATTTCTCGACCGCGCGGATCAGGCCCAGGTTTCCTTCCTGGATCAGGTCGAGGAGCGGGACGCCGGCCTTGGTGTAGTTGCGGGTGATCGACATCACGAGCCGGAGGTTCGACTCGATCAGCTTCGCCTTCGCCGCCTCGTCGCCCGCGTCCTTGCGCCGGGCGAGCTCGCGCTCCTCCTCCGCCGTCAGCAGCCGGCCGTCGCCGATGGCGCGGACGTAGAGCTTCAACGGGTCGCTGAGGGGCGTGCCGTCGAACTTGCCGGGGCTCTCCTCTTCCTTCTCCTCGACGTCCGGTGTGTCGAGGCCGCCGTCTTTGGGTACGACCTCGAGGTGGCGCTCCGGAACCTCGGCTTCGAGTTCGGGCTGGGGTTCGGGCAGGGGCCGCGGCGCCATCGCAGGCCTTGTATCGGCGCGGCATCCCGCATCCGGGTTCCCCCGATCGAGGGACACCCCGCTCCAGGCGGCTAACCGAAGGGAATTCCTTACGTCGTACGAACATTGGGGTCGTAAGCTGTTTTTATGTGTGGCATTGCGGGATATAGCCTCGAGCCCGGCGCCAGGGTCGCCAGGACGCTCGCCGCGCAGGCGCTCCTGACCGGCATCGCGGAACGCGGCGCCGACGCTGTCGGCTACGCCCACCGCTCACCCGGCGCCGCGCCCGTCGTGCACAAGCGGCGCTCGCGCGCCAGCACGCTGCTTCGCGAGCTGGCGGTGCCAACTGACGCATCCGAGGTGCTCGTCCACGTGCGGGACTACACGAAGGGCCACCCGACGATCGAGGCGAACAACCACCCCGTCCGGCACGGCGACGTCGTCGGGATCCATAACGGGATCATCGTCAACGACGATGAGATCTTCGCCGGGCACGGCTTCGAGCGCGACGTGCCCGAGATGTCCGTGGACACCGAGGCGATCTTCGCCCTCGCCGAGGCCTACGGGTCGCGCGCCGAAACGCTCGAGGCGCTCCGCGGCTCGATGGCAGCCGCCTGGGTCGACGCGCGCATTCCCGGTGTCGTCTACGTCGCCCGCGGAGTGGGCCGTCCGCTGTGGATCGGCGAGTTCCGCCAGGGCGTGTTCTTCGCGTCGACCGAGCACGCGCTCGAGGTCTGCGAATACTTCATGCGCCTGCCGCTGGAGAAGCGCGAGGTCGAGGAGGGCACGCTGCTCTCGCTCGTCGAGGGCCGCCTCGCGGACGAGGATCGGTTCCGCCCCGACCACGGGTTCACGGAGACGCCGTTGCCGGCGGTCCGCGCTCCGGGCGAGCGTGAGAGCTGCCTACGTCTGCTGACGGCGCTTGCGACGGCCGCCTGAGACCTTGCCGTCGCGGCCGACGGTATAGCCGTCCTCGCCGAGCCGCTCGCTGATCAGGAACTGGAACGTCGACCAGGCGCCGCGGCGCACGTCGAACATCCGGTAGACCTGCCACTCGGTCAGGAGCTCGGGGTTCTCGCGCCGCGCCGTCGCCCACTCCTGGAACTTCGGCAGGTGGCCGAGCTCGACGGCGAGGACGCTCCCCTGCTCGACGGCCCGTTCGAGCCGCTCCTCCCCTACCGGCACGTCGAACCCGGCTTCCCTGAGCGCGTTCGTCAGCGAGCCGAACGTGTGCCAGTAGAGGGACTTCGACGGCATCGAGCGACGATGCTCGTCGAGGTCACGTGCCGTCGGCGTGCGTCCGAGCCTCTCCCCCAGCTCTCGGAGGAGCCGAAGCAACTCCTCCTTGGTCGCGAACCGGCGCGGGACGAGCCCGGCCGCGCGCTTCGCCGCATTCCAGCTGCCGAAGTGCTCGATCACCGTCTGCGGGTGGACGGTCGTCTCCGGGTCCGCGGCGAACTCGCGCATCGACGGCGACCGCCCCAGGCGCTCGGCGGAGTTAATGAGCTGCTGGACGATCTCCTCGTCGGTGTATCGCTTGCGGATTCCGGCCTGGAAGCGGGCCAGCTCTTCGCGATCAATGCTCGCGAGCACGTCGCGCGCAGATCTTCGCGCCATGGCAAGAAGGATAGAGCAAACTCGTCCAGATGCAACGGCAGGCGAGCGGCCCAGGACCCAAGTAACAACTTGTTACAAGGAACGGGAAGCGCCCCGGAAATAGCGACGTTTGCGGCGCCCCGGCCGCTCGTGACGAGTTGTTACTAGGCCGACGCGGCGAGCATCGCCTGCCGGGCTGACTCGTCCTCGAGCAGCTCGGGCGGCAGGATCCGCTCCAGCGCGGCCACGCAGCGCGGGCAGAACTGGGTTCCGGCCGACGACTTGAGCTCCTCCATCGCCTCGCGGGCCGGGCGGGCGGCGCGGTAGATGCGCGTCGTCAGCATCGAGTCGAGGGCGTCGGCGACGTGGATGATCCGGGCGCCGAGCGGGATCTCCTCGCCCTTCAGCCCGTCCGGATAGCCGGTGCCGTCGAAGCGCTCGTGGTGGTGGCGAATCGCGGGGACGGCGTCCTGGAGGAAGCCGAGGCGGTCGATGATGCGTGCCCCCTCCTCCGCGTGGCGCTGCATCAGGTCCCACTCGTCCTCGGTCAGCGTCGCCGGCTTCAGGAGAATCGCGTCGGGCACGGCGAGCTTGCCGATGTCGTGGAAGAGCGCCGCGTGCCCGAGCAGGTCGAGCTCCGCCTTCGAGAGCCCGAGCTCCCGCCCGATCGCGAGGGCGAGCTCCTGCACGCGCCGTGAGTGGCCGGCCGTGTACGCGTCGCGGGCGTCGACCGTCGCCGACAGGGACTCCATCGCCGCCGTCGAGCGTTCGCGGAGGAGGCGGTTCGCCTTTTCGAGCGAGACGTTCTGCGTCTGGATCGTTTCGGCGGCCGCGCGAAGCTTCTGGGCGCTCTTGCGCGTGTGGCGGAGGTAGGCCTCCTGCGTCTTGCGCATCAGGAGGAGCGGCACTGCGAACACCGCCAGGGCGTACGGGCCGGCTGCGTGGTAGGCGATCGCCATCACGCCGCCGACGAAGCCGTAGACGACCCAGTGCGGCGCCAGCCAGAGGAAGCGCTCGTGCCAGGCCTTCCACCAGCGCTCATGGCCCTCCATCGCGAGCGCGAGGCTGAGCAGGCCGGTGTTGACGCAGAAGTAGGCCGCACCTGCCGCCAGCCCCGCTCCGACGGTGATCAGCTCGCCGAGCGACCCTTCGAACCCGAGCGCGAAGACGGCCGAAGCCGCGAGCGAGGCGAGGGAGAGCGCGCCGATGTTGAAGAGGGTGCGGTGCAGCGGGTAGCGCTTGGCGCTCCAGTCGACGACGCAGGTCGTGATCGCGAGTGCGAGCGCGGCGCGCGGACCGAACAGGGCCGCGCCGGCGAGCGCACCGACGGCACTCACCGAGATCGAGCCGTCGTCCACCTCGAGCGCGACGGCCTGGCCGAGCCCGACGAGGATGATCAGCGCGACGAGGCCGAAGACGTCTGTGGCGGTGCCGAAGATCGCGCCGAGGGTGCCGGCGAGGACGCCGACGAACGACACGACGCCGACGAGCGTCGCGAGGCGCTTCGAGAGCGAGAAGAACCGCGGTCCCTGGACGGCGTGCGGCCGGTGCGGCGGCTGACGCCGCTCCTGGCCCGGCGTCATCTCGTCGACCGGCGGCAGCGGGATCACGTGGTCGCCGTCCTCCGTGACGGCGGTCAGCTTGGCCCGGCGCGCCGGCGCCATCACGAGCGGCTCGGAGCTCGTCGCATCGAGAACACGGTTGCGGCCCTGCAGCTTCGCGCGGTAGACGGCGAGGTCGGCCTGGTGGATCAGCTCGTTCGGATCCGATCCGTCGCGCGGGTAGGCGGCGACGCCGATCGAGACCGTCGCCCGGATCGGCTCGCTGGAGGTCTCGACGTCGAACCGGCGCTGGGCGACCGCGCGCCGGATGCGCTCGGCGATCTCCATCGCCTCCTCCGGGCTCGTTTCCGGGAGGAGGATGCTGAACTCTTCGCCGCCGAACCGCGCCGGGACGTCGTAGTGCCGGAGCATGGCGCGGAAGACCTCGGCGATCCCCTTGAGCACCGCGTCCCCGGCGAGGTGGCCGTACGTGTTGTTGATCTCCCGGAGGAGATCGAGGTCGGCCATGATCAGCGACATCGGCCGGTCGAAGCGGGCCGCCCGCGTCAGCTCCTCGTTCAGCGCCTGGGCGAAGTGGCGGGCGTTGAAGAGGCCGGTCTTCGGATCGACGCGCGCCTCGGCCTCGAGCTTCGGCACCGAGAGCGAGCGGTGGATCAGGACGAGTGGCGCGATCGCGAACGGCACCAGCCACGGGTTGATCTCCCAGAATGTGGCGATGCCGACGCCGAGCGAGGCCAGCACGAGGTCGGTGGAGAGGCTCTGGAGCGAGAAGAGGCCGGATTCGTGGATCGAGTGGCCCCGTGCGAGGGCCAGCATCGGGGCGAGCAGCGAGTGGTTGATCCCGACGAGCAGGACACAGGCGAGGAGGCCGGCGAGGGCGAACTGCAGGTTCCCGTAGGCGTCGAGGAGCCCGACCTGCATCACGAGATACGCCCCGCCCGAGGCGGCGAGGATCGCAATCGTGTAGTTGCAGATGTTGAAGCTCTGGATGTACCAGGCCGCGCGGTTCTTCAGCCAGTCCGGCAGGTGCTGGATCACCGGGATCAGCGCGACCTGCTCCGGCGGCAGCAGGAGCGCCGCGGGGATCAGGAACACGATCGTCGTGTGGTACGAGGTGTTCTTCCCCGTGCGCACGAGGAAGAGCTGGGCGACGCCGGCCGCGAGGGCGAAGACGAGGAAGGTCCCCCAGCCGTCGGTGCGCGTCTCGAGGCGAGGCAGGAACGGCCCCGCGACCGCGCCGGCGATCGCCGCCACCGCGACGAGGTAGACGAGGGCGCGGAAGTGGAGGCGCTCGCGCGGCGCGTCGCCCCCAGGCAGCTCGCCGCCGAAGCGGATCTCGCCCGGGATCGCCGTCATCGGTTGGGTCCTTCGTTCACGGGCCGCAAGACCTCACTCGCCGTCGAAAAGACAGGAAATTCCGCGCTTCCCGCGCGGAACGTATGTCGGTGAAGGGGTAGAGGCATCCCCCGTTCTAGGTATCGCCGAAAGGGTGAGACCCATTTCCCCCGGATGGGTGACAGGTGGGGCGGGCTCGTGCCCGCCCCACCGATCGTCGGTCAGGGAGTCGTCACCGTCGGGTTCAGCGTCGGATCCGCGAGGGCCGCGGCCTCCTCCTCGGGCGTCATGACGTAGTCACCCGCAGGGTTGCCGGCTTCGCCCTCCGCGTTGTCCTCCCAGCTCACGTCCGCGGCGGCCAGCACGTCGCTCCAGGAGACGTCGCTCCAGGAGACGTCGCTCCAGGAGACGTCGGCCCAGGACGCGTCTGTCCAGGACACGTCCGTCCAGGAGACATCGCTCCAGGAGACCGAATCCCACGACGCGCTCGACTTGGCGGCCGCGTACCACGCTGCGGCGTTGAACTCGCTCGTTCCGAGCACGGGGTCGGTCTTGACGAACCGGTTCAGCGCCAGGTTCGGGTTCGGCGGCCTGACCAGGAGCGTGGAGCGAGCTGCGTTGATCTCGCCCACACCGGCCGAGCCGGGGTCCGCCTCAGGGACGTACCGTGCCCGTTGCATCAGCGCGCCCTTGATCTGATCCGGCGTCCAGGCCGGATGCTCGATCACGAGCTGGGCCGCCGCGCCGGCGACCACCGGTGCCGCGAACGAGGTGCCCGACAGGCGCATGTAGCCGTCGCCGAGCACGTTCTCCGGCTTGAGCTTCGGCAGGGTGGCGTTGGCCGGGATCGGGCCGACCATGTAGCGGCCGGCCGCCGCCACCTCAGGCTTCCGGAACCCGTCCTTCGTGTAGCCGTACGCCGACCAGTTCGGGACGTCGTGCTTCCGGGCGTTGACGCTGCCTTCTAGGTCGACCGCGCCCACGGTGATCACGAACGGGTCGTTGCCGGGAGCGTACGGGACGCCGCTGGGGCCGTCGGGCTTGCCGTAGTTGCCGGCTGCGACCACAACCGTCACGCCGCCGAACCACAGCTTCTCGACCGCCTTGTCCAGCGGGTCGTTTGTGAAGTTGCTCGGCATCGTGGAGTGGAGCGAGAAGTTCGCGACCTTGATGTTCTTGGACACCCGGTGCTCGTAGATCCACTGCGCGCCGGCGATCACGTCGCTCGTCCGCGCCATTCCGTTGTCGTCCATGACGTCCAGCGAGATCAGGTTCGCCTGGGGCGCCGCTCCGGCCTGGTCCGGGGCACTGCCCGCGGCGATTCCGGCTACGAAGGTCCCGTGACCGCGACCGTCACCGGACGAGTTCGGCTCGAGCTTCGTGATCACCACGTCGTCGATCACACGACTGCCTCCGTCGAAGTCCGGGCGGTTCTTGTCGATGCCCGAGTCGACGATCGCGATCGTCGGCAGCTTGTAGCCGAGCTTCGGCACGTTGCCCCACATCGGCTTGACGCCCGAGGCGGTGGGCCAGATGTGCTTGGACGTCGGCAAAACGGTCCCCGCCAGCTCGACCGGGGCGTCCCAGGTGATCGTCAGACCGGGCATCTCGGCGAGGGCAAGCACTTTCTTCGCCTTGATCTCGACCGCGACCGAGCCGACGAACTTGAGCTCCCGGCGGATCTTCTCGCCGTGGTCGTCCTTGTGCGCCTTCTTGGCGTGCTCGAAGGCGTCCTTCGCGCCGTGAATGCCGTCGTCCTCGCTCTGGATGATGACCTTGACGAGCGAGTTCGGCTCCGTCTGGGCCTTGGCCAGCAGAATCGGGTCGACATGCGTCGCCCCCGCGCTGTCGCCCTTCCGCGCACCGGCCGCGAGCGGGGCCGCAACGACGAGCACTGCAACGAGTGCCGTGACGAGGCCGCGTCCGCCCTTGCCCCAGAGCGCATTCGACCGGGAGTCTCCTCCGCGGTTCCCTGTCCCCCAGAGGGCGCTCGAGCGAAGCTCGCCCCGGGGTGACTTGCGCTTACCGATCATTTATCTCCCTTTTCCGCATGTAGCGGGCCGCAGTTGATTTCGTCTTCCGCTTTAGTCGGACCAGGACACGAACCGCAGTGGTGCCGTGCGAATGACGGGGAGGTACACCCCGAAGAACCGCGAGTCCTGAACGGTCAGCGCGCCCGGCCCGCCGCGTTTTGCTGCGAGCGCGGCCGGCGAGGCCGCCAATGCCAGGATCGTGAGGACGAGGATGACGATGCTCGTTCGGCCTGCCATCCTCTTCCTGCTGCTGCGATTGTCGCGGTGTGTGCTCATCCCTCTCCCTCTCCCGCGCCTGAAACGCGGTCGTGTGCTGTGCCGAGCCGCAGTTTGTGCCTCGCAAATCGCACACTCATCACCCTTCGGGGGGACGGCCGGAAAGTTCACTCGTTCGAGTGATCGAGCGAAATCCCGTGCCCGGCGCCCGTTCGAGGGAGCGCGGCGACTAGATTCAGCGCGTGCGTCCGCGCCTGCCCCTAGCCGCCGGAGTGGCTGCCGCACGGGCCGCCGGCGGCCTGTCGAGGCTCGCCCGGCGGGGCGGCGGAACCACGGTGCCGGGAAAGGTTCTCGGGTTCCTGAGCCCGGACGCCGTCGAGCAGCTCGCCCGGCGGCTCCCGCTCGGTACGGCGCTCGTCTCCGCCACGAACGGCAAGACCACGACCGCGGCGATGGTGGCCGAGATCATCGGCGGGCGCACGCGCCTTGCACACAACTCGTCGGGCGCCAACCTCGTCTCCGGGGTCGCCTCCACCCTCCTCTCGTCCCGCGGCGGCGAGCTCGGCCTCTTCGAGGTCGACGAGGCGGCTCTGCCCGAGGTCGCGCGGCGGGTCCGGCCACGCGCTCTCGCGCTCGGGAACCTCTTCCGCGACCAGCTCGACCGGTACGGGGAGCTCGAACTCGTCGCCGAGCGCTGGCGCCGGGCAGTCGAGGCGCTGGGCGCAGACACCACGCTCGTCGTGAACGGCGACGACCCTCAGGTCGGCGACCTGGCGCGCGAGCGCGACGGGAGCATCGTCTACGGGCTGGATGACCCGAGCCAGGCCGTGCCTGCGCTCCAGCACGCAGCCGACTCGAAGTGGTGCCTGCGCTGCGGGACGCCGTACGAGTACGCCGCCGCATATGTCGGTCATCTCGGCAACTACCGCTGCCCGGCTTGCGGCCACTCACGCCCGCCGCTCGACCTCGTGGCGCGCTCGATCTCGCTGGAGGGCCTCGACGCGGTTCGGTTCGAGCTCGTGGACGCCGAGCGGGCCTTGCCGGTCCGGCTCGCCCTGCCGGGTCTCTACAACGTCTACAACGCGCTCGCCGCGGCGGCGCTCTCCCGGGTGCTGGGCGCCACGCACGACGAGGTCCAGGACGGCCTCGAGCGGTTCACCCCAGCCTTCGGCCGTTTCGAGCGTCTCGACCTGGGCGACCGGCGGTTGCTGATGCTCCTGGTGAAGAATCCGACGGGCGCGAACGAGGTCGTCCGGACGCTGGTCGCCGGTGGAGCGCCTCGGCTCGCCGTGCTCGCGCTGAACGACGGGATCGCCGACGGCCGCGATGTCTCGTGGATCTGGGACGTGGACTTCGAACCGCTGCTCGAGCGTCTCGAGCGGGTCGTCCTGACCGGTGAGCGCGCCGCGGAGCTCGCGCTCCGCTTCAAGTACGCCGGCTTCGACCCGGACGCGATCGATGTCGTGCCGGAGCTCGAACGAGGCCTCGACCGCGGCCTCGACCTCGCGCCCGAGGGGTCGGAGCTCGTGGTGATCCCGACCTACACCGCGATGCTCCGCCTGCGCCGCATCGTCACCGACCGGGGCTTCGCAAAGCCCTACTGGGAGCAGGCGGCATGAAGATCCGGGTCGCCCATCTCTACCCCGACTACCTCAACATCTACGCCGACCGCGGCAACATCGCCGTCTTCGCGCGACGGGCGGCCTGGCGCGGCCATGAGCTCGAGGTCGAGTCGATCGGCGTCGGGCAAGAAGTCCGCCCCGGCGATCACGACCTCGTCTACGTCGGCGGCGGGCAGGACCGCGAGCAGGCCCTGATCGCGGCGGACCTCGCCGGGAAGCCGGGTCTCGTCGAGGCGGTCGAGGGCGGCGCGGCGCTGCTGGCGGTCTGCGGCGGCTATCAGCTGCTCGGGCGCTTCTACCGCGAGCGGACCGGAGCGGAGCTGCCGGGCGTCGGGCTGTTCCCGCACCACACGGTCGCCGGCGAGCGGCGGATGATCGGCGACGTGCTGCTCGAGTGCGAGCTCGAGCCGGGGCGGGTACGAACCCTGGCCGGGTTCGAGAACCACGCCGGTCGCACGATCCTCGATGCGGGCGCCGAGCCGCTCGGCCGGGTCATGGCCGGGTTCGGGAACGACGGCGAAAGCGCATTCGAGGGCTGCCGGGTCGGCCGTGCGATCGGGACGTATCTCCACGGGCCCCTTTTGCCGCGGAACCCGTGGCTCGCCGACTGGCTGCTCGCGCAGGCGCTGGGGCATCGAACGGGCGCCGAGCCGGAGGAGCTCCCGCCGCTCGACGACGGCCTCGAGGCCGAGGCGCACGCCGTCTCCGCCTCGCGGGCCCACGCCCGCGGCGGGCGCTACTAGCTAGCGCATCCGGGCGGCGAGGCGCCGCGCGAGCGCAACCTGGCCGCGCTGTGGGCCACCGAGGCCCGTGAAGACCAGGCCCGCTTGTGACCGCCCCTGTTGCACGGCAAGGAAGTCCATGTACACCGGGATCGTCGTGCCACGGACGGTGAGGCGGCCGACGAGGCGGAACCAGGCAGCGCGCTCCCCGGCACGCGGGCTCGCGACCATCCGCGAGGAGAGCGTCGTGCCACGGCCGCCGGCGCTCCTGGCGATGTCCGTCTCGAACATCCGGTCGAGGCACCGCGCGAAGCCCGGCCTGACACCTAGCCGGAAGTCCCCCGCGGCCTCGGTGCGAGACCGATAGACCTGCACCGACGACACGATCGAGGACCCGGTCGAGCTCACGTAGGCCGCAACCGACTCGCCCGTGATCGTGAAGCGCGAGAAGTCGGGCCGGTAGCCCGGGCAGGAGGGCGGGCTCCCGGACTGGCCTGACGCGGGAAAGGTCCGCCAGCCCGCCCCGAGCTCGGAGAGCTTGAGGTTCGTCCGCTTCGCGAGCGCCACGTCGGCGGGCCGGAGCCGACGCTTCTCGGCCCGGGGATCGGTCGCCGCGAGCGCCGCGGAGACGAGCACCAGGGCCGCGAGCAGGGCGGCGAGCAGACGGGCGGCCATTCGCATCGCATCGGCAGCGGGAGTGCCGGGCCCGACCCTCCTCTCAGGGAGCCCAGAGCGGGCCCAGGTACACGACCGGGTCGGCCGGCCGCCATCTCGCGAGGAACCGCTGGATCGGCGGGTGGAGCACGACCTCGTCCAGCTCCCCCACGCCGAACATCCGGTGGCCCCGCACGGCCTCGTCCACGGAGAACGCCGCCTCGAGGGAGCGCTTGCCGAGGTCGCCCGCGAAGATGATGTGCACGACGTGCTTCGCCGCGAAGCTGCGCTGCGGCGAGATCGAGTCCACGATCGCGACGGGGCCCTCGACGGGCAGCTCCTCCGCGATGCCGACCTCTTCCCGCAGCTCGCGATGGAGCGCGTCGACGAGGCTCTCACCGGAGTTCACGCCGCCGCCCGGCAGGAGCCAGTACTCCTTCCCGCCTTTCTCGTGGCGGCAGAGCAGGATCCGATCCTCACGCCGGAGGATCGCGGAGACCCGGATCCGCGGCTCGACGCCCATGGCTAGGCCTTGGACGAGCCGAAGCCGCGCTCGCCCCGCTCGCTCGCGGCCAACTCGTCCTGCTCGACGAGCGCTACCCCAGGGACCGGCAGCACTACGAGCTGAGCGATGCGCATCCCCGGCTCGACGACGAAGGTCTCTCTCGCCGTGTTGTGGAAGACGACCTTGACCTCGCCGCGGTAGCCGGAGTCGATCAGCCCCGGCGCGTTCAGGATCGTGATCCCGTGCCTCGCGGCCAGGCCGGACCGCGGCAGCACGAAGCCGCCGTAGCCATCCGGGATCTCCACGGCGAGACCGGTCGGGATCACCGCCCGCTCCCCCGGCGCCACCTCGTGGTGCTCGCAGGCGGCGAGGTCGAAGCCCGCGTCCCCGGTGTAGGCCTGCGCCGGCAGGGTCGCGTCCTCCCGGAGGCGGCGGACCGGGAGCTCGATCACCGAAGCGCCCTGTGGGACTCCGAGTCGGCGATCAGGTACGGCGCAAACCGCGGCAGCTCGCGGCGCGGGAGTTTGGCGCGGATGAAGACGCCCTCCGCCGTGTCCTCGCGCTCGTCGATCGGCGTTCCAAGGCCGTAGAGCTCGGCCAGCTTCGCGCCCTCCTCGTAGGGAACGAGCAGCCGGACGAGCTCGAACCGCTCCGAGAATCGCTCTGCGACCCGTGCACGCAGCTCCCGGAGGCCCTCGTCCGTCAGCGCCGAGATCTGGAGCGCGCCGGGAAAGCGATTCGCGAGCCGCCGCCGAGTCAGTGGGTCGACAGCGTCGATCTTGTTCAGCACGAGCTCGACGGGCAGCTCCGCCGCGCCGATCTCGCCCAGCACCTCGTCCACCGCAGCGACCATCTGGTCGATCTCCTCGTCCGGTACCGACGCGTCGAGCACGTGCAGCACGAGCTCCGCCGACAGCGTCTCCTCGAGCGTCGCCGCGAAGCCCTCGACGAGGTCGTGAGGCAGCCGCCGGATGAAGCCGACCGTGTCCGTGAGGAGATACCGGCGCCCGTCGTGCTCGAAGGCTCGCGTGGTCGGATCGAGCGTCTCGAAGAGACGGTCGTGGACCGAGACGTGCGCGTCCGTGAGCGCGTTCAGGAGCGTCGACTTGCCGACGTTCGTGTACCCGGCGAGCGCGACCGTCGGCGTCTCCGTCCGGAGCCGCTCACGCCGCCGCGTCTCGCGCTGCCGGCGCAGCGCCTCGAGGCGCCGCTGGAGCAGCGTGACGCGCCTGCGCGCCAGCCGGCGGTCGGTCTCGAGCTGCGACTCGCCCGGGCCACGCGTCCCGACGCCGCCGCCAAGACGCTCGAGGTGCTGCCACAGGCCCCGCATGCGCGGGAGGTTGTACTGGAGCTGCGCGAGCTCGACCTGGAGCTTGCCCTCGGCGCTGTGGGCGTGCTGGGCGAAGATGTCGAGAATCAGCTGCGTCCGGTCGATTACACGGGCCTTCAGCGTGTCCTCGAGCAGCCGCTGCTGCGGCGGGCTGATCTCGTCGTCGACGATCAGGGACTCGGCGCCCGACTCCTGGAACGCGTGCTTCAGCTCCTCGAGCTTCCCTTTCCCGACGTAGGACCGGCGGTCCGGCTGAGCCCGGTGCTGGACGAGCCGGCCGACCGGCTCGACGCCTGCGGTCTGCGCGAGCTCCTCGACCTCAGCAAGCTCGCGGTCGGGGTCGGCGCCCTGCGCCAGGACGGCCGTGATGAAGCCGCGCTCGGGCTGAGCGCTCGGCGCCGGGTCGGGCTGTCTGGTCACGCCTGGATTATGGACGCGCGCAGCGAGCTTTCGATCCGGCGGACGGCCTCCTCCAGGCGGTCGTCCGGGACGGTCAGCGAGAGGCGCACGAAACCTTCCCCGCTCTCGCCGTAGCCGGTGCCCGGCGAGACGACGACGTTCGCCTGCTCGAGCACGAGCGTCGCGAACGACTCCGAGGTGTGGCCCTCCGGCACGCGCACCCAGAAGTACGGCGTCGCCCGTGGCGGCTCGACGTCGAGCCCGATGCCCGCGAGTGCCTCGACGAGGAGGTCGCGGCGCCGCGCGTAGACCTCCGACATCTGTCGCGGGAAGTCCCGCTCCGCCGTGAGTGCGACGACCGACGCGCGCTGGATCGCCTCGAAGAGACCGGAGTCGAGGTTGGACTTGAGCTGGCGGAACCGCTCGACCACCTCCGCGTTCCCGGCGACCAAGGCCGAGCGCCACCCGGTCATGTTCCAGCCCTTCGAGAGCGAGAAGATCTCGACGCCGACCTCTTTCGCGCCCGGCGTCTCGAGGAAGCTGGGGGCGACGTATCCGTCGAAGGTGACCTCCGAGTAGGCGTTGTCGTGCACGACGACGAGGTCGTGGCGCCGGCCGAACTCGACCGCGCGCTCGAAGGCCCCGTCAGGCACCACCGCGCCGGTCGGGTTGTTCGGATAGTCGAGGTAGAGGAGGTTGGCGCGCTCGGCGACGTCCTCGGGGATCGCTTCGAGGTCGGGGAAGAAGAGGTTCTTTTCGGTCAGGGGGAGGTAGTGGATCTCGCCGCCCGCGAAGACGGGGCCGGAGGTGTATGGCGGATAGCCGGGCTCGGGGCTGAGCGCGAGGTCGCCGGGGTCGAGGAGCGCCATCGCGATGTGACCGACCGCCTCCTTCCCCCCGAGTGCCGGCACGACCTCGCTCGCGGGATCGAGGTCGACGCCGAAGCGGTCGCGGTAGAAGCCGGCGACGGTCCGGCGGAACTCCTCCGTCCCGTGGTTCGTCGGGTACTGATGCGTCGAGGGGTCCCGCATCGCCTCGGCGGCAGCGTCGACGATCGCGTGCGGTGTCGGGAGGTCCGGATCGCCGATCCCGAGGCTGATCACGTCGATGCCCTCACGCGACTTCGCCTCGATCTTCCGCTCGAGCTCGGCGAACAGGTAGGGCGGCACCTGCTCGAGGCGGCGCGCGAACCTCACGCCTCGAGCTCCTCGGCCGTCTCGCCGCTAAAGATCTCCTGCGCCGGCCCGGTCAGGCGCGCGTTCCAGTCCTCGTCCAGCTCGACGAGCAGGTCGCCGCCTTCGAGGTGGACGGTCACGGGGCTCGAGCACCAACCGCGCGAGACGGCGACGGACGCCGTCGCCACGGCGCTGGTGCCCGAGGACAGGGTCTCCCCCGCCCCACGCTCCCAGACGCCGACGCTGATCTCGCTCGGGCTGTCGACGCGGACGAGCTGCACGTTGGTGCGGTCCGGGAAGCGCTCGTGGTTCTCGATCAGCGGGCCTAGCCGGAGCAGCGCCTCGCGCGCCGGCTCGAGCTCGACGACGGCGTGGGGATTCCCCACCGACGCCGGGGTGAACTCCAGCTTCTCGTCGTCCACCTCGAGGATTTCCGGCTCGCCGACGGCGACCCTCCCCATGTCCAGCTCGACCTGCAAACCGCTGCGCATGCGCGCCACGACTTCGCGCGGGCCGACCTGGATCCGGACGGTGTCCGCGCCGCTCCGGCGCGCGAGCCAGCGGGCGGCGATCCGGGTGCCGTTCCCGGACAGCTCCGCCGTCGATCCGTCGGGGTTCCAGATGATCACCTCGGCCTGATTCTCGTTCGCCGAGACCACCTCGAGCACGCCGTCGGAGCCGATCCCGAAGTGGTAGTCACACAGCAGCTGGACCCGCACAGGGGTCAGCGGCGCCTCGAGGTCCGCGCGCTGGACCAGCAGGTAGTCGTTACCGAGCCCGTGCCACTTCGAGAATCGCATCCGCCACCTCGCCCGGAGGGCGATCGGCGGGCACGGTAACAAGGCCCGGAAGCCGCCGCATCCACTTGCGCTGGTAGGCCGCGTATCGGGTCGTCCGCCGCACAAGCTCCTCGAGCGCCTGCTCGGGCGGATACCCGGAGAGCTCCCGCAGCCCGTGGATCGAACGCGCTGTCGCGGAGATCGCCTCCGCCAGCGCGCGCCGCGCCTCCTCCTCCGCGCCGCGCTCCACCATCGCTCTCGCACGCTCCTCGATCCGGCGGTCGAGCTCCGCCTTCGGCACCTCGAGGCCGACGAGCACCGTCGGATGCCGCGTCTCGTCCGTCCAGAGGCGCCCTTCGCTCGGGGCGAGCGAGAACCCGGCCTCGGCGAGCTCGAGCGCCCGCACGACCCGCCGCCGGTCGTTGGGATGGACGCGCTCGGCAGCGTCGGGATCGCGCTCGGCGAGCGCCTCGTACGCCCCCTCCGGGCCGAGCTCGTCGTAAGCGCGCTCCCAGCGCTCGCGCGCTTCGGGCGGGGGCGCCGGCGGCAGGTCGAGCTCGACCAGCGCCGCCCGCAGGTAGAGGCCGGTTCCGCCAACGACAACCGGCGCAAGGCCGTCCGCCAGCGCCCGGTCGACGGCCTCGTGCGCCAGCTGCGCGTACTCGCCCACCGACGACTCGTGGTCTAGGCCCCAGATCGCGACGAGCTCGGTCGGATGGTCGGACTGGTTCGTCAGGATCGGGACGCCTCGGTAGACCTGCATCGCGTCCGCGGAGATCAGCCGCGCCGGAATCCGCTCCGCGAGCGCCTCCGCAACGGTGCTCTTGCCCGAGGCGGTCGGGCCGAAGATCGCGATGACCGCGGGATCAGTCAAGGAGGCGGGCGCGGACGCGCTCGCCGACGTCCGGCGGGGCACCGCCGGCCTGGAGAAACCCCTCGATCGTCCCGTATCGGCGCTCGAGCTCCTCGAGGACGCCGATCATCGAGGCGGCGGGCGTCTGCATGATGCGCTTGAGCCGCTCTAGCTCCCTCTCGTCCGTCGTCTCCGCCAGCCACTGCTCGTGGCGAGGCCGCAGGCGGTCCTCGCTCAGCGCATAGTCGGCGGCGATCTCGTCGAGCCCCAGGCGCGCGATCCGGAGCAGGAAGGCGACGGTGAGGCCGGTCCGGTCCTTGCCGCCAGCGCAGTGGACGACCACACCGCCCTCCGGGGCGTCGACGATAGCCTCGATCACCTTGACGATCTTGTCGTGCGAGCCCTCGATGAAGATCAGGTAGACGTCGCGCGTTGCCGTCGCGATGTCATGCACCGCGGCGCTGACCTTCTCCGCGCGCTCGAACATCAGCGGGTCGTCGGTCATGAACGGCACGTGGAGGACGTCGACCGGGAGCTCGGCAGGCGGGTCGGCGTCGAGCTCCTCCTCGGTCCGGAGGTCGACGACCGTCCGAATGCCGTAGTCGACGAGCGACCTCCAGCCTTCGTCGCTCAGCCGCCGGATGTTGTCTGCGCGCACGATCCGCCCGAACTGCGTCTCGCGCCCGTCCTCGGTCGGATGCCCGCCGAGGTCTCGGACGTTGAGGATCCCGTCCCAGACAAGGTCGCGGCTGGTGGTTCGTTCAGTGATGCCGCCGAGCTCCTCGGTCGCGAGCACCAAGCCAGAGGCCGCACTCCGACGAACCAAGGTCAGTAGACCTTGGTGAGGAGGAGGGTGGGTTCTGGCGCCGCGTGATCGCGGGCGAGGGGCCGGCATGTATCGCTGGACGAGCCACTATGCAGCAACGGCGGCGGGTTGCGAGCCCCGCAGCGTGGTCGACGTCGCGCCTTCGATCGTGACCTGGACGAGGTCGCCCGGTTGTGCGGATCCCACGAAGTTGACGGTCGTGTTTCGGCGGGTGCGGCCGCGGAGCAGCCTCTCGTCCGTGCGGCTCGCGCCCTCGACGAGCACCTCCTCCACCCCACCGACCCGCCGCGCGTTCCGCTCCTCGGCCACGCGCTGCACAACATCGATCAGCCGCTCGATCCGGTCGCGCTTCACGTCCTCCGGCACCTGGTCCGGCATGGTCGCAGCCTCGGTGCCGGCCCTGGGCGAGAAGACGAACGTGAACGCGCTGTCGAAACCGACCTCCTCGACCGCCTCGATCGTCTCGGCGAAGTCCTCCTCGGTCTCGCCCGGGAAGCCGACGATCAGGTCGGTCGAGAGCGCGAGGTCGGGGATCGCCGCCCGCAGCTCGCCGGCCAGGCGGACGAAGCGCTCGCGGCTGTAGGTGCGGCGCATCGACTTCAGGATTCGGCTGGAGCCCGACTGGAGCGGCAGGTGCGTGTGCTCGCACACCGCCGCACACTCCGCCATGGCGGCGATCACCGGTGCCCGGAAGTCCTTCGGGTGCGGGCTCGTGAACCGGATGCGCTCGATGCCGTCCACTGCGTCGACGGCGCGCAGGAGCTCGCCGAAGTCGGTGCGGATGTCGGGCAGGAGGTCGCGGCCGTACGAGTTGACGTTCTGGCCCAGGAGGGTCACCTCGCGCACGCCCTCGCCGGCGAGCCGGGTGATCTCCGCGACGATCTCGCCGGGCCGACGGCTCTGCTCGCGCCCGCGCACGGACGGGACGATGCAGTAGGCGCACTTGGAGTTGCAGCCCATCGAGACCTGGACCCATGCCTGGAACCGGCGCTCGCGGTGCATCGGCAGATTGCCGGCGAACGCGCGCTGGTCGAGCCCGAAGCTGCCGCGCGGAACGCCCATGCCTCCGGCAGCGAGCCACGTCCCGAGATGCGGGATCGAGCCCGGCCCGAAGGCCACGTCCACGTACGGGTAAACCGAGAACAACCGCTCCCGCTGCGCCTCCGCGTAGCAGCCCCCAACGGCGATCACTTTGTCCGGAGCCGCCTCCTTCAGCGCCCGGGCCTGTGCGAGGTGCGCAGCGAAGCGCTGATCGGGCTTTTCCCGGATCGTGCAGGTGTTGAAGACGAGCACGTCCGCCTCGCGCTGGTCGTGCGTCTCCCCCAGCCCGAGCTCCTCCAGCATGCCCTTGATCCGCTCCGAGTCGTGAGCGTTCATCTGGCAACCGAAGGTCGTGACGTGGTACCGCTGCACGGCCGGAACACTGTACCGGGGCGGTTTCCGGTCTTGGCTCGTCCGGCCCGGGCCTTATAGGGTTGCCGAGCCGCAGTTCTTTGGGGTCTACCACAGCTGGAGGTCGAAACCGTGCGTCCGACTCGTTCGCTTCTTCTTGCCGTCGTTCTCTCCCTGGTCCTGATCGCGCTCGCCGGCGCCAGGCTTCAACCCGCCGGCGCAGCCAGCACCGACTTGTTCTTCTCCGAGTACGTCGAGGGCACGAGCAACAACAAGGCCCTGGAGATCTACAACGGGACCGGCGCGCCTGTGAATCTGACAACGGGCTTGTACAGCGTCGCCATGTACTTCAACGGTTCGACGACGCCGTTGACGCAGGTCAACCTGAACGGCACCGTCCAACCGAACGACGTCTTCGTGCTGGCGCAATCCTTGGCCGACGCGGCAATTCTCGCTCAGGCCGACCAGATGTCGAGCGCGTCCTGGTACAACGGCGACGACGCGGTGGTTTTGATGAAGGGCGCCACCGTGGTCGACGCGATCGGCCAGATCGGCTTTGACCCGGGAGCCGAATGGGGCACGGGGCTCACGAGCACGGCCGACAACACGTTGCGCCGTAAGAGCACGATCCTCGCCGGCGACACGAACGGCGCCAACGAGTTCGATCCGGCTGTCGAGTGGGACGGCTTCGCCACCAACACGTTCGACGGCCTCGGCGCGCACTCCACGGGCGGCGGCGAGCCGGTCGCGATGTCCTGCGGCGGGCCGCTCACGGTGCTCGAGGGATCGAGCGCGACGCGGTCGGTGACCGGCCGCGACGGCGACGGGACCGTGGCCGACATCTCGATCGCGGTCTCTCCCGCCACCGGCTCGATCTCGAGGACCGCGTTCACGCCCGCAACCACCGTCGGCGGCACGGCGACGGCGACGGTGAGCGTCGACTCGGCGCTTGCGCCGGGCTCGTACACGGTCACCGCGAACGGCCGGAACGACGACGCACCCACGGCCCAGACCGGCACCTGCAGCTTCGCGGTCACCGTGCAGGAGATCAGGCCGATCGGGGAGATCCAGGGCGCCGTGCTCGACACCGACGACCCGCTCACCCACAGCTCTCCGCTCATTCCGGCGGGCGGGCCGAACCCCACGGTCTTCACGCAGGGCGTCGTGACGCAGAAGCTCGTGAACCGGTCCTCCGCAGGCGTGACGCAGTTCGCGATCTTCCTGCAGAGCACGGAGGCGACGGACGACGACAACCCGCTGAGCTCGGACGGCATCTACGTCTTCATGAACCGGTTCCCGGATCTCCTCCGGGACGACGGCGTGGCCGGGAACTACGTCCCGACTGTCGGCGACGAGATCGTCGTCCGGGCGACGGTGTCCGAGTTCTTCAACATGACTCAGCTCTCGAGCGCCCGGCTCCAGCGAATCGTCTCGTCGATGAACGCGCCGCCGACACCGTTCGAGCTGAACCTCCCGAGCGACCTCACGCAGGCGAATCGGATGTGGGAGCGGCATGAGGGCGAGCAGGCGCTGGTCGTCAAGGAGAGCCTTGCCATCGACGGCCTCGACCACTTCTCCGGCTCCGAGGACGCCGAGATCTGGCTCGCCCGGCCCGACACGGCGATCGCGCAGCGGGTGAACCCGTTCGAGCGGCGTGCCTTCCGGGACGCCCACCCGCTCGACGACATCTCGCCGCAGCTCTTCGACAACGGCAACGGCTACCGGATGATGATCGGGAGCCACGGGATCAAGACCGCGGCGAACCCGACGGCGCTCCTCAACCCGTCGCGGACGTTCGACACACTGAAGAACGACCTCGTCGGCGGCGTCTACTTCGCCTTCAGCAAGTACCAGGTGATGCCGAACGCGCAGCCGGTGTTCGACCCTGGGGTCGACCCGTCGACGAACGCGCCGCCCCGGGCGTTCGACCGCGGCGCCGAGTACAGCATTGCGGACTACAACGTCGAGAACCTCTACGACCTCCGCGACGACCCGTTCGACGGCTGCGACTTCGCCGGCAACACCGGCTGTCCCGGCGTCAGCCCGCCGTTCAACTACGTCCCGCCGGACGAGGCGACCTACCAGGCGCACCTGAGCGACCTGGCCGGACAGATCCGCGAGGACCTGCACTCTCCGGACATCCTCCTGATCCAGGAAGCCGAGGACCAGGACATCTGCACCGTCGTCGCCGGGGCGATGTCGTGCGGCACCACGAACAACGCAGACGGCCGGGCAGACACGCTCCAGGAGCTCGCGCTGACGATCGAGCGGCAGGGCGGGCCCGCGTACGACGTCGCCTACGACCGGGACGGGGCCGACGACCGTGGGATCGTGGCGGCGTTCATGTTCCGGAGCGACCGCGTCGAGCTGCTACCGGCAGACCCGGGGCACCCGGTGCTCGGCAGCTCGCCGGCGGTCTCCTACCGCTCGGCCGGCCTGCCCTACAACACCCAGGTCCAGAACCCGAAGTCGCTCAACGCGGTGTTGCCGGCGGATGTCGACCTCAGCACGGGGAGCGACGGGACCAACGTCTTCACGCGCGCGCCCGAGGTCGGACTGTTCCGCGTCTGGCGGACCGGCATCGGCACGAGTGTCTGGACCGACGTCCTCGCGATCTCGAACCACTTCTCGAGCACGCCGGACGCCAGGGTCGGCCAGCGGACGGAGCAGGCGAACTACCTCGCGGCGATCGTGGACGCGGCGCCGGAGAACCGGATCGACGCCGGCGGCGACTTCAACACGTTCCCACGGCCCGACGACCCGCTGAACCGCACCACGACGCCGCACCAGCTCGCCGCCCTCTACGACTCGGCCGGCATGACGAACCTGTTCGACCAGCTCGTCGCCGAGGTGCCCGAGAGCGCCTACAGCTACGTCTTCGTCGGCATGGCGCAGACGCTCGACGGTCAGTTCGTGAGCTCACGGCTTGCGGACGAGCTCGAGCAGGCGCGGATCGCCCACGTGAACGCAGACTGGCCGGCCGACACCCCCGGTGACGGCTTCCGCGGCGCGAGCGATCACGACCCCATCGTCGCCCGCTTCGACGGCGACGTCTCGCTCGAGCGGCTCAGGGCGCTCCTCGCCTACTACGACGCGCACGGGGAAATCACGCGCGCGAAGACGTACGCGAAGCTCGCGGGCTACCTCGACACTGCACAGGCAGCGCTCGACGAGGAGTCGACCAAGGACTACGAGAAGGCGATTCGCTCCTTTGCCAATCACGCGGCCGAGGGCGAGAACCTCTCAGTCCGGGCCTCCCGCTCGCTGACGGCCGAGGCCAACAAGCTTGTGCCGCCGAAGCCGGAGGATGAGTAACGCTGGAGAGCCGCCTAGCGGCGGCCCCGGCGCTACTTCGCCAGCTCGGTCGCCCGTGATTCTCGGATCACGGTGACCTTGATCTGCCCGGGATACTCGAGCTCCTGCTCGATGTCCCGGGCGATCTCGTGGGAGAGCAGGACAGCGGCGTCGTCGTCGATCTCGCCGGGCTTGACGATCACGCGGATCTCGCGGCCGGCCTGAAGGGCATAGACCTTCTCGACCCCGTTCCGCCGTGCGGCGATCTCCTCGAGCGCCTCGAGCCGCTTGATGTAGTTCTCGAGCGTGTCGCCGCGCGCGCCGGGTCGGGCGCCGGAGATCGCGTCGGCCGCGACCAGGAGGACGGCTTCGACCGTCTGCGGCTGCACCTCGTAGTGGTGCGCACCGATCGCGTGCACGACTGCCTCGCTTTCGCCGTAACGCGCGGCGTACTCGGCCGAGATCTGCGCATGTGACCCCTCGACCTCGTGCGTGAGAGCCTTCCCGAGGTCGTGGAGGAGCGCGGCGCGCTTGGCGGTGCGGACACTCGCCTCGAGCTCCATCGCCATGATCCCGGCCAGGTGAACGACCTCGAGCGTGTGCTTGAGGACGTTCTGGCCGTAGCTCGTGCGGTAGTGGAGCCGGCCGATCACCTTCAGCAGCTCCGGGTGGAACTCTCCCGCGTTTGCCTCGAAGACCGCCTGCTCGCCGGCCGTCCGCATGTGGTCGTCGATCTCGGCCTTCGACTGGTAGTACATCTCCTCGATCCGCGCGGGCTGGATCCGACCGTCCTCGATCAGCTTCGAGAGCGTCAGCTTCGCGATCTCCCGACGGATCCCGTCGAAGGACGAGAGCACGACGGCCTGCGGCGTGTCGTCGATGATGATGTCGACGCCAGTGAGGTGCTCGAGGGTGCGGATGTTCCTCCCCTCGCGGCCGATGATGCGGCCCTTCATGTCGTCCGAAGGGAGCTCGACGACGGACGACGTGGTCTCTGCGGCGTGGCTGGCGGCCACGCGCTGGAGAGCGTCGGCGACGAGGTTCCGTGCGCGCCGCTTCGCCTCGATCTGCGCCTCCTCCTCCAGCTGCCGGACCCTGCGCGCGAGCTCGTGCCGGATCAGCTGCTCGGAGCGGCCGAGGAGCTCCGCTCGCGCCTCGTTCACGGTCAGGCCGGAGACGCGCTCGAGCTCCTTGAGCTCGCTGTCCTTCGCCTCCTTGAGCTGCAGCTGGAGCTCCTTGATGTGGATCTCACGGTCGGCGAGGCCCTGCTCGCGCCGGAGGAGCTCCGTCAGCTTCGCCTCGAGCTCGTCCTGCCTCGCCAGGACGCGCTCCTCGAGCTTCGCGATCTGGGCGCGCCGCTCGGCCAGCGCCTGCTCGGCCTCCCCCTTGTGCCGCATCGCCTCTTCGCGCGCCTCGATCTCCGTCTCGCGACGCAGGTTGTCCGCCTCGCGGCGCGCCTCGTTGACGATCTCGTCGCGGCGCCGCGCCGCCTCGCCGAGCCCGGAGCGATTCTGGAGCTTCAGGGCGAGCGCGAGGAGGGCTGCTCCGAGGACGAGGCCGATGACGATGCCGGCGACGATGAGCACTGCGCGCTCCTTGGGTCGCGTCGGGCGTGAGCCCGGCGGAGGTCGGTTGAACCGCTCGACGAGCGGGACTCACCCGCCATCAAGCCCGTGCAGTGCGTTCTCGAGCCGCGGTCGGACCGCCGCGGCAGGGTCTCACCAGCGACGGATCGCTAGTGCCGGCTCCTCCTTGCTGATGTCTCGTCCGTTTGTCAGTGCCGTCTCGTCTCGGAACGTCTGATCGTGTCAGGAAAACGCTTCTGTGCAGGCAAAATGATGGATGAAGTGCTTCCTAGTGTAACCGATCCTCGTCAGCCAGGCGGTCGAGGGTCTCGGGGCTGAACCCCTTGCCGGCGAGATAGCGGAGCGCGCGGGCCTCGCCGCCGCGCTGCTCGAAGACCCTCGTCGCCCGCTCCTCCTCCGGTTCGAGCTGTGCCATCGCCCGCTCGACGGACTCCTGCTCGACGCCCTGTCGCCGCAGATCCTGGCGGATCAGCGCGTCGCCCAGACCGCGCTGCGAGAGCGAGCGGGCGCGCTCCTCCGCATAGCGCTCGTCCGAGACGAGCCCGGCTTCGGTGAGGCGGTCCAGCGTCGCCTCCCGCTCGTCCGGCGAGATCCCGGCGCGCTGGAGTCGCCGCGAGAGCTCGTGGCGCGACCGGTTGCGGTGCCGGAGGGCGCGGAGCGCCAGCTCCGTCGCGTCCTCGGCCCGCTCGGCCACTTACTTCGCCGCGGCCTCGACCGGCTCGGCTTCCGGCTCGGCTTCCGTCTCGGCCACTGACCCTTCGGCCTGCGGCAGGAGCCGCGCCGACACGATCTGCTCGGGCCCGACCTCGTTCTGGATCGCGCCGAGGATCTTCTGTGTCACGTCGGGGTGCTCGCGGAGGAACGCGGTCGCGTTCTGGCGCCCCTGTCCGAGCCGCTCGTCGTCGAAGCTGAAGTACGACCCCGATTTCTGGACGACCTTCCGCTCGAGGCCGGCGTCGAGCACCGTGCCCTCCCAGGAGATCCCCTGGCCGTAGATGATGTCGAACTCGGCCTGCTTGAACGGCGGTGCGACCTTGTTCTTCACCACCTTGACGCGGACACGGTTGCCGATCGCCTCGACGCCTTCCTTGAGCGTCTCGATCCGGCGGATGTCCAGGCGGACCGACGAGTAGAACTTGAGCGCCCGGCCGCCCGGCGTCGTCTCCGGGTTGCCGAACATGACGCCGATCTTCTCGCGGAGCTGGTTCGTGAAGATGCAGATCGTCTCGGTGCGGTTAAGCGTGCCGGCGAGCTTGCGGAGCGCCTGGCTCATCAGGCGCGCCTGGAGACCGACGTGGCTGTCGCCCATCTCACCTTCGATCTCGGCGCGCGGCGTCAGCGCGGCGACGGAGTCGACCGCGACGACCGCGAGCGCCCCGCTGCGGATCAGCAGCTCGGCGATCTCGAGCGCCTGCTCGCCGTTGTCGGGCTGCGAGACGAGCAGGTCGTCGATGTTGACGCCGATCCGACGGGCGTACTGCGGGTCCATCGCGTGCTCGGCGTCGATGAAGGCGCAGATGCCGCCGCGGCGCTGCGCCTCGGCGATCACGTGGTAGACGAGCGTCGTCTTCCCCGACGATTCCGGCCCGAAGATCTCGACGATCCGGCCGCGGGGCAGCCCGCCGATGCCGAGTGCGAGGTCGAGCGCGAGCGAGCCCGTCGAGACCGAGCCCACACTCACGTGCGCGTGGTCGTTCATCCGCATGACCGCGCCCTTGCCGAACTGGCGCTCGATCTGGCCGAGAGCAGTGTCGAGTGCCTCTGCGCGATCCAACCCGATCAACCTCCTAGCGGAACAGCTTCGAGAACAGCGTACTCAGCCCCGGTGGGGCGCAACGACGACATGTAAACAGCGGCGTCGGACGGCGTGAACGAGCCCAGCTCGGGCGCCGGCGGGCGCAGGCGCGGGCGCTCCCGATAGCGGACGACGGTGACGTGCGGTAGCCACGAACGCTGCTCGCGCTCGTACACCCCGACCCCCTCCAGGCCGTCGAAGAGACGGCCGGCAAGCATGGCTCCCTCCCCCGTCTCGTCCTCCAGGACGAGCATGCCGACGCTCCGCGTCTCGCGGTACCGGCTGGGCGAGAACACGATCTCGCCCGCCGCCGCGGCCGCCGCTCGGAGGGCAGCGGCGATCGCCGGCAACTCGGAGGCCGGTCGTCGCCCGAGGAAGGCGAGCGTGGCGTGGAGATGTCCGTGCGCGACCGGGCGGCCGGCGCCGGCGAGTTGCTCGCGCTGCCAGCGCTCGAGCCCGTCGAGGATCTCGTCCGGCAGCCGGAGTGCGCAGAAGAGGCGCAGATGCTCATTGCCCGCGACGCTACCGGCCGAGCTCACACGCGTTCGTGCTGGTTCTGTGTCAGAAGGCGCCTGAGCAGATGGAGCGCCGAGACCGCGGCGCGCCGGCGCACCGCATCGCGGTTCCCAGGGAGGCGGAGCTCGACCCCGTGCGAGCTCTCCGGCGTCACCGCGTGCAGGTAGACGAGACCGACGGGTTTCTCCGCCGACCCACCGCCCGGCCCCGCCACGCCCGTCACCGACACCGCGACGTCGGTCTCGAGGGCCCGTGCCGCTCCCTCCGCCATCGCCTGCGCCGTCTCCGGCGAGACGGCCCCGTGGCGCGCCAGCACGTCGTCCGGCACGCTTAGCTCTCCGCGCTTCACGTCGTCGGAGTAGGCGATCACGCCGCCAGTGAAGGCTTCGCTCGAGCCCGGCACCTTCGTTAGCCGTGCGGAGACGAGGCCGCCGGTACACGACTCGGCGGTCGAGATCGTCCAGCCATGCTCACGCGCGGCGTCGAGGACCAGCGCCTCGACCGGCTCCTCGTCCTCCGTGAACAGCGCCCGCGGATGCGCCTCCCGGAGCGCACTCACGACCCGTTCGGCCTGGCCCTCGGCCCCCGGCGGGATCACGAGGTCGACCTGGACCTCGAGGTCGTGCGCGCAGATCGTCAGCTCGAGGCCGTCGCGCTCCCCGCCCGCCTGCTCGACCACGCCGGCCACGGCCGACTCGGGCAGGCCGAAGAACCGGAGGATCCGGTGCGCGGGGCTCTGCGCGCGGGCGAGCAGCCGCTCGAGCTCGACGCGGTCGAGCGCGTTGCGCCAGATCCGCTGGAGCTCCCCGGGCGGCCCTGGGAGCGCGATTGCGAGGGCTCGATCCGTCTGGAGCAGCACGCCGGGCGCCGTTCCGGCCAGCCCGAGGGAGATGCCGCCCTGCGGCAGCGTCGCCTGCTTGCGCACGCCCGCCTCGAACTCCGCGTACGGCCGCCGGAACCGCTCGGCGAGCCCACGGACGACGTCGCCGATCTCGCGCTCGAGCTCGAGGTCGACGTGGAGCTCGCGCCCCGCCGCCTTCGCCAGCAGCTCGATCGTCCGGTCGTCGTGGGTCGGTCCGAGGCCGCCCGACGTGATGACGAGGTCGTAGTCGAGGCTCTCCCGCAGGGCGCCCCCGAGCTGCTCGGGCCGGTCGCCGATCACGCTGATCCGCTCGGGCTCGATCCCGCGCGAGGAGAGCTCGCGCGCCAGGAACGGCCCGTTCTCGTCGAGGCGCCCGCCCCGGACGAGCTCGCTGCCCGTGACCAGGACGGCTGCTCTCGGCCTCACGCTAGGTCGAGGCTACCCGCCTGATGCCGCCGGCCGTGACGGTGACCGTCGCAGGGCCGCTCGCCGGGAGGTCCTTGAAGTCGCCGTTCACGACGACCTTCAGGTTTCGGGGGCTGCCCATCCGGAGGACGTAGCGGCGGTTCTTGCCGAACCGGATGCTGTGGCCGTCCTCGACCGTCCCCTTGAAGAGCTGCTTCCCGGCGAGGGAGCCGCCGTAGACCTCGACGACGGAGTTGCCGGCCACCGCCGAGATAGTCAGCTTGGCCCTTCGCGTCGGCGCCGCGCGGCGAGGAGCCGGGCGAGGGTTCGGCGTCGTCGCCGGCGGCCTCGTCGAGAAGTCCGGGATCGCCGTCTTCGGCGTGTCGCTACCGAAGCGCCAGGCGGCGAAGACGAGCAGGGTCAGGATCCCGATCGCCGCGATCGCGACGAGGACCACGCTCGATTCGAATCGAGGCACTCCCCGGCCCAGCGAGGGCGTGCTGCCGCGGGTCCGCAGCGGGGTCTCCTCGTCGACGTGGACGTAGCGCGAGTTGTACTCGTCGACGTAGAGCTGGCCGTCGAGCCCCAGGTATTCGGCGTACGTGCGGAGGAAGCCCTTGACGTACGTCTGGCCCGGGAGGATGTCGAACTGCTCGTCTTCGAGCGCGCGCAGGTACTTCGGCCTGATCTTGGTCGCCTGCTCGATCTCGGGAAAATCGAGACCCTGGCGCAGGCGGGCTTCGCGGAGGCTGTTTCCGATCTCGAACATCTGGCGGCGCGACCCAGTCTAGACGGGTTCCTGCGAAGCCTTATGAAACCTGCCGGAGCACGTAATAGGTGGCGACCGAGATCGTCGCCGTCAACGCGAGGTAGAGGGCCATGTAGCCGAGGATCCGCCCCGCGAGCGCCAGCTTGTACCCCTTGACGCGGCCGAGCGTCCGCTCGATCGTCTTCCGCGCCCTGCGCCCCAGGTAGATCGCAAGGAACGCCAGGGCGAAGGCCGGGATGATCGCAACCGAGGCGCGGAGCAGCGTGAGCCGGTCCAGCTGCTCGGCCACGAAGACGGCCGCCGGCAAGGTCGCCAGCGCCACCAGCCCGACGAGCACGGAGAAGACCGCGCTGACGCTGGTGGGCCGGTCTTCGCTACTGCTTCTCGTAAGGGCGGCCAACGGCTGCGGGCGGGATCGAGCGGCCGATCAGGCCGCCGACCGCGATCAACGTCAGGACATACGGCAGGGTCTCGAAGAGCAGCGCCGCCTGCTCCGAGTATTCGGGCAGCGACCGGGCGAGGGCGCTCGAGAAGCCGAACAGGAGCGCGGCGCCGAAGGCGCCGAACGGCTTCCACATCCCGAAGATCAGGGCTGCGAGCGCGATGAAGCCACGACCCACGGTCATATTCTCCGTGAAGCTCCCGACGAACCCGATCGAGAGGTAGGCCCCGCCGAGCGCCGCTAGCACCCCTGAGAATGTGACGGCCGCGTAGCGCACGGCGTACACGGAGATTCCGGCGGCCTCGGCTGCGCGGGGATGCTCGCCGACCGCGCGGAGCCGCAGGCCCAGCGTCGTGCGGAACAGGAAGGCCCAGGAGAGGACGACCGTCGCGAGCGCGAGCCAGATCATGAGGTTCATGTCCCCCAGGATCGGTCCGAGGAAGTAGACACCGTCGAGGAAGCCGAGGTGCACGTTCGGGATCGTCGAGATCTCGCTCGGTGTGCCCTGGTCGCCGTAGATGTCGATGTAGAGGTAGCCGGTCAGCCCGAGGGCGAGGAAGTTGATTGCCGTGCCGCTGACGATCTGGTCCGCGCGCAGGTGGATCGAGAAGAACGCGTGGACGAACGCGAGCAACGCGCCGGCGAGCATAGCCGTCAGGAGTCCGATCGCCCAGTGGTCGAATCGGATCGCACCCCAGATCCCGAAGAAGGCGCCCACGAGCATCATCCCCTCGAGCGCGATGTTCACGACTCCGCTCCGCTCGGAGAACAGCCCGCCCATGGCGGCGAAGATCAGCGGCGTCGCCCAGCGCAGTGTCGCCGCGAACAGGCTCGACCAGACGAAGACGGCCTCGTGCGTCGAGATGCTGGCCTCGGCCGCCGCCACGCCGAGCACGATCCCCACCACGCCGCAGGCGATCGCCGACCAGCCGATCTTATGCTCGCGCCGGCTGGCGGACCAGATACCGGCGGCGATCGCAAGGATCCCGAAGACGATCGGGATCACGACGACGTCCCCGGTGGCCGCGCGCAGGTTGTCCCCGAGCGGCGGCAGCATCAGCCAGACGCCCGCCGCCGCCAGTCCGATCCCGACCAGACCGACGTCGCGGTTCAGGCGGCGAGGAAGGCGACGGGTTGCGTCGATCGTGCTCATGCCGTCCTCCGCCAGGGCCGGGGCAATCGTCTTCGCGCCCGCCACGCCGAGAGGATCAGGAGGTCGGCCCCCACGAAGAGGACGATCAGGCCCTGGATGATCAGCGTCAGGTTCCCGGCGAGCTCGGGGTCGAAGACCTCGGCGTCGAGGTTGCGGGCGCTCGTGCCGGTCAGGAGCGCGCCGAAGAGGAGCGCCGAGAAGAAGATCCCCACCGGCGTCGAGCGCCCGAGCAGGGCAACCGCGATTCCGACGAAGCCGACGTCGGAGCCCTGGATGTCGATCTGTCCGAAGCGGAACTGCCAGCCGAGCAGGTCGATTCCACCCGCCAACCCGGCGAAGCTCCCGGCGATCGCCATGGCGAGGAAGTAGCTGCGCGTGACGCTGATCCCGGCGTAGCGGGCGGCCTCGGGGTTGAAGCCGACCGCGCGAATGCCGAAGCCGAGCGTCGTCCGGTTCAGGATCGCCCAGAAGCAAACCAGGGCCCCGAGCGCGATCAGGAAGCCGACGTGGAGGCCCTGGACGCCGCCCCAGAGGACGTGCAGCTTCGCCGACGCCACGACGTCGTCCGAGATCGGGACCGACGCCTGCGAGGAGCTCTGGAGCGGGCCGCCGATCGAGAAGAGGTAGCTGCCGACCCAGAACGCGATCCAGTTGAGCATGATCGTCGTGATCACCTCGTGCGAGCCGACCGTGGCCCGCATCAAGCCGGCGATCCCGGCCCAGCCCGCTCCGGCGAGTGCGGCGCAGGTGAGCGCGAGCGGGACGTGCAGCAGGCGCGGCATCCCGGCAAAGTGCGTCCCGACGGCGACCGCCGCGATGATCCAGACGATGTACTGGCCCTGCCCGCCGATGTTGAAGAGCCCACAACGGAAGGCGAACGCGACGGCGAGGCCGGTGAGGATCAGCGTCGTCGTCAGTATCAGCGTCTGCTGGAGGTTGATCGCGGCGACGGCGACGGCGTCCGCCTCCGTCGGGTAGAGGTCGTGCGTGCCGGCGACCGTCCGGATGTCGACGGCCCAGTGGACGAGCCACAGGAGACCCGTCCCGTCGAGGATGCCGCGGAAGATCGGGAGCGGGTCCTTCCCGGTCGTCAGCAGCACGACGAGGCCCGCCACCGCAAAGGCGAGCAGCGTGGTCAGGAGCGGGACGACGAGACCGCCCGCCCGCTGGTGGAGCGACAGGCGCGCGGTGAGACTGGGCCGGGTCGCCACGGGGCGATTCTTCCCGCTGGGCCGGCGCTACTGCTTGATGTACGGCCGCCCGATCGCGGCCGGCGGGATCGAGCGTCCGATCACGCCCGCGACGGCGATCAGCGTCAGCAGGTAGGGCAGCGCCTGGAAGAGCGTGCCGTAGGTCGCCCAGCTTTCGACGTTCTGGAGCCGCGGCGCGATCGCGCTGGCGAAACCGAAGAGCATCGCCGCCCCGAGGGCGCCGAAGGGGCGCCACTTGCCGAAGATCAGTGCGGCCAGGGCGATGAACCCGCGGCCCGCCGTCATGTTCTCGGTGAACGAATGCACGAAGCCGAGCGAGAGGTAGACCCCGCCGAGCGCGGCCAGGGCGCCGGAGACGACGACCGCCGCGTAGCGCGTCGCGTAGACGGAGATCCCCACCGTGTCCGCGGCGCGTGGGTGCTCTCCGACCGAGCGGATCCGGAGCCCGATCGTCGTCCGGAAGATCACGACCCAGGCGAGCACGACCGTGAGAAATGCCAGCCAGACCATCAGGTTCAGGTGCCCGATCGACTTCTCGAGGAAGCTGCCGAGCCCCTCGGGCGGGATGCGCGAAAGCCAGTCCAGGTTCACGTCGGGCACCGCCGGCAGGTCGCCGGTGCCCTCCTGGCCGTAGGTGTCGATGTAGAGGTAGCCCGTAATCCCGAGGGCTAAGAAGTTGATCGCCGTCCCGCTCACGATCTGGTCGGATCGCAGGTGGATCGAGAAGAAGGCGTGGACGAGCGCGAGTGCGGCACCGGACGCCATCCCGATCAGGATCCCGAGGACCCACGAGTCGGTCTTGTCGCCGCCGAGCACGCCGAAGAAGGCGCCCATCAGCATCATCCCCTCGAGGCCGATGTTCACCACGCCGCTCCGCTCGGAGAACAGGCCACCGATCGACGCGAAGATCAGGGGCGTCGCGAACCGCAGCGTCGCCGCGATCACCGCCGACCAGGTGATCACGACCTTCAGGTTCTCGACAGCCGCGTGAGCGGCCAGGACCCCGCCCAGCATCCCGAGGAGCGCGATCATCGCCGCCGTCCAGCCCAGCCTCGTCTCGCCCTTGCGCCACGAGAAGAGGCCGAGGGCGATGCCGAGGAGGCCCAGGACGACGGGAACGGCCTCGGACCGAACGGTGCGCGGCGGCAGGGCGACCCAGAAGGCGAGCACGCCGAGCGCGATTGCGGCGATTCCCGCCGCGCGCGCGATCCTAAACTTGATCCGCCCGCTGGCGAGCACGACCTCGGCCTGCGTGGTCACCGCTGCGCCACCGGCTCCGACCTCAGCTTGCGCCTGAGCTTGGCCCGCGCGCGCCAGAGGTAGAGGATCAGGAGGTCGGCCCCGACGAAGAGGACGACGAGGCCCTGGATGATCAGCGTCAGGTTGCTGGCGAGCTCCGGCTGGAAGACAGTCGGGTCGAGGTTCCGCGTGGAGGTGCCGTTCAGCAGCGCGCCGAAGAGCAGCGCGGAGAAGAAGATCCCGAGCGGTGTGTTGCGGCCGAGCAGCGCCACCGCGATGCCGATGAACGCGATCTGCGAGGAGAGCTGGACGCTTGTCAGATCGACCCGGAAGAGCCAGCCGAGGATGTCCACGCTGCCGGCGAGGCCGGCGAACGCGCCCGAGATCGCCATCGCCAGGAAGTAGTTCCGGCCGACGCTGATGCCGCCGTAGCGCGCGGCTTCGGGGTTGAAGCCGACGGCGCGCACCTGGTAGCCGAGGGTCGTCCGGTTGAGAACGATCCAGAAGACGACGAGCGCGGCGATCGCGACGAAGAAGCCGATGTGGAGGCCCTGGAGCTTCGGATCGCCCCACCAGACGTTGAGCTTCGCGCCCTGGGAGACCTCCGACGTCACCGGCACGAAGACCTGGTTGGGATCCTGCAGCGGCCCGTTGAAGCCGACCAGGTAGCTCCCGATCCAGAGCGCGATCCAGTTGAGCATGATCGTCGAGATCACCTCGTGCGCGCCGACCGTCGCCTTCAGGATCCCTGCGATTCCGGCCCAGACAGCGCCGGCAAGAGCGCCGGCCCCTGCCGCGAGGATCATGTGCGGGACGTGGGCGAGATCGGGTAGCCAGACCCCGACCTGAAGGGCGGCGATCATGCCCGCGATGTACTGGCCCTGGCCGCCGATGTTGAACAGGCCGCAGCGGAAGGCGAACGCAACCGCGATGCCGACGAGGATCAGGGTGGTCGTCACCAGGAGCGTCTGCTGGAGGTCCTCCGCCGCGAATTCGCGCTCCTGGCCGGTCACCCAGGGGAAGAACCAGTTCAATCCGGTTCCGTCGAAGATCGCTCGATAGGTGCTGAGCGGGTTCTTCCCGGTCGTGACGAGGACGACGAGGCCGCCGACGAAGAACGCGAAGATCGCGGTCAGCAGGGGTGTGATCACGCCGCCGGTGCGCTGGTAGAGGTCCCACCGAGCCGCGAGGCTCGTCTGGGCTTCCGGATCCGCCTCGATGCTCGGCTCGGCGACGTCCGCTTCTTCAGGTGGGCCCGGTGGCGGGGGCTGTGGCTCGCTCACGAGGCGGCCGCTTCCGGCACGAGCCCGCCGGTCATGGCGATGCCGAGCTCCTGCTCGGAGACATCCGGGCCGTACTCGGCCACGATCCGGCCCTCGTAGATGACGAGGATCCGGTCGGAGAGCGAGAGCACCTCGTCGAGCTCGAGCGAGATGAGCAGCACCGCGCGACCCTCGTCGCGCTCCTCGACGAGCCGCCGGTGGACGAACTCGATCGCACCGACGTCGAGGCCGCGTGTGGGCTGCGCGGCGACGAGCGCTCGCGGATCACGAGCCACCTCGCGCGCGACGACGACCTTCTGCTGGTTTCCGCCCGAGAGTGCGGCGGCGCGCGTCTTCGGGCCGCCGCCGCGGACGTCGAACTCCTTGAGGAGGCGCCGGGCGGCGACGATCATCCGCCCAGGCCGGAGCCAGCCGAGCCGCGAGTAGGGCTCCTTCTCGAAGTCGTGGAGGGCGAGGTTCTCGGCGAGGGAGAAGTCCAGGACGAGCCCGCGCAGGTGCCGGTCCTCCGGGATGTGGCCGAGACCGGCGTCGTAGTGCTGATGCGCCGTCTCGGTCGTGACGTCCTTGCCGGCGACCCTCACCGTTCCCGAGGTGACGCTCCGAAGCCCGCTGAGAGCGTCGATGAGCTCGGTCTGCCCATTCCCGTCGACGCCCGCAATGCCGACGATTTCACCGGCGCGAACGCCGAACGACACATCTTGGACGGCCGGCAGCCCTCTCTCGTCGAAAACCGTCAGGTTTTCGACGACCAAGAGCGGCTCGGTCGGTTGCGCCGGTGCCTTCTCCACCCGGAGGAGCACCTCGCGCCCGACCATCAAGCGCGCGAGGCCGTCCTGCGTCGCTCCCTCACGCGGAACCGTCTCGATCCTTTTCCCGCGGCGCAGGACGGTGATCCGGTCCGCGATCTCGAGCACCTCCCGGAGCTTGTGGCTGATGAAGATGATCGACATGCCCTCCCGCTGGAGGGTCTTGAGGATCCCGAACAGCTCGTCGGCCTCCTGCGGGGTCAGCACCGCGGTCGGCTCGTCGAGGATCAGGATGTCCGCGCCGCGGTAGAGCGCCTTCAGGATCTCCACCCGTTGCTGCTGACCCACGGTGATGTTCTCGACCCGCGCGTCGGGGTTGATCGCGAAATTGAACGCCGCGGCGAGGTCGCGCACCCTCCTGACGGCGGCGTCGTAGTCGAGGAAGACGCCGGCTTTGCGCGGCTCAGCGGCGAGGACGACGTTCTCGGCGACCGTCATCACCGGGATCAGCATGAAGTGCTGATGCACCATCCCGATCCCGTTGTCGATCGCCTCCCGCGGCGAACGCATCCGGACGGGCTTGCCGTTGATCAGGATCTCGCCCTCGTCCGGGTGGTAGAGCCCGTAGAGGACGTTCACCAGCGTCGACTTGCCGGCACCGTTCTCGCCGAGGAGCGCGTGCACCTCGCCGTCGTAGAGGTCCAAGTCGACGTGATCGTTCGCGAGGACGCCCGGAAAACGCTTGGTGATTCCCCGTAGCTCGAGTACCGGGCCTCGCCGCTCCGCCACGGAGCAATCTTAGGGGGCGGGCCGAGCCCGCCCCCTAAGAACCGAACGAGAGAGTGCTACTTCGCCGGGGGCTTGATCTTGCCCTGGGCGATCAGCTTCTTGATGACGTTGGCCTTCCGCGTGTACTCGGCGCGCTTGGCCTTCGAGAGCCGCGTCGAGAGGCGGCCGAAGCCGACGCCGTTGTTCTTGACGCTGTAGGTCGTGTTGAAGCCGCCGCGGAACCCGGCAGGGTTCGACTTGAACTTCTTGATCATGTCGAAGACGGCCGTGTCGACCCGCTTCGTGGCGCTCGTGAGGATGTGCTTGCCGAGGAAGTACTGGTCGGCGTCCACGCCGATGCCCCAGATTCTCTTCTCCTTCGCCGCGGTCAGACCGCCGAGGCCGCAGCCGCCGGCGACCATGAACGCGACCTTCGTGCCGCGGTCGATCTGGTCGAGCGTGGTCTCCTTGCACTTCGCCTGGTCGGCGAACGTCGGGTCCTGCGCGTAGTTCACGAGGACCTTGACCCTCTTGTTCGCGCGCTTGGCGCCCGCCTTGTAGCCGGCGATGAACCGGACGATGGCGGGAACCGGGTTCGCGCCGACGGCCGAGATGATGTCCGGTCCGCGCTGGTCCTTGACTACCAAACCGGCGATGTACCCGACGAGATAGCCCGCCTCCTGCTCCTTGAACTGCACGCCGCGCACGTTCGTCGGCTTCGACTGCAGGTCAGGCCAGCTCACGTCGATGCCGGCGAACTTCACATTCGAGAAGCTCGGAGCGACCGCGTCGAGCGGGCCGAAGGCGAACAGCACGCCGATCGGCAGGACGAGCCCGGCGCCGGACTGCGCGGCAGTTCGCAGGTTCGGCGTCCGGTCGTTGGCCGAGTTCGTCACGTACATTCGGCCCTGGATCTTCAGTTCCCGGATCGCCCGCTGGAGGCCGACGTTCGAGAGCTGGTTGAAGCCCTTGTCGTTCAGGCCGCCGATGTCGCTGACGACCGCAACGCGGGTCGTCGTGGCGCCCTTCTTGCCCGGGGCCGAGGACGCCGCGAATGCTGCAACTGCTGCCACAGACAGCATCACAATCGCGACGACCGCAGAGACCCAAGGCAAGAGTCGTCTTACCTTCACTGATTCCTCCCCTTTCTAAGGTTTCCTCGCTACCGGAGGATGCAAAAGATGATGCTAACCCCCTGTCGTTGGACGCGCAGGAGGTCGGAAAGTTAGCCTGGAATCCGGTCGAGCGGGCGCTCGTCGACGAGCACACGGCGGGGCTTCGAGCCCTCGTATCCGGAGATGATCCCGCGCCGCTCCAGCATGTCGATCAGGCGCCCTGCGCGGGTGTAGCCGACCCGGAGCCGGCGCTGCAGCAGCGAGACCGATGCGGTCTGCGTCTGGACGACGATCTCGATCGCCTTCTCGAGCAGCGGGTCCTGATCGGGGTCGAAGTCCTCGTCGCCCTCTTCGCCCCCCTCCGGCGGCGCCTCCGGCGCCTCCAGCAGCGACTCGTCGAGCTCCTGACCCCGCTGTTCCCGGCACTGCTCCACGAGGAGCGCGGTCTCCTCCTCGCTGACGTAGGCGCCCTGGACGCGCTGGAGGCGCGAGGTGCCGAGCGGCTTGAAGAGCATGTCCCCCTGCCCGAGCAGGCTCTCCGCCCCGGCCTGGTCGAGGATCACTCGCGAGTCGGTCTGGCTGGAGACGGCGAAGGCGATCCGGGACGGGACGTTAGCCTTGATCATCCCGGTGATGACGTCCACTGACGGCCGCTGCGTGGCGAGGACGAGGTGGATGCCGACCGCGCGTGACTTCTGGGCCAGGCGGATGACTGCATCCTCCACCTGCTGCGGCGAGATCATCATCAGGTCGGCCAGCTCGTCGATCACGACGAGGAGGTACGGGAGCGGCTCCTCGCCGCGGCTACGGAAGGCACGATTCGCCTCCTGCAGGTTGCGCGCCCGCACGGTGCTCAGCCGCTCGTAGCGGTGCTCCATCTCCGCGAGCACGTTGGTGAGCACGATTGCCGCCTCTTTGGGGCTGGAGACGACGGGTGTGAGCAGGTGCGGGATCTTCTCGTAGAGGGAGAGCTCGATTCGTTTCGGGTCGATCAGGATCAGCCGCGCGTCGTCGGGGGTCGCCCGCAGCAGGATCGAGCTCAGGATCGTGTTGATGCAGCCGGACTTGCCCGAGCCGGTCGTGCCGGCGATCAGCAGGTGCGGCATGCGCGCGAGGTCGGTCCAGACGGCGTTGCCGGAGATGTCCTTGCCGAGCCAGACGGCGAGCGGGCTCGCGCTCGAGGGCAGGTCGTCGTAGACGTCGCCGAGCGTGACGAGGTTCGGGGAGAGGTTCGGGACCTCGATCCCCACCGCCTGCTTCCCCGGAATCGGAGCGAGGATGCGGATCTCGGTCGTCGCGAGCGCGTAGGAGAGGTCGTCCTTCAGCGCCGAGACCTTCGACATCTTGGTGCCGGCCGCGAGCTGGAGCTCGTACCGGGTGACGCGCGGGCCGGTGATCTCGCCGACCAGGCGCGCCTCGATCCCGAAGTCCGCGAGCGCGCGCAGGACGGCCTGTGAGGCCTGCTCGTTCTGGTTTTGCTTGCCGTTCGTCTTCGCCGGCGAGCGGCGCAGGAGCGACGGCTCCGGAAGGACGTACTCGGCTTTCGCGGGGTTCGGCGGCTCGAACAGCGCCTGCTGCTGGCTTTCCTCGGTCGGCTCGTCCCCGTGCATGGTCAGAAGCGGCGGCGGTGCGTTCTCCGAGATCACGTCGGGGAAGTCCGCGACGGCGTCGACCGGCGGCTCCACCCTCCGCGGGCGGAACGGGATCGGCTCGGGCAGCGTCTCGAGCTCCTCGCGCGGCGCCCGCTCGAAGCTGCGGCGGGCCGCGGTGCGGGCGCGCCGCATGGCCGGCGCGGAGCTGCGGAGGATCGCGCCGACCGAGGCTCCCGAGAGGAGGAGGGCTCCCGCGGTCAGAGCCGTGACCCCGGCGATCAGCATGCCGGTGTGGCCGACGAGCGTCCCGACGATCTCGTTCAGCGCCTTGCCGACAATCCCGCCGTGGGCGCCCAGAACGAGCATCAGCCCGAGCGCCGTGACGGCGATCCCGGTTCGGAACGGCCTGAGCTCGACGATCGCGCTCCGGCCGAGCATGAGCGCGCCGACGACCACGAGCGCCGCGGGAAGGAGGTAGCCCGCGTCGCCGATGACGCCCCAGATGCCGTCGCCGATCCACTCGCCGGCGCGGCCTCCCTCCCATCCCAGGTAGACGAGCGTCGAGAGGAAGAGACCGACGGCCGTCAGGCCGAGGCCGATCAGCTCCGGGTGGTGGTGGGACCGCTGCTTCGTCGCGCGCTTGCGCTTGCGGACGCGCGAAGGCGTGCGAGGTCGGAGGGTGCGCTTCGCGCGCCGCTTGGCCATGGGCGTCTCTTTCGCCGGTGTCCCGACGTTCCCTCCGGTCCTTAACGGGACCAGGTCCCGTTAAGAAGCGGCGGGCCGTTTGGCTCAGCTGCAAAGCGCCGCCCGCTCCCGCACGCGTTTACGGGACCAGGTCCGGTTAAGAAGCGGCACCAAATGTGTGACGAGTCGTCAGCCGGGGGCTAGTCCAGCGTCGGCAGGCGTTCGAGCAGGAGGTCGATGAAGGCCGTGCCGTTGATGTCGACCCCTACGTACGCGTTTGGCGGCCGCTCCGTCCGGCGCCAGAGGTCGACGTACGTTCGGCCGCGCGAGAGCTCTGGGCCCGTGTCGATCACCACGTTGAGATGCTCGGTCCGAACGAGGTCGGGCCGGAAGACGTACGCGAGTGCGACTGCGTCGTGGATCGGCGAGCCGCCGAAGTTATACGTCCGTTCGTGATAGCGGTGGAAGAAGTCGTAGAGCTCGGCGACCATGCGTCCGGTGCGGCCGGACTCCCGGAGCCGATCGGCATTCGCGGTCGTCAGCAACGCCTGGTGCGTGACGTCGAGGCTGATCATCGTGATCTCGATGCCGCTCTCGAAGACGCGCGCTGCCGCCTCCGGGTCCGCCCAGATGTTGAACTCCGCCGCGGGCGTGATGTTCCCGAGCCCGACGGAGCCGCCCATGAGCACGATCCGCGAGGGCCGCACCTCCGGGTATCGCGCCAGAAGGAGCGCGACGTTCGTCAGCGGCCCGACCGGCACGAGCGTCGCCCCGTGGACGTGACGGGCCAGAAACTCCACTCCGTGCTCGTCGAGCGGCTCGCGCTGCGGCGGCGGGAGGTCGGGCCCGTCGAGGCCGGTCTCGCCGTGTACGTGCGAGGCCACCTGGCGCTCCCGCACGAGCGGTCGGTCCGCGCCCGCGGCGACGGGGATGTCGTCCCGGCCCGCGAAGTCGAGCACGCGAATCGCATTCGCCGTCGTCTTCTCCAGCGTCTGGTTCCCGGCGACCGTCGTCACGCCGAGCAGCTCGACCTCCGGGCTTGCCAGGGCGAGCAGGAGGGCGATCGCGTCGTCGTGGCCGGGATCACAGTCGATGACGATGCGCTCAGCCAAGGATCGAGTCCACCTCCTCCGCCGTCGGCAGCGACGGCTGGGCTCCTGGACGTGAGGCCGCGATCGCGCCGGCGGCACATGCCCGTCGCAACGCCTCCTCCCAGTCCCGCCCTTCGAGGTGCGAGACGACGAGGCAGGCGGTGAAGGCGTCGCCAGCCGCCGTGCCGTCGACCGCCTGGACCTTCGGCGGTGCCGCCCGCGCCACCTCCCGTCCGTCCTCGAGCAGCATTGCGCCCTCCTTCCCCAGCGTCAGCGCCACGAGCTTGCCGCGCGAGTTGACCTCGTACTCGTAGCGGTTGACGACGAGCAGGTCGGGCTCGACGTCGACCGGCTTCGCCGGCGCGGCGTTGAGGCAGAACCAGTCCGCCGCCTCGGCGTTCGCGCGCACCGTTTCCTCCGGGATCTCGAGCTGGCAGAGGACGTTCCCGCCTCCGACCGCGTTCACCGTCGCATTCGCACCGGGCACCACGACGATCTGATTCTCCCCCTCGTCGTCCACCAGAATCAGCGCGATCCCGGTGTCCCTGCGCCGCTCCAGCTCGAGCTCGGCCCCGGCCTCAAGGAGCCCGGCGAGCGCCTCCTCCGCAAACGCATCCGCCCCCACGGCACCGCAGAACCGAACCTGCGCGCCCAGACGAGCGGCTCCGACGGCCTGGTTGGCGCCCTTGCCGCCGGGCACGCGGTCGAGCGTCGCGTCCGTCAGCGTCTCGCCCGGCCGCGGGAGCCGTGGCACCCGCGCGACCAGATCGAGGTTCGCCGAGCCGACGACCGTCAGTTCAGGCGGCAATCGCCCTGAGGTCGTCCAGCGCCCCGTCGAGGAGGTTCTCGCGCAGGTCGAAGAGCCCGGCCCAGAGCGACGAGCGGTCCGGCGCCGTCCGCAGGCGCACGGCCGTCGTCAGCCCCTCCAGCGCCCGGACGAGCACCGCGAGCTCGAGGTACGCATGCGCCACGCGCTCGGCGGAGACCGCCACGCCCGCCCGGCTCAGCACAGGCCCCCACTCCATGAGCTCCGCCGCGCTCGGCTCGCCGTACCAGGAGCGTCCTTCGGCGAGTTCCGGCTGGAGCTCCAGGAGGTACCGGCCCAGGGGGTCCTCCAGGCCGGTCAGCGCCGTCTCGATCCGGTCGGCCGCACGCCGCAGCGCCGCCTGCCGCCGGCCCGCGGTCGACGGCTGCGCGTCACCCCTCGCCCAGCGCTCGAGCAGGCGGCAGAACGCCAGCGCCGCGACCTCGCACGCCGTGAACTGGGCGATCAGGCGCTGCGCCGTCAGCTCCTCGTACGCGTTCTCGCGAAGGGCCTCGGCCCAGGTCGGCTTCATAGCTCAACTATGACTGGGAGGATCATCGGCCGCCTCCCCGTTCTGTCGTAAATCAGCTGCGCGATCGAGTCGTGAAGGTGCTCCTGGAGGAGCTTGATCTCGGTCACGTTCTGGGCGAGGAGGTCGCGGAGCACCTTGTCCGCCTCCGCCTGCATCTCCTCGAGCAGCGGACCCGGTTCACTGAGCCCGCGCGCGATCACTTCGGGCCGGCTCGACGGAACGCCGTTCGAGCCCCCGACGGTGGCGACGATGATCAGGACGCCGTCCTCCGACAGGTGGCGGCGGTCCCGCAGCGCGACGTCCTGGACGTCGCCGACGCCCAGGCCATCCACGAAGGTGACGCCGGTTTCGACCTCGTCCACGACCCGCGCGCCCTGGGGGCTCAACTCGACGACCGACCCGTTCTCCGTCAGCAAGATCGACCCCGCCGGGACACCGCTCTCCTGCGCGAGCCGGGAGTGCGCCGCCAGCATCCGGAACTCGCCGTGGACGGGCATGACGGCCTTCGGGCGCACCAGCCCGAGCATGGTCCTGAGCTCCTCGGCGTACGCGTGACCCGAGACGTGGACAGGCGCGATCTCCTGGTGGAGCACCTCCGCGCCGGCCTTCGCGAGCTGGTTGATCGAGTCGTGGACGCGAAGCTCGTTCCCCGGAACCGGCTTCGCCGAGATGATCACGGTGTCACCTCGGTCGACGGAGACGGCCGGATGGTCGTGGTACGCGATCCGCGTCAGCGCCGACATCGGCTCGCCCTGGCTTCCCGTGCAGAGGATGAGCACCTCGCCCGGCCGGTACTCCTCGAGCTGGTTCGGCCGGATCAGCGTCTCCTCCGGCACCTGGATGTAGCCGAGGTTCCGCGCGATGTTCAGGTTCTTCCGCATCGAGCGCCCGACGACCGCGACCTTTCGGTCAGCCTCGATCGCCACGTCGATCGCCTGCTGCATGCGGTGGACGTTCGAGGCGAAGCAGGCGACGAGGATCCGGCCCTGCCGTCGCGGAATGATCTGGTCGAAGGCCTCGCCGACGAGGCGCTCGGAGCCGGTGAAGCCGGGCCGCTCGGCGTTCGTCGAGTCGCCGAGCAACAGGTCGATGCCCTGGCTTCCGAGCTCCGCCAGCCGCCCGACGTCCGTACGGAGCCCGTCCACGGGCGTCTGGTCGAGCTTCCAGTCGCCGGTCACGAGCACCCGTCCCGCCGGGCTCTCGAGCACGACGGCGACCGCGTCCGGGACCGAGTGCGCCACGCGCACGAACTCGACGTCGAACGGGCCGATCCGCGTCGGGCCGTCCTCCGGCCGCGCTTCCTTCAGCTCCGCGGCCTGCAGCAGCCCGTGCTCGTCAAGCCTCGACTGCGCGAGGCCGAGCGTGAGCCTCGTGCCCCAGACCTCGGGGACGCCGACCTCCCGGAGGAGGTAGGGCAGCGCGCCGACGTGGTCCTCGTGCGCGTGCGTGAGGATCACCGCGCGCACCCGGTCGCGCCGGTCTGCGAGGTAGCTGACGTCCGGGAGGATCAGATCGACGCCGAGGTGCTCGTCCCTCGGAAACGCGAGCCCGGCGTCGACGATCACGATCCCCTCGTCGCGCTCGAAGACGGTCATGTTCTTGCCGACCTCGCCGACGCCGCCGAGCGGGATGATCCTGAGGGTGTCCTCGGCCATCGCGGCATTGTAGGGAGCGCTGGGTGGTGCGTCCCCCGTTCAAGGGATGCGTCCGGAACGCCGATCCAGTGCGATATGCGGGCGTTGCTCCTGTTTGCTGCTGCCCTGATCGCGGCCGAGCTCCTCCACCGGCGTGACGACGACCTCGGCAACCCGGAGGAGGCGGACCGCTTCTCGATCGCCGCGCCCCTGGCCGCGGCTGCGGCGATCCTGCTCGGCCCGTGGTACGCGCTGCTCGTCTCCGCCGCCTGCGTGCCGCCGGTGCGGCGCCTGCAGGGAGACGGCTGGCGGGAGAGCGCGATCCGCGGTCTCTCGCTCGGCCTGGCGGCCTTCGCGGGCGGCTGGGCGTACGTCCTGGGCGGCTCCGGCACCGGCTCGGTCGCGCTCCCCGACGACCTGCTCGGGCTCGTGCTGCTCGGCGTCGCCTTCTCGGTCACGAAGACGCTCGTCGCCCGCCTCGGTGCGGGAGCCTCGGCGTTCGAGCCCGACCTGCTCTCGGCCGGGGCCGAGGTCGCCCTGGGGGCCGCGGTCGCGATCGCCGCCGACGCGAACCTCTGGAATGCCGCGCTGCTCGTCCCCGTGCTGCTGCTGATCGAGCGGCTCTACGCCCGGATGATCGTCTCCCGTCGGGAGGTGGCGTCGGCGCTCGAGACGTTTGCCAACCTCGTCGACGAGCGCGACGCCTCGACGCACCGGCACTCGCTTCGGGTTGCTCAGCTGGTCCGGGAGCTCGCCGAGGCGCTGAACTTCCCGAAGGGGGACGCGCAGCGCCTGTGGTGGGCCGGGCGGCTCCACGATCTCGGCAAGGTCGCGGTCGACGCGGCCGCGTTGCGGAAGACCGGCCTCCTGAACACACACGACTGGGAGGCGATCCGCCGCTCGCCGCGGCTGTCTGCGCGGCTGCTCCAGCGCTTCCGCTTCGCCGCGCAGCAGGCGAAAGCGGTCGAGTACCACCGTGAGCGCTATGACGGGTCCGGCTACTACGGCGCCCGCGGCGAGGACGTGCCTCTGGCGGCGCACTTCTTGATCGTCGCGGACGCCTACGACGCGATGACCTCGGACCGCCCGTTCCGCGACACCTTCACGCCGGAGCAGGCGCTCGCGGAGCTCGAGCGCAACGCGGGCTCCCAGTTCCACCCCGCCGTCGTCAAGGCGTTCGCGGCACTCAAGCGCGGGCAGCGCCCGCGGGACGTCCTCTCGAGTGACGAGCTCGCGTCGATCCGTCACGGCTCCGGCGCGGCTCCCTCCTACCAGGCGCGGAGGAGCGTCCGGCATCGGCCGGAGCTCGTGGTCGTGCTCGGCGCGGTCCTCGCGCTGGTCGGGCTCGGCATCGACCTGATCGAGCTCACCATCGCGGGCGCGGGTGTTTCGCTCGTCGCGCTGGCGGTCTGGGGCCTCGCCCGCAGGCGCGCGCGCCGCCTCGGCCGCGCGCTGGAGGAGGCGGTGGAACGGCCGCTCAACCGTACTGCGCTCTTCGTCGCGCTGACCGGGGCGTTCGAGTCGGCCTGGCCGCTCGAGTACTCGCTCCTCGTCGCCTGGCAGGAGGACGGCACCGACGGCAGGATCGAGCTGGCTCGCGGCTCGAGCGGCGTCCCGGCCGCGGAGCTGACGAGCTGGCTCCTCCGTGAGTCCGAGTCGGACGAGGAGCTGATCCTCGACGACGGCTCCGAGCTCGGGCGGGACGGCGCTTCGGTGGCGCTGCCGCTCCGCCGCGAGAACAGCGCACTGGTCGGGTTCCTCGTGCTCGGCGGGGCGACGCGGCCGCCGGGGCACGTGCTCGCCGCGGCGCGGATGCAGCTCGACCGGATCGGGCTCGCGATCGCCGACGCTCCCGCCTCGGCGCCGCCGGAACGGCGCCTGACCGTCGTCTCCTGACTAGGCCGGCGTCGCGACGAGCGCCCCGAGGCGCTCGAGACAGCCCCGGATCGTCGCCTGCTCGTCCTCGGTCGCCTCGACGAGCGGCAGCCGCAGAGCGCCGACGCCGTGGCCGAGCAGGTTTAGCGCCGCCTTGATCCCGATCGGGCCGACGGTGACTCTGAGGATTTCGTAGGCCGGCTGGAGCTCCTCGTCGATCCGGTCCGCCGCCTCGGCGTCACCGGCCTTGAACCGGGTCACCTGCTCCTTCACCTGCGGGCCGACGACGTGGGTGTGGACGCAGACCCCGCCCGTGGCGCCGACACGGAGGAATGGGAGGATCAGGTTGTCGTCGCCGGCGTAGAGCGCGAGCCCCGTCTCGTCCACGATCCGGCGCGCCTGCTCGAGGTCGTCCCACGCCTGCTTGACGGCGACGACGTTCGGGATCTCGGCCAGCTCGGCCAGCGTCTCGACCTCGACCAGGTTCACGACGCGGGCCGGGATGTTGTAGTAGACGATCGGCTTGTCCGTCACCGCGGCGATCGCCTTCACGTGCTCGACGATCCCGCGCGGCGGCGGCTTGTTGTAGTACGGCGTCACGACCAGGAAGCCGTCGACGCCGAGCTCGTGCGCCTTTTCCGTCAGGTGGACCGAGTGGCGCGTGTCGTATGTCCCGGTTCCGGCGACGACCGTGGCGCGGTCGCCGATCGTCTCGACGGCGGCATCGTAGAGCGTGAAGCGCTCATCGTCCGTCAGCGTCGGCGACTCGCCCGTGGTACCGGTGACGACGAGACCGTCCGAGCCGTTGTCGACGAGGAACGACGCGAGCTCGCGGAACTTCGGGAGGTTGACCGCGCCGTCGGAGTCGAACGGCGTGACGCTGGCGGTGAGGACCTCGCCGAGCACGACTCGATCTTACTCCCGACCCGCCGCGAGTCCTGCCTCGAAGGCCATTCGCGCGTCGGGCCCGAAGACGGCGAAGATGACACGCTGCAGCGACCTCGGCTCGTGGGCCCGTGCCGCCTCGACCATGATCCTGGCGCACTCGTCCACCTGAAAGCCGCCCACGCCGGTTCCGAAGGCCGGAAGTGCGAGCGACTCGGCGCCGAGCTCGTCGGCGAGCCGGAGGCAGCTTTCGGTCGTCCTCCGCACGAGCTCGCCGTTCGTTCGGAGGTCCTGGCCCATCACCGCGCCGTGGATCACCCAGCGCGCCGGGAGCCTGCCGCCGCTCGTCGCCACCGCCTCCCCCACCTCGATCGGTCCCTGCTGCATCGCCTCGCGCTCGATCTCCTCGCCGCCCGCGCGCTTGATCGCGCCCGCGACGCCGCTCCCCATCCAGAGCCGGTCGTTGGCGGCGTTGGCGATCGCGTCGACCTCGAGCGCCGCGATGTCGCCGTCCTGAACGTCGAGCTCCATCAGAGGAGTTGCTCAAGCCCCACGGTCAGTCCCGCCCGCAACGTGTGGAGCCTCTCGAGCGCCAGCAGGACGCCCGGCACGTAGGCCTCACGGGAGAACGCGTCGTGGCGGATCGTCAGCAACTGGCCCTCACCGCCGAAGAGCACCTCCTGGTGCGCGACGAGCCCGGGCAGCCGCACGGAGTGGATCTCGGCGCCCCCGATCCGCTCGGCGGTCGCCTTGGCGGTCCCCGAAGGCGCGTCCTTCTTCGTCTCCGCGTGCAGCTCCACGACCTCCGCCCGCGGGAGGAATCGCGCGGCCTCGCCGGCGAGCCGCATCATCAGCACCGCACCGATCGCGAAGTTCGGCGCGTAGAAGAGCTGGACGCCCCGTTCCCTCGCGAGCGCGTCGAACGCGCCGGGATCCCAGCCGGTCGTTCCGACGACCGCAGGGACGCCTGCCTCGAGCGCGGCGCGGACGTTTCCCTCCACCGCCTCGGGCACCGTGAAATCCACCATCGCGTCGGCTTGCCCGAGCTCCACCAGCTCGTGCCCCGCCCCTTCCAGCGCCGGGGCGAGCACCGACCCCACCTTCCCGCTGCGCCCGTTGAGCGTTACCTTCACGCCGCGGCGGCCGAGAGCGTCGGATTGACGCGCTCGACGGCGGCGAGAAACTTGTCCTCGCTCGGGCCGATGCCGGCGGCCGAGAGGCGCTCGGGCGCCATGAGCATCTCCGCCAGCTCGGCGAGCGCATCCGCCTCCACGGCGTCGATCTCCGCGACGATCCGGTCGAGCGAGAGCAGCTCCGTGTCGGTGATCAACGACTTCCCGAGCCGGCTCATCCGGTTCGACGTCGATTCCATCGAGAGCAGGATCCGGCCCTTGAGGTTCTCCTTCGCGCGGTCGAGCTCGTTCGGCTTGAGCTTGCCCTCGGCGATCTCGGCGATCTGCTCGGCGGCGATCGCGAGGCAGTCCTGGAGGTTCTCCTCCCGGGTCCCGACGTAGAGGCCGAACTGGCCCGTGTCCGTGTACTGGGAGGCGAAGCTGTAGACGGCGTAGGCCATGCCGCGCTTCTCGCGGATCTCCTGGAAGAGGCGCGAGGAGGCGGAGCCGCCGAGGATGGCGTCGAGCAGCGAGGCGGCGAAGCGGCGGCGGTCCGTCCGCGCGATGCCCGGCGCCGCCAGGCAGACGTGGTACTGCTCGGTGTCCTTGCGGACGAAGCGGAGGCTCGGAGGCGGCGCCTTCACGAGCGGCGAGCGCACGCGGCGAGCTTTCGCGGGCGTCTCCCGCACCTTCTGCTCTGCCTGCTCCAGCAAGCCGAGCAGCTTGTTCGCGTCGAGATTCCCGGCCGCCGCGAAGACCACGTTCCCCGGGACGTACATCGAGCGGTGCGAGGCGGTGATCGAGCGGCGCGAGATCGTCGAGATCACCTCGGCCGTGCCGATCACCGGGCGCCCCAGCGGGTGGTCGCCAAAGACGGCCTCGGCGATCAGATCGTGCACGAGCTCCTGCGGCTGGTCCTCGTACATCGCGATCTCCTCGAGCACGACCTCGCGCTCGGAGTCGACCTCGGCGAGAGCCGGCGCGAAGACCATGTCGCTCATCACGTCGACCGCCGTCTCGAGGTGGTGATCGGCGACCCGCGCGTAGACGACGGTGTGCTCCCGGGAGGTGGCGGCGTTCAGCTCGCCGCCCAGCCCGTCGAAGACCTCGGCGATTTCCTGGGCCGTGTACCGCTCCGACCCCTTGAACAGCAGGTGCTCGATGAAATGGGAGACGCCGGCTCGCTCAGGGCGCTCGTCGCGCGAGCCCGCTCCGATCCAGTAGCCGAGCGCGACGGAGCGCACGTGCGTAAGGCGCTCCGTGATCACCCGCTGGCCCGAGTCGAGCTCGGAGACAACGTACTTCTGCATCAGACGGATCGTAATCGGCGCTGCCCCTCTGGCACATGGGGCCGCAGAGGTCTACTCTGAGAACAGGTTGGGGTCGAGAGCGGCGCGGCGGTGGAAAGCCCCTGCATGCGGGCTGCTTTTCCTGCTCGCGCTCCTGAGCCCGGAGGTGGCGGCGGCGGGAACCCCGCCCTCCGGATTCCGCGACACGGCCGTGATCAGCGATCTCACCAACCCGACCGCGGGTCTTCGTGGCCCAGAAGAACGGGCGGATCCTCGTCTACGCGAGCCTCGACGACACGACCCCGGCGCTCTTCGCCGACCTGGGCGCGAAGGTTCACGACTACTGGGACCGCGGCCTGCTCGGCTTCGCTCTCGACCCCGGCTTTCCGACGGAGCCGTACGTCTACGTCCTGTACGCCTACGACAGCGAGCCCTGGGGCGACCTCTGCCCCACGCCGCCCGGCCCGCTGACCGACGGTTGTGTGATCGGCGGGCGGCTGTCCCGGCTCCAGGCCGCAGGCGACCAGATGACCGGCTCCGAGCAGGTTCTGATCGAGGGCTGGTGCCAGCAGTACCCGAGCCACTCCGTCGGCGACCTGGAGTTCGGCGCGGACGGCTCGCTCTACGCGAGTGCCGGCGACGGCGCGAGCTTCACGTTCGCCGACCACGGCCAGCGCGGCGACCCCGTGAATCCTTGCAGCGACCCTCCGTCCGAGGGCGGCGCGCTGCGCTCGCAGGACCTGCGGACGAGAAGCGGCGGCGACCCCGTCACCCTCGACGGTTCGATCATCCGCGTCGACCGCCGCACCGGCGCCGGCCTTTCCGGCAACCCGCTGCAGTTCGACGGCGACGCGAACGCGCGCCGGATCGTGGCCCACGGCTTCCGGAATCCCTTCCGGTTCACCCGCCGGCCCGGCACGAACGAGCTCTGGGTCGGGGACGTCGGCTGGGATACGACCGAGGAGATCAACCGGGTGCCCGTCGACTCCACCCTGAGGAACTTCGGTTGGCCGTGCTACGAGGGCGGCGCCGTTCAGGGCACGTACGACGCCCTGAACCTGCCGCCCTGCGAGGCGCTCTACGGCTCTTCCGGCGCCGTCCTGGGGCCGTACTTCTCCTACCGGCACGACCAGGCCGTCGCCGGTTGCGCAGCCGGCAGCTCGTCGATCTCCGGCCTTGCCTTCTATCAGGGCGCGTCCTACCCGGGCTACGACGGAGCTCTCTTCGCTGCGGACTACTCCCGCAACTGCATCTGGACGATGCGGGCAGGCGCGGGCGGCCTGCCCGACCCGGCGACCCGCGCGGCGTTCGAGACCGACGCGAACGGGCCCGTCAAGCTCGAGCTCGGCCCCGGCGGCGACCTCTTCTATGCTGACTTCACCGGCGGCACGATCCGGCGGATCAGCTTCAAGCCGCCCGTCGCGGTGGCGACGGCCGACCCCCAGAGCGGACCCGCTCCGCTCACGGTTCAGCTGGACGGAACGGGGTCACGCGACAGCGACGGCGGCACCAGCCTCTCCTACGCCTGGGACATCGACGGCAACGGGACGACCGACTCGACCGCCGCGCGGCCGGTCCGCACCTTCGCGCAGGGGACTCACACCGTCCGCCTCAAGGTGACGGACACACGGAACGGCGGCACGGGCAGTTCGACGGTCGTGGTGAGCGCCGACAACGCGCCGCCGCAGGTGACGATCAGCGCGCCGACGGCGGGCACGACCTGGCGGGTCGGTGACCCGATCAGCTTTTCCGGCTCGGCCACGGACCCGAACGAGGGCGTCCTTCCCGCCTCCAACCTCACTTGGCAACTCGTCCTCCACCACTGCCCCGCGACCTGTCATACCCACGCGGTCCAAAGCTTCGACGGCGTGTCGAGCGGCGCGTTCGCCGCGCCGGACCACGACTACCCGTCCTACCTCGAGCTCACGCTGACCGCGACGGACTCCGAGGGGCTGTCGACGACGAAGAGCGTCCGGCTCGACCCGCTCACGGTTCTGCTGCGCTTCCTGACGCAGCCGGCGGGGCTTCAGCTCGTCGTCGGAAGCGCGGCCGGGCCGGCGCCGTTCGACCGCACCGTGATCGTCGGCTCCCACGTCGACGTGTCGGCGCCGACGCCTCAGGCCGGCCTGCTCTTCGCGGCCTGGTCGAACGGCGGCGCCCGCGGCCAGACGATCGTCGCTCCGGCGGTGACGACTGCCTACACGGCGAACTTTGCGGCGTCGCCACAGCCGCAACCGCCGCCGCCGCCGGCTTCGCCGCCGCCCCCGCCACCCCTACCACCCGCGCCACCGGCGCCCGTCGTCCGGTCACCCGCGCTTGCTCCGTGCGTCGTTCCGAGGCTCGTCGCGCTCCGGCTTGCCACAGCGAGCCGTGCGCTCCGGGCGAGCCGGTGCCGGCTCGGCGCTGTCAGGTGGGTCTACTCGACGGCGCCGAGGCAGCGCGTCCGGACGCAGAACCCACGCGCGCGCCGGAGGCTCTCGAACGGCGCGAGGGTCGCGGTCGTCGTCAGCCGCGGGCCGGCGCGCAGGAACCGCTAGACGACGGCTGGCCGAGGCCTCGCCGGCGCGCAGTCGTCCACAGAACGCCCGAACCGTCCACAGGTGAGCCCAGCACGGTCGAAAGTACGCAAATCTTCTGTTTGCTGCCCACGGAAGTTGGCGCTAACTGGCTGAACCCTTCCCTTCGCGTTTTCACCCACGCGGACTGTCAACAGGCGCTGACGTGACGAGGGCGGCTCGCGCCGCCCTCGCTCGTCCCTAGTCGCGCCGGCCGCGACCGCCGCCGCGGCCGCGCCCGCGATCGCCATCGCGGCGCGGAGGACGCTCTTCCCGCGGCCGCTCGGGCGCGTCCTTCGCGCGCTCGATCAGCTCCTCTGGGGAGACCATCGAGCCGTTCTCGTGCTTCGCGACCAGCTTGAGGCCGATCCGGCCGCGGTCCTTGTCGACCTCCTGGACGACGACGTCGAGCACGTCACCCCGGTTGATCACGTCCTCGATATGGCCGACCCGGCCCGGGCCGACGTTCGAGACGTGGAGCAGGCCGTCCGTCCCCTTCTTCAGCTCGACGAAGGCGCCGAACTGCGTCGTCTTGACGACCCTGCCGGTGTAGGTGTCCCCCACCTCCGGCTCCTTCGTCAGGTCGTTGATCGCGTTCATCGCGGCCTCGGCCTTGTCACCCTCGGTCGCGTAGATGAGGATCGTGCCGTCCTCCTCGATGTCGATCTGGACGTCGTAGTCGCCCTCGAGCGCGCGAATCGTCTCGCCGCCCTTGCCGATCACCATCCCGATGAAGTCCGGGTTGATCTTGATCGTCGAGATGCGCGGCGCATGGCCCCGGAGCTCGCCGCGCGGCTCGGAGATCGCCTCCAGCATCTTGTCGAGGATGGACTCGCGGGCCCGCTTGGCCTGCTCGAGCGCGCTCCGCATGATCTCCTGCGTGACGCCGGTGATCTTGATGTCCATCTGGAGCGCGGTCACACCGTCACGGGTGCCGGCGACCTTGAAGTCCATGTCGCCGAGATGGTCTTCCGCGCCCTGGATATCCGTCAGGATCACGTAGTCGTCGCCCTCCTTGACGAGGCCCATGGCGATGCCGCCGACCGGCTCCTTGATCGGAACGCCGGCGTCCATCAGGGCGAGCGTCGAGCCGCAGACCGAGCCCATCGACGACGAGCCGTTCGACTCGAGCGTCTCGGAGACGATGCGGATCGTGTACGGGAAGTCCTCCGGCGCCGGAATGATCGGCTCCAGCGCCCGCTGCGCGAGCGCACCGTGGCCGATGTCGCGGCGCTTCGGCCCCCGCATGAACCCGGTCTCGCCGACCGAGTAGGGCGGGAAGTTGTAGTGGTGCATGAACCGCCGCTCCTGCTCGAGGGAGAGGTCGTCGATCCGCTGACCCTCCTTGGCGGTGCCGAGCGTGAGCAGCGACATGATCTGCGTTTGGCCGCGGGTGAAGAGCCCCGAGCCGTGCGTGCGTGGCGCCACTCCGACCTCACACTCGATCGGCCTGATCTCGTCGGCGGCACGACCGTCCGGGCGCCGCTTGTCCACGGCGATCTTCTTCCGGACGAGGTCCTTGTAGATCGCCTCGGCGGCCCGCTTCACCCAGGAACGGGTGAGCGAGTCCTTGACGACGGGGCCTTCGCCATCGACCGTCGCCGGGCCGACCGGGAACGGCAGCTCGACCGTCTCGATGATCCGGTCGAAGAGCAGCCGGCGCTTGGCTGAGCGCAGCTCCTTCGAGTCCTGCTCGGCCTCGGTCAGTTCGCGGAGCGCGTCCTCGAACTGGTCGCGGACCGGCCGCTCGACGGCGGCCATGCGCTCGCGATCGAGGATCTGGTCGAGGCTCTGCTTGTACTGGACTCCTTTGACGATGTCGTCTTCGCTCGAGGTCATCTCGATCGCCGGGGTCTCCTCCGTGAGGATCTCCTCCACGGTCGCGGCGGCCTCGCGGAGGCCGACCTCCTGGATGGACTCGCGGATGCGGCCGGCGAGGCGCTGCTCGAGCTCGGCCGTAACGTCGGGGTCGAGCCACTTGGGCTTGCCGACCTGCTCGCGAAGCTGCTCCTGCACCTCGCAGATCCGGACGATCTCGGCGTGCGCCAGCTCGAGCGCCTCGAGGAGCCGCTCCTCGGGGATCTCGTCGCCGCCGGACTCGACCATCGTGAGGCCGTCCTTCGTGCCGACGACGATCAGGTCGAGGGCGCCGTTCTCCTCGCTCTGCTCGAGCGTCGGGTTGAAGACGAACTCGTCGTCAACCAGCGCCACGCGAACCGCGCCGACCGGCCCGATGAAGGGCAGCGGCGAGATCATCAGCGCCGCCGAGGCGCCGTTGATGCACAGGATGTCGTGCGGGACGACCATGTCCGCGGAGAGGACGGTGCAGATCACCTGTACCTCGTTGCGGAAGCCCTTCGGCCACAGCGGCCGAATCGGGCGGTCGATCATCCGCGCGGTCAGGATCGCCCGCTCGGTGGGGCGCCCCTCACGCTTGAAGAAGCCGCCGGGGATCTTCCCCGCGGCGTACATGCGCTCCTCGACGTCGACGGTGAGCGGGAAGAAGTCCGCGCCCTCGCGCGCCTCCATCCGCCCCTGCGCCGTCGCCAGCACCATCGTGTCGCCCGAACGGACGACCACGGCGCCGTCGGCCTGCTTGGCCAGCTTGCCGGTCTCGAAGCTCAGCTCCTGACCACCGATCTCCACGGAGACCTTGGTCGGGCCTGCTACTGCAACGCTCATCGTTCCTCCACTTTTCGTGGAAGGTGGAGGTTTGAACCAACTCCCTTTCGGAGGAGCTCGCCCAAACTTCCACCCTCCTGCTTCTGCCGGGGTCTCGGGTTCAGCGCCTGAGGCCCAGCTCCTTGATCAGGGCTCGATACCCCTCGAGATCCTTGCGCTGCAGGTAGTTCAGGAGCCGGCGCCTTCGGCCGACGAGCTTGAGCAGGCCGCGCCGCGAATAGTGATCCTTCGCGTGCGTCCTGAGGTGCTCGGTCAGCTCGTTGATGCGCGCAGTGAGTAGCGCGATCTGCACCTGGGCGGAGCCTGTGTCGGCGGCGCCCTGGCCGTGCTTGCCGATGATCTCCTGCTTTGCTTCCTTGCTGAGGGTCATTGAGCCTCCTTGATACGCGAATCCGCAGTCCCCGCCGGCCATGCGGAAGCGGCATGGCGAGCCGGATCTGCGGGCCCGGGTAGGGTAGCAACGCATGAAAGCCGCCGTCGCCGCCGGACATCCGGCGACCGTCGACGCCGGGATCGAGATCCTCGAGGAGGGCGGGAACGCGGCGGATGCGGCGGTCGCCGCGTCGCTGGCGTCCTGCGTGGCCGAAACGGTCATGACCGGGCTGCTCGGCGGCGGCCACGCGGCGGTGCTCTGGGAAGGCGAGACGAGGACGCTCGACTTCTTCGTCGCGGTGCCGGGGCTCGGCGCTGAGCGGCGCGAGGTGGAGCTCACCCGCCTCGCGATCCCGTTCGGGACCGAGCTCGTCCACTACGCCGTCGGGGTCGGTTCCTGCGGGGTGCCGGGCGTCCTTCCCGGCCTCGGCGAGCTCTGGCGTGCGCACGGAAGCCTCCCCTGGCCGCGGCTCATCGAGCCGGCGCTGCGTCTGGCGCGCGGCGGCGTGGAGATGCTCCCCGCGCACACGGCCTGCCTGCGGATGCTCGCGCCCGTGATGACCATGCACGAGGGCGGGCGGATCTACTCGCCCGGCGGCCGGCTCCTCGAGGACGGCGACCGGCTCGACCAGCCCGGCCTCGTCCCAGCACTCGAGGCTGTCGCGGCCGAGGGCGCCAGAAGCCCGACCCTGCAGCGGGCGCTCCTCGACCTGATGGACGAACGAGGCGGCCTCGTGACGCCCGAGGATCTCTCCACCTACGAGCCCCGTTGGGCCCCGCCCATGCAGGCCACGTTCAGAGGCGTCACGCTCGAGACGCGAGCCGGCTTGAACAGCCCGCTACCGGTGCTCGCTTCCCTAACAGGACCTGGTCCCGTAAAGATCGCGCTGGCCCTTCGGGACGGGCTTGAGCGGAACGGAGACACGACGAATCTGACCGTGGTCGACGGGGACGGGAACACGGTCGTGCTGACCACGAGCCTCGGCCTCGGCTCGGGCGACTGGCTGCCCGGCCTCGACGTCCAGCTGAACAGCATGCTCGGCGAGGCTGACTTGATCGTCCGCGAGCTCGAGCCAGGCGAGCGGATGGCAAGCATGATGGCCCCGATCGTCGGGCGCGACCGCGAAGGGCTGGCGCTAGCGGTGGGAGCGGCCGGCGGGACGCGGCTCCGCAGCGCGCTCGTCCAGGTGCTCTCCGGCGTGCTCGACGACGGCCTGAGCCCCGGCGATGCCGTGAACCGCCCGCGACTCCACCCCGTGGCCGAGCTCGTCCACCTCGAACCCGGCTTCCCCGATCACGTCCCAGGCGAGCTGGAGGCGGCGGGGTTCACCATCCGGCCCTGGCCTGCGCCGCACCATTACTTCGGCGGCGTGAGCCTCGTCACCCGGTCCGGCGCCGCAGGCGATCCGCGACGGAGCGGCGCGGCGCGGCATCCTGCGTGACCGGCGCGTGCTCGAGGCCCCAGCCGACGTAGCCGCACTCCGGGCAGCCGGGGTTGGCGCCGACCGTGCCGCCACCCGTCGGCTTCACGTATACGACGCCGCAGCCCAGGCAGCGGACTCGTTGGATCGGTGACAGCGATCGCCGATCGTCTCCCACACGACACAAGATCCCGCAAAGAGCAGAAACTTGCGAATGCTTACGCCGGTCTCGTCGCCGCCCGTGCCGCTTCGACGTCTCGGCCGATCTGATCGATCAGCTCCTGCTCGGAGCCGAAGGCGCGCTCCTCGCGCAGGCGCTGCCACAACTCGACGATGAGCCGCTGCCCGTAGAGATCGCCCGCGAAGTCGAGCAGGAACGCCTCGACCCGGAGCTCGTCGCCGCCGTAGTGCGGGTTGACCCCGATCGAAATCGCCGACCGGTGGTCCCCGACCTGACCAGCGTAGATCCCGTACCCCGGCACGATCAGCTCACGCGGCACCGTGAGGTTGGCGGTCGGGTAGCCGAGCGTCCCGCCCCGGGCGTCACCGGCGACGACCGTCCCCTCCACCTCGGGCGGCCGGCCCAGGAGCTTCGCCGCCCCCGCGACCTCGCCGGCGGCGATCAGCTGGCGGATCCGGCTCGACGATACGCCGTCGACGAGCGGGACGCGCCGGACGTCGAATCCCAGCCGCTCGAGCGTGTCGAGGTCGCCGGAGCGGCCGCGTCCGAAGCGGAAGTTCTCGCCCGCCGCGACGACCGTGGCGTCCAGCGGCCGAAGCTCGGCGTCCACGAACTCCTCGGGGGTGGACAGGGCGAGATCCGACGTGAACGGGACCACCCGGACGTCATCGACGCCGAGCTCCCGCAGTAGCTCGATCCGCCGTTCCAGCGTCGTCAGGAGCTCGACGCGGTTCCCGAGCGCGATCCGCGGATGAGGATCGAAGGTCACGACCGCCGTCCGCAGTCCGGCGTCCTGCGCCGACTCGATCACACGGCGGTGGCCGAGGTGGACGCCGTCGAAGGTTCCGACCGCGATGGCCCGCGCGCTCACAGCGCCGCCAGCGCCTCCTCCGGGGACAGGATCCGCGACGGGTCGGCATCCTCGACCCGGAACGGGCCGACTTCGGTCCGTCGCAGCTTCCGGCAGTGACCGCCGAGCTCGTCGGCGATCGATCTGACGTAGGTACCGGACCCGACGAGCAGGTCGAGCGTCGCGATCCGCCCGTCGTAGTCGACGAGCTCGAGCGAGTGGATCGTGGAGCGGCGAACCGGCATCTCGACGGTCACGCCCTTCCGGTGCAGCCGGTAGGCGCGCTCGCCGCCAACCTTGACCGCGGAGGCGGCCGGGATTGGCAGGTCGACCTCGCCGCGGAAGTGCTCCAGCCGCGCCTCGAGCTCCTCCCGCCACGGCGGCTCCTGCTGCTCGATCACCTCACCCTCACGGTCGCCGGTGGTCGTCCTCGCCGAGAGGTCGATCTCCGTCCGGTAGCGCTTGTCGAGGCCGACGAACCGCTGGGCGAGCTTCGTCGAGCGCCCGAGCAGGACGAGCAGTAGCCCCGTCGCGAACGGGTCGAGCGTGCCCGCATGCCCAGCGCGCGCTCCGGTCTGCCGCCTCAGGTCGCGGACGATCGCGAACGACGAGGGTCCTTCGGGCTTGTCGACGAGGACGAGCCCCGACGGATCAAGCGACCCGCGCCGCATCAGGCGGGCGATGACACGAGATCGCAGGTTCGGGACGCGAGCTGGCCGCTTTGGGGCGCGGCGGCGAGGCGTCGCCGATGCCCGCCGGCATCGGTGACGACGCGGCGGCGTGAAGCGGACGCGCCTGGCGGCGACCCGCGTGCGGGGCGCTGCCGGGTGCGGTAGCGGCCCAGACGCGTCAGATCGCGGCCCCGGACGCGCGAGATCGTGACATCGACTGTCTAGCTTTCGCGTATTCCGACCGGATGAAGTCGACGATTTCCGGGATCTCCTGCTCCGACGAGAACCCCGCCGCCTGTCGGTGGCCGCCGCCGTCGCCCGAGGCACGGGCGATCGCGGAGACGTCGAGCTCGTCGGAGCTCGAGCGGAGGCTCACGCGACGCGCAGGACGGCCCGGCATCGGCGGCTCGCGGATCAGCGCAGCCATCTCGGCGCCCTCCACCGCCCGCAGGAAGTCGATGATCCCCTCGGAGTAAGGCTCGGACGCGCCGACCTCCCCGAAGTCGGTCTTGAGCAGGTACGAGACGACGATCCCGCCTCCCTCGTACACCTGTGCGCGCTCGAGCGCCCGCGCGAGCAGCTTCAGCTTCGCGAGCTGGACCGTCTCGTAGACGCTCTGGAAGACGCGGTGGACGTCGGCGCCGGCCTCCACGAGCTCGGCGGCGAGTCGCAGCGCCTTGGGTGTGGTGTTCGTGTACTGGAAGCGCCCGGTGTCGGTGACGAGCGCGATGTAGAGCGCCTCCGCGATCTCGGGCGTGAGCTCCACGCCGAGCTCGGCGGTGAGGTCCCGGACGATCTCGCCCGTCGAGGAGGCCTCGGGCACCACCAGGTTGACGGCGCCGAAGCGGGAGTTGTCGTGGTGGTGGTCGACGTTGAGCACGAGCGGCGCGTCGGCCAGGGCCGCCTGCCCCTCCCCCAGCCGGCTCTCGTTCGCGCAGTCGAGCGCGAAGAGCACGCGGCCGGCGGCGTCGGGCGGAAGCTCGCGCTGCAGGCCGTCCAGCTCCATGAACTTGTACTCGCCGGGGAGCGGCGCCTTCCCCGAGACGTACATCCTCGAATCCTTCCCGAGTGCGTCGAGCACGAGCTTCATCCCGAGAATCGAGCCGAGCGCGTCCCCGTCCGGGTTCTCATGAATGACGAGCAGGAAGCGGTCGTTGTCGCGGAGCGCCTCGGCGACCGCCTGGAGATCACTCGTGGTCGTCTGGGGCGAGCTCATCGATCAGCTGGGACATCCGGACGCCGCGCTCGACGGAGTCATCGTAGGCAAACGTCAGCTGGGGCGTCCGCTTGAGGCGGAGCTCCTGCGCGATCCGCGCCTGGAGCACGCCGTGGGCAGCCTCGAGCCCGGCGAGCGTCAGCTCCCGCTTCTCGTCCGAGCCGAGGACGCTGACGAAGACCTGCGCCTGGCGGAGGTCCGGCGAGGTCTTGACGCCGGTGACGGTGACGAAGCCGATCCGCGGGTCGCGCAGCTCGCCGATCGCCTCGGCGAGCACCTCCTGCACCGCGGCGTTCACGCGCCGCATCCGGCCGCTACTCACCGGGCGCCACCACTTCTCGCTCGACCCGCACGAGCTCGTATTCCTGCCCGTTCAGATACCGAACCGCCTGCTCGAGCAGATCCGCGGCCTCCCCCGGCTCCCGCGCGACGCACGCCATGGTCAGCCGGCTCCGCTGCCAGAGCTCGTGGTGGTCGACCTCGGCCACCGCGGCGCCGAAGCGGTTCTGGAGCTGCGCCTTCGCGGACTTGACGTGCTTCCGCTTGCTCTTCAGCGACCCCGCCTCGGGGAAGTGGAGCTCGACCGTGAGGATGCCGACGTAGCCGGCGCTCACGAGACCTATTCGCTGGCTGTGGTGGCCGGCTCGGGCGCGGGCGCGCTGAGGTCGGTGCGCTCCACCTGGCGCGTCTCGAAGACCTCGAGCACGTCCCCTTCCTTCACGTCGTTGAAGCCCTGGAGGAGGATGCCGCACTCGAAGCCCTCCTCAACCTCGCGGACGTCGTCCTTGAAGCGCTTGAGCTGCTCGATCGACGTCTCGTAGATGACGGTGCCCTCGCGCACCACGCGCACCTGGGCGTTTCGGCGGACGACGCCGCTCGTGACGTACGAGCCGGCGATCGTGCCGAGCCGCGAGACGCGGAAGAGCTGCCGGACCTCGGCCTCGCCGATCGTCCGCTCCTCAGTCACCGGCGCGAGCATGCCGACGAGCGCCTGCTCGATGTCCTCGGTCAGCCGGTAGATCACGCGGTAGGTGCGGATCTCGACACCCTCGCGCTCCGCCAGCTGGCGCGCCTCGGCGTTCGGCCGGACGTTGAAGCCGACGACGAGCGCGCTCGACGCGGCGGCGAGATTGACGTCGCCCTCGGTGATGCCGCCGACGCCCTGGTGGATCACGCGGACGCCCACCTCCGGGTGCTGGATCTTGCGGAGCTCGGAGACCGCCGCCTCGACGGAGCCGTCGACGTCGCCCTTGAGGACGATGTTGAGGTCCTGAACCGCGCCCTCCTGCATCTGGGCGAAGAGCTTCTCGAGCGAGACGCCGGAGCCCGCGGCGGCTGCGAGCTGCTCGCGGCGCAGGCGCTCACCACGGTTCTGCGCGAGGTGGCGCGCCGACCGCTCGTTTTCGACCACGCGCGCGAGCTCGCCGGCCGGCGGCGGATGATCGAAGCCGAGGATCTCGACTGGATCGCCGGGACCCGCCGCCTGGAGCTTCTCGCCGCGGAAGTCGTAGAGCGCGCGGACGCGGCCCCACGCGTCGCCCGCGACGATGGCGTCGCCGACCTTGAGCGTCCCGCGGTGGACGAGCATGGTGGCGACCGGGCCACGGCCGACGTCCAGTCGCGACTCGATGATCGGGCCCGACGCCTCGGCGGACGCGTTCGCCTTGAGCTCGAGCTCGGCGTCGGCGACGAGCAGGACCTTCTCGAGCAGGTCGTCGAGGTTCTGCTTCTGCTTGGCGGAGACGTCGGAGAACTGGGTCGTGCCGCCCCACTCCTCGGGCTGGAGGCCCTCACCGGCGAGGTCGCCACGGACTCGGTTGGGATCCGAGTCGGGGACGTCGATCTTGTTCACGGCGACGACGATCGGCACCTCGGCGGCGCGCGCGTGGGAGATCGACTCCCGCGTCTGCGGCATCACGCCGTCGTCGGCGGCCACGACCAGGACGGCGATGTCCGTGACCTTCGCGCCGCGGGCGCGCATGGCCGTGAAGGCCTCGTGCCCGGGCGTGTCCAGGAAGGTCAACCTCCGGCCGTCGTGCTCGACCTGGTAGGCGCCGATGTGCTGCGTGATCCCGCCGGCCTCGGTCTCGACGACGGCGCTCTCGCGGATCGCGTCGAGCAGCGTCGTCTTCCCGTGGTCGACGTGCCCCATGATCGTGACGACCGGCGGCCGCGCCTGGAGCGACTCCTCCGGGTCGTCGTACGATTCGGGCTCTTCGTCCTCCTCGGCCGCGTGCTTGATCGTCACCTCGCGCTTGAACTCGGAGGCGATCAGCTGGACCGCCTCGTCGGAGAGCGACTGGGTGATGGTGACCATCTCCCCGAGGCCCATCATGATCTTGATGATCTCGGCGACCGGCTTTCCGAGCGCCGCGGACAGCTCCTTGACGGTCACGCCCGACTGGACCGTGACCGGTCCGGTCGGCTGAACGACCTCGCGCGGCTGCTTCGGCCGCTCGCTCGACCGGTCGCGCGCCTGGCGCGCGTCCGGGCGCGGCCGGTTGGCCTGCGAGTCGATGACGACACGCCGCTTTCGCCGCCCGGTGGGCGACTGGCGGGGCCGAATTGGTCGCTTTTTCCCTTGATCAGCCATATTCAGCGTCCTTCAGTGTAGAGCCCTTCGAAGCTTCGAGAGAGGTCTGGCGAAACGACGACCTTGCGCCTGAGCGTGCGGTTGAAGGCGTTTCTCGAGACCGCACGCTCGAAGCAGGACAGTCTGCGGCAGGTGTAGGCGCCGCGCCCCTCGTCGTCCGGCCCGAGCGCCAGTTCGCCGTCGCGGGCGGCGAAGCGATAGAGCTCGTCCTTCGGTGCCTTCCGCCCGCAGCCAACGCACGTCCGGACCGCGGGTTCTTGTCTAGGCAGAGTGCGAGTCGCCCCTCTCCTCGACGCCGACCGGCGCCGGCGGCACCTCGGCCGGCTCCGGCTCGGGCAGATCCGGGCTCGGCTCCGGGGAAGGCATCGGCGACGGCTCCGGCTCGGGCAGACCCGGGCTCGGCTCCGGCGAGGGCATCGGTGACGGCTCCGGCGTCGGCACCTCGCTCGGCTCCGGAGTGACCCCGGCGACCTCGGCCGCTTCGGCGACCTCGGCGCCCTGGCCCTGCTCGGCCTCCTCCGGCTCGGGCTCGGCGCCCGCGAGCGGGACAGCCTCCGCAACCGTCTCGCCGCGCGCCTCGCGCTCGGCGAGCGCGGTGTGCGCCGGGATCCCGCAGAACCGGGTGCCCGGGATGCCCGCGTTCGGGCAGCGCTTGCCGTTCGAGAGGATCGCCGCGCAGCGGCCGGAGAAGTCCTCCCCGCCCTCGCCGCCGGCGAACGCCGCCTCGGCCTCGGCCTCGGCGAACTCGGCCTCCGACTGGATGTCCACCTTCCAACCCGTCAGGCGCGCGGCCAGCCGGGCGTTCAGGCCCTCCTTGCCGATCGCGAGCGCGAGCTGGTCCTCGGGGACGATGACCGTCGCTTCCTTCGTCTCGTCGTCGATGTAGACCTCGCGGACCCGCGCAGGCGAGAGCGCCTTCGCGAGGAACCGCGCGGGCTCCGTGTTCCACGGAATGATGTCGATCTTCTCGCCGCGGAGCTCCGAGACGACCATACGGACGCGGGAGCCTCGCGGTCCGACGCACGCACCGACCGGATCGACGCCCTGTGCGTGCGACACGACCGCGATCTTCGAGCGGTAGCCCGGCTCGCGGGCGACGCCGCGGATCTCGACGAGGCCGTCGGCAATCTCGGGCACCTCGAGCTCGAACAGCGTCTTGATCAGCTCGGGATCGCGCCGCGACAAGATCACCTGCGGGCCCTTCGTGCCCGAGCGGACCTCGGTGATCACCGCCTTGATCCGGCTGCCCTGCTCGTAGCGCTCGCCGTCGACCTGCTCGGAGCGCGGCAGCAGCGCCTCGACCTTCCCGAGGTCGACCAGGATGTTGTTGCGGTCGCCGGCCTGCTGGACGATGCCGGTCACGACCTCGGTCACCCGGTCCACGTACTCCTCGTACATGATCTGGCGCTCCGCCTCGCGGATCCGCTGCTGGATCACCTGCTTCGCCGTCTGCGCGGCGATGCGGCCGAAGTTCTCGGGCGTGACGTCTTCGCGCTGGATCTGATCCTGCGGGACCTGCGACCAGTCGATCTCCAGGTCGTCGTCGGAGATCAGGGTGTGCTGCTTCTCGCCGGTCTCCTCCTCGATGCGCTCGAGCTCGTCGAGCGCGCGCTCGCGCGCCTCGTCCAGCAGGCGCTCCTCGATGTCCGCCGGCATGTGGATCGCGTAGACGCGGAAGTCGCCGTTGTCGTCGATCTCGACGGTGGCGTGCCGGTACGCGCCCGGCGTCTTCTTGTACGCGGCGAGGAGGCCGTCGCGCAGGGCCTCAACCAGGATCCCGCTCTCGAGGTTCTTGTCGCGCTCGAGCTCCCGGACCGCCTCGATGATCTCGCGGCTCATCTCACACCCTCTCTTCGATCAGGTTGCCCCGCACGATCGAGTCGTACGGGATCTCGTGCTCCGTTCCGTTCGCCGACACGCGCACCGCCCGCGGCGTCGCCTCGACGATGTCGCCCTTGAAACGCTTGCGCCCGTCGATGTCCTGGGACGTCCGGAGCGCGACTCGGTGCCCGACTGCGCGCTCGAAGTGCGCGGGGGTCCGGAGCGGCCGCTCGACGCCCGGAGAGGACACGTCGACGGTGTAGTTGCGGAGATACGGGCGCAGCACGTCGGTGACGCGCTCGCAGAGCGCGTGGTCGACCCGCTGCGGATGATCGATGTACACGGTGAAGCGCTCGGGCCCGGTCAGCTCGAGTGCGAGCACCTCGACGCCCTGGATCGCCCGCTCGACCTGCGGGGCGATCTCCCGGAAGAGCGTCCGTTCCTTGTCGTGTGCGTCGGCCATCTGCGTTCTCCTCACAAAAAATGGGCGCCGCGCGCCCATTTCAAAAAGCCTGAAATGTGGTGATCTGAGAATAGCAAGGTCATCCGAGGCCGAGGATCGCGACGCCGGCCACCACGAGGACGGCACCCGCGAACCGCTTCGGCGTCACCCGCTCGCCGAGCACCGGCGCTGCGAGGGCGACCGCGATCACCACGCTCGTCTCCCGGACGGCCGCGACAGACGCGGCCGAGGCGCGCTGGAGCGCGAACAGCGCGAGCCCGAACGCGCCGAACGTCGAGAGGCCGGCGATCACCGTGGACGGGCCGAGCTGCCTACGGAGCGCCGGTAGCCCGCGCCGCCGCGCCATCACCGCTGCGTAGACGACGACCGGGCCCGCCATCACGAGCTCGAGGTAGGCGAGCGGGTCGGCATGGTCGACGCCGCGGGCGTCGGCCAGCGTATAGCCGGCGATGCAGGCGGCGATCGCCACGCCGAACGCCGCGCCGCGCGAGTCCCCGGCCCGCAGGCCGCGGACGAGCAGCACGCCGAGTGCCACGAGCAGAACCCCCCAAACCTCGACCGCCGAAGTACCGACGCCGAGGACGGTCACCCCGATGCCGAGGACGAGCACCGGCGCGAGCCCGCGGGCGATCGGGTAGACGACGCTCAGCTGCGCGTACGTGTATGCCGCCGCGAGCAGCACGAGGTAGGCGAGCTCGAACCCGGACGAGACGGCGACGTACGGGATGGCCGCGGCCTCCACGTCCCAGCGCGCCACCGCGACCGGCAGGAAGGCCACGACGGCGACGACGAAGGTGACGGCGGTCGCTGCCTGGACGTCGGATGCCCTGGCCAGCAGCAGGTTCCAGAGCGCATGAAGACACGCCGCGCCGAGCGCAAGCGCGAGTGCGTCCGCCGGCATCGGCGCTACTTGACCGCTTCGACGTACAGCGAGCCGACCCGGCGGTGCTCGCTGTCCGGCGCCGGCGCGATCCGGCTGACGCCGAAGTCCCGCTGCTCCACCACCTGGAAACCGGCGGCGCGCAGCAGCAGGCCCAGCGTCTCGGCGTCGTACATCGTCTGGTGGCCCGCCTCGGCGAAGAACTCGTGCAGGGCGAGCAGCCGCGTCGGCGCGTCGGGCCAGCCGACGTCGGGCGTGCCGCAGTCGGGAACGCCGATCCGTAGCACGCCGCCCGGCCGCAGGAGGCGGTACGACTCGCGGGCGAGCCCGTAGCCGTCCTCGATCGAGAGGTGCTCGAGGACGTGCTCGTGGAAGATCGCGTCGACCGATCCGTCCGAGAACGGAAGCGGCTTGAGGATGTTCCAGCTGAGGTCGACGTCGTCGCCGACGAGGTCGATGTTGACCCAGCCGTCCTTGCGGACCGGGCCGCTCCCCAGGTGCAGCCGGACGGCGCCGGCGCCTGCGAGCTCCGCGGCTCGGCGCCGTGCCCGCTGCGACGTCGCAGCGGTCGCGGCGACACGCGACTGGAGCCGGAAGCGTTGCGGCACCACACGGCGGCCGACGCGCCGCACGAGCGGCGCCGGGGCCGGCGCGCGGTCGGCCCGCCGCCTGGCGAGATACGACTCGACGAGCGCCCGCGCCTCCGCCGGCTCCGCCGCCTCAGCCTTGGGCGCAGTCACGGCGCTGAGGATAGACGGCGACTCGAGCGTCGCCCGCGACGGATGGTTGCCGAGTCGTCGTTTGTGAGCGAGCGGCCGTTCCCGTCAGGCGCAGACGTCAGGCGCACCGGCGTGACGGTTCCGCACTGGACTGCGATAAACGAGTAATTTCAGAAAGATTTCGGAAATATTTGGAAACGCATACCGTGAAATAACGGACCGCTCGCACAAGATCGGATAGAACTGCGCACCTGCGGCGCTCTCTGATCAACTGAGGGGCTGCGCCGGCCCCCGCGCCCTTCCTCTCCCCAGCGGGACAAGCAGTTCGCGGCCCCTCATCTTTTCTCTTCCCCCGGTCCTGCTCGGCGTCTATCGAGGCCGGTGGAGACGTTGGTACGGTGGCTCCTCGGTGTGGCGGAGGCCTAGACGTCCAGCACGATCGTGACGGGCCCTCGTTGTTGAGCTGGACGGCCATGCGGGCGCCGAAGACGCCCTGTTCGACGTTGACGCCAAGCTCGCGGAGCGCCTTGCAGAACGCTTCGTACAATGGTTCCGCTTGCGTTGCGGGCGCTGCGCTGGAGAAGTCCGGCCTCGTTCCCTTCTGGCGTTTGCTCTCCGCGATCAGCGTGAACTGGCTGACGACGAGCGCGGCGCCACCGACGTCCAGCAGCGACCGGTCGAACCGGCCGTCCTCGTTCTCGAAGATCCGGAGGCGGGCGACCTTCCCCGCCAGCCGCTCGGCCGCTTCCTCCCCGTCCTCCCGCGCCACGCCGAGGAGCACGCATAGCCCCCGACCGATTGCGGCGACCGCTGCGTCCTCCGCGACGACTCGGGCCTCAGAAACCCGCTGGACGACCGCCCTCATGACGGGAGACTCTGCCATTGCCGCGCAGCGGGCTCTGCCCGCGTCAAGTCCCGAGAGCTCTAGGGCGAGGTCGCTGAAAGTCGTGAGACTTTCAGCGAATCAGGAGAGATCTTTGATGCGGGCGGCGTAGTCGTCGTGGCCGGGCTTGAGCGAGCTGGCGAGCTTGTAATGGCCGTTCGCCTCCCTCTCCTTGCCCAGCTTCTCGAGCGAGCGCGCGAGCGCGTAGTGCGCGTAGTCGTCCGTCGGCGCGAGCTCCAGCATCGCCCGGAACTCCCGCTCGGCCTCCTCCCAGCGCTGGATGCGGAAATAGGCGATGCCGAGCGCCTCGCGGATCGACGCTTTGTCCGGTTCGCGCCGCTTCGCCTTTTCCAGAGCCACCGTGGCCTGCGCGGCTCGGCCCTTCCTCAGATGGGCGCGTCCCTGCTGGAAGAGGTCGTAGGTCTCGCTCACCCTTTCACGGTAGCTCAGGCCGGCCCGATGCCAAACGAACGCAGGGAGAGCAGGCCACGGAGCCGTGCCGTGGTTCCGAGGCGCCGCCGCAGGGCCCGTCGGACGGCCCGGAGCTCCGTGCGCGCCTGCCCTGCCGCGCGCACCGCGTCGGCGTCCGGGCCATACCGCGCCGCCGACAGCGCCGCCGCCAGCCGCTCGCTCTTGACCCCGACGTTCCGCTCGAGCGTCGCGCCCAGCTCCCGCGGCGTCGCGCTCGCTGGAACCGCCATGCCCTGGTCGGCGAGGTAGTCCGCGAGGTCGAGCCGGACGGCGCCCGCGAGGCCCCTCGGGTCGCGCGTCAGGTATCGGGCCCGTCGCCGCGCCGTCTTCAGGGCCCAGAGCGCGAGCGTGACGAGCCCGGCGATCCCGAGCAGGAGGGCGACCAGGCTGCCCCGCAGCGCGTTGTCGTCCTGATTCGCGCCGCCGCCCCGCCCGGCGGTGCCTCGACCGGGATCGGCGCCGCGGACGCGGTCGCGGCCGCCGTCGCCGCGGTCGCGGATCTGCGAGCGGAGAATGTCGAGGCCAAGTGCCGCCGCGCCGACTCCGGCGAAGGCGCTCGTCGCGCCGTCGGCGTCGAAGAAGAGCGACGAGGATGAATACGAAGCCCGGAGCCGACCGCGGCCCGGTGTCGGGTCGAACGGGAGCCAGCCGTAGCCCTTGAACCAGACCTCGACCCACGTGTGCGCGTTCGTGTCGTTCACCGTCCAGTCGCCGGTCTTCGGATCGAAGCGGCCGGTGCCGAAGCCGGCGCCGACCCTGGCGGGAATCCCGAGGTAGCGGAGCATCAGCGCCATCGCGCCGGCGAAGTGCTGGCAGTACCCGCGCCGGTGCCCCACGACGAACGCGACGAGCGGCGGCCGGAGGACCGCGACCGGCGGCGACTCGTCGTACTCGAAGTTGCCGCTCGACCGGAACCAGGCCTCGAGCGCGACGACGGCGGCGTACGGGTTGCGCGGCCGGCCGACGACGTCCAGCGCGGTGCGGTAGAGCGGCCGGTACTCCTCGGGGAGCAGGCCCTGATCGAAGCGGTCGCGCATGATCGCCTCGCGCCCGGGCGTGCCGAAGGCCGGCGTCACCGCGCTGCCGCCGATACCGAGATAGAAGCCCGCGTCCTTGATCAGCGGCGGGTAGTCCGGCTTCGAACGGGCGAGGGCCTGCGGCGAGGGCTGGGGCGCGTAGCTCCAGACGCGATAGTCCTGGTCGCGGTGGAGCCGCCCGACGTAGGCGACCCCGTTCGAGTACGACCCGGCGACACCTTGCTCGTAGGCGACGGGAACGGTGGCGCCGACCAGGTGGGTATCGCGCAGCGCACGAACGGTCACCTTCTGCGGCAGCCAGTTCTTCGGATCGCGAGCCGCCGCCGGCAGTAGCGGGTCTTCCACGAGCGCGTCCCGGCCGCCGATGGTCGTCGGGGCCACCTCGATCGCGTCCTCGCGCCAGTGGTCGTCGATGAAGGCATCGAGCGTCGTGGCACGCCAGTACGGCGCTGTCCGCGGCGCCTTGATCGTCAGCACCCGCGTCGGCGTCTTCGGGAACTTGATGCCGTCGTAGTCGGCGTCCCAGACGTACTGGACGCCGACGGGATGGTGCGGCCGCGTGTACGGCTCCCATGTCTGCCAGCGCAGGAAGCTGCCCTTGGCAACCGCAGGCGAGCTCACCGCGACGAGCGCCGCGAGGAGCACCGCAGCTCCGACGAGTGCGGTCTGGCCGATGCCGCGGCCCGCGCCCGGGCGGAGCGCGGCGAGCAGGACGAGCGCCGCGATCAGGAGCAGCGCGCCGCGCGCGGTCGTCGGGGCGTCGCGGACCAGCGTCACCGGCCAGGCGGCCCCGGCGAACGTGATCGTCGCGGCGAGCACCGGCCGGCGGGCGGCGACGGCGAGCGAGGCGCCGAGCGTGAAGGAGAAGACCGCGAGGACGACGACGCCGTGCATCCGCTCGAGCTCGCCGGGGTCGAACGGGATCGTGACGTCGTAGAAGTCGAGGAACCCGTTCCAGAGCCGCGAGAGCAGCGGCCCGAAGTAGTCATGGCTGGCGTCGCGCGGCCTGCCGTCGAGCGGCGAGAGCCCGAAGCCGAGCGCCACCGCGCCGACGAACCCCCCGACCGCGGCGATCACGCGCATCCACCGGCGCGGCAGGAGCGCCGCCGCGATGCCGAGCGCCGCCGCCGCGCCGAGCTCCCGGCTGGCCGGCTGCTCGAGCTGCCGCCAGCCGGTAACGATCAGAGCAGCCGGCAGCAGCGAGACGAGCGCTGTCCTAAGCAAGCGCCGCTCCTTCCAGGCTCGCTCCGAGCACGCCGGCCAGATCGTCGCCGCGCCGCAACCGTGCGACGGGGACCCCCGCCGTCTCCAGCCGAAGCACCGCCGCGTCGACCTCGACCGGCCGCCCGTTCCGCCCGAAGCTCGGAAGGTCGACGTAGACGACCGAGACCTGCTGGCGCCTGACGGCGCGCGCGATCAGGGACTCGACGAGCGGCGGGCGCAGGGCCGGCGTGACGAGGACCAGGTCGCTCGCGCGCCCCGCCGGCCCGGACTCCTCCGCCAGGAACCCTTCTACCGTGCGGCGGCCCGTCTGCTCCGCGGCCGCCAGCGCCTCGAGCGCGCGCGGCCAGTCGCGTTCGTACGAGCGGACCGAGACGATCTCCGTCGCCGAGCCGCTTGTGATCAGGAGCCGGGCGTGGCGCCCGCGCCGCGCATGTGTCCAGAGGATCGAGCCCGCCGCACGGACCTGCAGGTCGAAGCTCGTGTCGAGCCTGCTTCCGGCGGCATAGCCCTCCTGGGCGTCGAGGACCACGACCACCTCGTCGCGGGGCGCGTCCTCGAGTTCCTTGACCATCAGCTGCTGGCGCCGGGCAGTGCTCGGCCAGTGGACGCGCCGCAGCGACTCCCCGTCCTGGTACTCGCGCACGCTGTGGAGCTCGAATCCGGCGGGGCGCCGGAGGAGCATGCGCCCGCCGCCGTGGGCGCGCAGCCCGCGCTCGGAAAACAGCGAAGCGACCCGAGCGAGCCGCGGGTAGACGAGCAGCGACCCCGTGTCGTCGAGCTCCTGCTCGCGCCGGGAGAGGCCGAACGGATCCTCGACCACGACTCGTGCGCCGGAGAACCGGTACCGGCCGCGCGGCACCTGCTGGACGCGGTATGCGGTCCGCAGACGGTTCCCGTCCCTCGGGACCAGGACATCGCGTTCCCCGAGGCCGTCGGCGGGATCGTGCAGCGTGACGCTGCCCGGCAGGACGCCGCCGTCGGCGCGGAGGTCGACGCGGATCACGACGTCGTCGCCCTCGTGGGGCCGGTCGCGGTCGACCGACCGGGAGAGCCGAAGCGGCCTCGCCAACACCTGTGTCCAGGCGAGCGCGGCAATCGACACGAGCACGAGGCCGACGGCCGGTGCGTACAGCGCCTGGGCGCCGAACGCCCAGGCGGCGATGTACGTCCCGAACCCGAGCGCCAGCGTCAGGCGACCCCGGTCCGTCATTGATGCTCCGTCTGGTCACGTTGCCGCGCGTATGGCGCGCGAAAAGCGCGCCAGGCTGCGGACTCGGGACTTGGCCATATCGAGGAGATATGGCCGAGGCACGGGGCTCGAGGCTGGCGCCGCTTTGCAGCCGCCAGACGCCCGGATGACGTGGCCGGGCGGAGCATCTGTCTAGACGGGGACCGGAGTTCGCTCGATCGCCTCAGCGACCAGATCGGCGGCCGAAAGCCCGGCGGCGCGGGCCTCAGGACCGAGGATCAGCCGGTGCGCGAGCACCGGGGCCGCCACCGCCTTGACGTCGTCCGGGACGACGTAATCGCGGCCGTTCGCGAGCGCGAGCGCCTTCGCGACGCGGAGCAGTGCGATGCCGGCGCGGGGGCTGGCGCCGAGGTACAGGCGCTCGTCCGCGCGCGTGTGCCGAAGCAGCGCCACGACGTAGCGGTTCACGCTCTCCTCCACGAACATCCCCTTCGCGTCGTCGATCACGGCCGTAATCTCCGAGGCGCTCGCCACGGGCTCGAGATTCTCCAGGGGCGGCTCGCTCGTCTGCTCGCTCAGCATCCGCGCCTCGTCCTGAAGCGGCGGGTAGCCGATCGCCAGTCGCATCGTGAAGCGGTCGAGCTGCGCTTCGGGCAGCGGGTACGTCCCCTCGTACTCGATCGGGTTCTGCGTCGCGAGCACCATGAACGGCCGTCCGAGCGGGTAGGAGACGCCGTCGACGGTGACCTGGTTCTCCTGCATGCACTCGAGCAGGGCGGCCTGCGTCTTCGGCGAGGCTCGGTTGATCTCGTCGACGAGCAGGATGTTCGCGAAGACGGGACCGGGCCGGAACTCGAACTCGTTCGTTCGCTGGTCGAAGACGTTCACACCCGTCACATCCGACGGAAGCAGGTCGGGCGTGAACTGGATGCGCGAGAAGGAGCAGTCGATCGAGCGAGCGAGCGCCTTGGCGAGCATCGTCTTCCCGACACCCGGGAAGTCCTCGATGATCAGGTGCCCCTCGCTGACGAGCGAGACGACCGCCAGGCGGAGCGTCTCCTCCGGCGCCTTGACGACCCGCCCGACGTTGTCGACGACGCGGCCGAGCGCGTCGGCCGACGTCGGGGCTGAGGCGGACCGTTCCTCGGCCGGGTGCTCGCTCATCCCCGTACTCCTAGCAGCCGCTCGACCTCGTCCAAAATCTCTCCTGCGATGCGCTCCTTCGGCGCACGCTCGACATGGCGCTCTCCGCCCTCGGAAATGATCACGACCTCGTTCTCCGGCGACTCGAACCCCACGTCGGACCTGGCCACATCGTTGTAGACGATCAGATCAGCCTTCTTGACAGTTCGCTTCTCGCGCGCGCGCTCGAGCCCGCCCTCCCCGGTCTCGGCGGCGAACCCGACGACGACCCGCCCGTTCGGGTGGGCGGTCAGCGTGCGCAACACGTCGTCGGTCGGCTCGAGCTCGAGCTGCCACGGCTTGCCGTCCTTCGGACGCTTGCGGTCGAGCTGCTCAACCGGGCGGTAGTCAGCGACGGCCGCCGCCATCACGACCACGTCGGAGTCACCTCGCGCCAGGGTCTCGCGGGCCAGGTCGGCCGCGGTTGCGGCCTCGATTACTTCGATTCCGGGCGGCGGATCGGCGCTGATGTTTGCAGCGATCAGCGTGACCTCGGCGCCGCGGCGCCGCGCCTCCGCCGCGATCGCGACGCCCATCCGGCCGGACGAGCGGTTGCCGAGGAAGCGCACGGCGTCGATCGGCTCGCGGGTGCCACCCGCCGTGACGACGACGGTCTTGCCCGCGAGCTCGCCGGAGCCGAGCAGCCCCTCGGCGCGCTCGACGACCGCCTCGGGCTCCGCCATGCGGCCGATACCCCGCTCGCCCTCGGCGAGTTCCCCCTCCTCCGGGCCGACGAGCTCCACGCCGCGGCTGCGGATCGTCTCCAGATTCGCCTGGGTCGCCGGGTGCTCCCACATCCGCGAGTTCATGGCCGGCGCGACGAGGGTCGGGCCATCGTGCGCGAGCGCCGCTTCGCTCACGACGTTGTCGGCGAGCCCGTGCGCGAGCTTCGCGAGCGTGTTCGCCGTCAGCGGCGCGATCAGCAGCAGGTCCGCGCGTCGGAGATGCGGGTAGCGATCGCCGTCCGGCGCGCGCCGCGCCAGCGCGTGAAACGTCTCCGCGCGCACGAACCGCTCCGCGCCGGGCGTCACCAGCGGGATGACCTCGTGGCCGCGCTTCACCAGCAGTCGAACGACCTCGCACGCCTTGTAAGCGGCGATCCCGCCGGTGACCCCGACCAGGATCCGCGCCATCCGCGGCGACCTACCGCTTGTAGTCGTGCTTGATCTTGCCCTCGGCGACTTCCTCGAGGGCGATCGTCAGGTAGTTCTTCGAGCGAGACTCGACGAGCGGTGGGGGAAAGTCCTCGAAGGTCCCCTCACCGAGCTGGTGGTGGTAGTTGTTGATCTGCCGGGCGCGCTTCGCCGCGACGATCACGAGGCCGTAGCGGTCGGGCACGTTCGCCAGCAGCTTGTCGATGCGTGGGTGATCCACGCCGCCAATAGTAGCTACGCCTCTCAGGGGTGGCCGCCCCGGTTGCCGCCGGTGAAAAGCCCGGCTGCGGACGCGGACGCAGCCATACCCGAGGTATGGGTGCGGGCGCGGCTACTCCCTGGCGGCGCTTTGCAGCCGCGCGGCGACGATGGCTGCTACCCCTGGAGAGGCGTCAGGCAGCGATTTTTCCCTGCACGATCTCCTGAACCTCGGCGGCCGCCCGCTGGAGATCGTCGTTGACGATCACGTAGTCGAACTCGTCGGCCTGCTCGAGCTGCTCCCGCGCGAGCGCGAGCCGCTCCCCGATCTCCCCCGCGCTCTCCGTCGCCCTCGCCCGCAACCGTCGCTCGAGCTCCTCGAAGGTCGGTGCGGTCACGAACACGGTCACCACGCCGGGAACCGTCTTCTGGACGTACGCCGCCCCATCGGTCTCGAGGTCGAGCAGCGGGACTCTGCCGTGCTCGCGGATCCGGTCGATCTCGGAGCGGAGCGTCCCTGAGCGCTGCCCCCAGGGGAACGTCACATACTCGAGGAAGCCTTTCTCCGCGAGTCGGCGGTCGAACTCCTCGTCGGTCAGGAACCAGTAGTGATGCCCGTCCACCTCGCTCGGACGGCGCTCACGCGTGGTCGCGGAGACGGCCAGCTCGAGCTCGGGCATCCGGTCCAGCAGGATGCGTTCAATCGAGCCCTTGCCGGCGCCCGACGTGCCGGTGACGACGATGACGGGCCCCGAAGGGCCCTCAGCGCTGGAAGAGGCCAATGAGCTCGGCCCGCTGACGGTCCGAGAGACCTCCCACCGTCTTCGACTGGCTGATCCTCGCCTGGGTCAGGAAGCGTCCGGCCTTGACGCGCCCGAACTTCGGGACGGCCATGAGGATGTCGAAGACCTTCGCCGTCGCCACGTACTCCGGCGGCTTGCGGAGGATCTCCTCGATGCTGGCCTGGCCGTCCTTCAGGTCTCGTTTCAGCTGCGCCCTCTTGACGCGGATGTCGTTCGCACGCTTCAGCGCGTCCATCCGCTGGTCGCGAGACCGGGCCGGCGCCTGGGCCTGAGTCTTCACTGACGCCACGGCGCGGGATACTAACACCTTCTCCAGCTCGTTCAATTCGCGTGAAATGCAGGAATTTTTCTTGTTGTCAACCTTGGCACCACCTGCTGGTGCGAGATACCCACTGCAGCCCACGGATCGTCGTACCGAGCGGTCTGGGCCGCGACGTACAACTCTCGACGCACACGGACCGGGGCTTCTGGATCGGTGAAAAGGACCGTCCCGAGCGCGACGGAGGACGCTCCGGCGGCGATCAGCTCGAACGCGTCGCGACCGCTCCAGACCCCTCCCATGCCGACGATCGGCAGGCTCGTCGCGCGTCGGCAGGCGTAGACGGCGGCAAGCGCGATCGGCTTCAGCGCCGGCCCCGAGTAGCCGCCGGCCCCGCGCGCGAGCCGCGGGCGGAGCGTCGTCGGGTCGAGAGCGAGGCCCCGGATCGTGTTCACAAGCGAGAGCCCGTCTGCTCCCGCTGCCTCGACGGCGTGGGCGACGGCGGCGACGTCGGGCAGGGCCGGGGAGAGCTTCGCGTAGAGCTTGAGTCGGGTGGCGGCGCGGCAGGCGGCGACGATCTCGGCCGCCGACTCGGGCGCTTCGTCCACGTTCGGGCAGGAGAGGTTCAGCTCAATCGTCACGTCCTCGAGCAGCGCACAGGTAGCCGCGTAGTCCTCCGCCGAAAAGCCTCCGACGGAGACCCAGAGCGGGACGCCGAGCTCGCGCAACTGCGGAACCACGTCGGCGAGGAAGCGATCGCGGCCGGGGTTCTGAAGGCCGATCGAGTTCAGCATCCCGTGGTCGGTCTCCGCGATCCGTGGGGTGTCGTTCCCCTCGCGCGGCTCAGGCGTGACCGTCTTCGTCACGAAGGCGTCGAGCGAGCGCGCGACGTCCGGAGCAGCGAGCCCGTCGAGACACCCTGAGGCGTTAAGCAGCAAGGACCGGCCCTTCCACGCAGAGCCGCCTGTACCGGCCGTCGATCTGCACCACGCACCCATAACACGCTCCGTAGCCGCATGCCATCGGTGCCTCCCAGGCGAGCTGCGCGGCAGGATCGATCGCCGCGAGGGCCTCGAGCATCGGCTCCGGGCCGCAGGCGAGGATGTCGTGGCCGGAGGGCAGTGCTTCGGTGACAAGCGTCGGCTCGATCACCACGTCGGCGTTCGGGACGAGCTGCGCCGCCTCGGCGTGGTGCTCCGTCCGGAAGCCGAGCACGGCCGGCGGCCCGCCGAGCCGCTCCGACAGATACGGGAGCGGCGCCATCCCGATCCCGCCGCCGACGAGGAGCGGCGCGTGGACGTCGAGATCGAAGCCGTTGCCGAGCGGCCCGAGGATTCCGAGCTCGTCGCCCGGTTCGAGCTCGGCGAGCACGCGCGTGCCAGGCCCGATCGCGTCGAACAGGAAGGCGAGCTCGCCCGGCGGTGCCAGGCAGAGGCTCATCGGGCGGGGCAGCACGCGCCCCGGCGCCTCGAGCATGAAGAACTGGCCCGGGACGCCTGCGTCGAGGCCTCCCCGGGCCACGCGGAGGAGCGTGTAGGGGCCGATCTGCTCCGACGCGACGACGCTACGCGGTTCGCGGCTGAGCATCGATCCGCTCCTGCAGGGAGATGACGTCCTCGCCGCGGGCGTCCGCAATCGCCAGGGCCGCCGCGGCGGCGCCGCTGAGCGTCGTCACGCAGGGAATCCGGGCGGCGAGCGCCGCCTCGCGAATCTGGTAGCCGTCGGTGCGGGCGCCGGACCCCTGCGGCGTGTTCACGACCAGGTCGCAGCGGCGACGCCGGAGGAGGTCGACGACCGTCGGGCCGCCGCCACTCTCGCCCACCTTCCGGACGTGGTCGACGGCGATGCCGGCGGAGGCGAGGGTCCGGGCCGTGCCGCTCGTGGCGGTCAGGCGAAAGCCGAGCTCGGCGAACGCGGCCGCGACGGTGGCGACGGCGTCCTTGTCCGCGTCGCGCACGGACAGGAAGACGGTGCCGCTCTCTGGGAGCGGACGCCCAGCGGCGCGCTCCGCTTTGGCGAGCGCCGTCGGGTAGTCGGCCGCGCTGGCCATCACTTCGCCGGTCGACCGCATCTCGGGCCCGAGCACCGGGTCGGACCCGGGGAAACGTTGGAACGGAAAAACCGCAGCCTTGACACTGACCTGTGAAGGAACGTGGTCCCGGGGCACGGCCAGTTCCGCCACGGGCACACCGGACGCGACCTTGCAGGCCAGGTCGACAAGGTTCAAGCCGATTGCCTTGCTGGCGAAGGGCACCGTCCGTGAAGCCCGCGGATTGGCCTCGAGGACGAAGATTCGGCCCTCCTGAATCGCCAGCTGGACGTTCACGAGCCCTACCACACCCAGGGCGGGCGCGAGAACCTCGACGACATGCTCGATCGCCCGAACGAGCCCGGGATCCATGCCCGGAGGAGGCAAGACGCAGCTCGAGTCGCCGGAGTGGATGCCGGCCTCCTCGACGTGCTGCATCACCGCTGCGACGAACGTCTCGCGGCCGTCACAGAGCGCATCTACATCGAGCTCGAGCGCACCCTCGACGAACCGGTCGACGAGGACGCGCGCGCCCGCCGGTGCGCTGGCCGCGACAGACTCCGGCTCGTAACAGATCGTCATGTCCCGTCCGCCGAGCACGTAGGAGGGGCGGACGAGTACCGGATAGCCGATCTCCTCCGCGACGTCGATCGCCTCGGCGGCCGACCCCGCGATCCCCCACGGCGGCACGTCGAGCTCGAGCTCGCGGCACAGCGCCGCGAACCGCTCGCGGTCCTCGGCGAGGTCGACGGCGTCGTACGGCGTGCCGAGGATCCGGTAGCCGGCCTCCTCGAGCCCTCGGGCCAGCTTCAGCGGCGTCTGCCCCCCGAACTGGATCACGATCCCGACCGGCTGCTCGCGCTCGCAGACCGCCAATACCTCCTCCAGCCGGAGCGGCTCGAAGTAGAGCCGGTCGGAAGTGTCGTAGTCGGTCGAGACGGTCTCGGGGTTGCAGTTGACCATCACGGTCTCGAACCCGAGCTCGCGGTAGCTCCGCGCCGCGTGCACGCAGCAGTAGTCGAACTCGATCCCCTGCCCGATGCGGTTCGGACCCGAGCCGAGGATCACGACCCGGGGCTTCTCGCCCGCGGGAGGCGCCTCGTCCGCCTCGCCCCAGGTCGAGTAGAAGTAGGTCGAAACGGCCTCGACCTCGCCGGCGCAGGAGTCGACGCGCCGGAAGGACGGCCGCACGCCGGAGCTTCGCCGCTTCGCACGCACTCGTGACTCGTTCGTTCCGCAGTGCTCGGCGATCGCCGCATCAGACCACCCCACCCGCTTGAGCCGCAGCCAGTCGTCGGCAACGAGCTCGTCGACGTGCGTGATGACGGACAACGCCTCGCGTGCAGCCTCGAGCTCCGTCTCGAACCAGGGGTGCAGGTTGCGCGGCTCCCAGGCGTCCTCGAGCTCGCGCGAGCGCTGCGCCTTCAGGAAGGCTTCGCTGAACGACCGTCCGATCCCCATCGCCTCGCCGACGGACTTCATCTGCGTGCCGAGCGTGCGATCGGCGCCCGGGAACTTCTCGAACGAGAATCGCGGGAACTTGACGACGATGTAGTCGAGCGTCGGCTCGAAGCTCGCCGGCGTCGTCCCCGTCAGGTCGTTCGGGATCTCATCCAGCGTGTAGCCGACCGCCAGCTTCGCGGCGACCTTGGCGATGGGATAGCCCGTCGCCTTCGAGGCGAGGGCCGAGCTCCGCGACACGCGCGGGTTCAGCTCGATCACCCGCAGCTCGCCGGTCTCCCGCTCGCGCGCGAACTGGATGTTTGCGCCGCCCGTCTCGACGCCGACCTCGCGGATCACCGCGATCCCAGCGTCGCGCAGCTCCTGGTACGCCTCGTCGGGGAGTGTCATCTGCGGCGCGACGGTGACGGAGTCGCCGGTGTGGACGCCCATCGGGTCGAGGTTCTCGATCGAGCAGACGACGACGACGTTGTCGTTCCGGTCGCGCATCAGCTCCAGTTCGAACTCGTCCCAGCCGATCAGCGACTCCTCGACGAGCACCTGCCCGACGGGGCTCTCGCGCAGGGCGCGCTCGAGCAGCAGCTCGAACTCGTCCGCGTCGTGCGCCGTCCCTCCGCCGTGACCCCCGAGCGTGAATGCGGGCCGCAGGATCACGGGGAAGGTCAGCTCGGCCGGAACGTCGTCCCAGCTCGAGACCACGGTCGACGACGGGACGCGGTAGCCGGCGAGCCGCACCGTCTCGCGAAAGAGCCGACGGTCCTCGGCGCGTCGGATCACATCGACGCCGGCGCCGATCAGCTCGATCCCGAGGTCGGCGAGAAATCCTGCCGTCGCGAGCTCCATGGCGAGGTTCAGCGCGGTCTGGCCGCCGAGCGTCGGGAGGAGCGCGTCGGGTTGCTCACGCGCCAGCACGCCGGCGACGCCCTCGAGGTCGAGCGGCTCGACGTAGGTGCGGTCGGCGAAGCCGGGGTCGGTCATGATCGTCGCCGGGTTCGAGTTGACGACGACGGTCCGGTAGCCCTCCTCGCGGAGCACCTTCAGCGCCTGGCAGCCGGAGTAGTCGAACTCACACGCCTGACCGATCACGATCGGCCCCGAGCCGATCACGCAGATGGAGCGCAGGTCAGGCCGCTTCGGCAAGGCCGCTCACCTCCATCACCCAGCTCTCGAGCAGTGGGCACGCGTCGTGCGGCCCGGGCCCGGCCTCCGGGTGGAACTGCACCGAGCGCGCGCGCAGCTCGGGGAGCTCGAGCCCTTCGATCGTCCCGTCGTAGAGCGAGACGTGGCTCGCCTCCCGGCCACCCGTGGCCTTGACTGCGAAGCCGTGGTTCTGGCAGGTGATCAGGACGCGGTCGTTCGTCCGGTCGAGCACCGGGTGGTTGGCGCCGCGGTGCCCGAAGGGGAGCTTGAAGGTCTCGTGGCCGGTCGCGAGCGCGAGGAGCTGGTGGCCGAGGCAGATGCCGAGCACCGGCACGCGGCCAAGCAGCGCGCGGACGGCCTCGACCTCGACCTCGAGCGGCTCGGGGTCGCCCGGGCCGTTCGAGAGGACGACGCCGTCGAAGCCCGCGAGCTCGTCGGGGTCGGCGTCGTGCGGAAAGACCGTCACGGCCGCGCCGGCCTTCGCGAGCCGGCGGAGGATCGAGCGCTTGCAGCCGTAGTCGACGACGGCGACCCCCGCTGTGCCGCGGTCCGAGAACGCGTACGGGCCCGGAGTCGACACCTGGGCGGCGAGTGCACGGCCGGCCATCGCCGGCTGCTCGCAAACCGCCCGCAGCGTCTCGTCGACGGAGGCGTCCCCCGAGACGATCGCAGCCCGCATCGCGCCCGCCTGGCGGAGCTTGAGCACCAGCGTCCGGGTATCGATGCCCGAGAGCGCCGGGACCCCGCGCTCGACCAACCAGTCCGTCCACGCCGGCCCCCGCGCCTCCCGCATCACGACCCCACGGGCCTGCGGACGCGCCGACTCGGAGCGGGCTCGCGCCACCCCGTAGTTCCCGACCATCGGGGCCGTGAACGCGACGAGCTGCTCGGCGTAGCTCGGGTCGGTGACGACCTCCTGGTAGCCGGTCATCGCGGTCGTGAAGACGGCCTCGCCGAAGGCGAAGCCCTGCGCGCCGACCGACTCGCCGCGGAAGACCGTCCCGTCCTCGAGCGCGAGGAAGCCGGTCATCCCTCGAACACCACGCGCCCTGCGGCGACGGTCAGCCGCACCTTCCCCTTCAGCTTCTGGCCGAGCAGCCAGGAGTTCGCGGAGCGAGACCGGAAGTCGGCCTCTTCCACCCGGCGGCTCGCACCGAGATCGAGCAGGACGACGTTCGCATGCTCGCCCACGGAGATCCGGGGCGCCGGGAGCCCGAAGATCCCAGCTGGACCGGCGGACATCCGCTCCAGGAGCGTCTCCAGCCTCAGCAGCCCCGGCTCGACCAGGTTCGTGTAGAGCGCCGCGAACGCGGTCTCGAGGCCGGTTACGCCGAACGGCGCCGCCTCGAAGGGGACCTCCTTCTCGTGCCGCGCATGCGGGGCGTGGTCGGTCGCGACCGCCTCGATCGTGCCGTCCCTCAGCGCCTCGACCAGCGCGCCGCGGTCGTCGCTGCTTCGAAGCGGCGGGTTCATCTTCAGGTTCGAGTCGAGCGAGCGCACCGCCTCGTCCGTCAGGCAGAGGTGGTGTGGCGTGACCTCTGCGGAAGCCGCCACACCGGCGTCCCGCGCAGCCCTGAGCTTCTCGACGGACTCCCGCGCGGAGACGTGCATCACGTGCACGGGACGCCGCTCGTAGGCGGCGAGCGACAGGTCGCGCTCGACCATCACGCTCTCGGCCACCGACGGGTACCCCGCGAAGCCGAGCTCCGCCGAGACGGCTCCCTCGTGCATCTGCCCGCCCCGCGACAGCGTCGGCTCCTCGCAGTGCACGGCGAGCGTGCGGCCGGTGACGGCGCCGTACTGGAGCGCGCGCCGCATCAGCCCTGGGGCGACGATCGGCCTGCCGTCGTCGGTGAAGCCGGCCGCGCCGGCCTCGGCGAGCTCGACCATCTCCGTCAGCTCCTCGCCCCCCTGGCCCTTTGTGATCGCCGCCAGGAAGCCGACCGGGATCTCGGCCCGGGCGCGCGCCTCGTCGACGAGCGAGCCGAGCACGGAGCCGGAGTCGACGACGGGGTCGGTGTTCGGCATCGCGAGGATCGCGGCATAGCCGCCCGCTGCGGCAGCGGCGGTCCCCGATGCGATCGTCTCCTCGTCCTCCCGCCCAGGGCTTCGCAGGTGCACGTGCGGGTCGACGAAGGCGGGAGCGAGCACGAGCCCCTCGCCCTCGACCACGCGGTGTGCGTTCGGGTCGAGCCGCGAGCCGAGCTCCGCGATCATCCCGTCGTCCACCCGGACGTCGATGACGTCGTCGACGCCGGCGGCCGGGTCGAGCACGCGCGCGCCGCGGACGATCAGGTTCTCCCTGGGCGCCTGCTTCGAGAAGAGCATCACGCCACCTCGTGGAGCGTCTGGACCTTGACCCCGACGGGGCCGGTCGTGAGCAGGTCGTAGAGGACGGCCATCCGCGTCACGAGCCCCGCGCGAACCTGCGTCTCGATCAGAGCGTCGGCCGCATCCGCCACCCGCGGGTCGATCTCGACCCCGCGGTTCATCGGACCGGGGTGCATGATCCGCTGCCCCGGCCGGATGCGCTCGGGCGTCACGCCCCAGCGCGCCGTGTACTCGCGGAGGCTCGGGACGTAGTTGGCGCCGGCCTGCATCCGCTCCTGCTGCATTCGGAGGACGTAGACGACGTCTGCGGCCTTGATCGACTCGATCTCGGTCGAGGTCTCGCAGCCCATCGCCTCGATCCCGCGCGGGAGGAGCGGCGGCGGCGCCACCAGCGTCACGCGCGCCTCCACCAGTGCGAGTGCCTGGATCAGCGAACGCGCGACGCGTGAGTGCAGGACGTCGCCCACGATCGCGACGTGCAGGCCCTCGAGCCTGCCGAACTCCTCGTGGAGCGTGTACAGGTCGAGCAGCGCCTGCGTCGGGTGCTGGTGCTTCCCGTCGCCGGCGTTCACGACATGCGCCTTCGTCACCCGCGCGACGAACTGCGCCGCGCCGATCTGCGGGTGCCGGATCACGATCACGTCCGGGTCGTAGGCACCGAGCGTCAGCGCCGTGTCCTTCAGGGACTCGCCCTTGTCGACCGACGAGCCCGATGCCTTGATCGACATCGTGTCGGCCGAGAGCCGCTTCGCGGCCAGCTCGAAGCTCGCCGAGGTGCGGGTCGAGGACTCGTAGAACATGTTGACGACCGTTCGGCCGCGCAGTGTCGGCAGCTTCTTCATCTCGCGCTCGAGCGAGCGGGCGAAGCTCCGGGCGGTGGCGAGCAGGCGCTCGATGTCGTCCCGCGAGAGGTCGCTGATCGAGAGCAGATGCCTCCGCTCGGTCGACGCCGGCGGCAGGAGGTCGTCGCGCATCACGCGGATCTCAGCCATTGGCGTTGGTCTCCTCCTCTGAGGTCGAGACGAGCAGCACTTCGTCGACCTCGTCGACCTCGACGAGATGGACCTGGATGCGCTCGCTCCTGGCGGTCGGCAGGTTCTTGCCGACGTAGTCGGGGCGGATCGGAAGCTCGCGATGGCCGCGGTCCGCGAGGCAGGCGAGCTGCACGCGGGCGGGACGGCCGTAGTCGAAGAGCGCGTCGATCGCTGCTCGGATCGTTCGTCCCGTGTAGAGAACGTCGTCGACGAGGACGACCGTGCGTCCCTCGAGCGGGAAGTCGAGCTTCGTGGAGCGGACGAGCGGCTGTGGGTGGCGCGGCGGCTCCCCCGCCCGCACCTGCACGTCGTCGCGGTAGAAGGTGATGTCGAGGGATCCGAGCGCAGGCTCCTGGCCGCTCAGCTCGTGGATCAGCCGGCGAAGCCGGTGGGCGAGCGGAACGCCGCGCGTGTGGATCCCAACCAGCGCGACGTCCCCGAGATCGGGGTTCCCCTCGATGACCTCGTGCGCGATCCGGGTGAGGCTCTTCGCGATCGCGGCCTCGTCCAGGAGCGTCTTCGAGCTCGTCTGTGCAGGCAGCGGCAACCGCTCTCCTTTCCGGCCTCACGGGACCGAGTTAAAGGACGTGGTGGAGCGCGCCGGAGCTTACATGCGCCTTCGGATGTCAGTGAGTCGCGGCAGAGCGGGCTCTGCCCGTTCTGCCTCCCCTTCGCCCTCGGAGAAGGAACTTGCAGGACGCAGTGCGAGCGATCTTGGCTTCGTAGCAAGCTCCTCGCCGAAAGTGAGACTTTCGGCGAGACGGTTAGGCGTCGGAGACGATCTCGTCCGGGTCGGTCATCGACTCGATCGCGTGCATGGCCGCGCCGAGCGACGCCTCGGGCACGAGGACCTTCTGGGGCATGTCTTCCGTCCCCTCGGGGTCGTGCTCGACCGCGGGCTCGAGCTGCGAGTCGATCCCGGCGGCCTGAAGGATCGCCTCCAGCTCCTCCGCCTCGGTGACGTCGCCGGCAACGGCGACCTGAACCATCCGCGTCATCGCAGTCTCACCTCGACTCCCATCCCTTCAGGGTGGCTTTGCTCCGCCTTTGATGAGCTCCGGCGTTCCGCGTTCGCGGAACGGGATCTCGATGATATCGAGGTCGCGGGGCACGACCGTGTCCGGGAAGACCTCCTGGGCCTCCCGCTCGATCTCGCCGCCGAAGTACCGGTTCGACAGGTGCGTGAGGGCGAGCAGGCCGACCTCGGCCGAGCGGGCGACCTCGGCCGCCTCCGCCGCCGTCGAGTGGAGCGTCTCGCGGGCTCGGTCCCGCTCCTCCGCGGCAAACGTCGCCTCGTGGATCAGGACGTCGGCGCCGCGCGCCGCGTCCACGACGCTCTGCACCGGGGCGGTGTCCGTCGAGAGCACGAGCTTCCGCCCGGTCCTCGCCTTCCCGAGGACGAGCTCAGGCGTGACCACCCGTCCGTCCTCGAGGGTGACCGCCTCCCCGCGCTGAAGCGCGCCGCGCTGTGGGCCCTCCGGTACACCGAGCTCGTCGGCCGCCTCGACATCGAAGCGGCCGGGCCGGGGCGCTTCGACCATCGCGTACCCGATCGCCGAGACGCCGTGGTTGACCGGGAAGGTCTGCAGCTTGTAGCCCTGGCGCGCGAGCGACTCGCCGGGGGCCAGCTCCACCAGCTCATAGGGATACGTGAGCTTCCCGAAGATCCGGCGGAGCGCCCCGAAGAGGTCCTTCAGCCCGGGCGGGCCGTAGATCGCGATCGGCACATCCCGGCCGCGCAGCGCGAACGTCTTGAGCATCCCAGGCAGTCCGAGGTAGTGGTCGGCGTGGTAGTGGGTCAGGAAGACCTCGCGAAGCTCGATCAGGCCGACGTTCGAGCGGAGCAGCTGGCGCTGGGTGCCCTCCGCGCAGTCGAACAGGAGCCGCTCGCCGCCACGGCGGACGAGGATCGCCGTCGGCGCGCGCTGGGCCGTCGGCATCGAACCGGACGTGCCGAGGAAGACGAGGTCGAGGTCCACGGCGGGAGTCTAGGCCCCCTCAAAAAGGGGACCTTTGGCCCGGGAAGCCGCACCGTTAGTGAGATCTGCGGCCTGTGGGCGGATCGTCGGCCGCGAGGTGCCCGACTACGGCAGACGCAACACCTGCCCCGGCGTCAGCGTTCCGCCGGCCACGTGGTTTTCCCGCTGCAGCTCCCAGACCGCCTGGCGCGGGTCGCCCCGGTAGTGCGCGGCCGCGATCGACCAGAGCGTGTCGCCCGGCCGCACCCGGTATGCCTCCCCCGTGCCCGCTCCCTCCGAGCCGTGCGCGAGGACGCTCCAGGCGAGGACGGTGACGAGTAGCGTGACCAGCAAGACCCGAGCGAACATGTGTTCGCCACACTAGCGAACACGTGTTCGGTCCGTCAAGGCGACAGTGGAACGAATTCGGGACGAATCGCGCCCGCCTCGACCTCGAGCATCAGCATCGAGCGCACCGGCGCCGACCGCCGCTCGGTGGGGCTCCCGGGGTTCAGCACCCACGTCTCCCCCACGCGCGTCATCTCCGGCACGTGCGTGTGCCCGTAAACGACCGCGTCGCAGCCCGGGAAGCTGTCGGCGAGCCGCTCCGCCCGACCGGCTGCCGGCCCGGCAACGTGGACCATCCCGATCCGGGCCCCGCCGACCTCGACGACCCGCCGCTCCGGGAGGATCGCCAGCAGCTCGGGATGGTCCATATTGCCCGCCACCGCCTCGACCGGCGCCAACGAGCGCAGCGCCTCCAGCACCGGAGCGCCGACGAGGTCACCGCCGTGGAGGATCAGCTCGGCCTCCCCGAGCCGCCTCACGCACTCCTTCGGCAGCTGCCGCGTGCCGCGCGGCATGTGGGTGTCGGAGATGACCGCGACGAGCGTCAGGCCAGCACGCTCTCCAGGAACGCGCCGTCGCGGTAGACGAGCTGGCCGTCCGCGTAGACCTCGCCACCCTGGCGGAGGTCGCAGACCATGTCCCAGTGGAGCGCGGATCCGTTTTCTCCGCCGGTGCCGGGGATCGACCGGCCGAGGGCGAGGTGCACGGTCCCGCCGATCTTCTCGTCGAGCAGGAGGCTGCCTGTGTACTCCGTCACGGCGCGGTTGAGCCCGAACGCGAACTCGCCGGCGCGTCGGGCCCCGTCGTCCATGCCGACCATCTCGCGGAGGAAGTCCCCGCCCGTGCTCGCACTCGCCTCCACGACCTCGCCGTCCTCGAACCGCAGGCGAACGTCCTCGGCGACCCGGCCCCGGATCGTCGCCGGGAAGGTGAAGCGGATCGTCCCCTCGACGCTGTCCTCGACGGGGCCGGTGAAGACCTCGCCGTCGGGAAGGTTCGAGTGGCCGTCCGCGCGGATCCAGGTCCTCCCGCCCACGCCGAACGTCAGGTCGGTGTCTTCGCCGACGACGCGGAGCTCCTCGACGGTCTCCAGGAACGAGCCGACCCGCTCGAGCTCCTCCCCGAACTCGCGCCAGGCGGCGATCGGGTCGTCGGAGTCGAGGAACGCGGCGCCGTGGACGAGCGCGTCGAACTCCTCGAGGGACATGCCCGCATCCTGCGCCGACGCGTTGGTCGGGGAGCCCCAGAGGACCCAGCGGAACTCACCCCGGTTCGACCGCTCCAGGTACATCGCCTGGTATGGCTCGCGCCCCTTCGCGCGGACCGCCATCTTCGCCGGGTCGACGCGGCTCAGGTGCTTCGTGTTCTCCGGCCCGTCGAGCACGATCATCACGTCGCCGTGCTCGAGCGTCCACGCGAGGTCCGGCGGGACCCAGCCGATCTGCTCGTCGTTGCCCTCGGCGAGGAGGTCCTCGATCGTCTCGTCCACGGTCAGCTCGACCGTCGGGAAGCCGCCCGCGCGAAGCACCGAGCGGTAGACCGCGCGAGCGAGCGGTGTCGTCGGCCGGCCGCCGTAGATCCGGACGATGTCCCCCGGCCGCACGCCTGTGGAGTAGCCGACGAGCACGTCGGCGAGCCGGGCCAGGCGCTCAGACACGCTCCACCGCCGGCTCGGTGACGAAGCGACCGGCCTTCCAGACGAGCTCGCCGTCGGCGTAGACCTCGCCCTCCTGTCGCAGGTCGCAGATCAGGTCCCAGTGGAGGTCGGACTTGTTCTGGGTCAGCGCCTCGTCGAAGCCGCCGCCGAGCGCGACGTGCATCGTCCCGCCGATCTTCTCGTCGAAGAGGATGTCGCGCGTGAAGCGGTCGATCTCGTAGTTGAGCCCGAACGCGACCTCACCCAGCACGGCGGCCCCCGAATCGGTGCCGATCAGCGACCGCAGGTAGTCCTCCCCGGAGGTCGCCTCGGCGTGGACGACCCGCCCGTCCTCGAATCGCAGCCGCACGTTCTCGACCTCCTGGCCCTGGAAGATCGACGGGAAGGCGAAGTAGATCCCGCCCTGCGTGACCGTCTCGAGGGGGCTGGTGAAGATCTCGCCGTCGGGCATGTTGTGCTTGCCCTCCGAGGGGATCCACGGACGGCCCTCGACACCGACCCGCAGGTCCGTGTCCGGCCCGACGATTCGCAGCTCGCGGACGCTCTCCAGCTGGCGCGCCCGGGCGGTCAGCGTCTCGGAGACGGCTTCCCAGTGCGCGATCGGGTCGTCCTCCTCGCGGACGTGGCAGGCGCCGTAGACGAAGTCCTCGTACTGCGTGAGCGACATCTCGGCGTCCTGCGCGTGCGCCTGCGTCGGGAAGAGCGTCCCGCACCAGGCGAGCTCGCCGGCGCTGATCCGCTCCCAGCGACGGTTCACTATCCGGTAGTGCGCGGCGAGATGGGTCTGGCGGCGCGCCGGGTCGGCACGCGTCAGGGCCCGCGTGTTGGACGACGACCACAGCGTCGCCCACGCGTCGAGCTGCTCGGTCTGGAAGACCTCGGCCGGCGAGATGTGCCCGAGCTGCTCCTCGGTGCCCTCCGCCAGCAGGATCTCGTCGAGCCCGGCGGCCCTGGTGTGCGTGTAGGCCAGCGCGCCGCGCCGCAGCGCCGCGCGGTAGATCGCGGAGATGAGCGGCAGCGCCGACTCTTCGCCGTCCACGCGGAATACCTGGCCCTCCCGCAGCCCGAGCGAGTAGCCGGCGATGAGCTCGGCGAGCTTCTCGACGCGCAGGTCGCGCATTAGTGGCCCGTCCAGTGATGCCGCCGGAGTTCTGGGTCGCGAGCACCAAGCCAGAGTTCGTACTTCGACGAGCCAAGGTCAGAAGACCTTCGCGAGGAGGAGGGCGGGCTCTGGCGCTGCGTGATCGTGGGCCAGAAGCCGGCATGTCTTGCTGGGCGGGGCACTTAGCGGCGCTTGCCGACGCGGAACGGCTTGCTGACGAGCACCGATTGGCGGGACGGGTTCATCTCCGCGCTGAGGCGGATCGCGAACACGTACGAGCCGGCCGCGATCCGCTTCCGCGGGAAACGGATGAACATGCCGGCGTGGGCGCGCGTCTTGCCGCGGGCGCTGAACACCGCCTTCGGCGACCGCTTGCGGCCGACCGCCGAGCTGAGCTTCTTGCGCAGGGTTCCGGAGAGACCGCGGCCGCGGAGGCGGTACATCGCTGCGCGATAGAAGCTTGCCTCCTCCGATGCGGCCACGAACGACCACGTCGTGTCGCCGGCGGAGCGACTGCGCTCGCCGAAGCGGGCGGTGGCCCCGACGACCTTCGTCGTGTGCCTCCACGTCGTCGGCCGGCGCTTGCACTTCGTGAGGCCGCGCGAGAGGGCCGACTGCACGGCGGCGAAGGACAGGCGCCTCGTGCGGTCGGCGCGGATCAGGCCCGCCTGCCACCGGTCGAGGTCGGGCTCGTCGACGAGGCCGTAGTAGAGCATCGAGCGGATCGACGCGTCGCACGCGTAGTACGGGATCAGCGCGGCGTAGATGTCAGCCTGGGTGCGGTCGTCCGAGAGGCGCGTCACCGACTCGCGGCCGTAGTACGCGTCCTTCGAGCTGTCGGGGATCGCGACCTGCCAGCCGACCTCGTTCAGCCTGATCCGCAGCGGCGGGAGCGCCGCCAGCGAGACGGGCTTGCCGGCCTCGCGGAAGGTGGGCTGCGCCGTCCCGTGGAAGGCGTCCCACACGGCCTGCTTGATCCGTCCGAGGTTGGACGTGCCGGCGTTCGGCCAGCGGTAGCCGACGAGATAGCCGTCGCGGTAGGAGTTCGGATGCGGGTGGAAGGCGAGCTCGTCCATGATCGGCTTCTTCCGCCCGCTCGCCCGGAACGCCAGCCCGAGCTCGCGGAGGCATCGCACCGGCGAGGTCGACGCATTCGTCGCCGCCAAAGCGTTGTCGTTGCCACGCGGGGAGAGCGAGACGCCGATCACGGTGATGTTCCGGTCGACGTCCTTCAGCGCGTCGTAGGCCTGGGCCAGCACGCGTTCGTAGGCGCCGCAGGCGAGCGCGCGCCCGCTGCTCGAGAACTGCGGCTGCCAGAAGCGCGGCTGGTTCGGCTCGTTGCCGACGCCGAACTCCTTCACCTGCGGATAGCTCCTCGCGACCTGCGCGACGAAACGGACGAACTCCCCGGTCGACCCGGCCGAGCCCGTCAGCGCCCTGGCCCGGTTCGGAGCGATCAGGATCATCACCCGGATGCCCGCGGCCGTCGCGTTCGCGAGGTACGCGTCGAGCCTCTCCTTGTCGGGAATCGTCGTCGGGGCGTCGGGGTTCCAGGCGATCGTGATCCGGTTTTCCTGGAGCCCGACGGCCTTGAACTGCGAGATGAACCAGGCGCCGCCGTCGTCCGAGAGCTTGCCGCCGTCGTCGGCGACGCCGATGGCGAGGTCGGCGGATGCCGGAGCAGCCGCCACAAAAGCGGCGCAGACGCAGGCACAAAGCGCGGCAAGTCGTTTCATCGCAGACCCCTCGATCGCTCCAGGACGACGTCGAGCAGCCTATCCGCTCCGAAGCGGACGGGATCGTCGACCGGCAGCCCCGTCTCCTCCTGGACGCGGCCGATCTCGGCACGAGCGTCCTCCGCCTCGAGACCGCCAGTGTGGAGCGCCACCCCCACGACCTTCGCCGGCCGGAGCGGCAGGGCGGCGCGCTCGTGGAGCTCGATCAACTCGGTGAGCGGCGGGATCGGGTGGTCCGGGTAGCCCTCGGTGTGCGTCGCCCCTGCCCGGTGGACGAGCACGAAGGCATGCGGAGCGGATCCATGCATCAGGCCCATGGTGACTCCGGAATACGCCGGATGCACCAGGGATCCCTGCCCCTCCACCCAGAGCAAGTCGCCGCCGCGGGACGCCCCCTCGACGACGAGGCGCTCCGCGGCACCGGCAAGGAAGTCCGACACGACGGCGTCGATCGCAATCCCCCACCCCGCGATCCAGATTCCGGTCTGACCGGTGGGGACGAAGACGGACCTGAGCTGGCGCTCGCGCGCGGCCCGGTCGAGCACGACGGCGACCGTCTTCTTCCCGATCGCACAGTCCGACCCCACCGTCAGCACGATCGTCGCCGGCACCTGGAGGTTCTCTCCCGTCGGGACGCTCAGATCGGCCGGCGGCTTCCGCAGGTCGCGGAGCTCCACCCCGTGCTCGGCGGCGAGGGCGGTCAGCTCGGGATCCTCGGAGATGAACTCGTGGAGGCCGCTCTCGAGGTCGAGCCCCGCGCGGATCGAGTCCTTCAGCAGCTCCCGCCACGCCGGCGGGAAGCGCCCGCCCTGCGTCGCGACGCCCACGGCGGCCGTCGTCGGCTCGAACGGCATCGCCTCGTCGACGGTCCCGACGATGGGGATCTCGCCGTACCGGTCGCCGGCGCGGGTCGAGTCGAGGATCGCGACGACGGGATGGGGCCCGTAGTGGACGATGCCGCGCATCGTCTTGCCGTAGTGCTCGTCGCCGGAGAGGCCCTCAGCGAGAACTACGTACCGCTTCACTCCGTCGAAAATGCTGCCGCATTTTCGACGGGGACGACGCCGAGCCCGGGCGTCGCCGCAGGCAGCTGAATTCCGTTCGTGAGGTCGACGCCCGGCCATGGATCGTCCGCCAGCAGCAGGTTGCCGTCGAGGTCGACGTGGTCGCAAAGGCTCGCGATCGACGCGCCCGCGGCGATGCCGAGGCCGGACTCGACCATGCAGCCGAGCATCACGCCGAGGCCTATCGCGCGCGCGGCGTGCGCCATCCGGACCGCCTCCCGGATCCCGCCGGACTTCGCGAGCTTGATGTTGATCCCGTGCGCGCGCTCGGCGCAGGCTGCGACGTCGACGAGCGTGTGGCAGTCCTCGTCGACGTAGATCGGGATCGGTGATCCGGCCTTGACGACGGCGCCGCCGGGATCTCCGGCGCGCAGCGGCTGCTCGCAGTAGTCGACGCCGAGCTCGGCCAGACGCGGCAGGGACTCGAGCGCTTCGTCGACGCTCCAGTACTCGTTGACGTCGACGCGGATCGGCCCCGCCCAGACCTCTCGGACCGCGGCGACACGTCCGATGTCCCGGCCGTCCCGCCCGCCGAGCTTCAGTTTCAGGCCCTTGAACTCGCTCGCGCGCTCGGCCTTCGAGGCCATCTCGTCCGGCTCGCCGAGGCCGATCGTCCACGTCGTCGGCGGGCCCTCACGGCGAAGCCCGAGCAGGCGCCAGACCGGCAGGCCGGTCAGCTTGCCGCAGAGGTCGTGCAGCGCCGCGTCCAGCGCGGCGCGCGCCGCGAACTCCCGCTCGGGGAGCCGCGCGAGGATCTCGTCGAGCGCGAACGGATCGTCGCCAAGCGAGCCGGCCGCATCGTCCAGGTAGGCGGCCGCGGACTCTGCCGACTCCTCGTAGCGCTCGATCGGCGCGGCCTCGCCGTAGCCGCGCTCCCCGTCGTGCTCGATCTCGACCCAGGCCACCTCCGCGACCTCGGTCGTGTCGCGTGCGATCACGAACGGCTCGGCGAGCGGCAGGGCCTCGATTCGCACCGAGAGCTGCACGCTCAAAGCCTATCGCCGCGCCTGCCGCTTCCTCGGGTCAGCGCGTTCCCTCCTTCGAGGCAGGGAGCAGCGGCGGCCACCGCCGATCTAGGGAGGAATGGGGCGGGCGGCGCGCCTACCGATCGACCTGAGGGCCTTCGTCGGGGAGACGATCGGGCTGCTCGGCCCCGTGGTCCCGGACGAGACGATCTTCACCTGCCAGTTCGCCGACACGCCCGAGATTCAGGCCGACCCCGACGAGCTCCGGCGCGTAATCACCGATCTCGTCGCGAACGTCTGCGGCGAGCTCGAGCACGGGATCGGCGAGGTGCACCTCCGGACCGGCGTCGTGTCGGGCCGCTCCGGCCCGCACGCCTTCATCGAGGTCAGCCGGCCCGGCACGAGCAGGATCCCCCTCCCCCTCCTCGTCTTTCGGAAGGCGCGTCTGGCCGGTATCGGGGCGGGCGCAGGTTCCGGCTAATGCGCGACGAACGCTTTCAACGCGACGAGCCCAAGCGCGAGGCAGATGTTGATGGCAACGGTGAAGATCGTCCCTGCCAGGCTCAGGCGCTCGAGTAGCGCGTAGCGGAGCCCCTGGACGCTGAGCGTCGCGATGCCGACGCCGAAGGCGAGCCAGACCGCCGTTCTTGGCTTGAGGACGCCAGCGCCCCCGAGCGCCACGAGCGCCACCGGGACCGCCGCCGCGAGCGGGATCGACAGCTCGCGTCGCGCGATCGAGAGCAGCTCGTCAACCGAGAGCCGGCGCCCGAGCGCGAGGCTCTCGCCGATGCCGTCCGAGTACACGTGCGCGAACCAGAGCACGACGACCGTCGTCACGGTGATCACGACGAGGCTCCACAGGTCGCTCTCGTACCGCTTGGCGCCGGCCGTCAGCGAGGCAAGGACGACGATCGTGCCGTAAACCGTCCCGGCAATCGAGTCGCGGCTCCCGAGGACGAGCGTCTTGAGCTCCACCGGCGCATCATCCGCGACGGCGACTGGCCTCTGTGAAGATCGGCAGCAGCGTCGCGAGCCAGTCCGAGACGACAGCCTCAACGGTGGAGCTGCTTCTCAGCGAATGGGTGCCTGGGATTCGGGCGACCGTGCGGTTCGGGCCGTCCGGCGGAGTGCCGAACGGGTCGCTCTCGCCCTGGACGACGAGCGCGGGGACGCGGACGGCGTCGAGCTCGTCGAGGCGGCTCTTGTCGGGGCGGCCGGGTGGGTGGAGTGGAAACGCGAGGCAGAGGACGGCGAGCGAGTCGGTTTCGGCTGCCGTTCGGCAGGCGACCCTCGCCCCCAACGACCGTCCGCCGCTCATGATGGCGAGGTTGCCGAGCGGGCCATCGCGAAGCTGCGAGACGACTGCCGTCCATGCGGTGTCGAGGTGGGCCGCTGGACTCGGACTGCGCCGCCCCGCTACCCGGTACGGCTGCTCCATCAGCGCCACGGTGAGTCCGGCCGACCGAGCGGCTTCGGTCGCGCCGACGAGGTCGGGAGACTCGATCCCGCCGCCGGCTCCGTGACCAAGCACGAGCGCGGCTTCGGGCGAAGTCACCGGATGAAGGTGCACCCGCGCAACTCCATGACGGGTATCGAGCTCGAGAATGCGAGCCTTACGCGTCAGACCTGCCTGCGGCGAACCCGGCCCCTCCCCGGAGGTACGAGACATCAGGCGGCGGTCCTAGACCTGGCCGCGAACGACGCCGGCTTCCGTGATTCAGGAACGCGATGGCTGGGAACGCCTCCTTTTGAGATGCCACTCGTGCTCGTTGTAGACGATCGCGACGGAAGAGTCATCAGCGAGCTGGAGAGCCCCGAGGAGGGGCTCAGGCTCCTGGAGGCAATGGCGAGGAATGATCCGGAGACGCCGGAGTACCTCTGTATCGTTGCGTTCGACGAACGGCCGGGGCCGTTTCTGGGGACAGAATCCTCCGTGACGATCCGTCCCTTGCAACGCTAGAGGCGCCCCCTAAGGCTTCCGCGCCGAGGATGCGCCTGGTAGGAATCGAACCTACGACCTCGCGCTCCGGAGGCGCGCGCTCTATCCCCTGAGCTACAGGCGCGTGCGGTCAGTCTAGCCCCGCTAGCGTTGCGCCCCGCCAGTGCGTCTCGCCCGCGCCTACCTCCGCTCGCTGAACCCGCCGCTACCGGGCGGCGTGCGGAACCTGCAGGCGGGGGCGCTCGTCAACGCGCTCGGGAACGGGCTCGCCTACCCGTTCCTCTTCATCTACCTCCACAACGTCCGCGGGATCCCGCTCGACACCGCCGGCTTGATCGTCGGGACGAACTCGGCGGTCGGGCTCGTCGCCGGCCCGGTCGTCGGGACGATGGTCGACCGCGTCGGCGGGAAGCGGACGCTCGCCGTCTCGCTCTGGCTGATGGCGGTCGGCTTTAGCGGCTACGTCTTCGTCCACGAGCCGTGGCAGGGCTTCCTCGCCAGTGCGATCGCCGGCGCGGGGAACGGCGGCTTCTGGCCGAGCCAGTCCTCGCTGATCGCCGGCCTCACGCCGCAGGCCCAGCGGCACCAGGCGTTCGCGATGCAGCGGGTGATGATGAACCTCGGGATCGGGCTCGGCGGGCTTGCCGGCGGGCTGATCGCGACGACGAGCGACCCGAGCACGTTCACGGTCCTGTTCCTGGCCGACGCGGCGACGTTCGTCCTCTACTCGATCTTCCTGCTCGCCGTGCCGCAGCCCACGCATCCGAGGCGCGAGGAGGAGGCTCCGCGCGGCGGCTACCGCGAGGTCCTGCGCAACCGCGTGTTCATGGGCGTCGTCGCCCTGAACTTCGTCTTCATCACGGCGGGCATGTCACAGCTCGAGACCCTGCCTGTGTACGCGAAGAACGAGGCCGGCGTGACGGAGCGCGGGATCGGCCTCCTCTTCTTCCTCAACACGCTCGTGATCGTGCTCGCCCAGCTGCCGATGGCGCGGATCCTGGAGGGGCATCGGCGGATGCGGACGCTCGCCGCGCTCGGCGTCGTCTGGGCGGCGGGCCTACTGCTCGTGCCTCTGGCCGGCATGAGCGGCGGGACAACGGCCTGGCTGCTGCTCGCCGTCACCTTCTGCGTGATCGCAGTCGGCGAATGTCTCCACGGCACCGTGCAGGCGCCGCTCGTCTCCGACCTGGCCGACCACACGCTGATCGGGCGGTACATGGCGGCGTCCGCGTTCTCGTGGGGCGTCGGCTTCGCAATCGGGCCCGCCGTCGGCGGCATCGTGCTGGCCCACGCGCCGAACGCGCTCTGGCCGACCGCTGCAGTCGTTTGCCTCGCTGCGGGAGCCACTGCTCTCGCGCTGGAGCGCGCGATCCCGCGGCATGCCCGCACCACGCCCAGTCGCACCGAGACGGCCCTGGCACCCAGCCCGACTGGCGGCTAGCGGCGCGGAACGGGCTTCGCCCGTTCTGTTCACGTACCGCTCGAGAGTCCGGCTCTCTCGCCGAAAGTCGTGAGACTTTCGGCGAACCTAGAGCCAGCCCGCGCGCCTGAACGTGCGGTAGAGGACGAGGCAGACCGCGGCCATCACGGCCAGGGCGAGCGGGTAGCCGAACCGCCACCCGAGCTCCGGCATGTGGTCGAAGTTCATGCCGTAGACCCCGCTCACGAGCGTCGGGACCGCGATGATCGCCGCCCAGGCGGAGATCTTCCGCGTGTCCTCGTTCTGGCGCACGCTGATCTGGGTGAGGTTGGCGGTGAGGACGCTCGTCAGCATGTCGCGGAACCCGTCGAGTGCGCGGATCGCCTTGACGACGTGGTCGAGGACGTCCTGGAAGAACGGCCTCAGGTCCGCCGGCACTCGCGGGAGCGAGCCGTTGACGATCGCCTCGAGCGGCTCCTCGAGCGGCGCGACCGCGTCGTGGAGCTCCAGCGCCTCCCGCTTCAGCTTGTAGATCCGCTCTGCCGGGTTGGAGCGCGCCGGCGAGAAGACGTCGGCCTCGACTTCCGCGATGTCCTCGTCGACGGCCTCGATCACCGGGAAGTAGTCGTCGACGACCTTGTCGAGGACGCCGTAGAGGACCGCCGCCGGGCCGTGCCGCAGCAGGTCCGGCCGCCGCTCGAGCTCCAGACGGACGCTGTGAAGGTCGGTCTCGTCGTGTCGGACCGTGATCACGAAGCCGTCGCCGATGAAGAGCTGGACCTCGCCGGTCTCGACCGCCTCGGCCTCCTCGTCGTACGACGCAGGCTTCAGGACGACGAACAGCGACTCCCCGTAGACCTCGACCTTGGGCCGCTGGTGGCCGACCTGCGCGTCCTCGATCGCGACCTCGTGCAGGTTGAACTCGCGCCGGACCGCCTCCAGCTCTTCCGGCGTCGGCTTGTAGAGCCCGATCCAGGCAAAGCTCCCGTCGATCCGGCAGGCCTCGTAGGCATCCTCCAGCTCGAGCTCGTCGGCCCGCCGCACACCGTGCTCGTACACCGCCATGTCCACGATCACGCTCCCGATTATGGGGCGTGGAGGCAGGGCACAAGAGGCTTGAGAGCTAGGATGGCGAAAGCCATGAGGACGGACGACCCGCTCAGTACCAATGCCGAGCTTGCCCCGCATCCGCTCGCGCTCGCGCAGCACGCGCGAGGTCGCCGCACCTCCGGTACGCCAGCCCGCTGAGGTCAGCGCCAACGGCCTGACCTGGGTCCTCCTCGACGCGCCGGCGAAGGAGGAAGCCACCACGCTCGCGGAGCGCTTCGGCTGGCACCCGCTCGACGTCGAGGACGTCCTCTCGAAGCGCCAGCGCCCGAAGGTCGACGAGTACGACGACTACCGCTTCGTCGTCCTCCACTTCCCGGTCTACGACAAGAACGTCCAGCGCCTGAACGCCGGCGAGCTCGACGTCTTCCTCGGGCCGGACTACCTCGTCACCCTGCCCACCGTCGAGCTGCTGCCGGTCACGCGGCTCTTCCAGCGCGTCCAGGACGACCCGGAGCTACGCGACAACCTGTTCGGGAAGGGGTCGGGGTACCTGCTCTACCACGTCCTCGACGACCTCTTCGACTACTGCTTCCCGATCCTCGACAAGATCGGGCACAAGCTCGACCGGATCGAGGACGACATCGACGAAGACCGCTTCGAGGAGGTCGTCCGCGACATCTCGAGGGCGAAGCAGGAGATCATCAGCTACCGAAAGATCGTCAAGCCGCAGCGGCCGACGCTGCGCGTGCTCGAGCGGCACGTCGAGCGCTTCCTCCCGGAGGACCTGGAGCTCTACTTCGACGACCTCGTCGACGCCTCCGAGCGAATCTGGGACGTCCTCGACAACTACAAGGAGGTCGTCGAGGCACTCGAGACCACCAACGAGTCGGCACTCCAGCACCGCCAGAACGACGTGCTGCGCGTACTGACGATCTTCAGCGTCGTGCTTCTGCCGCTGACGCTGATCGCGAGCATCTTCGGGATGAACGTCCACTTCCCGGGTTTCGAGACCGCGGCCGCCTTCTGGGTGATGCTCGGTGCGATGGCGGGCGTCCTCATCGCGCTCCTCGCCTTCTTCCGCTACAAGCGGTTCTTCTAGCGTGGAGCGCCTCTGGGCTCCCTGGCGTCTCGAGTACGTCGTGAAGGCGGACGAGCACGACGGCTGCATCTTCTGCACCGCCGCCGAGGCGGAGGACGAGGCCGGTCTCGTCGTGCATCGCGGCCGCGAGGCGTTCGCGCTCCTGAACAAGTTCCCCTACGCTTCCGGACACCTGATGGTGGCGCCGTACCGACACGTCGCCGAGTTCGCGGAGCTCGGCGACGGCGAGGCGCTCGAGATCCACCAGTTCGCCGCGCAGGGAATAGGCGCGCTGGCCCAGGTCTACGGGCCGCAGGGCTACAACGTCGGCTGGAACCTCGGCCGGATCGCCGGCGCCGGGGTGATCGACCACGTCCACCTCCATCTCGTCCCGCGCTGGGCCGGCGACACGAACTTCATGCCGGTGCTGGCGGACGTGAAGGTGATCCCCGAGCACCTGGCGGACACCCGTCGCAAACTGGCCGAAGCCTGGCCGTCCTAACGCTCAAGCGGTCTGGGGCGGCTGCCGATGGGATCACCAACCGCATGTCCGACTCCGACGCCGCCGTCAACGACGACTGGGCCCCGCAGGGCTTTCGCGCGCGCCTGGGCAGCCGCCTCGAGCGGCGTGTTCTGCGGAGCGCGGTCGACATGCTCGACGAGCGGGGGACCGAACTCGACGGGATCGAGCGCAGCATCCGCGAGCGCGAAGAAGAGCTGATCGAGCGGCACACCGAGGTTGAGGAGGTCGAGGCCGAGATCGAGCACCGCGAGCGGCGGCTCACCGAGTCGGGAGCGCGGGAGCTCGAGGGGCACGCCCGGATCGACCACCTGATCCGCCAGCTCGACCGTGCCGAGGCGGCGCTGGGCGAGGTCCGCGCGCAGGCGGAGCAGCAGCTCGCCGACGCGCAGGCGCAGGTGAAGGAGCTCCAGGAGCGCATCAAGCGGCTCGAGGAGGCCGACCACCGGCACCTCCTGAGCCAGGCGGACATCACACGCCGCGAGTCCACAGTGGCGTCGCGGGAGCGCGAGCTCCGGGACCAGAACGAGGAGCTCCGGCGCCGCACCCAGGACATCGAGGCCAAGCAGCACGGCCTCTTCGCCCAGGAGAACCGGCTCGCGGAGCGAGAGCGCCGCGTCGCGGCGGTCGAGGCCGAGACCAAGTCGCGGGTCGAGGCGCTGGAACGCCGGGAGCGCGAGGTTGAGGAGCGCGAAGAGAGCCTCCGCGGCAAGGGCGCAGGCTGGTGGAACGCCGGGCCCGCGTCCCCGCGCTTCTAGGGGAGACTTCACGGATTCGCGGGACGCCCCGCGGGGGAAGAACGGACGAGCCATGTGGCGTCGCGCGCTCCTTGGGCTCCTGCTCGCCGCTCTCTTGGCGCAAGCGCGAAGCCGTCACCCGCGCGGCCCGGGCAGCTCCTCTACCTTCGTCCGCCCGGAGGGAACGCCCCGCCGTGGGGTCGGCTGTTCGCCTCCGCGGCCGACGGCACCGGCGCGTGACATCACGCCGGCCGGGCTGCTCGACGTCCAGGGCGCGGCCTGGTCACCGAACGGTCGACGCATCGCGATCTCGGCCATCGCACAGGGCGACCACGATCCCGAGATCTTCGTGATGGCGGCCGACGGGTCGGCTCTGCACCGGGTGACCAACAACCACCTCTCGGACCGCCAGCCGACCTGGTCGCCCGACGGACGACGGATCGCGTTCGCAAGCGCCCGAACCGGCCTGTTCCAGATCTACGCGATGCGCGCGGACGGAGTCGCCAGCGGAGGCTCACGGACCAGGGCGACGCCCGTTACGCGCGACGGCCGGCTGATCGCCTTCACGTGGATGCCCGACGGCGCGAACCAGGAGCTCTTCATGATGCGCCGAGACGGGACGGGCGCGCGGCAGATCACTGCGACGAACGGCGTGATCGAGGGCGGCCCCGACTGGCAAGGGTCGCCCTGAGGGGCGGAGCCCTGGTGGCAGGTTAGGCCGAGACGGCGCGCTCGAGCCGGCGCACGCGCTCGGCGAGGACTTCCATGATCGCGAGACCGATCTGCGGATTCTGCTTCAGCGCCTTGAGGAAGGCTCGCCGCTGCAGCATCATCACCCGCACTTGGCTTGCCGCAATGATCGTCGCCGAGCGCGGGCCGCCGTCGATCAGCGCCATTTCTCCGAAGAAATCGCCCGGCCGCAGGATGCGTGACCTTCCGACGACGCGCGCACGACCCTCGAGCATGAGGTACATCGAGTTGCCTTGCTCCCCGGCCTGGACGATGACCTCACCCGGGGCGTGGTCGACAACCCAAGCCAGCTTGGCGATCGCGCGAACCTGGCGCTTCGGCACCCGAGAGAAGAGAGGTAGCGCGCCGATGACTTCGCTCCAATCACGCTGAGTCGGCCGATCCCAGGATCGCCGCATCAGCATTTGGAGAGAGGGGCGCTCAGCGACGTCGCCGGCTTCTCGTGCCCCTCCCACGCGAGCGAGGCTATCTGCGGATGCGGCGGCGTGCAACGACCGCCAGCGCGGCCGCCGCGGGCCTCCTGGTCCCTCGAAGCGGACGCCGACCAACCCCCCGTACACAGCGGCGCAATGAGCCTTTCCGCGCACAGCTAATTGCGGGACAACCTCTTTGAGCCGAGCGCATACGAGACCCCCTTGCTACGCCCCTCGCGCGCGCACCTTTTTTTACCCTGTCCAAGACCGTCCGAGACTGTCCGAGCGTGTCCGGGAACGCCGTGGATCGTTCGGGCAGGGAATCGGTCAGAAGACGCCGCTAGACCGCGTGGCTGCGCGGATCAGCGCTGGTTTCGCAGACCGGGCTAGAACGTGCTCGATCCAATCACCGCCATGCGTGCCTAACCCTCCCCGAGGATGCGGCGCCGCAGCTCCAGCCTCGTTGAGACGAGATCCGACGCTTGCTGGGAGCTCACCGGATGGCCCGTGACGGCGGCGAGGAACTCGCTTCGCTCGAGCCGGAGCACGCGCGAGTCCTCGATCGCCCGCACCGTCGCGTTGCGTGGCGCGTCGCGGAGAAGCGCCATCTCGCCGAAGAGTTCAGAGGCGCCGATCTCCTCGAGCGCGCGGCCGTGGGTCTCGACCACGAGCCGTCCCTCGGCGACGAGGTAGACGCATTCACCAGCATCGCCTTGGTGGACGATCTCCCGTCCGCACGGAACCGCGATCGGCTCGAGCCTGGCCGCCAGCCTCTCGAGCGCGACCGGCAAGATCGGGGCGAACACCGGCGCTGCCCGGAGCAGCCGCAGCTCGGGTTCGGGCACCTGCGAACGCGCGTCCAGCGCCAGCACGCCTCCTCGTGCGGTCGCCGCGACGCCGACGAGCACCGCTCCTGTCGCGGCGAGCGCGATCCGCGGCCCCCCGACGGCGACGAGGACGGGAGCGACGACCGATCCGAGCGCCATCGCGCCCGCGCGCACGGTGCCGAGCACGCCGAGCACGCGGGCGAGCACGTCGTCGCGGGTCGAGCGGACGAGGATCGTCGAGCCGACGACCGAAACGAGCGCGAAGCCGACTCCGACGGCCGTCATGCAGAGGACCACGAGTGCGGCCGCGGGCACGGCGCCCGCGACCAAGAGCGCGCCGCCCGTCCCGGCGAGACCCGCCGCCATCGGGCCGGCGAGCGTCCGCTTCCCGACGAGGGCCGCCGTCGCGACGGCACCCAAGAGTCCGCCGAAGCCGATCGCTGCGGTCATGAAGCCGACGCCCGATTCGCCGGTGTCAAGCAGCTCCAGCGGCACGACGACGAGCAGGACGCCGACCGCGCCTCGTGCCACGCCGTGCGCAGCGAACAGTCCGAGCACGAGCGCGATGCCCCGATCGCGCGCGGCTGCGCGGAACCCGCTTGCGACCTCGTCGAGCACGCGGGCCATCGGCGGCGCGCTCCGGACGCTGTCCGTGCGCCCGATCCCCGCGACCGCGACCGCCCCGAGCACGAACAGGCCGGCCGAGAGGACGAACAGAACGGTCACGCTGCCGACGAGGAGGACGAGCCCCGCGAGCGCGGGCGCCAGCAGGCCGGACGCGTTCCGGAGGAGGCTCGACGCGGCGCTCGCAGCGGTGACGTCGTCGGCCGCACGCGCCAGCAGCGGGACGAGTGCGGTCTGCGACGGGTAGTAGGCGTGCGACCCCAGCGCGAGGACCGCCGCGAGCACGTAGACGGTGGCAACCGGGGCGTCCGATGCGGCCGCGACCGCGGCCAGTCCCATCACGGTTCCCCGAAGGGCGTCGGCGCCGATCACGACGAGCTCGCGGCGGAAGCGATCGCCGAGAACGCCGACGACCGGCGACAACAGCATCGCGGGCACCATCTGCACGACCGCCACCACGCCGACCGCCGTGGCACCACCCGCCTGATAGGCGAAGAGCCCGAGGGCGATGATCGACATGAACTCGCCCGCCGTCGAGCAGGCCCAGCCGAGCTGCACGCGCCGCAGTTGCTGGTCCTCTAGAGCCGCGCGGAGTGCGGCCACGGAGCAAGACAGCCAGCGCCGGGCAACGGCCAGCATCCCGTCAGCGTAGATTCGCCGGCAGCGCGGTGCGAAACGCAGCGCGACGACCGTGTTTCCGTCGCGCAACCTGCGCGACTCTTGTGAGGTAGCCACTCCGCTAGTCCAATCGCGGCTGAGCCCAGTGGTAGGACCTCGCGCCTCCGGTCGAGGGCTGGACGGGAGCTACCTTCGCTGCGAAAAAAGTCGGCGCCGTGCGCTGGTTGGACAAAACTGCGGCGATCGCGCGTCCAACGAAGCTGACCCCGGAGCGTGCGGACGATCTCGCCGTGGTGCTCGCCGCTGGTGTGCCGGTCGAGGTTGCTGCCAGGCGGTCAACGTCTCCCGAGCCTCGATCGGCGTCCGTCCGGCAGCGCCGTCCCGCGCCTGATCCTACTCGGGACGATCAGCCGCTGAGCCCGCCTTCGCTCTGGTCGACCAGGACGATCCCGTACAGCACGTGATCCCCTGCCAGGGCTAACCGCTCCGAGATAGCCCGATCCTTCGTGCCAATCCCCAGCCACGGGGCCACAGCGACTTCGAAGACACCCAGGATCGCGAGGCCGTAGGCGGCGCCTGCCCAGCGGCGTCGGCGAACGCCAGCCGGAAGGATGCCGAACCCGATTCCGCCAATTGCGCCGACCCCCCAGTGAAGGAGCTCGATAGCGGTTTCGCGGTGCTCGGGTGCGACTTGCGCTAGGCAAGCCGGGACGCCCTCGGTGGCGATCTCCTCTGGCGGAGGCTTCTGAACCAGCCCGAGATCGACGGTGATCCGGCGGACGACCGTCATGGCCATGGCGCCGAGAACTCCTCGGGCCGCCGTCCGCAACAGGTCCCTCATGCGCCTCCTTCGGATTCCCTGCTAGCGAACCGTTGAGGGCGGACGGCGACGGACACGGCCCCAGGCCCTCACTCGCCCTCGGCCCCGCCACCCCGCCCGGACAGCGCCTTCAGCGCACCGAGGGCTGCCAGCCCGGCCACGATCCCGAGTCCGGCGAGCGCGAGCGGCGTCGGCGGCGTCGGGACGCTCTCCTTCACCGCCCCGACCTTCTCGCCCACCATGCCCGCCGTTTCGGTCACGCTCCCGCGGACGCCGCCCTCGGCGGGCTCGCCCTCGGGCTGGTCGTCCTCGGGCTGGCCCCCGCTGGCGCCCTCCTCGGGCTCGGGCTCGTCCTCCCCAGCGTCCGCGACCTCGGCCTTCTCCTGCTGCTGGGCGAGGCTCGAGGACAGCTCGTCGATCAGCGCAGCCGCCATGTCGAACTCCTCGATCGCCTTGTCCGGGTCGTCCGCGAGCTCGCCCGCGGTGATGTGCTGGATCGCCTCCGTGGTCTTGGTCATGTGTCCTCCTCAGGTGTCGGTGTCGGTCGGCGTGGCGCTCGGCGGGCCTCTTCGAATTCTCCTCTCGACGGTCCCCGATAGGTTGCCCGAAAACCCGTAACGCCAGACGAGCCGCGGGCCGCGCCCGCAGCTCGTCTAGTTGTGACGCTTACGAGCGGTCGCTCCCCCCGGGAAGATCGTCACTATCGGCCCAGTACGGCTCGGGGCTGCCCGCCTTCGCGAGCCCGCGGCTCACGATGTACGCGGAAGCCACGATGGCGACGTAGAGCCATGCGCGAACTGCTGGGAAGGCGTCGCCGTCCCCGCCACCACCGTCATCGACGACCCATGAGGCAATGAGGATGCCCGCCACGATCGCGACCATCGCCCAGAACTCCGTCGTCTTGAACGCCTGCTTGGTTTCGGTCGCCAGTCGCGCCACGACTCCTCGCGGTGCGGCACCGGTCACTCGTTCAGTACGTACAGCCATGTAACCCCTCCTCGCGTCGTGGCCCTCGTGGCCTCGATCGGAGACGCCGTACCCGAGCCCGGGCGGGTGAAACGAGTAGAAGCCGTAGTTGTGCAAGCCCACACGGATAGCGAACCGGGCGCTCACAGAAGAGCGAGACGCTATGGCCGCGCAGCAGCCGGCTTGGTCCCCATTCGCTGCGACCCGTGCGGCGAGCGGTTGCGGCGACGTACACGAGCCCCGGCAGCAGCAGCGTTGAGCTGCGCTAGGTGCGCCGGCCGGAGCCGCCGGACGATCACCACCCGAACGTCTCCTTCGCGTAGCCGACGGTCGAGCGGTACGAGTCGACGGTTGTGCCTTTGCGCTCGAGCGAGTCACGCCACTTGTCAGACCAGGTCTCGAAGCGGATGTTCTGCTGCGGCCGGTAGACGCCACCAGCGTTGCTCCTATGTCAATGACGGCTCGCTCTTGAGCCTGGAGTAGACGGTGCGGCCAGCTGCGCTTGAGGCAGCGGAGCGCCTCGCACCGGCTCTTCCCTTCGCTCTGCTTGCGCTCTAAGTAAGCCCGCGCCGGTCCGTAGACGCGGCCTTGCGTGACGGCGATCCGGTGCAGGGCGCAGTTCAGCTGGCGGTTGCCGCCACGGTCAAGCCGATGGCGCCGCTGCTTGCCCGAGCTGGCCTCAAGCGGGCGACGCCGGCGTGGCGGGCGAGCCGAGCGTCGCTTGCGAAGCGCTCGATCGGGCCGATCTCACTCAGCAGCTTGGCCGCGCTCAGCGGGCCGCAGCCAGGAAGCTCCAGCAGCCGCCGGGGCGAGCGTCTGCGTCCGCGCCTCCAGCTCACGCTCGAGCGCGACGATCTCGCGCGTCGAGGCGCGGCAGCGGGTCAGCCGCCGCCGCCCGAGTCTGCGCCGCTCAGCGGACGCCACCACCGGCCGAGGATGACATTGAGTTCGGGAATGTCACTCGAGGAACGGTGCCTGACCCATACTCTCTAGTCGTGCGCACGGGCATGGAAATCGCGGTGTTCGTAACCCGTAAGAGCGCTGCCGAGGTTCTGATTCTCCATCGATCAGCGGTGCAAGGCGGGTACTGGCACGTCGTGGCGGGCGGGGTGGAACCCGGCGAGACAGCGACGGCGGCCGCCGAGCGGGAGTTGCGTGAGGAAACGGGACTGGTCGCCAACGCCGAGGCCGGAGTCGAAGTGGTCGAGTACGTCGACGCGCTGACCGAGGAGCCTGCGGACAGACGGGAGCAGTACGACCCGTCGGTCGCGCAGGTGAACGTGACGTGCTTTCACGTCACTGCGCCGGATGAGTGGGAGCCCAACCTCGACTGGGAGCACGACGATCACCGCTGGTGCGAGCCCGGCGAGGCATTCACGAACCTCCGTTGGCCAGCTACCGCCGAGGCCCTTCGGAAGCTCCTAATACTCGAGGCAAACTAGCGGCATCTCGCCGAACAAGCTTGCCGGGGCCAGTGTGTAGGAATGTCACTCGACCGAGCGGCGAGCGTTCACGATGACCGGATGTCGGCCGACACCTCCCAGACGTAGCCGTCGGGGTCAAGGAACGCGGCCGAGCGCATCCCCCAGGGCCGGTCGAGCGGGCCGCTGATGATCGAGACGCCGCGCTCCGCGAGGTCGGCGCACACGGCGTCGGCGTTCTCCACCCAGATCGTGAGCTCGAAGGACGCCCCCGGCTCCGCTGCCGGCACGGGGCCGAGCAGCTCGTTCACGGCCGCTCCGCGCTTCAGCAGGTTGAGCAACAGGTTGTCGAACTTGAACGCGACCGAGTTCTCGTCCTCGAACACCGCCTCGAGTTCGAACACTCGACCATAGAACTCCTTCGATCGCTGCGGGTCCTCGACGAACAGCGTGATGGCGCCAACACTCTTGAGCGACTCGCCCATTTGCGTGTCCTTTCCGTCTGGGCTGGCTATGCCAAGTGACTTCGAGAGCTACGACTGACTCGTGCCTGGAAAGTCATCGGCTGCAGTCGAACCTATAGGAGCTTGAGCTGCGCTGTTAGCGAGCGCTGCGTGCGCCTGCCTTCCGGCATGTCACCTGACGCCAGGTGCGGCTCGAGAACTCGATCACGCGCAGCGTCCTTCCGCCCAGCGGGATCTTGCCGCCAGGACGCCAGTTCGGCACGGCGGTATGCAGCGTTGGCGGGTCGGCGGGGTGGGCTATTGGGACGGTCAGGCCCCACAGCGGGCTCGTCGATCGGCTAAATCACGACCGCGGCTTCGCCTTGACGCAACCGCCGCCGGCGACCTCAATCCAGGGATCCTCAACATGCCTGACGACTGGTTGCGCGAGCAGCCCGATCGCCGGGGCGACGTCCTGGATCCTGACCTCGCCGGAGAGCGGGAGTGCCTTCTCGAACGTACTCCCGTCGCGGAGCCGAAAACGGACGGCAGCCTTGAGCGGCATCGATACGGTCGCGTCCGCCTCACGGTCGCGTCCTCGGCCAAGTCGAACAGCTGGGCACACGCAGGTGGTGCGTTCATCACTGCCCCTTTCGTCCCAGCCTCGCCGCGGCGGCTTCTCGCGCGCGCGCCTTTTTTACCCTGTCCGAGACTGTCCGAGCCTGCAGGCTTCCGTCGGCCGCCCGGACAGCTCCCGGAGCGGCTGCCAGCGGGGCGGACTGAAGTCGCTGTAGAGCTTCGTGACCTCTGCGCCAGCGTCCGGGAACGTCACATGACGGCGGGGACTGGAGGCATGCAGAGCAGCGCTGCGGTGGCCGCCTAGGGGTGAAGCAGCACTTTGATCGCGCGCCGTTGATCCATCGCGTCGTAGCCCTCGGCGGCCTCGGCGAGCGGCAGCTCGAGGTCGAAGACCTTGCCCGGATCAATCTGGCGGTTCCAGATCAGGTCGATCAGCACGGGCAGGAAGCGGCGCACCGGCGCAGGCCCCCCGTGGAGGTGCACGAGGCTCCAGAACAGATCCATACCAGGCACCGTGACCTCGTGACCTACCCCAACGAAACCGACGTGCCCGCCGGGCCGGGTGGCGCTGATTGCCTGCATGATCGCGTCCTGGGTGCCGACCGCCTCGACGACAGAGTCGGCGCCGAGCCCGTTCGTGAGCTCCTTGATCCTGGCCGCGCCGTCCTCCCCGCGCTCTTCGACAATGTCGGTCGCGCCGTGCTCGCACGCGAGCCGCTGCCGGGGTTCGTGGCGGCTCATGGCGATGATCCGCTCGGCGCCGAGCTGCCTGGCCGCCAGCACGGCGAGCAAGCCGACCGCGCCGTCACCCACGACCGCGACGGTCTTGCCCGGGCCGGCCTCTGCTGCCTCGGCGCCGAACCAGCCGGTGCCAAGCACGTCAGAGGCCGAGAGCAGGCTCGGGATCAGATCGTCGGGAGGGAGGTCTGGGGTGGCGAGGAGCGTGCCATCGGCGAGCGGGACGCGCAGCAACTCGGCCTGCGCGCCCAACGCGCCCATGGGTACACGGTTAACGCAGGCGATCTGGTAGCCGGCTCGGCAGATCGCGCAGGTGTTGTCAGAGGCCGAGAACGAACCGACCACGAACTGGCCCCGCTTGATCGCCTGAACCTCCGCGCCCACCTCCTCGACAATCCCGACGTACTCGTGGCCCATCGGTGCGGGCCATTCCAGATCCTCGATCCATCGGTACGGCCAGAGATCCGAGCCGCAGACGCATGCCGCTGACACGCGGATGATCGCGTCCGTCGGCTCGACGATCTGGGGCTCGGCACGCTCGTCGATCCGCACATCGCCCGGCCCGTACATCACCGCACCATGCACCGTGGCCTCCTTTCAGGCTCGCAGGCCTTCGCCGTATCGATGCCACGGACGATCATCTGCACTTTCCCGTGTCTACACGAAGGGACCGGTCGAAGGTCCGTGCCTTTCATGTTTGGCATACGGAAAGGTGATCGGGCCGGGCGGCGAGCCAAACGCCATGGCGCTTCCCGCGACCCGGCCCTCATCGAACCGACGACACGTCAGGCGGGGTCGCTCGTGTTCGAACCGGGCACGTCCTCAACGACCAGCACCGGCGGCTTGTCGGCGTCCTCGTCACGGACGCCGAGCATTCGGAGCGTTCTTCCTGGTCGCAGTGGGATCATGTCGTCCGGGGCGCCAGCTGATCACCGAGCTCCTATACGTCGGCGGTCGGCGGGCTCACCGTTCGCGAGCTCGAGCCGGAAGCGGTACATCGAACCTCCGTTTCCGGGACCGGAAGGCTGGGGTCAAGCGGCGGGCTCTCCCCAAAAAGAGGGGCGCCAGCATTTACTAGGTATTTCTAGTCCTCGCCGTCCCAGTAGTCGAGGAGCGGCCCGGGCCGACTCAGCAGGATCTGCTCGCCCCTCGCGCTCCGCGCGCCGATCTTGCCGCTGTCGATTTGCTCCACGATTTCCGGGGCGATCTTGGTCGAGAGCATCAGCACCCGGATCGGAGACTCGGTGCGGTTGCTGACCTGGTGGGCACCATCCTTGCCCCGGGGAAAGCAGACAACGTCGCCCTCGCTAAGCGCGTGCTCGCCCTTGGGGGTTCGGAGCGTGGGCTTTCCGCGCACGACGACGAGCCACTCCTCGTTCGCGTAGTGCAGGTGGTACGGGCAGAGCCGATTGCCAGGGTCGAGCTCGTACATGGTTCCGCCGAGCAGCTCCGCCCCGATGTGGGCGCCCACCCAGGCGTCCCTGCTGCGCCAGCCCTCACGGTCCTCCGTGCGGTCCCAGTCATCGCCCTGGAGGTTGAAGACCTTCATGCCTTTAGCCTAGGGGCTCGCGACCGAACGGCTTGGACGAGCATATCCCGTGACGCCCTGACGCACCCGTCTGGGCCCGGCCCGTTGGCACCGCCGTTGGCACAGGCCGCGCGCCGCCGCTATCAAGTCATCGGCGGCGGCGAGAAAAGCCCTGCTAATCCGGCGAAGCGGACGATGGGATTCGAACCCACGACCCTCGGCTTGGGAAGCCGATGCTCTACCAACTGAGCTACGTCCGCGTCGGGCGTAACGATACCGTCAGGCCCGCCGGATGTCCCTGCCTCGGATCCTCCTCCTCGCCCTGCTCGCGGCCGTCGTAGCCGGCTGCACGCTGTCCGAGAACGAGCAGGATCGGACGGCCGGGGTCGTGGTCAAGGACGTGATCGAGCAGGAGTACGTCGGCGACTACGGGACGGTCTGGGACTCGCTCCACCCCCGACACCAGCGCCTCGTCACGCGCAAGGAGTACGAGGACTGCCGTCGCACGATCGACGTGAAGGGCACGATCGAATCGGTGCTGATCCTCGACGTCCGCGACCAGCCGCTCACGGTCTACGGCCTCCCGCGGCGGACGCCGTCCAAGGCCGTGAGGGTCCGGGTGACGACCGACGAGGGCGCGTACACGGCCACCTACCACGTCGTCAGAGTGGGCGACCGCTGGCGCTGGGTCCTGAGCGACCGGGCGGCGCGTGGGTTCGCGCGCGGCCCCTGTCCGGCCTAAAAGCCTGCAGAGCTTGGGATAATCACTCCTGGAAACCACGGGAGGGCTGAGATGTCAGAGCTGCACGAGATCGCACGAGCCCTCGTCGCCGAGGGCAAGGGGATCCTCGCTGCCGACGAGAGCTCCGGGACGATCAAGAAGCGTTTCGACTCGATCGGGGTCGAGTCGACCGAGGAGAACCGCCGCGCCTATCGGGATCTCCTCTTCCTGACGGAGGGCGCCGAGGAGTTCATCAGCGGCGTGATCCTCTACGACGAGACGATCAGGCAGTCGTCGGCCGACGGGACGTCGTTCCCCAAGCTGCTCGAGAGTAAGGGGATCATCCCGGGGATCAAGGTCGACATGGGCGCGAAGCCGCTGGCCGGCTCGAAGGACGAGACGGTCACGGAGGGGCTGGACGGCCTCCGCGAGCGCCTCGCCGAGTACCGCGAGCTCGGCGCGAAGTTCACGAAGTGGCGCGCGGTGCTGTCGATCGGCGGCGGGCGCCCGAGCGAGTACGCGATCTGGACCAATGCCCACGCGCTCGCGCGCTATGCCGCGCTGAGCCAGGAGGCGGGGCTCGTCCCGATCGTGGAGCCCGAGGTGCTGCAGGACGGCGACCACGACCTCCACACCTCCTACGTCGCCACCGAGCGCACCCAGCGCGCCGTCTTCACCGAGCTCTTCGACCAGCGCGTCGAGCGCGAGGGGATGCTCCTGAAGCCGAACATGGTGCTGTCGGGCTACGAGGCGTCCGACCGAGCCGACGTCCAGACCGTGGCGGAGCTGACGATCCGGTGCCTGAAGAACACCGTCCCGGCCGCGGTGCCCGGGATCGTCTTCCTCTCCGGCGGCCAGACCGACGAGGATGCCACGGCGCACCTGAACGCGATGAACGCGCTCGGGCCGCATCCGTGGAAGCTCTCGTTCTCCTACGGCCGCGCGCTCCAGGCGCCGACGCTGAAGGCGTGGCAGGGTGACGAGGCGAACGTCGAGGCAGCGCAGCAGGCCTTCTACCGGCGCGCGAAGTTCAACGGCGCCGCGGTGCAGGGCAACTACGCGCCGGAGTGGGAGAAGGAGGAAGTCCCGGCCTCGGAGGTCTAGCGCAGCGCCAGGTTCGAGATCTGCTCGAGCTTCTCGAAGGAGTGGCTCGCCTCGACGCGCCGCACAGTGCCGGAGCGTGAGCGCATCACGATCGAGTCGGTGATCGCGCCGTCGCGGATGTAGCGAACGCCGCGCAGCAGCGCGCCGGTCGTCACGCCCGTGGCGGCGAAGAACACGTCGCGTCCGCCGACGAGGTCGTCGGTGAGCAGCACGCGGTCGAGGTCGTAGCCGTCGTCGATCAGGCTCCGCCGCTCCTCGTCGTTCCGGGGCCAGAGCTTGCCCTGGATCGCGCCGCCGACGCACTTCAGCGCGGCCGCGGAGAGGACGCCCTCCGGTGTCCCGCCGATCCCCATCAGGAGGTCGACGCCGGTCCCGGGCTGCGCGGCCGCGATCGCAGGCGCGACGTCGCCGTCGGTGATCAGCAGCACCTTCGCGCCGACCTCGCGCAGCTCCGCGATCAGCTGCTCGTGGCGCGGCCGGTCGAGCACGACGACGGAGATCTCGCTCGGGGAGACGCCCTTGGCTTTCGCCGCGGCCCTGACGTTCTCGGCGGGCGGCGCCTCGATGTCGATCGCCCCGGCTGACTCGGGACCGCAGGCGATCTTGTCCATGTAGACCGCTGCGCCGGGGAAGAACATCGTCCCGCGCTCGGCGAGGGCGATCGTCGTGATCGCATTGGGCATCCCGAGCGCGGTGAGGCGGGTGCCTTCCAGGGGGTCGACGGCGACGTCCACCTCGGGGCCGTGGCCGCTTCCCACGTCCTCGCCGTTGAAGAGCATCGGCGCCTCGTCCTTCTCCCCCTCGCCGATCACGATGCTCCCGGCCATCTCGACGGTGTCGAGCATGATCCGCATCGCGTCGACCGCGGCCCGGTCGGCGGCGTTCTTGTCGCCGCGCCCGATCCAGCGGCCGGCCGCCATCGCGGCCGACTCGGTCACGCGGGCGAGCTCGAGCGCGAGGTTGCGGTCCGGCGCCTTCTCAGGCGGGCTCTGAACCGGCGGTGCCGCTGGCGCCCCTGTCTCCCCCACGCCGCGATTTTCCTACATCCGGTCCGGCGCGTCGACTCCGATCAGGTCGAGCGCCCGCGCCAGCACGCTCTTCGTCGCGGTTACGAGCGCCAGCCGGAAGGCCTGCTGCTCGCTGCCGAGCACGCGGTGGTGGTGGTAGAAGCGGTGGAAGTCGTCGGCGACCCGGATCGCGTAAGTCGTGATCGCGTGCGGGCCGCGACGCTCCGCGGCCTCCGCGGCGACAGCGGGGAACTCGGCCAACCGCTTCACGAGGTCACGCTCCTCGGCCGCGAGCTCGGGAGGCGCCTCCGCCGATGCCTGCGCCCCCTCCGCGTTCCGGAGGATCCCGGCGATCCGCGCGTGGGCGTACTGGACGTAGTAGACGGGGTTCTTCTCCGTCCGCTCCTTGGCTAAGTCGACGTCGATGTCGATCGGCTGGTCGTGACCTCGGGACACCAGGTACCACCGGGCGGCGTCGATCCCGATCTTGTCGACGAGCTCCTCGAGGAAGACGACGTCGCCGCGCCGCTTCGAGGACTGCCTGGCCTGCCCGCCCTCGACGATGTGGACGAGCTGGTAGATCAGCACCTCCAGGCGATCCGGGTCGTACCCGAGCATCGCGGCCGCAGCCTTCAGCCGCCCGATGTAGCCGTGATGGTCAGCGCCGAGCACGTAGATCACGCGGTCGAACCCGCGCTTGAACTTGTTCTCGACGTAGGCGACGTCGCCCGCGTAGTAGAGGAAGCTCCCGTCGGACGACCGGCGCAGGGGGCGGTCCTTGTCGTCGCCGTGCTCGCTCGTCCGCGCCCAGGTCGTCCCTTCGCCCTCATAGGTGTCGAGCCGGGGGAGTACGTCGGGGATCGCCGTTTCGACCTCCCGCTGGAGCACCCACGAGCCCACCGGCACCCGGAAGTCGGCGAGCTCCTGCTTGATCACGGCCAGCATCCGCTCGACCGGGTCGCCGACCTCCTTCGCGAGCTCCGTGACGTACTGGCCCCTGTAGCCCTGGTCGGGCGGCTCCTCCCCGCGCCGCCTCGCCTCGACCGACTCTCGGAAGAGCTCGACTTGGCGTCCGACGTCGTTGAAGTAGTACTCGCGCTCTACCTCGTCGCCCGAGAACGCCAGCAGTCGCGCCACCGCGTCGCCGTACGCGGCGTTCCGGGCCGACCCGACCGTCAGCGGGCCGGTCGGGTTCGCGGAGACGAGCTCGACCTGCACCTTCTCTCGGGTCGCGAACGAGGCCGCGCCGTAGCTCTCCCCCGCCTCCAGCATCTCGCGGAGCGCTTCCGCATACCACGACGCCGCCAGGAAGACGTTGAGGAACCCAGGGCCCGCGACCTCTGCCCGCTCGACGTCCGCGAGGCCGGCCGCCCCCGATGCCAGCTCCTCGGCCAGCTCGCGCGGCGGCCGGCCGTTCTTCGGCCCCTGCCGGAGCGCGACGTTCGTGGCGTAGTCGCCGTGCTCGGAGCGGCTCGGACGTTCGAGCGTCACCTGAGCGCCCGCCAGGCGTGCCAGCTCCTCTTCGAGGCGCCGCAGCGCTTTAGCCGGCAACGGCCTGCTGCGGCGCGAATAGCTCTTCCAGCAGCGACAGCTCGGAGGCGGTGCCGACGGAGATCACCACGTCCCCCTCGTCGATCAGCGCATCGGGCGTCGGGGTCGTGTCGAAGCGCCCGTCCCGCTTGCGGAGCGCGATCACGAGCGCCCCGGTCCGACCGCCGATGTCCAGCTCGCGAATCGACTTCCCACATTGCCCGCACGCGGCAGTGACCTCGATCTCCTCGAAGCGCATGTCGGGCCCGCCCGTGGCCGAGACCAGGTCGAGGAACGCGGCCACCTGCGGCTTGAGCACGAGCTTCGCCATCTCGCTTCCGGCGGTCGAGTACGGCTGCACCACCCGGTCCGCGCCGGCCAGGCGCAGCTTCTTGGCGGCGGCAGAGTCGGACGCTCGGGCCACGATCAGCAGATCGGGGTGCGCCGAACGTGCAGAGAGTGTGATGTAGAGGTTGTCCGCGTCCGAGTCGGACGAGGCGACGAGCCCCCGCGCGCGGCTGAGCCCGGCCGCCTCCAGGTCCTCGTCCTCCGTGCCGTTGCCCTCGACGAAGAGCACCCGGGACGCCCGCGCCTCCTCGATCGCCTCCGGGTTGAAATCGAGGACGACGAAGGGGACTCCGCTGTCCTTGAACTCGCGCCCGACCTGGCGGCCGACCCGGCCGTAGCCGCAGATGATGTAGTGCCCTTCGAGCTTGTCGATCATGCGCGTCCTCTTCCGTACGGTCCAGGCGCCCGTCGCCACCCCGCGGGAGATCACCTCGACGATCGCCCCTGCGACGTAGAGGAAGATAGCGACGCCCGAGAACAGCAGGAGGATGGTGAAGACCTCGGCCCAACGGCCGCCCGGCGGGGACGCGAGACCCGTCAGCGTCACCGTTACGACCGACCGGTAGAACGCATCGATCCAACCCTCGTGCAGCGCCTGGTGGAAGACAGCGGTGCCGACCAGCAGGACGACGGCGAAGGCCGACAGCGCAAGGACGAACCGGCGCGCACTGAAGGCGTCTTCCACAGGGGTAGTATCGCGACATGGACGACGGCGGCCAGGAGCGCCAGCTCAACATCCACCTCGACACCGAGCACATGGCCGGGGTCTACGCGAACTTCGCGAACATCAGCTTCTCGGACTACGAGTTCACCCTGACCTTCGCCCGCATCGACCACGAAGTCGAGTCCGGCGACATCCCCGGGATCGTCGTCTCCCGCGTCAACGTCTCGTCGCAGTTCATGCACGAGCTGCTCGAGGCGATGAACGACTCCTGGTCGAAGTGGGCCACGCGCGAGGGGATCAAGAACCTCCCCGAAGCGCCTCCACGCTCCGAGCAGTAGCTATCCGCTGCAGCGTCGTCGGGTGGGTGTCGAGCAGCACACGCGCCCAGAGCGGCGGCTCGGGCTGGGCGAGCGAGGCCTCGGCGAGCTTCCGGATCAGGCCCTCCTGCGCCGCGGGCGTGTGCGTCGCCTGCATGCCTAGCCAGTCAGCCTCGGCCTCGTAGCGGCGCGAGATCAGGTTCGTCAGGGGCATCACCGCCAGCTCGAGCACGGTGATCGTGAGCAGTGCGACCGGCACGGCATCTGGTCGGCCGAGGCCGCCGCGGCGCTGAGTTGCGACGGCGACAACGTAGGCGCCGGGGACGGCGAACAGGAACAGCCAGCCGATCGACTTCCAGACATGGTTCGCGTGGACGTGGCCGAACTCGTGCGCGGCGAGCTGCGCGACCTCCGCGCTGGTGAGCCGCCCGTCGAGGGCCGTGTCCCAGATGATGATCCGCTTCGTCGGGCCGACGCCGTAGAGCTCGGCGTTGATCGCGCGCGTGCGGCGGCTGGCGTCCCGCACCTCGACGCGAACGTCCCCCACCCCCTCGAGCCGCGCGAGCCGCTTGATCTCCGCCTCGAGCTGTGGGTTCCGGAGCGGCTTCAGCCGCGGCACGAGCAGGTACGGCTGCGCCAGGAGGAAGACGGCGCCGAACGCCGCGAAGGCAGGGCCGCCGACGATCCACCACCGGTCGCCGAGCCGGCGCGCCAGGAGCATCACACCGGCGATCGCGACTGCGGCGGCGGCGAGCGCCCCGAGCCGCTCCAGCCACGGGTCGACGAGGATCGTGCCGTAGTCGGCTCTGGAGACGCCGTAGCGACGGCGCCACCAGTGCGCGCCGAGCACGAATGGCAACGCGGCGAGCCAAGCAGCCACGAGCGTCGCGACGCCGAGCGCGACCCCGCCGGGGATGCCCTTGGCTCGGGCGCGCGGCGCCAAAATCACAGCCGCCGCGAGCGTGAGGAGCTGCGCCAGCGTCGCGCCGATCCAGAAGAGCCGAAGCCCGCGCGAGTAGCGCGCGCTCCGAGCAAGGAACTCGGAGCCGAAGACGTCTTCCGGTCGGAGGACCGGCGGGTGAAGGTCCGGCACGGAGGTCCGCCACAGCAGCGCGGCCGCGAGCAGCCACAGGCCTGCCCCGACCACGATGCCCCAGAATCTCCGCGTGCGCGTCGCCGTCATCTCGGATGTCCATGCCAACCTTTACGCGCTCGAGACCGTCCTCGGGGAGATCGACCGCGATCCGCCGGATGCGATCTGGTGCCTCGGCGACACCGTCGGCTACGGGCCACGACCGAACGAGTGCTGCGCGCTCGTCCGTGAGCGCACCGACCTGACGCTCGTCGGCAACCACGACCTGGTCGCGCTCGGCGAGGGTGGGATGGACGCCCACGACTTCAACCCGGAGGCAGCCGCAGCCTCCATCTGGACCCACGGCGAGCTGACCGAGGAGTCGAAGGAGTTCCTGCGGAGCCTCGAGCCGTCGGCGGAGGCAGACGGCGTCCAGCTCTTCCACGGCAGCCCACGCGACCCGGTCTGGGACTATGTCGTCACCGAGGGAATCGCCCTGGAGTCGTTAGGGCTGACGACCGCGCCGCTCGTCCTCGTCGGGCATACCCACGCCGCGACGGCGCTCGTCCTGGACGAGAACGGCCTGGAGGGCGGCCTCGCCCCGGACGGGCTCGAGGCGCCGATCGAGCGCGGTCGGTGGCTCCTCAACCCGGGCTCGGTCGGGCAGCCGCGGGACGGGAATCCGGACGCCTCCTTCCTGGAGCTCGACCTGACGGCTCGCAGGGCCCGTTTTCGCCGCGTTGCCTACCCTGTGGCGCGTACCCAGGAGGAGATCCGGGAAAGGGGGCTGCAGGATGCGCTCGCGGAACGCCTGGCTCACGGTCTGTAGCGCGCTCGTCCTCGCCGGCTGTGGCGGCGGAAGCGACAACACGTTCACGACGACGCAGGAGCGCACAACGACGACGACCACGTCGGCGCCGACGATCCGGAGCGCCGTGGCGCAGCAGCTGGCCGGCTCGAGCGACGAGATCGCACAGCTGCTCGACGCCGGTGACACCTGCGGCGCCGCCCACGCGGCCGACCGGCTCCGGAACGAGCTCACGGCCGCGATCAACGGCGGCGCGATCCCCGGCCTCTATCTCGAAGACCTCTCGTCGAGCGTCAACGAGCTCCAGGCGCAGCTCCGGTGCAGCCCGCGTGCCGAGGAGGACGACCACGGGAACGGCAACAGCAAGGGACGCGACAAGGAGAAGAAGCGCAAGAAGCACGACGGCGGGGACGATTGACCCGCTACACCGTCGAGAAGCGGCTCGGGCAGGGCGGGATGGCAACTGTCGATCTCGCCGAGGACACCGAGCTCGGCCGCCGGGTCGCGGTCAAGCGGCTGTTCGCCTCGCTCGCCGGGGACTACGTCTTCCAGCAGCGGTTCTTCCGCGAAGCGAAGCTCGCCGCCGCCCTGTCGCACCCGAACCTCGTCACGGTCTACGACGTCGGCGAGGAGGACGGGCTGCCGTACATCGTGATGGAGTACGTCGACGGCGAGACCCTCGCCGAGCTGATGCGCCGTGAAGGGCCGCTGCCGCCGGACCGGGCGGTCGACCTCCTGCTTCAGGTCTGCGCCGGGCTCGAGCACGCGCACGCAGCGGGGCTCGTCCACCGCGACATCAAGCCGCAGAACCTGCTCGTGCGGCGCGACGGCGTCGCGAAGATCGCCGACTTCGGCATTGCCAGGACGCTCCAGTCGACCCAGCTGACGCAGGTCGGCACCGTCCTCGGCACCGCGGCCTACCTGGCGCCCGAGCAGGCGGCGGGCGAGCAGGTGACCTCCGCCGCCGACATCTACTCGGTCGGCGCCGTCGGCTACGAGCTCCTCACGGGGCGGACGCCGTACGACTTCGAGACGCTGGCCGACCTGACGCTGAAGCAGCAGGAGCCCGCACCGCCGATCCCGGACGTCCCGCCGCACGTCGATCTCGCGATCCGCCGCTGCCTCGCCTTCGACCCCGCCGAGCGGCCGGCCTCGGCGGCCGCACTTGCGCGCGAGCTGTCGGGAGGCGGGAGCATCGCCGTGTCAGAGCCGGAGCCGCCGACCGAGGTGCTGCCGAGCTCGCGCGCGCCGCGACGGCTCCACGTCCCGCGGTGGGCGCTGATCGCGCTCGCGATCCTCGCCGCGATCGCCGTCCTCGGGACGAGCTTCGCGATCGCCTACACGCGCGGCGACGGAGACGACTCCAACCCGCCGGCCCAGCCTGCGCCTTCCCCGCCGCCGCCGAGCGCGCGACCGGATCTCGTACCTCGCGGCCGGACGCCGGAGGAGTCGGCACGGCTACTCGCGCAGTGGCTCAGGGACCGCGCGGGGGGCTAGACCGAGGCGTCGATACCGACTTCGGCCGTCTCGGCCGGCGTACCGAACGTGATGCCCTCGCGGGCGAGCGACAGCTGCACTTCCTCACGCGCCTTGTAGATCCGCCACTTCACCGTGGCGAGCGTGATCTCGAGCGAGTCGGCGATCTCGGTGTACGAGAGCCCGACGACGTCGCGGAGAAGCAGCGCCATCTTCAGGTCGACGTTCAGGTCGTTGACTGCGCGCCAGAGGGCGTCCATCGCCTCGACCCGCTCGACCGGAGCATCCAGCACCTCGAGCGGCGGGATGTCGTCGAGCGTCACGACCGACCGGGGCCGGCGCTCGTTCGCTCTGAGCTCGTCCAGCACGCGGTTTTTTGTCACCTGGAAGAGCCAGGTCGTGAACCGGCAGCGCAGCGAGAAGCGCGGCAGTCCCTGGTAGACGCGGAGGAAGACCTCCTGCGTCAGATCCTCGGCGAGCGATCTGTCGCCGACCAATCGGAGGACGTAGTTGTAGACCGGCGTCTCATACGCCCGGACGATCAGGTTGAAAGCCCGTTCGTCGCCGCGTTGAGCCTTCCGCAGTACTCCGAAATCTGGCTGGGGGAGCGCCAAGAGAGCCGAGTATAGCCCGATCAGCTGATCTGATTGGTCAAGTTTTTGCCGGTCATTTGTAAAGCCGGTGATAGGCCCAGTAGGGCGAGGATCGTGGGCGCGAGGTCGGACAACTCGCCGCCCTCGTGGAGCGAAACGCTCGTGTCGGTCAGCACGAGCGGAACGGGGTTCGTCGTATGTGCGGTATGTGGCTTGCCGTGCTCGTCGATCATGTGTTCGGCGTTTCCGTGGTCGGCCGTCACGAGGGCGACACCCCCCTGCTCCTCAACGGCGGCGAGCGCTTTCCCGAGACACTGGTCGACCGTCTCGACCGCCTTCACCGCCGCCGGGATCGAGCCGGTGTGCCCGACCATGTCGGGATTCGCGAAGTTGACGAGGGCGAAGCCGAAGTTGCTGCTCCGAATCTGGTCGACGAACCGCTCGGTGACCTCGCGCGCCGACATCTCCGGCTTGTGGTCGTAGCTCGGGACGTCTCGTGGCGACGGGACGAGCACTCGAACCTCCCCCGGGAAGTGCTCCTCCTCGCCCCCGTTGAAGAAGTAGGTGACGTGGGCGTACTTCTCCGTCTCGGCGACGTGCAGCTGCCCGACGCCGTGCTCCGCCAGCACCTCTGCCAGCACGCTCTGGAGCTCCTGCTCGGGGAAGGCGACGGGGCAGTCGAAGTCGTCGCGGTACCGGATCATCGTCGTCACGTCGAATCGTGAGGCCAGCAGCTTCTGCGTCAACTGCCTCGCGCGGTCGGGACGGAAATTCACGAAGAAGACACAATCGTCCGGCTCGATTCGCGGCCGCCCCGCCAGGACGATCGGCTCGATGAACTCGTCGGTGACGCCCTCGTCGTAGCTTCGTTGCACTTCCGCCACGGGGTCCGACCCGGTGTGCGCCTCGCCGCCCTCGACGAGCGCGGCCAAGGCCCGCTCGGTCCGGTCCCAGCGCTCGTCGCGGTCCATCGCGTAGTAACGCCCGACGATCGTCGCGATCCGGTTCTGCGGCAGCTCCTCGAGATCGCGGACCGCCGAGGTCGGCGAAACGTCGCGCCCGTCGGTGAACGCGTGGATCCATGTCCGGTCGGCCATGCCCTCGCGCTCCGCGAGCTCGAGCAGCGCGCGGAAGTGGTCGATGTGCGAGTGCACGCCGCCGTACGAGACGAGCCCGATCAGGTGGACGTTCGTGCCGCGCTCCTTCGCCCGCCCGAAGACGTCGAGGATCGCCTTGTTCTCGAAGAACTCGCCCGATTCGATCGCACGGTTGACGCGGACGAGATCCTGGAGCGGCACCCGCCCCGAGCCGATCGTGAGATGCCCGACCTCCGAGTTCCCCATCTGTCCCTCGGGGAGCCCGACGGCCTCGCCAGACGCCTTCAGCGTCGTGTGCGGGTAGCGCTCCCAGAGGTCGTCGAACACCGGCGTCCGGGCCTGCTCGACCGCGTTTCCCGGGCCGGGCGGCGCGCAGCCCCACCCGTCGAGGATGACGAGGGCGACTAGAGGGAAGCGCCGGCTCGGCAAATCGCCACGAAGGAGTCGACCTCGAGCGAGGCGCCGCCGACGAGCGCGCCGTCGACGTCCGACTGGGCGAGAAGCTCGGCGGCGTTGTCCGGCTTCACCGAGCCGCCGTAGAGCACCGGCACGTCAAGGATCGCCTTGATGAACGCGTGCGCCTCCTGCGCGACCTCCGGCGTCGCCGTCTTGCCCGTTCCGATCGCCCAGACCGGCTCGTACGCGATCACGAGGTCGTCGTGGGACCCGAGCGCGACGAGCTGGCGGCGGAGGACGTCCTCGGTCTCGCCGCGCTCGCGCTCCTCCTCGCTCTCGCCCACGCAGGCGATCACCCAGAGGCCCGCCTCGAGCGCCGCGGCGGCGCGGCGGCCGACCGTCTCGTCGGTCTCACCGAAATACTGGCGCCGCTCGGAGTGCCCTACGATCGCCCCGTAGACGCCGAGCTCGACGAGCAGGGGTGCGGAGATCTCGCCGGTGTATGGCCCCTCCGGCTCCCAGTGGACGTTCTGGGCCGCGACCGCGATCTCCGTCCCCGAGAGCGTCTCGACCGCTGCGGCGAGGCCGGTGTACGGCGGGCAGACGGCGATGTCCACTCCGTCCACATCGTCGAGCGACTCGCGGAGCTCGCGGCAGAACTCCCGCGACTCCGTCGCGGTCTTGAACATCTTCCAGTTGCCGGCGATGAGCATCAGTGTCCCGCCTGGTGATGTCGGTGCCGCTGCGCCGCCCGAAAAGCAAGCCACGCTGCGGACTCGGTGCGCGTCCATATGGACATATGGGCGCGTACCGAGGTTACTGCGTGGCGCAACTTTGCAGCCGGCGCAGTGGTGCAGGACATTGCGAGGCGGGACACCTACTCCGGGATTGCCGCCACGCCGGGAAGTTCCTTCCCCTCGAGGAGCTCGAGCGAGGCGCCTCCTCCCGTCGAGACCCACGTGACGCGGTCGGCGAGCGCTGCTTCCTGGAGCGCCCGCACGGAGTCCGCGCCGCCCACGACCGTGAAGCCGTCGACGTCGGCCACGGCCTCCGCGACGGCCCTCGTGCCCTCCGCGAACCGCGGCCACTCGAACACGCCCATCGGCCCGTTCCAGAACACGGTCTTCGCCGCGCGGAGCCGCCGACCGAAGTCCTCGATGGTCTCGGGACCGATGTCGAGCCCGAGCCAGTCGTCCGGGAGCTCGTCGTACGGCACGACCTGCGTCTCCGCGTCGGCCTCGAAGGCCGAAGCGGCGACGATGTCCTTGGGCAGCACGACGTGGAAGTCCAGCGGGTTCTCGTCCCGAATCTGCTCCGCCATCTTGCCGCCGATCAGCACCTCATCCGCCCTCCCGCCGAGATTCTGAAGCACGCCGAGCTTGTCCTCGACCTTCGCGCCTCCAGAGACGAGCACGAAGGGCCGTTCGACCTCCCCGAGCAGGCGGCTGAGCATCTCCAGCTCCCGCTCCAGCAGCAGACCCGCGTAGGCCGGGAGCAGCTCGGCCACGCTTACGGTCGAGGCATGTGCTCGATGGGCGGAGCCGAACGCGTCCATCACGAACAGCTCCCGGTCGTCGGCGAGCTCCCGCGCGAACTCCGGGTCGTTCTTCGTCTCGCCCGGGTCGAAGCGCGTGTTCTCGAGCACGACGATCCGCTCGTCCGGCAGGAGCTCGCGCAGCCGCGCCTCGACCGGTGCCATGGAAAACGCCGGGTCAGGCCCCTTCGGCCGGCCGAGGTGCGAGCAGACGGCGACCTCCGAAGTCCCGCGCTCGAGCAGGAGCTCGAGTGTGGGGAGCGCCGCCCGGATGCGCGTGTCGTCCGCGACCTGCCCGCCCTCGAGCGGGACGTTCAGGTCGGCGCGAACGAGCACGCGCCTTTCCGCGACCTCGGCGTCGCGGACCGAGCGAGGCTTCCGCACTTACGCGCTGACCGGCTCGGCGACGGACGCCGCCACCTTCTCGACGAGATCGGCGAGGCGGCAGCTGTACCCCCACTCGTTGTCGTACCAGCCGATCACTTTCACCATCCGGCCGTTCGCCATCGTCGACAGGCCGTCGACGATCAGCGAATGCGGATTTCCGACGATGTCGGCCGAGACGATCTCGTCTTCGGTGTACTCCAGGATCCCGTCCCACCGGTCGGTGCCGGCGGCGCCGCGGAAGGCCTCGTTCACCTCGTCGACGGTCGCGTCCCGCGAGAGGACGCAGACCAGGTCGGTGACGCTTCCGTCTGGGACGGGCACGCGGAGCGACATGCCGTCGAGCTTGCCCTTGAGCTCCGGGATCACGAGGGAGGTCGCCTTCGCAGCCCCGGTGGTGGAGGGGATGATGCTCTGCGGCGCCGCGCGCATCCGACGGAGGTCCGGCTTGCCCTTCCGCGTCAGGGCGATCTGGTCCTGGAGCTGCTGCTCGGTGGTGTAGGCGTGGACGGTGGTCATGAAGCCCGACTCGATTCCGAATTCGTCCAGCAGGATCCGGGCCATCGGCGCGACGGAGTTCGTCGTGCACGAGGCGTTCGAGATCACGTCGTGGCGGTCGGGGTCGTAATCGCCGTCGTTCACGCCGAGGACGACGGTCAGGTCCGGCTCCGTGGCCGGCGCCGAGATGATCACCTTCTTCGCGCCCGCTTCGAGGTGCTGGGCCGCGCCGTCTCTGTCGGTGAAGAGTCCGGTCGACTCGACGACCACGTCGACGTCGAGGTCACCCCACGGCAGCGCGGCGGGGTCGCGCTCGGAGCTCACGCGAACCGTCGTCCCGTCTACGGTCAGCTCGCCCTCGCCGGGTTCGATCCTCCGGTCGAGGACGCCGTGCGTGGAGTCGTACTTGAGCATGTGGGCGAGGACGTCCGGCGAGGCCAGGTCGTTCAGCCCCACGACCTCGAAGTCGGGCTCTCGCTTCAGACAGGCGCGGAAGAAGTTCCGCCCGATCCGTCCGAATCCATTGATCGCAACGCGTTTCGCCATGGGCTCCCTCCGATAGCTGTGCCGAAACTCTAGTCCGGCTCCCCCGGAAAGGGGTTGAGGGAGGACTATGCGCGCCCGAGGCATAGAGAGCCGCCGTGAGGTTCCTTCGCGCTCTCGTTGCCACATCCGTGGCCGCGCTCGTCCTGGTGGGGAGCGCGTCCGCCGACGTCCGGATCGGGATCGCCGACGACCTCGGCCTGAGCGCGGACACTTCAACCTGGTTCTTCGACAGCCTCGGGGAGCTCGGGATGCGCGAGAACCGCGTCTCGGTGCCGTTCGACGTGACCGCGCCGACGACGATCCAGAACCAGGTGGGCCTCGACACGTACGTCCCGCTCGCGACGCTACGCGGCGTGGACGTCGTCTTCTCGGTCGCGCCGGCGAAGGCGAGGGCCGTTGCCGACAACCCTGGCGCGGTGCGGCAGTACGCCGACTACCTCGCGCTCCTCGCCCGGACCTACCCCACGGTCAAGAGCTTCATCGTCGGCAACGAGCCGAACCAGCCTCGCTTCTGGCAGCCGCAGTTCAACCGCGCCGGGAAGAACGTCTCCGCGGCCTCGTACCTATCGCTGCTCGCGGCGGCCTACGACTCGCTCAAGGCGGTCGATCCGTCGATCCGCGTGATCGGCCTCGGGCTCTCGCCGCGCGGGAACGACCAGCACAACGCCGGCGACAACGTCTCGACCTCCCCGATTCGCTTCCTGACCGGGCTCGGCAAGGCCTACCGCGCCAGCGGCCGGCGCAGGCCGCTGATGGATGCGCTCGCCTTCCACCCCTATCCGGACCATGACACCGACCCGCTGCTGAAGGGCTACCGCTGGCCGAACGGGGGCGTCCCGAATCTCGGCCGGGTCAAGCAGGCGTTCTGGGACGCCTTCCACGGCACCCGCCAGCCGACCTTCGGCGAAGGCCGGGCACGCGGCCCGATGACCTTCACGCTCGACGAGCTCGGCTGGCAGGTCGACGTCGTGACCGCTCTGGACTCGTACCACGGTCGCGAGAACGTCCTGCCGACGACGGAGGCGGCCCAGGCGCGGATCTACGGCGACGCCGTCCGCTACCTGGCCTGCGACGCCTCCGTGCGTTCGATCCTCTTCTTCCTGCTTCGCGACGAGCCCGATCTCGACCGCTGGCAGGCTGGCCTCCTCCGCGCAGACGGCTCCCGCCGCGCCTCCTTCGACGCCGTGAAGGCGGCCATCGCGGCGACGAACGGCAACTGCCCGGGTCGGATGCGCTCCTGGCGCCACGCCACGAAGGTCGACGGCGCAAAGGTGCGCTTCCCGCGAAGCCGAGTCGTGCCAGCGCGACGCCTGACGCTCGAACTCGTCGCGAACGCGAAGGAGGACGCGCTCGTCGAGGCGACGCTCCTGAAGGGGAACCGCAAGGTGCTCACGCAGCGCACGACCGTCGCGGCCTATCGCTCGCGAACGGTGCGCTTCTCGGCCCGCTTCCGCCCAGGCCGCTACACCTTCCGCATCAAGCTGCGCGCGGCGATGAACCCCGCCCGCTCGTCGAGCTTCTCCTCGAAGCTCCGCGTTACGCGCTAGCCACACCCCTGAGGCGGGCCGCTGAGGCGTCGCTTGCGACGCCTTAGAGGTCGTGCCGGCCCGCCGGCGCGACCGTGGTACGACGGCCCGCCGCGAGGCGGCGGGCCGGAGGGGAAGCTCCGAGGACGACCTCCCCCTCCAGTTGAACCGCGCTCCGGACCGTGGCGCCGAACGGGGTCTGAATTCGGCGCCGGACGAGCGCAGACCCGCCGTCAAGTGAGTATGACGCATTCGGTCAAACTCATGGCTCGGCGAGTCTGATCAGCTTTTGTAACCGCCGATGGACGGTCGCTTTCGTCGCAGGCGGCCTGCATTTCAGCCCCAGCTCACGAAGCGACAAGGCCGGATGCGCGAGCCGGAGCTCCGCCAGTTCCTGCAGGTGCTGCGGGAGCCGCGCGAGCGCCCCGCGCCGCTGGAGCCTCCGCAGAGCCCGTAGCTGCGCGCCGGCAGCTCGGCTCGAGCGGACGAGGTTCGCATGGTCTGCGTTCGCCAGCCGGTTCGCCCGTGACTTCGCAGCGCCGACTACGGCGCGCTCCGCGAACGTCAGCACCGCCCCGGAGGCACCGGCCGCCGCGAGGAGCTCACCGATCGCCTCCGCGCCCTTGGCATACGCCGCCGCGTGGTCGGGCCGCTCCCGCACGGAGAGCGGAATGCCCTCCACTGACGCGACCTCGGCGATGAACTCGGCCCCCGTGCGGCTGCCCGTCCGCACCTCGGCGTGGTGGGAGGAAACGCTTCCACCGCCCAGCAACGCGCCGCGAAGGTAGGCGCCCCGGCAGCACGAGCGCCCGACCACTCGCCGCGGCGGCCGCTCGAGCGGGCTCAGCCGCGCGCTGACGACGCCGGCCTCGTGCAGCACCTGCATCGCCCGCGCCTCCCCAGGGACGTGGAGCTGGTAGCGGTTCTCGCCGCGAAACGACCGCCGGCGGTAGCTGCGGATCTCGCACTGCACCCCGAAGCCGCGCAGCAGGCTGAACGCCCGCCGGGCGACGGCGGAGCTGGCGAGATCGAGGTGTAGCGAGACCTCGCCCCGCCCACGGAGGTGGATCCGCCCCGCGGTGTGGAAGAGCGCCGACAGTTCGGCGAGGCGATCGCACTCGCGGCGTGGGGCGATGCCCGCGAGCTCGCTACGTACCTCTTCCGAAAGTGGCATGCCCTTCGAATCTACAATCCCCTCGATGAGTCGCCCCGGCCTCGCCAGACCTCCCGCCCCGCACAACGAGCCGATCCGCGACTACGCGCCCGGCTCGGGGGAGCGCCGGTCGCTACAGCAGCGCATCGACGAGCTGACGCGCGACCGGATCGAGATCGGCTCCGTGATCGGCGGCGAGGAGGTGCGCGGCGGCGAGACCTTCGAGGCCGTGATGCCGCACGACAAGGACCACGTGCTGGCCGACGTCCACAAGGGCGGCGAGGCGGAGGTCGACCGAGCGATCCAGGCCGCCGGTGAGGCCTGGGAGGACTGGCACCGCTGGCCGTGGGAGGAGCGCGCCGCGGTCTTTCTCCGCGCCGCGGAGCTCCTGTCGGGCCCCTGGCGCGACACGCTGAACGCGGCGACGATGCTGAACCAGTCGAAGACGGCGCACCAGGCCGAGATCGACGCCGCCGTCGAGCTGACGGACTTCTTCCGCTTCAACGTCGAGTTCATGCTCCGGATCTACGACGAGCAGCCGATCTCGTCGCGCGGCACCTGGAACCGGATGGAATACCGGCCGCTCGAGGGCTTCGTCTTCGCCGTCACGCCGTTCAACTTCACCGCGATCGCCGGCAACCTGCCGAGCTCGGCTGCGCTGATGGGCAACACGGTCGTGTGGAAGCCCGCCTCCACCGCCGCCTACTCGGCCTACTGGCTGATGCGGCTCTTCCAGGAGGCCGGCCTGCCGCCGGGCGTGATCAACCTCGTCTACGGCGACGGCTCGACGATCGGGAACGCCGCGCTGCGCAGCGAGCACCTCGCGGGCGTCCACTTCACCGGCTCGACCCCGGTGTTCCAGTCGATGTGGAACACGATCGGCAGCTCGATCGCCAACTATCGGAACTACCCCCGGATCGTCGGCGAGACGGGCGGCAAGGACTTCATCGTCGCCCATCCCTCCGCCGACGTCGACGCGCTCGCGACCGCGATCCTGCGCGGCTCGTTCGAGTACCAGGGTCAGAAGTGCTCCGCGGCGTCGCGCGTCTACGCGCCGTCGAACCTCTGGCCGGAGCTCCGCGAGCGGCTCGTGAAGGAGGTCTCGACCATCCGCATGGGCGACGTCTCCGACTTCTCGAACTACATGGGCGCCGTCATCGACGCGAAGGCTTTCGCCGGGCACCGCGATGCGATCGAGAACGCCGCCAAGAACAAGGCCGAGGTCGTCGTCGGCGGTGGTACGGACGACAGTCACGGCTACTTCATCGAGCCGACGGTGCTCGAGACGAGTGACCCTCGCTCGGAGCTCATGAGCGAGGAGCTCTTCGGGCCGATCGTGACCACGTACGTCTATCCGGAGAAGAAGTGGGACGAGACGCTCGAGCTGGTCGACGACACGGCGCCCTACGGCCTCACCGGCGCGGTCTTCTCGGAGGATCGCGAGGCGATCGAGGAGGCGCACGACAAGCTGCGCTACGCGGCCGGAAACTTCTACGTCAACGACAAGCCGACCGGCGCCGTGGTGGCGCAGCAGCCGTTCGGCGGCTCGCGCGCCTCGGGGACGAACGACAAGGCCGGCTCGATGTGGAACCTGATCCGCTGGGTCAGCCCGCGGACGATCAAGGAGACGTTCGTCCCGCCGCGGGACTACCGCTACCCCTTCATGGCGCCCGACACCGACGGCTCCGGGCCGCCCGACGCCCCTTAATCCACCGGCAACAACCGGAATCCGGGGCGCTCGTCTGAACAGGCACATGGGCCGCCGTGTCACCCTGGTCGCCACGGCGGCCCTTGCTCTGCTCGCAGGGACTGCCGGCGCGGCGGTCGTGCGAGGAACGCCGCACGGCGACCTCCTTCGCGGCGGCCCGCGGGCCGACCACATCGACGCCCGCGGCGGGAACGACCGCGTCAAGGTCGACGGCGGCGGCCGGGACACGGTTCGCTGCGGACCGGGCCGCGACCTCGTGAACGCCGACGCAGCCGACCGCCTCGCCGCGGACTGCGAGCTGGTCGCGCGCGTCATCGCGCGCGACGCGTACCGGTCGCCGGCCCAGCACGCCTCGATCGCAGAGCCCGACAGCTTCGCCTTCGGCACGACCGTCGTGGCGACGTTCCAGGTCGGGCGCTTCCGTGACGGCGGTGCGGTGGCGATCGGCTGGGCAACGAGCCGCGACCGAGGGCGGACGTGGCGGTCGGGCAGGCTGCCGTCTCTCACCGTCGCCTCGCAGCCCGCCGGACCGTGGGCACGCGCGAGCGATCCCGTCGTCGCCTACGACTCAGCGCACCGCGTCTGGTTGATCGCCTCCCTCGCCCTCAACGACGGGGTGAGCGCAGCCGTCGTCGTCAGCCGATCGGCGGACGGCCTCGCCTGGAGCCCGCCGGTCGCGGTCAACCAGGCGCCGTGGGGGCCGGACCTGCCCTTCGACAAGGAGTGGATCGTCTGCGACAACGGCGCCGCCAGCCGCTTCCGCGGCAGCTGCTACGCGACGTACAGCGATTTGCGCTCGCTCCGGCTCGAGTTCCAGGCCTCGCGCGACGGCGGGCTGACGTGGGGGCCGCAGGTCTCGGCCCCGGGCAACGCCGGGCGGCCGTCCATCGTCGGCCAGTGGGCGCCGGCGCCGCAGCCCGTCGTCCAGCCCGACGGCGACCTGATCGTCCCGTACTACGACGAGAACCGTGTCGCGGCATTGCGCTCCGCGGACGGAGGCGCCTCGTTCTCCGCCCCGGTGACCGTGGCCGCCACCGCCTTCAAACCGACGCCGGGGCTGCGCGCGCCCCCGCTGCCGAGCGCCGAGGTCGACGCGGCGGGGACGATCTACGTCGCCTGGCCGGACTGCGGATCCGGCTGTCAGCGGGACGGCCTCCTGCTCTCGAGCTCGACCGACGGCATCACCTGGTCAGTACCGAGGCGGATCCCTCTCACCCGCGGCTTCGACTACGTCCTGCCGGGCCTTGGCGTCGATCCGCTGCACCGCGGCCGTCTCGCCCTCGCCTACTACGTCTGGAAGCCGGGGGACGCCCTCGACGTGGGGTTCGCCACCTCGTCCGACGGCGGACGCCGGTGGAGCACGTCCGGCCGCCTGAGCGCCCAGACCATGCGCCTGAGCTGGCCGGCACAGTCCGGTGGAGCGATGGTCGGCGACTACATCTCGACGTCGTTCAGCGGAGGCCGAGCCGTGACGGTGTTCGTTCTCGCCTCGCCGCCGGTGCGAAGTCGACGCGACCAGCCGCTGTTCGCGGCCGTCATTCGCTGAGGAACCGCCGGAGCGAGTCCGACAGCGGCTCGATCCGCTCGGGAACCAGCCGGTAGAGGACGTAGTAGCCCTCCCGCCGTGATTTGAGCAGGCCGGCCTCGGCCAGCTGCCGCAGGTGCTTCGAGAGGCCCGCCTCGGAGATCCCGACGAGCGGGGCGAGCTCCTGCGTCGACCGCGGTCGCTCCGCGATCAGCTTCAGGGCTTTGAGGCGCGTGTGGTCGCCGAGAGACCGGAGGAGCTGGACGAGCTCGTTCGACGGGAGCGGCGGCCGGGCGTCGTCGGCGAGGAACGGTGCCGGGTAGATGACGTTCAGCGGCCACGGCTCGTCGCAGTTGATCTGGACGTGCGGCCAGACGTAGACGCTCGGGACGAGCAGCAGCGGCCGCTTCGCGGTCACCTCGACCCGGTGCTCGTGCGGCAGGTCGATCCCGAACTCCTCGCGCTCCTCGTCGACCCGCAGCTGCCGCGAGACGCTGCGCGCGAAGCCGTAGAACCCGTCCGAGGCGAGGCGGCGGCCCGCCTCCGCGACGGTCTCGGCGAGCAGCGGCTCGATCCGATCCCACTCCTCGGCAAACTCGGCCTCCCAGTAGGCGCCGACGAGGTCGGTGAACCTCCGCGCCAGCTCGAGCGGGTCGTCGTGGACGAGCGCCGCGATCGTCGGATCGGCGCCCTGACGGACGGCCGCCGCCGCGATGTACTCCTGGACGTCCGGACGCGCGAGGTGCGACGTGTCTCGCCTGCCCTCGTGATCCCACAGCGGCCGGGAGAACTCGAGTGCGATCGTCTCGTCGTCGAGCTCACGGAATGCGGCGAGCTCTTCCTCGAAGCACCGGAGCTCCTGGGCCGGGCTCGGCGCGAGCAGGTCCGGGACCTGCGTTCGGAAGGCGAAGGAGAAGTCGGCGATGTCGCGCTTGAGCGACGGCGGCAGCTTTCGCATGCGGCGGACCCACGGGTGCTGGAGGGGGTGGTGCTTCGGCTCGACGAGCACGTGCAGGCTGAGCACGGTCTCGAGCAGCGGCGAGTACGCATGGGAGACGCGCTCGACCGCGTGAGCCGGCAGGTGGAAGCGAATCGCGATGGATTCTCTCTTTGGTTAGAAAGTTGACCGAATCCTTCCGCGGCCGCAATCCTCGGTCAAGTCATGCGTGTTCCGTCTGCGTTCGCGATCATCGTCCTCCCCGTCGCCGCGGTCCTCGCGTTCTGGGCCGGCAGCGCCGGCGGCACCGAGGGTCAGCTCCTGATCGCCACTGTCGGAACGAACGACGGCTTCGACATCGGCCTCGCCTTCCCCGACGGCAAGCCGGTGAGCGAGGTTGCCCCCGGGACGTACACGGTCCGCGTCCGCGACCGGTCGACGCAGCACAACTTCCACCTCGCGTCGAACCAGGACGGCTCGGTCGACTTCCGCACCGAGCTCGCCTTCGTCGGCGAGCAGGACTTCACCGTCACGTTCAAGGACCGCACGCGCTACGCCTATGCGTGCGAGCCGCACTGGCAGGTGATGAATGGGAGCTTCCTCGTGATCTCGGCGACCTCGCCGCCGCCCCCGCCGCCGACGGCGGCCGTGAGGGCCCTGCGGGCGAGCGTCTCACCCGGTGGGAAGCCGACGCTCAGCTCGACATCGGTCAAGGCGGGCCGGTTCAAGATCGTCGTCCGCGACCGGTCGGCGCGCCACAACTTCCGACTCGCCGGCCGCGGCGTGAACAGGTCAACCGGCCCCGATTTCACCGGTGCTGTCACCTGGCGCCTGAAGCTCGCGAAGGGCACGTACCGCTTCGGGAGCGACGCCAAGAAGCTTCCGGGCCGCCTGCGCGTGCGCTAGCCCTACGCCCGGCCGGCCTTGTGCAGCTGCGCGTAGATCCGGCGCGCGGTCTTCGCCGGCATCCCGGGGACGCCCTCGAGCTCGTCCTGGCTCGCCGCCAGGAACCGCTCCGCGGAGCCGAAGTGCTGAAGCAGCGCCCGGCGCCTCGCCGGGCCCACGCCGGGGAGCGTGTCGAAGATCGACTCCTTTGCCCTCGCGTCGCGGCGTTGCCGGTGGAAGCCGAGCGCGAACCGGTGCGCCTCGTCCCGAACACGTTGGAGCAATTGCAAAGCCGGTGAGTGGCGGTCGAGTCGGATCGGATCCGGCCGGTCCGGCACGAATACTTCCTCGTCCCGCTTGGCGAGCGAGATCACGGCCACGCGCGGCAGGTCGTACGCCTGCATCGCCTGGATCGCCGCCGACAGCTGCCCCTTGCCGCCGTCGATCACGACGAGGTTCGGCGCGGTCGCGAACCCTTCGTCGTACTCCTCGTTCGTCACCGTCGCCAGGCGGGAGAAGCGCCGGGACACGGCCTCGGCGAGCGCCGCGTAGTCGTCCTGCCCGTCCTGCCGCCGGATCCCGAACTTCCGGTAGTGCGCCTTCTTCGGGACGCCGTCCTGGAACACGACCATCGCCGAGACAGGAGACTCCTCCTGGATGTTCGAGACGTCGAAGCACTCGATCCGCAGGGGCAGGCTCTCGAGGTTCAGCGCCTCGCGCAGCTCCTCCAGCGCCTCGACGCGCCTGAGCCGCGACGTCTCCGCCTTGGCCGTGTCGGCCTCGAGCGCGACGCGAGCGTTCTGGTCGGCCAGCTCCTGGAGCCGCCGCTTCTCACCGCGCTCGGCCGGCCGCACCTCGACGCGCGAGCCGCGCCGCTCCGAAAGGAACTCTGCCAGCGCGTCGGTGTCGCCGGCCTCGCGCGGGACGATGATCTGCGGCGGCACGCTGGGCGCAGAGCCGTAGTACTCCAGTGCGAAGGCCTCGAGCACCCCCGCGACGTCGTGCCCCTCGACGTTCTCGAGGTGGAACCCGTAGCGGTCGACCATCCGGCCGTCGCGGAGCGGGAAGACCTGCACCGCCGCCCGGTCGCCGTCGATCGCGACCCCGACCACGTCGACGGTGCCGACCGACCGCCGGTCGGCGGCCTGCCGCTCGGCGAGATGGCGCACGGAGAAGAGACGGTTCCGGTAGCGCGCCGCCTCCTCGAAGTTCTCGTTCGCCGCCGCCTCCATCATCCGGTGCTCGAGCTCGCGGATGATCGGCTGCGTCTCGCCCGAGAGGAACTCGATCACGCCCTCGATCACCTCCCGGTAGTCGTCCTTCGAGATGTAGTTCACGCACGGCGCGTAACAGCGGTCGATATGGAAGTCGAGGCACGGGATCCCGGAATGGCGCCCCGGCTTCGGGCCTTCGCAGGGACGGAAGCGGAAGACGCGGTTGAGGACGTCGAGCGTCTCGCGCACCTTCTTCGCGTTGGCGTACGGGCCGAAGTAGACGACGCCGCGCCGGTGGCGCTCCCGCGTGAACATGACCCGTGGGTACTCGTCCTCGACCGTCACGGCGATGTACGGGAACGACTTGTCGTCCCGGAGCCTGACGTTGTACGGCGGCCGGTGGCGCTTGACGAGGTTCTGCTCGAGGTGGAGGGCCTCGACCTCGTTGCCGGTGACGATCACCTCCAGGTCCGCGATCCGGCCGACCATGCCGGCGATCCCGCTCCTCGTATCGCCGCTCTGCTGGAAATAACTGCGCACGCGCGGGCGGAGCGACTTCGCCTTCCCGACGTAGAGGATCTTCCGGGCCGAATCGCGGAAGAGGTAGACGCCCGGCTTCGCCGGGAGCCGCTTCAGCTTCGGTTCGAGCGGATTGGCCACGTCCGAAGGAGGGTAGCCTCGCCCTAACGGTGCGGAATTGGGGTCTCCTCGTGGTGGTCGCAGCAATCCTCGCCGGCTGCGGCGTCCTCGGACAGAGCGGCGACCAGGAGGTCGAGCTCGGGGCGTGGGAGTACTTCGTCCGCGATCCAGACCCAGCGGCCGCGCGGACGAAGATGGCCGACGCGACGGCCGCCGGGCTCGGCGCGGTGATCACGAACGCCTTCTGGGAGCCGGGCAGGACCTCGCCGCCGGCGCAGGAGGTCACGGAGCTGCGGAACGCCGCGGAAGCCGCAGTCGCCGCGAAGATCAAACCGCTCGTGATCGTGCAGAGCCCGGGCAGCAAGACGACGCCGAACACCGCCGAGCTCCGTGGTCAGTTCGCCCAGTACGCCGCGGCCGTCGTCCGAGCCGTGCCGGCCTACGGGACCGTGATCGTCGGGAACGAGCCCAACCTCAACCGCTTCTGGCTGCCGCAGTACGGCCCCGCTGGCGAGGACGTCGCGGCCCGGGATTACCTCGCCCTGCTGGCGGAAACCTACGACGCGGTCAAGGAGGTCTCCCCCGACATTCGCGTCGTCGGAGGAGCCACCGCCCCACGCGGCGGGGACGACCCGGACTCGTCCCGGCCGACCCACTCCCCCACCCAGTTCATCCGTGACCTCGGGCGCTACTACCGGGAAAGCGGCCGCGACCGCCCGGTGATGGACGCCTACGCTCACCATCCGTACCTGGAGCGGTCGGAGGTGCCGCCGGACTTCGCCCATCCGAAGACGACCACGATCTCGCTGGCCGACTACGACAAGCTCGTCGACCTCCTGAAGGAGGCCTTCGACGGGACCGCGCAGGTGGGCGAAGACCTGCCGATCCTCTACACGGAGTTCGGCGTCCAGTCGGTCATCCCGGAGGACAAGCTGTCGGACTACACGAACGTCGAAACGCCGGTCGCGAAGGACGCCGTGCCCGAGGAGACGCAGGCCAAGTACTACCGGCAGGCGTACGAGCTCGCCTGTGACCAGGACACCGTCGTCGGCTTCTACATCTTCCACATCTGGGACGAACCAGATCTCCTCGGTTGGCAGTCGGGCGTCTACTACGCCGACCACACGCCGAAGTCGTCGCGCGACGACCTGGCCGATCTACGATCCTGCTAGGTGCCGATGAGCGGCCAATACGTCGCGTACAGGTTCTTCCGCGTCGACCCCGCGTGGCGACGGCTCCCCGTCGAGGAGCGTCTCGCGGGCAAGGAGGCGTTCGCCGACGTCGTGGACGAGTGGACCGGCCGGATGACCGTCCGCGCCTACTCGACGACCGGGGTCCGACCCGACAGCGACTTCTTCCTCTGGAAGATCACGGAGCGGTACGAGGATCTCGGCGAGCTCGGCGCGGAGCTGAACGCCACGCCGATCGCGGCCTACCTCGAGACGCCCTACTCGTACCTGGCGACGACGAAGGCCTCGCAGTACACCGCCGCGCGGCGGCCGCGGAAGGTCGTCCCGAAGGATTCGCCCTACCTCGTCGTCTACCCGTTCGTGAAGATCCGCCCCTGGTACGCGCTGCCCGAGGACGAGCGACAGCGCGCGATGGACGAGCACATCCGCATCGGCGCCGAGTTCGCCACGATCCACAACCACACGACGTACTCGTTCGGGATCGACGACCAGGAGTTCATGACCGCGTTCGAGTGCGACGAGCCGGCGGACTTCATGCATCTGATGCTGACGCTGCGCGACAGCGAGGCGAGTCGCTACACGGAACGCGACACGCCGATCTTCGTCGGGCAGTGGATGCCGATCCGCCGCGCGCTCGACGCGCTCGACGGCGCCGGCGTCACCGCCGAGGCTTAGCTCACCGGTAGGTGTGCTGGTCGCGCCAGGCGCGGAACATCGCGAAGGCGCTCAAGCCGAGGGTGAGGATGAAGGCGAGTGCGTCGCGGCCGGAGGCGCCTCGGAGGATGTAGACGCCGAAGGCGACGACGATCAGGATCGCGCCGCCGTAGAAGGCCACCTGAGAGCGGGTGGCCCAGGTCGAGATCTCGCCCCGTCGCTCGCGCCACAGCAGGTAGATGAAGAAGGCGATGGCGAGGAAGAACGCGATCCGCGTCAATGCGACGAGCGACAGCAGCGTCGTCTGCTGGTTGAGGAGGATCACGACGAGGACGATCACGACGATGATCAGGAACCCACGCAGCGTCGGGTTCATGTCCGCGAAGAACCGTCTCATCCCGACGTCAAGTACGCCCTGGTCGCGAGCGCCCCTCCCACCAGTGTGGCGCCCGTGAACCACGCGAGCCGGCGGCGCGGCTCGTCGGGCGCGTAGAGCCACGGCGCCAGCACGACGAGCAGCGCGAGCGTGCCGTAGACGTAGTGGAGGTCGTCCGGCGCGCGCCGTCCGTCGGAGACGAGCAGGAGGCCGAGCCCGACCTGCGCGACGAGCAGCGTCTGGACGAGCGCGAGCACGTGCCCGAGCGCGCGGCCGGCGTCGCGCCGGCCGAAATATGCGAAGGCGCCCCACAGCGTCGCCGCCGCCGCGGCGACGAGGACGCACAGGCCGACGATCTGGTGCGCGCTCAGCACGGCCCGACAGGATAGGGCCGGCCCACGGTGGCAGAAGGCAAGGAAGCGCTTGACTTCGAGCTGATGAGCGACGAGGGCGAGCGCGTCAAGCTCTCGCAGTTCCCGCGGGAAGCCGGTCGTCCTCTGCGTAGTGCGTCGAGCGGTGCACGAGTACGGACGTGAAGTCGTACTCCCGCCGCCCCTAACTCGCACGCTGCGGGTTTAGCACTGTGACGGCCGGGTACTCGGGGACCCGTCAAGGCAGTTCAACTGGGGAGTTCCCGGGAGACTCAGCGCGGAGAGGCTCAGCGCGTTGGGGAGAGGGGGTAGCCCCATGAGAGGGGGAACCATGTCACGCAAGCTCTTCGCCGCGGTGGTCACGCTCGCCGCGGTCGTAACGCTTGCCTTCGCCGCCGTTGCCACCGCAACGAGCTCCGCCACCACGCAAGCACAGCAGAGTCCGACGGCGGCAGGCACTACCACGCAGGTCGGAGCAGTCAACGTGCAGCTCCAGGTCAAGCGATTCGTCAAGCGGAACGGCCGCCTCTACGCGGTCGGAACCGCAGTCGGGCGCTTCAACCCGACGGGCGCGAACCCGCAATTCAACGTGACCGGGGTCGACCGCCACGCGTTCGTCGTGCGGGTCAAGAAGCTGAGGCAGCTCACGTCGGCCCAGCGGATCTGTCCGATCCTCGACCTGAGGCTCGGGCCGCTCGACCTCAACCTGCTCGGGTTGATGATCCACCTCGACCAGGTGCACCTGACAATCACGGCCGATTCGAACGGCGGCCTGCTCGGCTCGCTGCTCTGCAGCCTGTCCGGCCGTTCTCCGCTGGGGCTACAGGCCGCGAGGCTAACGAGGGCAGCGAACCGCAGCGGCCTCGCCACCAAGGGGGTCAGCGTCGCAGCGCCGATCTACCAGGCATCGGGATCCGGTGGCGGATCTGGCCTGACGGCCACCCCGGGGACGTACCGGCCGATGGCGATTTGCACCGTTCTCGAGCTCACGCTCGGGCCGCTTGACCTGAACCTGCTGGGTCTGATGGTCCACCTGAGCGGTGCCAACCCCACGGACCCGGTCCACCTGTTGATCACCGCCAACTCCGAAGGCGGGATCCTGGGCAGCCTCCTCTGCCCCGGAATCGCGGGCGGCACGCCGTCCGGCTAGCACTGCAAGCGGGATGGCCCGGCCGCCGGGCCATCCCGCTTTCCCTTTCGACTAGCGTCCCCGCCCGTCCCGCTCGCAGGCGGTCCGGTTACGCTCAGCCTGTTCTGACGGGGTGACGAAACGTTCGCTGTCGCGGGAGACGCGGCTGACGCGCACCACGCGGCGCGAGGAGGTACGAGTGGTCGAGGAAGGCGAGCTGGCTCCGGACTTCGAGCTCATGAGCGACGCCGGCGAGCGCGTCCGGCTCTCGCAGCTCCGCGGGAAGCCCGTCGTCCTCTACTTCTATCCGCGCGACGACACACCCGGCTGCACGACGCAGGCCTGCAGCATCCGCGACAACTACGACGTCTTCCAGGAGCGCGGCGCCGTCGTCCTCGGCGTGAGCCCAGACGAGGAGACGTCGCACGTCAAGTTCAAGCAGAAGTACGGCCTCCCGTTCACGCTGCTCGCCGACCCGGAGCACACGGTGTCGGAGCTCTACGGCGTCTGGGGCGAGCGGAAGTACATGGGCCGGACGTACATGGGCGTCGAGCGCTCGACCTTCCTGATCGACTCCCAGGGACGTCTTTCCAAGGTGATGCGGAAGGTCAAACCGGACACCCACGTCGAGCAGGTGCTGCAGGCGCTTCCCGGGTAGAACTCCCGGCGTGAAGACGAGCTGGGCACTCCTGCTGCTCTGCATCGCGGTCGTGGCGAGCGCCTCCTGCGGCAACTCCGGCGGGAGCTCCGGTGTCAGCGCGCAGGCCGGCGAAGCGGCGTACGAGAAGGCGTACGCCCAGGCGTGGGTTAACGCATGCAAGAAGGCGGTGGCGGACATCCACCGGCGCGACTCGAGCCGCCGCCTCGGTCGCGTCGCCTGCCGCCAGCCGCAGGGCCAGCAGGAGGGCAATCTCGCCTTCGACCCCAAGGTCGCCCGCCAGCAGGGTCGCGAGGAGGGCTCCTTCGACGGGTGCGCCTACGCCTGGGACGAGGCGTACGCCACCTCCGGCGCCGACGTCCAGCCGAGGTGCTAGCCCGCTGCTAGGCGGTGGTGCTGCGGCCGCTGAAGAGGCCGACCACGAGCACGATCAGCGCGACGATCAGCAGCAGCCAGAGAATCTTGCTGATCAGGATCCCGCCGCCGATCGCCGCGAGCAGCAGAAGCAGCAGGATGATGAGCAGAAGGGCGGACAACGTTCACTCCTCTCGTTCGGTTGACGCACCTGCTATTCCCGAAAGCTCCTTCGGCTAAGCGTTTTGGCATTGAGGGCGGCTGGGAGGGCATGGCACCGGCGGCGCCCTCCCGCAACCCGATCGGCCGCTCAGTCGTTGGCTCTAGGGGCAGCGCCCTTGGGACTGACGGCTGACGGGCGCTCGCCCCCGCTCGAGCGGATTAGGAAGGTGGAGACCGTCTCCCACGCGATCTGAGGAACGGCGCCGGTTTGCGACTGCGAGGTTCGGGAACCACTCGTCCGGAGTGAGTGCCGCACCGAACCAACGGTCAGCTGAGCGCCAGGAGCCGCAGCCCGAGCTCGACGAGCCGAACGTCGACGAGCCGACGCTCGGCGACCTCTCGAAGCGCGATTACGGCGCGATCCTCGTCAGAGCGGGCAAGAAATCCCTCAAGGACCACGTCACGAACCTGGCGGCGGCGCTCGCCTACTACGCGTTCTTCGCGATCCCGTCCCTCCTGCTTGTCGCCGTCGGCGTCTTCAGCCTGACCGGGGACGAGCACGCGGTCTCGACGATCGTGAACAAGCTTCAGGGGATCGTGCCGCCGGAGGCGATCACACTCATCGACCAGACCCTGCATCGCGTAGTCGAGGCGCAGCAGAACTCCGGGCTCTCGGCGATCGTCGTCGGCGGCGTGCTCGCGCTCTGGACCTTGACCGGCTCCATGGACACGCTGATGTGGGCGCTGAACGCGGCCTACGGCCGCGAGGAGACGCGCGGCTTCGTCAAGCGGCGGCTCACGGCCCTCGTGATGGTCGTCCTGATGCTGGCCGCATTCGCCCTCGTGTTCGGCCTGCTCGTGCTCGGCCCCGCGCTGTCGCAGTGGGTCGGCTCGTCCGTCGGGCTGGAGACCCTCGTCGACTGGCTGTGGTGGACGGCCCAGTGGCCTGTACTGATTCTCGGCCTGTTCGCGGTGTTTGCGACGATCTACTACCTCGGCCCGAACATCGACCACCCGCGCTGGAGCTTCTTGACGATCGGGACGGTGATCAGCGTCGTAACCTGGCTGCTCGCGTCCGGGTTGTTCGCCCTCTATGTGAGCCAGTTCGGCTCGTACAACAAGCTCTGGGGGTCGCTGGCGGCCGTGATCATCATGCTGACCTGGCTTTGGGTCAGCGGCCTCGCGCTGCTCTTCGGCGCTGAGGTGAACGCCGAAGCCGAACGGAGCCGCGAGCTCCGGCGAGGTGAGCCCGCCGAGGTCGAGCTGCAGGCACCGACGAAGGATTGACTGGGTCTGCTTACGCAGCCCGGGGCGTCCATGGGATAGGACCTCCCGACCCTGAAGATGAGCCACTCGGCCTATGGCGCTTCTCGCCCGTCATCGCCATCCTGGCCTCATGAGGCTCTGCGGCCAGCGGTTCCGTCTCCTTGCCTGCCTGTCCATCGCGCTCGTTGCTGTTCTGATGCTGAACGCAGCAACGGCTACGGGCGCAAAACCCGAGCCGACGACCTGTACCTGGGGAGCGTCCTCCGTTCAGGCTGAGGTCGTGGACGGAACCGTCGTCACCTCGCAGCCGGCAACGTCCGGCTGCATCCCGTAACACAGCCCGCCATTTTCGCGAACTAGGCGAGTCACCCGCCTTGCTGCATGTCCCCGTGATCGAGCGGAGGCGTTCTGGACCTTCGTCGTGTGGGTCTGGCTGTTTAGGTGGCGCAATCATTCCGCCGGAAGCCCATACCTAGTCGGGGTGGTCGGTGCTGCGGCGTCGACCATCCCACGGCGAAGCGCGTGATGGTTGTTCGCTCCAGTGCCGGTTGCGTTATGAACGACGACGCGGATCAGCTGCCGAGACTTGCTGTGGAGCCGGGTCAGGCGTAGCGGTTCGGTGCGAGAACCGCTCGTCCCGTGCTTCGAGCTCGGTCTGAATAGCGTCACACAGATCGTTGATCTGTTCTTCGAGCGGTGGTGGAAGCGGGTCGCCCAGCTCGTTGGCGGCGGTGACCGCGAGGTCGCAGGCGACGCGCAGCTTGATCAGCGCGTCGATGTCACCGCCTCTCCCCATGAGCTGTGGTGTAGCCGGTTACGCGGCGAAAGAAACCGGAATTGGCCGAGGTCGTCCTTGACGGCCAGAAGGCATATGTATGCGAGACCTCACGGGACAGCGGCTCGGGTCGCCGGTACGCTGGGCGGAAGCCGGGGCGGAACCCGTTGGCGCGTTCGTCTATTCGGCACGCCAACTTTCCCGCCGCCCGACCAGGAATTGGGGGTCGATGTCTGAGGAGAAACGAGACGTGCATGCCGTCCGTGTTGCGCGAAACCAGACGCTCTTTCGCAAGGTCAACGAGCAGGTAAGGGAGGTAAACGAGCCGTTCAGCGACCTTGTGGCCGCCCCAGAGTGGGTGTGCGAATGCGCAGACCCCACGTGTATCGAGAAGGTCAGTCTGACCATGGAGGAGTACGAAGCGCTTCGAAGCGACGCCACTCACTTCGCCGTGGCGCCGAACCCAAGCCATGTCTTCCTCGAGGTCGAGAATGTTGTGGGCCAGACCGAGCGTTACTGGATCGTCGAGAAGACCGGGATCGCCGGAGCCGTGGCCAGCACAGATTCGCGCGAGGAGCTAAATCCGACCTCTCCTGAGGAACGAGAGTTGGAGCAGGCCGTCGATTAGGTTCGTGTGGCCGCCCGGCCGGTGCCAGAGCCGCGACAGCAGGTAGGTCGGGACAAGCCAGACCAGCAGAAAGCCGACGAGCGCCGTGCCGGAGGCGCCGTTGAGCAGCAGCGTCAGCGCGAAGACGAGGAGCAGCGCCGGGCCTGGATGGCGTCGGCGGGTCCAGCGGCTAGGCGATCAGGCCGGACCGGAGCGCGGTTGCAACCGCAGCAGGGGCATTCGAGACGTCGAGCGTCCTGAAGATCCACGTCCGATGGAACTTCACCGTCTGCGGCTTGATCGACAGCAAACGGCCGATCTCCTTCGACTCGTAGCCGTTCGCCATCAGGCGGAGGACCTCGAGCTGCCGGTACGTCAGCGCGCTATCCCTCGACCTGCTCGGATGCCGGTACATCAGTGTCAACGTGGTTCTCTCCTAGCTTGTGGGTGACCGAGCCAGACGGCTCCAGGCAAGCCCCAATGCAGGGAGGCTCGGTAGCGGCAGCGGTCAGGTACGTAGCTTGGCGCTCTCCTAGGCAGGCGGCGCCTTATCGCTGCCTGACGATTTGGAGGATTCGCACATGCGACACACCTGCGGCCGAGGCGATCTGGCGCAGGCTTGCGCCCTCGGCCCGAGCTTGGCGGATCGCGTCACGCCAGGCCTCTTCGGACTCGGCGCGGCGCGTTGTGGCCCGTTTCACGGGTGTCAGGGGATCGGGCATTGCTGCGGTAAGTATCGTCACCACTTGTAACGACGGGACGGTAAGTTGAGTAAACAGTCCGTAAGAATTTCGTTCAGTCAGCCCGGGTCTATCGTGCGCGCGGTCGCTGAGGCACCCGCCGCATAGGATGCGGAGCGTGGAGGAGCGGCTCGAGCGGCGGGCTCGGAACGAGGCCCTGACACGCACCGTGAACGATCAACGCGCCGGTCTCGACGAACGCGCCGACTGGGCGGCGCCCGAGCATCAGTTCGAATTCCAGTGTGAATGCGGAAAGACGAGTGGGTGCGACGGACTCGTGCTGATGACCCTCGCAGAGTACGAGCGCGTTCGCCGCCAGCGCGACCGTTTTGCGGTGGTACCAGGTCACGAGACCGATGAAATCGAGTATGTCGTCGAACAGGACGAGCGGTACGTGATCGTCGACAAGCTCGACGAGGTCGAGCGCCTCGTGGAGTAGTCGGCGCGAGCAGGCGGTGACATCCGACCTTGTCGCAAGTCGTTTCACGCGCAGCGTTAGCGGCAAGACCACAATCGTGGGGCGACGCGGCGACACCGATGCGCTGATCAAGCTACGAGTCGCCTGCGATCTCGCGATCGATGCGGCCCACGACCTCGGTAATCCCCTCCCTCCGTCGCTGGAGCAGCAGATGAACGATCTTTGCGACGCCATTCGTAGGGAGCTCGAGACCCGCGACCAGCGTTTCGCCGATCGCGCCTCCTAGTTCTGCGAGGGCTCCTTCGTCGTTGTGGTTGAGGACCTCGGTTTTGATGGACGCGATGCCGGAAACCACTCAAGAAACCCCGAAAGGAGCGCTATGGGCACCAAAGTTGCAGATGTGATGACGCAGAGACCACGTGCCGTAACGCCTCAGACGCCTTTGAGCGAGGTCGCCGAGGTAATGGAAGCCGAGGAAGTGGGAGTGGTTCCGCTTGTCGAGGGCGATCGGCTTGTGGGGATCGTCACAGATCGCGACATCGTCGTACGCGCCATCGCGAAGGGCAAAGACCCGCGTGGGATGCCGGCGTCCGAGGTCTCCTCGCGCGAGCTCGTCACCGTGAGTCCGGACGACGATCTCTCCGACGCGCTCCGGCTCATGGCGCAGTACCAGGTGAGGCGTCTGGCCGTGACTGCCGAGGACGATCGCCTCGTCGGCGTAGTTTCGCAGGCCGATGTCGCCTTGCAGGGAAAAGACAAGGACACCGGCCAGGTGGTCGAGAGCATTTCGCGAGAGCCGCAGGGCCCGCGAACACGCTGAAGCCGTAGGCCGGCGAAGGGAGGCCGGCTACGACTGCGCCGCGCACGGCCTCGGAGCCCGCATCGCCGTGGTCCGGGGCCGTGCGCTCACCGAAGGGACGCGTACTGAGCGCCAGCACGACCGTCCCTTTGTTCCTTAGCCACGGACCTTAGAAGCCGACGAGCACTCGCGGGCCGTCGGCGACGCACGATTTCCGCTGCCGTCCGGACGCGGTTCTTACAGACTGTTTACTCAACTTACCGCCGCGTCGTTACAAGTGGTGACGATACTTACCGCTGCAATGCCCGATCCCCTGACAGCCGTGAAACGGGCGACAGCTCGCCGCTGCGAGGCCAACGCTTCCTGGCGCGCAGCAATTCGTCAAGCTCATGCCGAGGGCGCAAGCCTGCGCCAGATCGCCGCAGCCGCCGGCGTTTCGCACGTTCGCATCCTCCAGATCGTCAAGCAACGATCCGGCGCTTGAGGCCGAGACGCTGCCGCGCTTGGCGGCGGTGGAACATCGCAAAGAAAGGGACGATGAACACGAAGAACCCAGCTCGCCGAGGCAGAAGGCGTACGCAGCGCCTAGCCGTCCTTGTTGCCCTGCTCGTTTCCGCGCTCACCTTCACCGGTGGGGCGTCCGCCGTGCTGCGCGTCGGCGTGGCCGACGACCTCGGCAGGAGCCCCGACCAGAGCGTGTGGTTCCTTGACAGCATGAGCGAGCTCGGCATGAGCGAGAACCGCATCACGGTCAACTTCGACCCCGCCGCGCCGACCACGATCCCGGACCAGTGGCAGCTCGATCTCTTCGTTCCGCTCGCAACTCTTCGCGGTGTCCATCCGGTCTTCTCCGTGTCACCCACAAAGGCGAGGGCGGTCGCCGAGAATCCCAACGCACCGGAGCTCTACGCGCAGTACGTCGGGCTTCTTGCTCGAACCTACCCCACCGTCAACGACTTCATCATCGGGAACGAGCCCAACCAGCCGCGCTTCTGGCAGCCGCAGTTCGGGAAGTCCGGGCAAAACGTCTCCGCCCGCTCCTACTACAGGCTGCTCGCCGCGTCCTACGACTCCCTCAAGGCTGTCGACCCCGGGATCCGAGTGATCGGTCTCGGGCTCTCACCGCGCGGCGGCGACCGGCCGGATGCTTCGAACAACGTCTCCACCTCCCCGGTCCGCTTCATCGACGCGCTCGGAAAGACGTATCGGGCGAGCGGCCGCAAGCGGCCAATCATGGACGAGCTCGCGTACCACCCCTATCCCGATCACGACCGGGACCCGCTGATGAAGGGCTACCGCTGGCCGAACGCCGGCGCGCCCAACCTGGGCCGGATCAAGCAAGCGCTCTGGGATGCCTTTCGCGGCACCGCCCAGCCGCTCTTCCCCGAGGGAACACGCTCGGGCGGAATGAAGGTCCGGCTCGACGAGCTCGGCTGGCAGGTCGACGCTGTCCCCTCGGCCGCGTTCGCGTACTACGGCCGGGAGAGCATCCGGGCGACGAACGAAAACGCACAGGCGCGCATCTACGGCGACGCCATCCGCTACTTCTCGTGCGACGCCTCGGTGCATTCGGCGCTCTTCTTCCTGCTGCGCGACGAGCCCAACCTCGATCGCTGGCAGGCCGGCCTGGTCCGTGCAGGCGGTACCCGCCGGCCCTCGTTCGACTCGGTCAAGGCCGCGATGGCACAGACCGGCGGCCGCTGTCAGGGCGCGATGCGCCCCTGGCGCCATACCACCCGCGTCCAGGGCGCCCGCGTGAAGTGGCCGCGCAAACGGACCCAGCCGGCCCGGAGGGTAGGCATGGAGCTCGTGCTCAACGCCCAGGAGGACGCGCTCTTCGAGGCCGGCCTCTACAACGCGCACGGGAAGCGAGTGCTCAAGCAGGTCGGCGGCTTGGACGCCTACCGCTCGCGCGTCGTCCGTTTCAACGCACGCTTCCGCCCTGGTCGCTACACGCTACGCGTCCAACTCAAGGCGGAAATGAACCTCTCTCGCAAGAGCAGATTCTCCTCGCAGCTCCGCTTCACCGGCCGGCGTTAAACC